>Ga0164243_10012612_pt1 | contig 11957 bp, 11 predicted proteins | sample OricompcompostOP_FD_108781 | JGI IMG/M metagenome (GOLD analysis project Ga0164243, IMG submission 108781) | Organic Plus compost microbial communities from Emeryville, California, USA - Original compost - Organic plus compost (OP) | ecosystem: Engineered > Solid waste > Mixed feedstock >...
CACAGGGTGCGCTGCCCGAACGCGAGGGTGGCGCTGGAGATCTGTACGGCAGGGCTCAAGAGTCCAGTGCCTTCGCCAGGTCGTCGACTTCGCTGGTCATCCAGGCAATGTAGTCGCTCGTCCTGTCGGGCAGCGTCTCGGTCACGCCCACCACGGGGACGCCTGCCGCGTTCGCGGTGCCGACCACCTGCTGCGTGACCGGGGTGACGGTCTGCTCGTTGTTGACCAGCGCCTCGACCTGCTTGCCGGTGAGCAGGTCGTTGACGGCCGCGAACGCGGCGGGCGGCACGTCGGTTTCCTCCTCGACGGCCTCGGCGAACTCCTCCGGGGTCACGTCGTCGAGCCCGGCCGCGTCGATCAGGTAGTGCGCGACCGGTTCGGTGACCAGGACTTTCGCGCCCGGGTGGGTGGCACCGATCTGCCCGGCCCGCTGCGTGAGCGCGTCGAGCTGGGACTTGAAGTCCGCGGCGTTGGCGGTGAAGGTCTGCGCGGCTTCCGGCTTGATCCGCCCGAGCTGGTCGGCGATCTGGTCGGCGACCTTGGCGACGGCGGCGAAGCTGTACCAGACGTGCTCGTTCTCGTCGCCGGTCGCGGCGATCGAGTACGCGTCGAGCTTGGCGGCGTCGGCGGCCTGGTCGGCGAGCTTTCCGAAGAAGTCGTCATAGCCACCGCCGTTGGCCAGCGTGAGGCGCGCGTTCTGCGCGGCGATCGCGTCCTCCGGGGTGGTCTCGTAGGAGTGCGGGTCACCGCTCGGGTCGTCGATGATCGCGGTGACCGCCACCTGGTCGCCGCCGACCGCGGACAGCACGCTGCCCCACACGTCGGTGGAGGCCACAACGTTGATCCGGCCGTCGGCGTCCTCACCCGCGGTGTTACCCCCGCCACAGCCGGTGATCCCGAGGGAGAGGGCCAGCGCGGTGGAGGCGAGGCCGAACAAGCGGGCGAATCTCATCACTGCACTCCTGAAAGCACGAGGTGGGCACGCGGTCAACGCTATTGGAAACGGTTTTCGGTATCACTTTACCCCAACGGGTGACGCTGACCAGGGCTCGGTTGCCCGAACGGGACCGGGAGGTGGCGCAGTGGCGCACGCCGCACGGATGACGGCCGACTTCACGACTTCGTTCTGAACCGTTACGGTTCCCCCATGGGGCGTCCTATGCGCATGAGGCGACAGGCGACGTTGGCGTCGCTCGCCGCGGAGCTCGGTGTGTCGCGAACCACCGTGTCCAACGCGTACAACCGCCCGGACCAGCTATCACCTGAGCTGCGCAAACGCGTTCTGGAGACCGCGCGCAGGCTCGGCTACCCCGGGCCGGATCCCGTCGCGCGCTCGCTGCGCACCCGCAAGGCGGGCGCCGTCGGGCTCCTGCTCACCGAGAACCTCTCCTACGCCTTCCGCGATCCGGCCGCGATCGGGGTGCTCGAAGGACTCGCGCTCGCGTGCGAGGACGCGGGGGTCGGCCTGCACCTCGTGCCCGCCAGCCCCGGCCGCGAGGACGTGGCCGCCGTGCACCGGGCCGGTGTCGACGGGTTCGTCGTCTACTCGGTGCCCGACGACGATCCGCACCTCGGCGCGGTGCTGGCGCGGCCGGTCCCCACGGTGATCATCGACCAGCCCCGCATCGAGGGCGTGGACCGCGTCGGCCCGGACGACACCACGGCCGTCACCGCGCTCGCCGAGCACATCATCCAGCTCGGGCACCGGCAGATCGGCGTGCTGTGCATGCGACTGGCGCGCGACCGCAACGACGGGTTCGCCTACCCCGACCGGCAGCAGAGCGCGCACTTCCACGTGCAGCGCTCCCGCCTGGAGGCGATGTCGAAAGCGTTCGCGAAGATCGGCGTGGACTGGTCGACCGTGCCGGTCGTCGAGCGCTTCGAGCACACCGTGGACGACGGCGCCGCGGCCGCTCGGCAGCTCCTCGACGCCCACCCGCAGGTCACGGCCCTGCTGTGCACCTCGGACATCCTGGCGATCGGCGCGCTGGCCGAGGCGAACCGCCGTGGGCTGCGGGTGCCCGCGGACCTGACCGTCACCGGGTTCGACGGCATCGCCGAGGCCGAACGCGCCGGACTCACCACCGTGCACCAGCCGGTGCTGGAAAAGGGCCGCGCGGCGGGCAAGCTGCTGCTGTCCTCCGGTGAGCACGTCAAACCGCGGATCATCACGCTCAACACGCAGCTGCGGCTGGGCACCACGTCCGCACCACCGCGCACGATGGAACAGCACTGGTTCGGCCCGTGATTCTTCTCATGGTTTGCCGGACCGGTCGCCCGGTGAAATGAATAGCGACACCACCGGGAGGCCTTCGTTGACCACAATCGACACCCTGCTCCAGCGCAACACCCAGCTCGCCGACCCCGTACAGGGTGATCGTTCGACGGCGAGGCCGTCGATGAAGATCGCGGTCCTGACGTGCATGGACGCGCGCATCCGCGTGTTCGAGATCTTCGGCCTGATCCAGGGTGAGGCGCACATCCTGCGCAACGCGGGCGGGGTCGTCACCGACGACGTCGTCCGGTCGCTGGCGCTGTCGCAGCGCAAGCTCGGCACCGAGGAGGTGCTGATCATGCAGCACACCGACTGCGGCCTGTCGATGGTCACCGAAGACGGGTTCAAGGACGAGCTCGAGGACGCGGGCGGGGTGCGCCCGACATGGGCGGTCGAGGCGTTCCGGGACGTGGAGGACAGCGTGCGCCGCTCGATGCGGCGCGTGCGCACCAGCCGGTACCTGGCGCACACCGACCGGGTGCGCGGGTTCGTCTACGACGTGTTCACCGGCAAGGTCACCGAGATCCAGGACAACTAGTCTGGGCCGGTGCCCATCGACTCCGAACTGCTGATCGACTGGTTCGATTCGTGCGCCCGTGACCTGCCGTGGCGGCGGCCGGAGTGCACCGCGTGGGGCGTGCTGGTCAGCGAGATCATGCTGCAGCAGACCCCGGTGGCGCGGGTGGAACCGATCTGGCGGGACTGGCTGGAGCGGTGGCCGGTGCCCTCGGCACTGGCCGCGGCGAGCCAGGGCGAGGTCCTGCGCGCGTGGGGCAAGCTCGGCTATCCGCGCCGGGCGCTGCGCCTGCACGCGGCAGCCACGGCGATCGCCACCGAGCACGGCGATGTCGTCCCGTCCGATGTGGACACCCTACTGTCGCTGCCCGGGATCGGGGCCTACACCGCGCGGGCGGTGGCGGCCTTCGCGTACGGCAAGCGGGCGCCGGTGGTGGACACCAACGTGCGCCGGGTGGTGGCCAGGGCGGTGCACGGCGCGGGCGACGCGGGCCCGCCGTCCAACACCAGGGACATGGCCGACGTGGCGGCGCTCCTGCCCGGGGACGACGCGCGCGCGGCGAAGTTCTCGGCGGCCCTGATGGAACTGGGCGCCGTGGTGTGCACCGCGCGGTCGCCGCGCTGCGCGGACTGCCCGGTGTACGACGCGTGCGCGTGGCAGCGGGCGGGCAGGCCGGCCTACACCGGCCCGGCGAAGGCGACGCAGAAATACGCAGGCACCGACCGGCACGTGCGCGGCCTGCTGCTGGACGTGCTGCGCGGAACCCCGGAACCGGTGTGGAAGACCACACTGGACGTCGTGTGGTCCGACGCGGGGCAGCGGGACCGCTGCCTGGACTCACTGCTGGTGGACGGCCTGGTGGAGCAGACCGCCGACGGCCGGTTCGCCCTGCCGGGCGAGCACTAGCGCCCCAGGACGCGCGACAGGAACGCCTCCACGGCCCCGCGGTAGAACCCGGGGGCCGAATCGTGCACCACGTGGTTCGCGCCCGCGGCGAGCACGTGCTGCGCCTGCGCCGCCCGCCGCGCCATCTCCGCCTGCTGCCCGGGCGGCATCAGGGTGTGCTCGGCCTCGATCACCAGCATCGGGCACCGCACGGCCGCCACCGACGACCAGTACTCCCGCCTGCCCCACTCCGCGGCGATCTCGTACAGGTCGTCCATCGACGCGATCAGGTGCCAGCCGTCCTCGCGCTCTTCGACGCACTCGGTGAAGTACTCCCCGGTCTCGCCGAAGAAGTCCCGCACGTGCGCCAGTGACTGGAACGGCGTGGGCCAGGAGTCGAAGTACGCCCGCCACGTGTCGACCGTCCGGCCGCGCTGGTCGGGCGCCATGTCCTCGACCACTACCGCGTGCACCAGCTCGGGGTGGGCCGCCGCGAGCGACCAGGCGTGCAGGCCGCCCATCGAGTGCCCGATGACCACGGCGGGCTCCCGCAGCGCCGACACCGCCTCGGCCGCGTCGGCGACGAACTGCTCCGTGGTCCACGGCCCAGTGCGCGGCGCGCGCCCGTGCCCGCGCGCGTCCAGCGCGACGACGTGGCCGTACGGGAGCAGCCACTGCGCCACGCGCCACCAGGTGCGGGCCCGGCCCATCAGGCCGTGCAGCAGCACGATCGGCCGTCCGGCGCCCCCGAAGTCCACGACGCTCACGAGCGCCATTCAACCAGCCGCCGGACGGTACGCTGGCGGCATGGCAGTCGTGAAGATCAACGCGATCGAGGTCCCCGAAGGCGCAGGCCCCGAGCTGGAGAAGCGCTTCGCCAACCGCGCGCACGCGGTGGACGGGCAGCCCGGTTTCCTCGGCTTCGAGCTCCTGCGCCCGGTGGCGGGCGAGAACCGCTACTTCGTCTACACGAAGTGGGAGTCCGAGGAGGCTTATCAGGCGTGGGCGAACGGCGCGGCCAAGGAGGCCCACGCGGGCGAGCGCGCCAAGCCGGTGGCCAGCGGGGCGAACCTGCTGGAGTTCGAGGTCGTCCCGCTCGCCTGACCCGATGATCGACGACGGCCTGGCGAGGGCCGCCGAGATGCTCGCCGGCGCCTCCGCGCTGCTCGTGTGCGCGGGCGCCGGCATGGGCGTCGATTCCGGCCTGCCGGACTTCCGCGGTGACGAGGGTTTCTGGCGCGCCTACCCGCCGTACGCACGACTCGGCCTGAGCTTCGCCGAGATCGCCGACCCGCGGCACTTCGCCGAGGATCCCGAGCTGGCGTGGGGCTTCTACGGCCACCGCCTGGAGATGTACCGGCGCACCGAACCGCACGCCGGTTTCGGCCTGCTGCTGCGGTACGGCTCGTCGCTGCCCGGCGGGGTCGCCGTGTTCACCTCCAATGTGGATGGGCAGTTCCAGCGGGCCGGGTTCGACCTGGTCGCCGAGGTGCACGGATCCATTCACCACCTGCAGTGCACCGTCCCGTGTGGAGCGAAGGTGTGGTCCGCCGACGGCCTGTCCCCGTCCGTCGACGACTCGACGATGCGCGCCCGCCCTCCCCTGCCGTGCTGCCCGGACTGCGATGCACTGGCCCGGCCGAACATCCAGATGTTCGGCGACTTCGACTGGGTCGGCCACCGCACCGAGGCCCAGGTGCGCGCGCTGGCCGAGTGGCGCCGGGCCAACCGGGACGCCGTCGTCGTCGAGATCGGCGCGGGCCGCGCGGTGCCCACGGTGCGCCGCTACGCCGAGCTGGCCTCGGCCGCGACGGGCGCGCTGATCCGCATCAACCCGCGGGAACCGGAGGTCCGGCACGGCCGCGGCGTCTCGTTGCCCGCCCCGGCGCTGCCGACGCTGACCGCGCTGCTCGGCTCCTGACGGTGTTCGGTCAGTCGCCGGTCAGCGGCCCGCGGCACCGTCGGGGCATGACGAACTCCAGGATCCTCATCTCCGGCGCCAGCATCGCGGGCCCCGCGCTCGCCTACTGGCTCTCCCGCTACGGCTTCGCCGTCACCGTCGTGGAGCGCCACCCCGGCATCCGGCCGGGTGGGCAGGCGCTCGACGTGCGCGGTCCCGCGCTGGACGTCGCCGACCGCATGGGGGTGCTGGACTCCCTGCGTGCCCGCAGCACCGGTATGCACGGCATGTCGGTGGTCGACGCCGACGGCACCGAGGTCTACCGCAACACCGCGCGCACGGTCAGCGGCGGTGACCTGACCAACCCCGACGTCGAGGTCCTGCGCGACGACCTCGCCCGGATCGTGAGCGACGCGGCGGGCGACGGGGTCGAGTACCTCTTCGACGACGCGATCGCCGAGCTGGACCAGGACGACGACGAGGTGCGGGTCCGCTTCGGCAGCGGCCTGCGGCGCACGTTCGACCTCGTCGTCGGCGCGGACGGGCTGCACTCGAACACCCGTCGCCTGGTGTTCGGTCCCACCGAGCGGTTCATCCACCACATGGGCACCTACATGGCGGTCTTCACCGTGCCGAACTTCCTCGGGCTGGAGAACTGGCAGGTGATGCACCAGATGCCGGGCGAGGGGCTGCGCGGCGGCATGGTGATGGGTGTGCACGGCGGCCGTGAGGCGCGCGCCTACCTGATGTTCGACTCCGCGGCCCCGGTCGACTACGACCACCGGGACGTCGAGGGGCAGAAGGCGCTGCTGGCGAAGAAACTGGCGGGTGGCGGCTGGGTGATCCCCCGGCTGCTGGAGTACGCGCGCACGGCCGGTGACTTCCACTTCGACTCCGCGGCGCAGATCCGGATGGACACCTGGTCGCGCGGCCGGGTCGCTCTGCTCGGCGACGCGGCGTACTGCGGTTCGCCGCTGTCCGGGCAGGGCTCCAGCCTGGCGCTGATCGGGGCGTACGCGCTGGCCGGTGAGCTGCGCGCCGCGGGCGGTGACCACCGGAGGGCGTTCGCCGCCTACGAGTCCGGCCTCCGCGGTTACGTGCGAGCCAACCAGGACATCGCGGTGGCCAACATGCGCACCCGGCGGGCCCAGAGCGCGGGGGACGCGAGTGAACTGGTCGAAACGGGCATCGCGGAGTTCGAGCAGGTCGTGGCGTCGTACCGGGTCAAGGATTACTGATCCCGCCACTCGATCGGGTGGAACCCGGGTGGCCGCGCGTCCCAACGGGCCCGTTTCCCCCTCTTACCTGACGGCTGCGGTCACGCGGGCGCCACCGCGCGGCGGCAGTCGTCCGGCTTACCGGATCCGGCCGCCACGCCCCCCGAGCGGCCGGATCCGGTAGTCACCGGCAGCGCCGGCACCACGCGCTCAGGGGAGCGTGATCACCGCGACGACAGCCTTGTGGTCGGAGTTCGGCATCGGGAAGACGCGGTAGCCCGTCACCGCCGCGCGAGCGTCCACCAGCACGTGGTCGATCGTCACCGGCGGTGGCAGCGGCTTGGACGGCCACGTCGCGGTGAAGCCGTCACCGAGTGCGCTGCCCGCGTCCGTGTACCCGGTGTCGATCAGCTCCCGCAATGTCGCGTGGTCGAGCGTGGCGTTGAAATCACCCGCCAGCACGCGCACCGCACCGCCTGGATCGGGGTGCGGCAGGCCGGCGATCTCCGACTTCCACGCGTCCGCGTCCGCCACGCCCGCCGTCGGGTGCACGGCCACCACCTCCACCACGACCCCGCCGCCGAGGTCGACGCGCGCGCTCGGCTGGGCGAACCCGGACGGCCCGGCCAGCGTCAGCTCGGTGAGCGGGTACCGCGACAGCAGCCCGGATCCGGCACCGCGCCGCGCGGGCTCCAGGATCCGGTGCGGCAACAGGTCGAACAACCCGGCCGCGGCCAGCGCGTCCACCGCCTGCGGCGTCAGCTCCAGCAGGTTCAGCACGTCGACCTGGTTCTCCCGCACCAGCCGCACGACCGTCGCCGGATCGGCCTCGCCGAAGTACATGTTCGACGACATCACGTGCAGAGTGCGCCCGTGCACGTCCGGCTGCGCCGACGAGAACGCACGAGGCACCACCACACCGCCCACGGCGAGCGCCAGCACCAGCACGATCCCGCCGATCACCCAGTGCCGGAGCGCGAGCGTGAGCACGGCGAGCACGAGCCCGCACCCCACCCAGTAGGGAGTGAGCGCGATCAACGACGACGCCAGCCGTCCACCGTCGACGCCGAACAGGCGCATCGCCGCGAACACCGCGAAGAGCGCGGCGAGGACGGCGAAGAAGACCACCCGCCCGGTTTTCCTGGGACGTCTGGGCGGCGGTTGACAGTCGCGTGTGCGAGCGCTGTCAGGTTCCCCCGGAAGAGTCGGTTCCGACACAGGAGGAGGATTTCATGAGCCTGGCTATCCGAGCTGAGGGCCTGGGAGTACTGACCGGCACCGTGGTCGGCGCGCTCACCGCGGTGCGGGTGCGCGGCCTGATCGGGTCAACGGCCGGTACGCGTCGGTCGGCGAGGACCTGTCCGGCACCGAGAACCTGGTTTGCTGGGCGGTCTGCTCGGACTCGGACGGGCCGGCACGCGGGCGAGTTGCTGGCGCAGTTCGAGCTGTCCGACGCCGGTTGTGACCTCGCCGCGAGCATGGTCGGCCGCCCCGCGCTGCGCTATCTCGACGGGCCGACCAGCTCGCCGACAGCATCACGGTGATCGACCACGGCCGGGTCGTCGCGGAGAGCGGTCCCGACGTACTGGACCGCCGGGTCGGCGGGCAGACCGTGCAGGTCCGTTCCACTGTGCGATGCGCGCCTACCGGCGCCGGGCGGTCTGATCCACCGGTCGCCACAGGCTGCTGGAACCCGGTTCACCCGAGGCGCTCGGCGACCGCGGCCTCGACCTCGGCGATCGCCCGCGGGTTGCTGAGCCGCGCGCCCCGCTGGTAAGCCGCTTCGTAGGCGTCCGCCCCGAGGGCGCCCCGGAGGGCGACGACCACGGCGCGCAGCTCCGGGTCCCCGGAGTCGAAGACCCCACGGACGGCCGCGCTCAGGCCGAGTGCCCAGGCGGCCTGCACCGCGTCGCCCTCCGCGGCGAACGCGCGGGCGACCACCGCGGCCACCTTCGCCACGTCCGGCACGTCCCGGCGTTCGCGGGACGAGCGCAGCGGCGTCGCCAGCAGTCCCCAAGCCTCCCCGGGCCGGCCCTCGGTGACGAGCAGCGACGCCCCGGCGACCGCGACCAGCTCCTCCGCCATCTCGACCGGGAACGGGATCCGTGCGGCGTTCGCCACCAGCCAGGCGTGTTCGGCTCGCGCCACCGTCAGGTCGCCGGTGCGCCGAGCCATCTCGAACTTGCGCAGCGCGACCACCGCCTGGCAGCTCGGCTTGTCCTCCGCCAGCCGTTCGGCCTCGTCGAGGTCCCGCAGCGCGGCCTCGACGTCCCCGGCCCGCAACCGCTCCTCGGCCAGCAGGCACAAGTGCTGCACGAGGTCGTCCACGGATGCCAGCTCGCGAGCGATCCGCGCGCCCTCCTCGAACCCGACGATCGCCGCCGCGTGCGCACCGCGCAGGGAGTGCGCCTCCGCCTGCACCGCGAGCGTCATGGCGGTGCCCCAGCGATCCCCGCACTCGCGGAAACCCGCCACTGCCCGGTCCCTGGCGCGGGCGCCGCGGTCCAGATCGCCGTTCCAGTCGGCCATGAACCCCTCGGCCCAGCTCGCGCACGCGATCGCCCACCGGTCCGAGTCGAGCAGCCCCCGGCGCACCTCCCGCTCGGCGAGATCCCGGTGTCCCGCGAGGAAACAGCTCATCGGCAGGGCCAGCGACAGCATCGGGTACCGCTCGACGGCGCCGCTGCGCGCGCATTCGTCGACCAGACCGGGGATGTCGTCCCGGTACACCATCGGCAGGCTCGTCATGAGCGGGTGCATGACGAGCAGGCACGCCCGGGCGTCGTCCGGCACGCCGTCGTGGCGCAGCACCTCGTCCAGCAGCGGTGTCTGCTCGGCGTTGAACCCGCGGATCACCCAATACCAGAGGGTCGCGACGGCCAGGCGCCCCGCGGTGCCCGCGTCCTGGCCGTCGAGGGCGCGCCGCACCGCCGCCACGATGTTGTCGTGCTCCGCGCCGAACACCTCGATCGCGTGAAGCTGCTCGTGCCCGCGCAACTTCGGCTCGTTCTCCTCGGCCAGCCCGGCGAAGAACCCGGTGAACCGCCGCGCCACCTCGTCCCGCTCGCCGGACTCGTCGAGCCGCTCGGCGCCGTAGACGCGGATGGTTTCCAGCATGCGGTAGCGCGGCTCCGCACCGGTCGACACCGCATCCACGATGGACTTCTCCACGAGCGAGCCGAGTACGTACAGCACGTCCTCCGCGGGAAGCAGCTCGTCCGCGCAGACCGCCTCCGCCGCCGACACCGTGGCACCACCGGCGAACACCGAGAGCCGGCGGGCCAGGATCCGTTCCGGCTTCTCCAGCAGGTCCCAGCTCCACTCGACGACCGCCCGCAGGGTGCGCTGCCGCGGCACCGCGGTGCGGCTGCCGGAGTTCAACAGACGGAAACGGTCATCCAGCCGGCGCGCGATCTGGTCCGCGGTCATCGACCGCAGCCGCGCGGCGGCCAGCTCCAGCGCGAGCGGCATCCCGTCCAGGCTCCGGCAGATCTCCGCCACCGCGTCCGAAGTGGACCCCTCGAGGACGAAGCCGGGGCGCACCGCGGCAGCCCGCTCGGTGAACAGACGGACCGCATCGGCGATCTCCAGCGCCCCCACCTGGCCTAGCGTCTCGCCGGTGATCGCGAGGGGTTCCCGGCTGGTGGCCAAAACCCGCAGCCCCGGCACCCTGGCCAGCAGCTGGAAAGCCACGTCGGCCGCGGAGTCCACGACGTGCTCGCAGTTGTCCAGCACGAGCATCGCATCACCGCCATCGAGCTGCGCCACGATCCGCGCCATCGCGTCCACCGGTGGCTTCGCCGCGCTGGTGACGCGGAAGTCCGTCGGCCCCAGCGCGCCGAGGACCGCGCCCATCACGTCGTCGGCGTCACGCACACCCGCGAGCGGGACGAACCACGCACGGGCCGGGTGACGCTCCGCCGCTTCGGTCGCCAGCCGCGTCTTGCCCGCCCCGCCCGGACCGACGAGCGTGACCAGGCGCGACTCCGACAGGGCCCGCGAGACCTGGTCGAGTTCCCGCTCGCGGCCGACGAAACTGGTCAGCCGCGCCGGGAGTGCGGGCTCGGCACGCGGCGGCGCCACCTCTCCGCGCAGGACCGCGAGGTGGGTTCCGCGCAGTTCGGCGGACGGATCGACGCCCAGCTCCTCGGCCAGCGTCGACCGGATACGGTCGTACACGGCGAGGGCGTCGGCCTGGCGGCCGCTCATGGCCAGCGCGCGCATCCGCAGCGACGCCAGCCGTTCCCGCAGCGGGTGCGCTTTCCCCGCGGCGTCCAGATCCGCGAGTACCTCGGCATGGCGGCCGAGCGCGAGCTCGGCCTCGAAGCGGTCCTCCACCGCGGCGATGCGCAAGTCTTCCAGCCGCGCGACCGGCGCCTGCGCGAACGACCCGTCGAGCACGTCGGCCAGCGCGTCGCCGCGCCACAACGCGAGCGCGTCGCGGAGCACCGCGGCGGCCTCGCGATGCCGTCCGGCGGCGAGCTCGCGGCGGCCACGCGCGGCCAGCTCCTCGAACCGGTGGGCGTCCACGTCGGCCTCGAGCGCGTACCCGCCGGAGCCGGACGTGATCGCGCCCGCACCGCGCAGCGCTCGCCGCAGCCGGGAGACCAGCGACTGCAGGGCGTTCGCCCCGTCTGCGGGTGGTTCGGCGCCCCACAGGTCGTCGATCAGCGTGTCGGCGCCCACCACGCGCCCGGGGTCGAGCGCCAGCCGGGCCAGGAGCATGCGCAGGCGGGCGCCGCCGAGGTCGATCGGCGTGCCGTCGTCCGCCTGGGCCCGCACCGGGCCGAGCAGTGCCACCCGCACGAGTACCACTTTTCCAGATCAGGCACCCGGCTTGACGTTCTGCTCGAAGTAGTCGACCAGCTCGTCCAGCGACGGATCGTCCCCGCCGAGCGACAGCGACACCAGCAACCCGCAGACCTGACTGTCCTCGGCACCGAACAACATGATGCCCATGCCCGCCGACGCCGCGCCCGCGACGTACCGCCCGGTGAAGCCGCCCCCGCTCCACGTGCCCTCGGTCCGCGGGCCGGTCAGCTGAGAATCGACGCCGAGTTCGAGCACGTCGAACGACACGCCGTCGTAGTAGACGACCGACGTCCCGCTGGTGGCCGAGTCCGTCGGCAGCGAGCAGGTGACGGTGGCCTTCGCCGCGCCCTG
>Ga0164243_10012613_pt1 | contig 11957 bp, 10 predicted proteins | sample OricompcompostOP_FD_108781 | JGI IMG/M metagenome (GOLD analysis project Ga0164243, IMG submission 108781) | Organic Plus compost microbial communities from Emeryville, California, USA - Original compost - Organic plus compost (OP) | ecosystem: Engineered > Solid waste > Mixed feedstock >...
GGGTACGTTGGTGGAGCCAGGTGGGAGATAGTGGGGAGCAGTGGCACGTTCGCCCTTCAACCCTGAGGTGTGATGGCCGGATCCCATGCCCCGATGCGGGGCGGGAAACTTCTGGGGAGCTACGTCTACCAGATCGACGACAAGGGGCGGGTCAGCCTTCCGGCGGCGTTTCGCCGGGATGCGGCGGACCAGCGCTTTGTGCTCATCCAGGTGAACGCGCCGTCGCTGGCGCTGTATCCGGAGATCGAGTGGGCGCAGGTGGAGGAGCGAGCGCTGGACCTGGTGAAGCATCAGCCGGAGTCGCGGCTGTTCATACTTTCGATGTTGTCGAACGCGGTGGAAGTGACGCCGGACAGTCAGGGTCGGATTCTGATTCCGGCGAAGTTGAAGGAAGCGGCGCAGTTGAATGGCCAGGCGCTGCTGGTGGGCGCGATCGACAAGGTGGAAATCTGGAATCCGGATCTTTTCCAGGAAGCGCTGCAGCAGGACGCGGGTACGTGGAAGCAGTTCGCGCCGAAGATCTTCCGCTGACGATATGGAGAGAGGATATCACGTCCCGGTCATGGTTCGGGAAGTGATCGAGGTGTTGAAGCCTTCGCGAGGTGGAGTGTACTTCGACGGCACGCTTGGGGGAGGCGGACATGCGGAGGCGATCCTGGAGGCGGGTGCATCCAGGGTGATTGCAGTAGATCGGGATCCGGAGGCGATCGAAGTGGCGCGAGATCGGCTTGAGCGATTCGGTGAACGAGTGAAGTTGGTGCACGCGACGTTTGCGGACGCGGCGGAAGCCGTTGATGAACCGCTTGCGGGTGCGCTTCTGGATCTGGGTGTTTCATCGCGTCACATCGACGCGATCGATCGAGGGTTTTCATTCCGGCCGGGCGCGCCGCTCGACATGCGGATGCATGGCGGGCGCGGACCAACGGCGGCGGACCTGCTGAATCAACTCGAAGAATCGGAACTCGCGGATATTTTCTACAAGTACGGCGAAGAGCGCCGGTCGCGGCGGCTGGCGTCGGAGATCGTGCGTGCGCGAAAGCAGAAGCGTTTCGAAACGAGTGATGATCTGCTGGATGCGATGAATCGATCGCTGGGCAAGCGACTCGAGGCGCAGGACAAGGCGCGCATTTTCCAGGCGTTGCGGATTGCCGTGAACGACGAGCTCGGTGAACTGGAGCGGGCGTTGCCGGCGCTGCGCGATGCGCTTGAGCCGGAGGGTGTGCTGGTCGTGCTGTCGTATCACTCACTCGAAGATCGTCTCGTGAAGGAATCGTTTCGCGAGTGGAGCCGTGGCTGCATCTGTCCGCCGGAAGCGCCGGTGTGCACGTGCCGCGGTCGTCCGCTGGGCACGACGTTGACGAAGAAGCCGATCGAGGCGAGTGAAGCGGAGATTGCAATGAATCCGCGTGCGCGCAGTGCGAAGCTGCGTGCGTGGAAGAAGGCGGCGTGATGCGGAACGGGAGCGGCGTGATCCGGATCGCACTGGCGTTTGCGGCGCTGCTCGGGTCATTCAGTCTCGTGGTGTGGCGTCAGAGCCGGGCGCTGGAACTTCTGCGGGAGCTGCACGCGCTGCGCGTGGAGCGCGCGATCGTGGAAGCAGAGCGTTCCGAACTGTCGCGTCGCATAACGGGTCTGGAAAGTCGCGGGCATGTCGTTGCGGCGGCAGCGCGGATCGGGCTGCGAGTTCCGGCGGCGAATGAAATCGTGATACTTCCGCTTGCGGAATCGTCCTCGCCGGCGCCGCGCGCGGTTGCCGGCACTGAAGCGAAGCTGCCGCTCCTCGCGGATGCGGGCCGGCGCGGGGAGCATCGATGAACCCGCCGCAGCTGCGTCGTCGGCTTCTTCTCGGCGGGATCATGCTGGCCATGCTCGTGGTGTGCCTGCGCGCGTTTGCGCTGCAGGTGCTGGACTCGGAGCGCTGGCAGGCGCGCGCGGAAGATCAGCAGGTTCGGCAGACGGAAATACCGGCGCCACGCGGGACGATTTACGACCGGGATGGTATTCCGCTGGCCGCCAGTCATGAGGCGTTCCGCATCAACATCGCGCCACGCGAGATCGACAACCGCGACCGGATAATTCAGCTGCTGCAGAAATCGGCTGGAATTTCGAAGCCTGATGCGCGGCGCTTCACGGACCCGAAGCGGACGTGGGTCGTCGTGCCCGGACGCTACAATGCGGCGACGCGCGAAGCGCTGGACGGATTGCGAGGCGTGTACTTCGATCGCGTGCAGCAGCGGTTTTATCCGCGCGGTGCAGTAGCGCTTGAAGTGCTTGGTCTCGTGAACGCGGAAGGCCAGGCGCTTGGTGGACTGGAGCTCGAATTCGATACGGTCCTGAACGGGCGACCCGGTCGTGCGACGGTGCGTCGCAATCCGCGGACGGGCGGCGCGATTCCCGGCTTGATGCGCGAGATCGTCGCGCCGCAGCCGGGGTACGACATCTACCTGACTATCGATGCGGATCTCCAGGAAATCGCGTACGAAGCGCTGAAGCATGCCGTCGAAGAAACGAAAGCGGCGGGTGGCACTCTCGTGCTTTCGGATCCGCGCACGGGCGAGATTCTGGCGGCCGTCAGCACGAACGCGAGCGCCCAGAGCTGGCGCGCGGCAACGGAACCGTACGAGCCTGGTTCTACGTTGAAGCCGTTCGCGGTCGCGACGCTGCTTGCCACGCGCAAGGCGTCCCTGTCGGACAGCGTATTCGCCGAAAACGGTGTCTACGTCCACGATGGCCGCACGCTTCACGATGTCCACGCGGCGGGCTGGCTCACACTTGGCGATGCGTTGAAGCAGTCGAGCAACATCGCGATGGCAAAGATGATCGAGCGTGTCGAGCCGGCCGTGCAGTTCGACTACCTGCGCGCGTTCGGATTCGGCACGCCCACGGCAATCGCATATCCGTCGGAAACAGGCGGTCTTCTGCGGCGGCCGGCACAGTGGTCGAAGTACTCTCCAGCAAGCCTCGCGATCGGATACGAGATTGCCGTAACGCCGCTCCAGATGCTGATGGCGTACGGCGCGCTTGCGAACGGCGGCGTCCTGATGGAGCCGCGGCTGGTGCGCGAGGTCCGTTCGCCGGATGGCAGAACGGTGCAGCGGCACGACGCGCGGGCGGTGCGGCGCGTGATTCCGAAGCAGATCGCGGAGGAGCTGCGGCCGGTTCTGGTCGACGTCGTCCGGGACGGTTCGGGGCGCGCGGCGGGAATGGGACCGTTCGATGTCGCGGGCAAAACCGGAACTGCTCGCGTGGCCGTTGGTGGCCAGTATCGTGCGGGAGCCTACACGAGTTCCTTTGCCGGCTTTTTCCCGGCCGATGATCCTCAACTCGTGTTCCTCGTGAAGCTCGATTCGCCGAAGGGTTCGTATTACGGCGGCGCGACGGCCGCGCCGGTCACACGCGCCACACTGGAAGCCGCGCTGGCGGCCATCAACACCCCGCTCGACAAGCGTGCGGTCGCGTCCGCGGCGCCGCCGCGGCTCGAGAGTGCGCCCATTATGACCGTGCGTCCCGGTGCTCCGGCCGGTCCGGTCATTTTTGCAATGGAGTCCGGACTGCCGCGTCGGTATATCATGGACGATGTCGAGCCGACGCTCGTGCCCGATGTGGCCGGCCTGCCCATGCGGGATGCCGTGCTTCGCCTGCACGCGGCGGGATACCGCGTCCGCGCGGAAGGCAGCGGCACGGCCAAAGGCACCTTCCCGAACGCGGGCGAACGAGTGGCGCCCGGCACTGTCGTTCGAGTCGTTGGCAGCGAGGTGAAGCGATGAGTCCGCTGCCAGCGGCGCTTGCGCCGGCACGGGTGCGCGCGCATTTCGGCGCGATCGTCGAAAGCCTCCGCGAAGCGGGTGTGCTGGTCGAAGCGCCCGACGCCGACATCATCATCGCCGGTGTCAGCGATGACAGTCGCGCGGTGGAGCAGGGCGACCTGTTCTGCGCGTGGGCGGGTACGACGCACGACAGCCATGCATTCGTTCCCGCGGCCGCCGCGGCGGGCGCCGTCGCCGCGATCGTCGAACGTCGCGTCGACGCGAACATTCCGCAGATCGTCGTGACCGACGGCCGCCGCGCGGCGGCCAGCGGAGCGGCCCGCGTGTTCGATGATCCCGCATCGAAACTCACACTCGTCGGCGTGACGGGCACGAACGGCAAGACGACGAGTGCCTGGATCATGCGCCACCTGCTGACCGCGCGTCATAAAACGGCCATGATCGGCACGCTCGGTGTATGGCTGGATGTCGGCGGAGCGGTTGCCGGTTCGGAGGCGTTGACGACGCCCGGTCCTGTCGACCTGGCCCGCCTGTTCCGCACGCTGGTCGACCGCGGCGTCACCGCCATCGCGATGGAAGTGTCGTCGCACGCGCTGGACCAGGGCCGTGTCGATGCACTGCGCTACGATGTAGCGCTCTTCACGAATCTGACGCGCGATCACCTCGATTATCACGGCACGCTCGAAGCGTACCGCGCGGCGAAGAGCCGGTTCGTCGAGTTGCTGAGACAGAACGGTGTTGCGGTTACGAACGGCGACGATCCCGCATGGGATGGCGTCGGCGAACGCGCCCCGAAGCACGTAACGTTCAGCGTCACGCCGGGGGAAGCGGCGAACGTGGTTGCGCGTGACATCGTGCTCACCGCCGAAGGCGCACGGTTCGACCTGGTCGCGAACGGCCGCAGTGCGCCTGTTCGGCTTCCGTTGCCGGGCGACTTCAACGTTCAGAACGCGATCGGCGCGGCGGCCGTGTGCCTCTCGCTCGGCTACGATCTGCGCCAGGTCGCCGAAATGCTCGGCACGCTGCCGCAGGTGCCCGGCCGTCTCGAGCGCATTGCGCACGAGCCGTGTCCGGTGCTCCGCGACTACGCCCACACGCCGGACGCCCTCGAGCGCGTGCTGTTGACGCTTCGTCCACTCGTCGAAGGCCGCATCATCGTCGTGTTCGGCGCGGGTGGCGACCGGGATCGCGGCAAGCGTCCCGTCATGGGCGAAATCGCGCAGCGGCTCTCAGACATCGCGATCGTGACATCGGACAATCCGCGCACGGAAGATCCGGACGCGATCATCGATGACATCGTCGCGGGCATGCCGCCGGACGGCTGGCGGCGGATCACCGACCGCCGGGCCGCGATCGCGGAAGCACTGTCCATTGCGAAGGCAGGTGACCTCGTGCTCCTGGCGGGCAAGGGCCACGAAACGTACCAGGTGCTGGGCACGACGAAGCACGATTTCGACGAGCGGCTCATAGTGCGTGAAATCCTCGCCGCGCAGCGGGAGGTCGCATGAGCATGTGGACCGACGCGATGATCCGTGATGCGCTCGAGCTCGATGCGCCGGCCGCGGACCTCACGTTCAGGGGCATCAGCACCGATTCGCGCGCGATCGATGCCGATCAGCTGTTCGTTGCGCTGAAAGGCGAACGTTTCGACGCGCACAACTTCCTCGGCGATGTGGCGGCGAAAGGCGTAAAAGCGGCCGTCGTTTCGGATGTGCCGGAGAAGGCGCCGACAGGACTGCACCTGTACGTCGTCGACGATACGCTGAACGCGCTGGGGCGTCTCGGCCGCTATCGCCGGCGCAAGCTTGGCGTGCGGGTATGCGCAGTAACGGGCAGCAACGGAAAGACCACGACGAAGGAGATGCTGCGCGCGGTGCTTGGCGTGAAATATCGCGTGCACGCGACGACGGGCAATCTGAACAACCAGGTCGGTACGCCACTCACGCTGCTCGCCACGCCCGATGATGCCGAGATCGTGGTTGCCGAATTGGGCACGAGCCTGCCCGGCGAAGTCGCCATCCTCGGCGGCATCGTTGAGCCGGATGCGGCAGTTGTTACGGCCGTGTCCGAGGAGCATCTGGAAGGCCTCGGCAGCATCGAAGGCGTCCTGGACGAAGAGGTGTCGATCCTCGACACCGTCGACCCGGCCGGCTTTGCCGTTGTCGCCGATGAGCCGGCGGAACTGCCCGAGGCCGCGCGCGCGCGACCGCTGCGCGTCAAGGTCGCCGGCTGGACGGAACGCGCGGACGAGGAATTGCGCGCGCGTGATGTCCGGCTCGATGACAACGGCGAAGTGCATTTCCGGTGGCAGGACTCACAGGTGCACGTGCCGCTGCGCGGACGGCACAACGCACGCAACGCGCTGATTGCGCTGGGCGTCGCGCTGGAATGGGGCATCAGCATCGAAGACGCGATCGGCGCACTGGCGCAGCTCAGGCCGGCAAAGATGCGCGGCGAGGTTCACCAGTATGGCGGACTGACGGTCATCGCGGACTGCTACAACGCGAATCCGGCGAGCACGGCCGCGGCGATCGACCTGCTGGTTTCGATGCCGCGCGAGCGGCGCAAGATCGCGGTGCTCGGCAGCATGCTCGAAATGGGGCGCGCCAGCGCGGAAGTGCACGCGCGCGTCGCGCGTGAAGCGGTGGAACAGGACATCGACCTGATCGTCGCGACCGGCGAATTCGTCGAGGCGTTTCGACCGTTCGAGTCGCGGCTGCGCGATCGGTTGATCCTCGAACCGGATCCAATGGACGCCATCGACGCGCTGCTTTCGCGTCTTGATGGGGATGAAATCGTGCTGTTGAAGGGGTCGCGCGGTGTGTCGCTCGAGCGACTGCTGCCGCACCTGGAGAATTATGGGAGTGCTCCACCCCCACGGGGAGGCCGGAAGGCCGGGGGCGAGAGGGCTCACCGTGACGTGAAAACGACGTCATCGGCGGAGCACTCCCATTGACCAGGACGGAAGTGCTTCACCCCCACGGGGAGGCCGGAAGGCCGGGGGCGTGGAGTAAACGCACCGAACGCGTGATGGCGCGCGGACGGCGAAGCACTTCCGTCACTTTGTTTCGTGTCATGCAGGACGGCCGCGCACGACGCGCGGCTCGGGACTTCGCGCAGGATCTGCCGAACGAGCACTAATGCTACTGCATCTACTCGCTCCGCTCGCAGACGAGCACATTATCTTCAATCTGTTCCGGTACATCACCTTTCGCGCGGTTGCCGCGATGGTGACGGCGAGCCTGCTCGCCTTCATTTTCGGTCCGCGCGTCATCCGCTGGCTGCGCGTGCTGCGCTTCGGCCAGGTCGTGCGCACCGAGGGACCGGAGTCGCACCTGAAGAAGGCAGGTACGCCGACGATGGGCGGCCTGCTGATCCTCATTTCCACGCTCATCGCGACACTGCTCTGGGCGGACATCGCGAACCGGTACGTACTGATCACACTCGCCGTGTTCGTGTGGCTCGGCGTGCTCGGTTTTCTGGACGACTACCTGAAGGTCGTGCGTCGGCGCAGCGAGGGGCTGGTCGGCCGGTACAAGCTCACCGGCCAGGGCCTGATCGGATTCCTTGTCGGGATCACGCTGCTGTTGTGGCCGCTCAGCACCTCCGTCGAACCGACGTGGACGAGCCTGCCGTTCGTTTCCGACTACCACATCAACATCTGGGTCGGCCTCTTCGTGCCCTGGGTCATGTTCATCATCACCGGCAGCTCGAACGCGGTGAACCTGACAGACGGCCTGGACGGTCTGGCCGGCGGCCTCACGGCGATTGCCGCGGCGACCTTCGCGGTTTTTGCGTACCTCGTCGGCCGCGTCGATACGTCGCGTTACCTCGGCCTCATGTACCTGCCCGGTTCCGGCGAACTCACGGTCTTCTGTGTTGCGCTCGCGGGTGCCGCGCTCGGTTTCCTCTGGTTCAACGCGCATCCGGCTGAAGTTTTCATGGGCGACACGGGATCGCTCGCGCTGGGCGGCGCGCTCGGTACTGTCGCGCTGCTGCTCAAGCTCGAGTTCCTGCTCGCCATTGTCGGCGGAATGTTCGTCGTCGAGGCGCTCTCGGTCATCGGCCAGGTCGGCTACTTCAAGTACACGGCGCGGAAGTACGGGCAGGGCAGACGTCTCCTCAAGATGGCGCCGCTGCACCATCACTTCGAGAAGAGCGGCTGGACGGAGAGCAAGATCATCGTCCGGTTCTGGATCCTCGGGCTGCTGTGCAGCCTCATCGCCTTCAGCACGCTGAAGATCAGGTAGTATGCGCGTTGGAGTCGTTGGACTGGCCCGGAGTGGCCGCGCCGCAGCGCTGCTCGCGATGGCAAAGGGTTGCAGCGTCTACGCATCCGACAGCGGCGACAACGATTCGCTGCGCGAGACGCAGCGCGTCCTGGTGGAAGCAGGCGCGGATGTCGATCTCGGCGGGCACTCTGTCGACAAACTCGCGCAATGTGAACTCATCGTGGTGAGCCCGGGCATTCCGCCGGGCGCCGGTCCGCTGGGCGATTCGCGGCTCGCCGGCATCGAACGCATCTCGGAACTCGAATTTGCGTTTCGTTACCTGGCTTCACCTGTGATTGCCGTGACGGGAACGAACGGCAAGAGCACGGTGACCGCGCTCATCTCGCATCTGCTCCGCCGGGCAGGTCGAGATGCGCCCGCGGCCGGCAACATTGGCACGGCGCTCAGCGAGATCCCGCTGCTGCGCCAGCGGCCCGACTGGGTCGTCGTCGAGGCGAGCAGCTTCCAGCTCGCCGACATCGACACGTTCGCCCCGCGTATTGGCGTCTTCACCAACCTGGCGCCGGATCATCTCGATCGCTACGCGCGCGTCGAGGACTACTACGCCGACAAGGCGAACCTTTTCCGCAATGCCGGGGAGCGCAGCATCTGGGTGCTGAATGCCGATGATCCCGAAGTGCTCAGACTTGCGCATGGCGTGCCCGGCCGGCGTTTCTACTTTTCCGTCCGCGGCCCGCTGCCGCCCTCGGAAGCCGGCGGATTCGCGAGTGAAAAGGGAGATATGTTCCTGCGCCTCGGAACCGACACGCTGATCGCGCGCGCGACCGAACTGCCCCTGCTCGGCGCGCACAATCGCGCGAACGCGCTGGCGGCGATGATCGCGGCGGCCACCGCGGAAGTCCCGCTCGACATCATTCGTGAGGGACTGCTCAGCTTCCGGGGCCTTCCGCATCGGCTCGAACCGGTCGGCGAAGTCAACGGCGTGTGGTGGATCAACGACTCGAAGGCAACCAACGTCGCGTCCACGCGTGTGGCGATCGAAAGCATGACGCGGCCGACGGTCCTGCTTCTCGGCGGCCGCCACAAGGGCGAGCCGTACACCACGCTGCTGGAAGTGATGCACCCGCGCGTGCGCACGATCCTCGCCTACGGCGAGGCGGCGCCGAACATCGTGGAGGACCTGGCCGCGCACATCGCCGTGGAACTCGTCGACGGATCCTTCGATGAGGTCGTCGCGCGCGCTGCGGCGATCGCGCAGCCCGGCGAGGCGGTCCTGCTTTCGCCCGCATGCGCGAGCTACGACATGTTCCGCAATTACGAAGAGCGCGGTGATCGGTTCCGCGAGATCGTGACCCAGGCAGCGCGGGTGCACAATGGCTAGGAAAGCGTCTGCCGCCGCGCTCGAATACTATCCGGCGATGTCGCGGTCTCGGCTGGGGACCGGCTGGGAAGCACCCGTGCTCCTGCTGATCACGGTGATCCTGCTGTCCTTCGGGTTCGTGGCGGTGTACAGCGCGAGCGCGGTCATGGCGCAGACGTCCGGCCAGGCGGACTACTACTACGTCGTGCGGCAGCTTGCGGGCGCGGCGCTCGGCCTTGTCGGCCTTACCGTGATGGCGAGCATCGATTACCGCCATCTGCGCATCTTCGCGTGGCCGGTTCTTCTCGTCGTAATCGCGATGCTCATCATCACGGTGATGCCGGGCACGGAATCGATTGCTCCGCGTGTGAACGGCGCGCGACGCTGGCTTCAGGTCGGCCCGCTGACGCTTCAGCCGTCGGAGTTCGCGAAGCTCGCGCTCGTCGTGTGGACCGCGGCGCTCGCCGTGAAGAAGCAGGCCAGGCTTCAAAGCCTGTCGCGCGGGCTGCTTCCGTTTCTGGTCGTATGGGCAGTCGTGCTCGGGTTGATCTTCCTGGAGCCGAGTCTTTCCGCGGCCGCGATCGCATTGTTCCTGGCCGCGCTCGTCGTGTTCTCGGCCGGCGCGCGCATCGGCCACTTCATCCTGCTCGGCGTGATCGGTTTGCCGCTGCTCTGGTCGCAGGTCGATTCGGTCGCGTATCGCATGAAGCGCATCATCGCGTTCCTGGATCCGTCGCACGATCCGGCCGGTGTCAGCTATCAGATCAACCAGGCACTGATCGCGTTTGGCAGTGGAGGCATGTTCGGCCGTGGTGTCGGCAGCGGCGTCCAGAAGTTCGGCTTCCTGCCCGAGCCGCACAACGACTTCCTGCTCGCGATGATCGGCGAGGAGTGGGGTTTCGCGGGGATTCTGACGCTGATCGTGCTGTACGGCGCGTTCGCGATGATCGGCTACCGCGTTGCCAGGCAGGCGCAGGACCTGTTCGGCTTCCTGCTCGCGATCGGGCTTACGAACCTGATCGCCGTGCAGGCGCTGCTGCACATGGCCGTCAACATGGCGCTGATTCCGACGACCGGCGTGACGCTGCCGTTCATGTCGTACGGCCGGTCGAGTCTGATGGTGTGCCTGGCGGCGGTCGGCATCCTGCTGAACATCGCGCGCACCGCGGGGAGGACGGATTGACCGCGCGCAGGCGAATGCCTCGTTTTCCGAAACGCGTGCTGTTCGCCGGCGGCGGAACCGGCGGCCACCTGTATCCGGCAATCGCGCTCGCGGATGCAATGCAGGAGCAGGATGCCGACGTGCAGGTGCATTTCGTTGGCGCGCGCCGCGGCGTCGAGGCCCGCGTGCTGCCCTCGGAAAACCGGCCGCACACGCTGCTTCCGTTCGAGCCGCTGCGTCGCAGTCGCATCTGGGAGAATTGGAAGCTGCTGCCGTCCATCGCGCGCAGCGCGGCGGGCCTGTCGCGTGTGTTCCGCGTGTTCGAGCCGCAACTCGTCGTCGGCACCGGCGGTTACGCGAGTGCGCCCGCGGCCGCTTTCGCGCTGCTGCGCGGCGTGCCGGTCGCGCTCCAGGAGCAGAACTCGTGGCCGGGACTCACGACCCGCGTCATGAGCCGCTGGGCGCGACAGGTGCATCTCGGTTTTCCGGAAGCCGCGAAGCATCTGAAGCCCGGCCGCAGAACCGAAGTCACCAGCCTCGGCAATCCGATTCGTCCGCCGGACACGTCGCTCGACCGCGCAGTGTGCCGGCGGCATTTCGAACTGCATGAGGACGCGCTCGTCGTGCTCGTCGTCGGCGGCAGCCAGGGCGCCCGCGCCATCAACGAAACACTCACGGCCGCGCTGATTCAGCACGGCGGCGCGCCGAACGGCGTGCAGTTCCTGTGGGCGACCGGTCCGAACAACTACGACCGTGTCAGCACGGCGCTGCGCGAAGCGCTCGGTGATCCGCAACAGGCCGGCATCAACGCGGTTCCGTACATCACGGAAATGCCGAAGGCGCTTGCGGCGGCGGACATCGCGGTGTCGCGTGCGGGCGCGATGGCGACGGCCGAGCTGATGGCGTGGGGAATTCCGGCGCTGCTGATCCCGCTGCCGACGGCCGCGGCGGATCACCAGACGCACAATGCCCGTGCCCTCGCCGGCGCCGGCGCGGCGCTCATGATCGAAGAGAAGGAGATGTCGCCGGACCGCCTGTGGTTCGAGCTCGAACGTCTCATTCGGGATGACGACGCCCGCGCGCGCATGGCGGCGATTGCACGGGAACGCGCCCGTCCGAACGCCGCGCGCGACATCGCGCGCAGGTTAGCCGAATTGCTGGAGGCGTGATGCGTCAGAACGACTCATGGCGTGACGTCGATCTGCGCGAACTGGCAAGGCGCGGCACCGTGCACTTCGTCGGCATTGCCGGCGCCGGCATGTCCGCGCTGGCCGAACTGCTGCTTGCGGAAGGCGGCAGGGTCAGCGGTTGCGACATCAATCCGGGCGCGGTCGGCGAGCGGCTCCGATCGCTCGGCGCAGACATCGAGGATCACCACGATCCGAAACACGTACACGGCGCGACGGCCGTGGTCGCGACCGCGGCGCTGCCGGCCA
>Ga0164243_10012614_pt1 | contig 11955 bp, 3 predicted proteins | sample OricompcompostOP_FD_108781 | JGI IMG/M metagenome (GOLD analysis project Ga0164243, IMG submission 108781) | Organic Plus compost microbial communities from Emeryville, California, USA - Original compost - Organic plus compost (OP) | ecosystem: Engineered > Solid waste > Mixed feedstock >...
GGCCGTCGTAGACCTTGAACATCTCCCAGGCCGTCAGCTTGTCCGAGCCGGGGCCGCGCTGGTTCCACGACAGGCGCATGATCACGATCCCCGCCCGCTCGTCGACCACGATGTCGCGCACCGTCACCCGGCCCAGGCGCTCGAAGATCGCCAGGGACTGGTTGCCGATGTCGGCGCAGCCCGGCGCGAAGGTGCATCCCGGCCCCGCCATCAGGGCGCCGTTCTCCAGGCGGTAGGCGTCCTTGGAGAAGGGGGTCCCGATCGCATTGAAGGTCTTGGCGTTCGAGAGGCCGCGCGGATAGTGCATCGCGATCTCGATCGCCTGCTCCCGCGTCGCGAGCTGTTCGGGCCGCGGCACGATGGTCATCGCCTTGGCCGGCGCGCCGCCCAGGCCGTCGACATTGAAGATCATGCCGTCCGCGCGGCTGCGCGTCGCCACCAGCTCGAGCTCGCTGAGCTTCTGCTCGCCGTCGACCTTGACCCTCACCACGAGGAGGACCGGCGCGCCGGATTCCTCGACCATCGTCCCCGCGACCGCCTGGCCCGCGCGCTCGTCGAGGATGTCCTGGCGGTAGCCGCGCAGCCTGGTCACGGTCCGCACCAGGCCGACCTTGTCCAGCGGCTTCTCCACGCCGTCCTCGGTGACGCGCAGATTGGGCGCGACCGCCAGCTGGCGGGCGTCATGCTCGACCAGGGCGTACAGCACCTCGGTGATCTTGCCGCGCAGGCACTCGCGGTCGCAGGCCGCAGCCGCGGCGGCCGGCGCGCGGGCCGGCTGCGCGGCGGCGACCGCCGCGGACGACCAAAGGATCAGGCACAGCGCAAGGACGCTCTTCATGGTCGCTCCCCCGGTGGATGCGTGTCGTTGCGCTCAGGCTAGGGCGCCCGGCCGGCCGGGTGAAGCCGCGTCGCCCAGGCGGGAGGAGGTTCTGCGACCGCCCTCCGCTCCTCCGCTAGACGTCGGCGACCCATCGAGCCGTCCTTTCGCCTTGCGGACCGGTCATCGCCTGGATCCGGGCGCGGACCCCGTCGCGCCAGGCCGCCGCCGTCGCCCCTCCCCCCGGAACCTCCAACTCTGCCGCGGGTTGTACCCCCAGCCGGCGGATCGGGCGTCGGCGCGAACCCGACCTTGAGTCTGCGAGCGTGACGTCCCTGAGAGGATCCAGCGGCGCCGAACGACCGGCGCCACGGCTGTACTATCTGCACCATCGCCTGGTCGGGCCCCTGGACGCGTTCGCCGCCGAGTTCGAGCGGATCGCCGGCCTGGGCTTCACCGGGGTGCTGCTCTCGCCGGTATTCGAGGCCGCCGACGGGAACGTCTTCCACCCCTCCGAGGACCGCCGCGCCGCCGAGAGCCTCGCGCCCGGCCTCACCCCCGAGGCGGCGCTCGGGGCCCTGGCCGGCCAGGCCGGGGCGCGGGGGCTGCAGCTCTGGCTCGACCTCGACCTCTGCGCCTTCGACGCCCGCCACCCGCTGGTGCAGGCGCATCCGGACTGTTTCGACCTGCGCGCCGGCGCCTCCTGGGCCGGCCCGGTCGATCCCCGCCGCGAGCCGCCGCCGCCGGGCCTGGCCCTCGCCCGCTTCACCGGCGAGGCCGGCCAGGCGCTGCTGGACTGGGCCTGCGAGCGCCTGCACGCCTTCGCCGAGGCGGGCGTGGCGGGCGCGCGCGCCCTGCACCTGGACCGCGCCCCGGCCGGCTTCTGGGCCCGGCTGATCGCCGCCGTCCGGGTGCGCCATCCGCACCTGTGTTTCCTCGCCTGGACGCCCGGCGTGGCGCGAGAGGCGGCCCTGGCGCTGAAGGGCTGCGGCTTCGACGTCCTCGCCTCCTCCCTGCCCTGGTGGGACGGGCGCGCCCGCTGGCTGGTGGAGGAGCACGAGGCCCTGCGCGTGGTCGCCCCGCTCCTTGCCCCCTGCGAGGCGCCCTTCGGCCCCCGCGCCGCCCGCGGCCGCACCGCCGGGCACGCCCGTGCGGCCTGCGAGCACGCCCTGGACCTGGCCGCCGCCACCGGCGCGGGCCTCCTCATGCCCATGGGCTTCGAATACGGAGCGCGCGAGCGCCTGGACCCGGCCGGCGGCGATCCGGAGGCCTTCCGCGCCCTGGCCGCCGATCCCCCCTTCGACCTCTCCGCCGAGGTCCGCGTCGCCAACGCCGTGACGGCCGAGCTGGCCCGGCTCTCGGGCGAGATGCGCCTGCTCACCCCGGCGGGCTCGAAGGTCACGGCCCTGCTGCGCACCGACGCGCCCGACGCCCGCGCCGCCGAGGTGGGCCTGCTGGCCCTGGTCAACGGGGAGGACCATCCCGCCGAGGTGCTCGCCCCGGAGATCCTGCCCCGCGCCGGCGCCGACTTCGGCCCGTTCGAGCGGCTGGGGGGCGGGGCCGCGCCCTTCGCCCCGCTGGGCCCCGCCGAGGTGCGCCTGCTGCTGGCCCGGCACGACAAGGCCATCACCACCTCGGGCCGCGCCCCCCGCGCGGGGGCCCGCGCCGCCGCCGCCCGGCCCCGCCTGGTCATCGAGGGCCTGTCCCCCGCCGTGGAGGGCGGCCCCTTCCCCGTCCGCCGCGTGGTCGGCGAGGAGGTGTTCGTCGAGGCCGACGTCTTCGCCGAGGGCCACGCGCCCCTGGCCGTGGAGCTGCTGTGGCGGCCGCAGGACCAGGAGGACTGGCGGCGCGAGCGCATGGCGCCGCTCGGCAACGACCGCTGGCGCGGCGTCTTCGTCCCCGACCGCCTGGGGCGCTGGGAGTTCACCGTCGAGGGCTGGATCGACGTGTTCGGCGGCTGGCGCGAGGGCCTGCGCAAGAAGCTGGCGGCGGGGGTGGCCGAGACGGTGGACTTCGAGGAGGGCCGGCTGCTGGTCCTGGCCGCCGCCGAGCGCTCGGAGGGCGAGCTGAAGGCGCGGCTCAAGGCCGTCCTGGAGGACTGCCGCAAGGCCGGGCCCGAAGGCGAGGCCGGGCGGCTGCTGGACGCCGATACGCTGGAGGCCATGCAGGCCGCCGACGACCGGCCCTTCGCCCTGCGCCTGCAGCCTGTGCAGCTGCTGGACGCCGAGCGGCTCTCGGCCCGGTTCGCGAGCTGGTACGAGCTGTTCCCCCGCTCCCAGTCGGACAGCCCCGACCGCCACGGGACCTTCGACGACGTCATCGCCCGCCTGCCGGACGTGCGCGAGATGGGCTTCGACGTCCTCTACTTCCCGCCCATCCACCCGATCGGCAGGACCAACCGCAAGGGCCGCAACAACGCCCTGACCGCGGCGCCGGACGATCCGGGCAGCCCATACGCCATCGGCTCCGAGGAGGGCGGGCACACCGCCATCCACCCCGAGCTCGGGTCCCTGGAGGACTTCCGCCGCCTGGTCGCCGCCGCCCGCGAGCACGGCCTGGAGATCGCCCTGGACTTCGCCATCCAGTGCTCGCCCGACCACCCCTGGCTGAAGGAGCATCCGGACTGGTTCGACTGGCGCCCGGACGGCACCATCAAGTTCGCCGAGAACCCGCCCAAGACGTACGAGGACATCGTCAACGTCGACTTCTACCAGTCGGGCGCCGTCCCCGACCTCTGGTGCGCCCTCCGGGACGCGGTGGTGTTCTGGATCCGGGAGGGGGTGCGCACCTTCCGGGTCGACAACCCGCACACCAAGCCCCTGCCGTTCTGGGAGTGGATGATCGCCGACGTCCGGCGCGTCTGGCCCGACGTGATCTTCCTGGCGGAGGCCTTCACCCGGCCCAAGCTGATGTACCGCCTGGCCAAGATCGGCTTCTCCCAGTCCTACACCTACTTCACCTGGCGCCACTCCAAGACCGAGTTCACCGACTACCTGACCGAACTGACGACCACCCCGCCGAAGGAGTTCTTCCGGCCGCACTTCTTCGTCAACACGCCCGACATCAACCCCTACTTCCTGCAGCACTCCGGCCGGGCGGGCTTCCTGATCCGCGCGGTCCTGGCCGCCACCCTGTCGGGCCTGTGGGGCGTCTATTCCGGCTTCGAGCTGCTGGAGGGCGACCCGATCCCGGGCAAGGAGGAGTACCGCCACTCCGAGAAGTACGAGATCAAGCCGCGCGACTGGCATGCGCCCGGCAACATCCGCGCCGAGATCGCCCGGCTGAACCGCATCCGCCGCAACGAGCCGGCGCTGCAGAGCCACCTGGGCCTGTCGTTCTACAACGCCTTCAACGACCAGGTGCTCTATTACGGCAAGGCCCTGCCCGGGAAACCCGACATGGTGCTGACCGCCGTCAGCCTGGACCCCAACAACGTCCAGCACGCCGACTTCGAGGTCCCGCTGTGGGAGTTCGGCCTGCCCGACCACGGCGCCGTGGAGGTCGTCGACCTGCTGCACGACCGCCGCTTCGTCTGGCGCGGCAAGGTCCAGCACCTGACCCTCACCCCGCACGAGCCCTACGCCATCTGGCGCATCCAGCCCCTGGAGGCGGACTGATGGCGCGCCACGCCCCCAGGCTCCCGCCGGACCCGCTCTGGTACAAGGACGCCGTCGTCTACCAGCTGCACGTGAAGTCGTTCTTCGACTCCGACAACGACGGGGTCGGCGACTTCCAGGGCCTGATCTCCAAGCTCGACCACATCGTCAGCCTGGGGGTCACGGCGATCTGGCTGCTGCCCTTCTACCCCTCGCCCCGGCGCGACGACGGCTACGACATCGCCGACTACCGCGGCGTGCACCCCGACTACGGCAAGCTGGCGGACGTGCGCCGCTTCATCGACGAGGCGCACGCGCGCGGCCTGCGCGTGATCACCGAGCTGGTGATCAACCACACCTCCGACCAGCACCCCTGGTTCCAGCGCGCGCGCCACGCCCGGCCCGGATCGGCCTGGCGCAAGTTCTACGTCTGGTCGGACACCGACCACCGCTACGAGGGCACCCGCATCATCTTCTGCGACACGGAGTCCTCGAACTGGACCTGGGACCCGGTCGCGGGGGCCTACTACTGGCACCGCTTCTATTCGCACCAGCCGGACCTGAACTTCGACAATCCCCAGGTCCTGCGCGCCGTGCTGGGGGTGATGCGGTTCTGGCTCGATCTCGGGGTGGACGGGATGCGCCTGGATGCGGTGCCGTACCTGGTCGAGCGCGAGGGCACCGACAACGAGAACCTGCCCGAGACCCACCAGATCCTGAAGCGGATCCGCGCGGAGGTGGACGCCCACTACAAGGACCGCATGCTCCTGGCCGAGGCCAACCAGTGGCCCGAGGACACCCAGGAGTATTTCGGCGCCGGCGACGAGTGCCACATGGCCTTCCACTTCCCGCTGATGCCGCGGATGTACATGGCCATCGCCCAGGAGGACCGCTTCCCGGTCACCGACATCATGCGCCAGACCCCGGACATCCCCCAGGGCTGCCAGTGGGCGATCTTCCTGCGCAACCATGACGAGCTGACGCTCGAGATGGTCACCGACAGGGAGCGGGACTACCTCTGGAGCGTCTACGCCGCCGACCGCCGCGCGCGCATCAATCTGGGCATCCGCCGCCGCCTGGCGCCCCTGATGGAGCGGGACCGCCGGCGCATCGAGCTGATGAACTTCATGCTCTTCACCATGCCGGGCACGCCGGTGCTCTACTACGGCGACGAGATCGGCATGGGCGACAACATCCACCTCGGCGACCGCGACGGCGTGCGCACGCCCATGCAGTGGTCCCCCGACCGCAACGGCGGCTTCTCGCGCGCCGACCCGGCGGGCCTGGTCCTGCCGCCGATCGCCGACCCGCTCTACGGCTACGAGGTGGTCAACGTCGAGGCCCAGAGCCGCGACCCCCACTCCCTGCTCAACTGGCTGCGGCGCATGCTGGCGGTGCGCAAGGAGCACCGCGCCTTCGGGCGCGGGACGCTCCGGTTCCTGCGTCCGCAGAACCGCAAGATCCTGGCCTATCTGCGCGAGTACGAGGACGACGTGATCCTGTGCGTCGCCAACGTCTCGCGCACGGCCCAGGCGGTGGAGCTGGACCTGTCGGAGTTCGCGGGCCGCACGCCCCTGGAGATGAGCGGCAAGACCGCCTTCCCCACCATCGGCCAGCTGACCTACCTGCTGACGCTGCCGCCCTACGGCTTCTACTGGTTCCAGATGTGCGAGAACCTCGCCGGCCCCAACTGGTCCACCTCCATGACCTCGGCCGCCCCCGAGCACTACACCTTCGTCGTGCGCGAGGCCTTCGCCAGCGTCGCCGAGAACGGCAACCGCGGCGTGCTGGAGGCCGACGTCCTGCCCGGCTACGTCGCCGCCCGCCGCTGGTTCGCCGCCAAGAACGCCGAGCTGAGGGGCGTGCGCATCGCCGCCGTCTCGCCCCTGCCGGGCGGCTTCGACCAGGTGATGACCCAGATCGAGGTGGAGACCTCCCTGGGGACCGCCCGCTACACCCTGCCGCTGGGCGCCGCCTGGGAGGACGAGGCCTCCGGCCCCTTCGCCCCGAACCTGGCGCTCGCGCGCGTGCGCCGCGGCCGGCGCGTCGGCCATCTCACCGACGCCTTCTTCAACCCCGCCTTCGCCCGCGCCGTGCTGCTGGGGCTGAAAGAGAACGCCCGCCTGCCCACCCCCGAAGGGGAGCTGGTGTTCGAGGCCGCCGGGCCGCTGGACCTGTCCGACGAGCCGGAACTGGAGTGGCTGGCCGCCGAGCAGAGCAACTCCACCGTGGTGATGGAGCACCGGGCCGTGCTCAAGCTGCTGCGCAAGGTGGAGTCCGGCGTGCACCCCGAGGCCGAGATGACCCGCTTCCTGACCGAGCGGGGCTTCCGCAACGCGCCCCAGCTGCTGGGCGAGGTGCGCGAGGAGCTGCGCGACGGCTCGGTGCGCACGCTGATGGTCGTGCAGGGCTTCGTCTACAGCCAGGGAGACGCCTGGACCTGGACCCTCGACTACCTCAAGCGCCGCGCCGACGACCTGGCCATGCGCGAGGACGCGGAGTCCGAGCCGGCCTTCCCCGGCTACGAATCCTTCGCCCGCACCCTGGGCCTGCGGCTGGGCGAGATGCACGCGGCGCTGTCCCAGCCGAGCCGCGATCCGGCCTTCGCCCCCGAGCCCGCGGGCGAGGAGGCCGTGCAGGCCTGGGCCGATGGGGTGCGCGGCCAGCTCGGCGCGGCGCTCGCGGCCGTCTCCGCCCACGGCGACTGGCCCGACCTCGACGAGCGCGCCGCCGCCGGGCGGCTGCTGGCCGAGCACGAACGGCTGATGGCCCTGGTCGGCGAGCTGGCGGCGGCGGGCCGCGGATCGCGGCTCACGCGCATCCACGGCGACCTGCACCTGGGCCAGGTGCTGGTCACCGGCGGGGACGCCACCATCATCGACTTCGAGGGCGAGCCGGCCCGCAGCCTGGCCGAGCGGCGCGCCAAGTCCAGCCCGCTGAAGGACGTCGCCGGGGTGCTGCGTTCGATCGACTACGCCGCCGCCGTCGCCGCGCGCGGCCCGGTCGCCGACCCCGCCGCCGCCGAGCGCGCCAGGGCGCTGCTGCAGCACTTCCGGGCCAGCGCCTCGGCGGCGTTCCTCGAGGGCTACGCCGAGACCCGCGGGCCCGCCGACGGGCCGCTGCTCGACCTCTTCCTGCTGGAGAAGGCCGCCTACGAGGTGTGCTACGAGGCCTCCAGCCGCCCCGACTGGATCGGCGTGCCGCTGATGGGCCTGGCCGCCCTGGCCCAGCGGCTGCTCGACCGGCAGGAGTCCGCCGACTCATGATCGCCGAATCCGACGTCCTGACCGAAGCCGCGGCCGCCTTGCTGGAGGGCCGGCTGACCGACCCCTTCGCCTTCCTGGGCCCCCACCGCACCGCCGAGGGCCTTGTGGTGCGCGCCTTCCTGCCGGGGGCGCTGGCCGCCGAGGCCGTGGCGCGCGCCGACGGCCGCCCGCTCGGCGCCCTCGCCGACGCCGGCCACGGCGTGTTCGCGGGGGCCCTCGCCGAGGACGCGCCCTACCGCCTGCGCGTCGCCTGGCCCGGCGGCGTGCACGAGGCCGAGGACCCCTACGCCTTCGGCCTGGTGCTGGGCGAGCTCGACCTGCACCTGTTCTCCGAGGGCTCGCACTGGGAGCTGGCCCGCCGCATGGGCGCGCACGTGACCACCCTGGACGGCGTGCAGGGCGTGGCCTTCTCCGTCTGGGCCCCAAACGCCCGCCGCGTCTCGGTGATCGGCGACTTCGACGGCTGGGACGGCCGCCGCCACCCCATGCGCCTGCGCCACGGGGCGGGGGTGTGGGAGCTGTTCGTCCCCCGCATCGGGGCCGGGGAGCGCTACAAGTTCGAGATCGTCGGCGCCGACGGCCGCGTCACCCAGAGGGCCGATCCCCTGGCCCGCGCCACCGAGGCCCCGCCCGCCACCGCCTCCGTCGTCGCCCCCGAGCTGGACCACGCCTGGGCCGACGACGCCTGGATGGCCGCCCGCGCGGCCGCGCAGGGGCCGGACCGGCCGATCTCCATCTACGAGGTGCACGCCGGCTCCTGGCTGCGGCCCCAGGGCCAGCCCGGCGCGATCCTGGACTGGGAGGGCCTGGCCGACCGCCTGCCCGCCTACGTCTCCGAGCTCGGCTTCACCCACGTGGAGCTCCTGCCCGTCATGGAGCACCCGTTCGGCGGCTCCTGGGGCTACCAGCCCCTGTCCATGTTCGCGCCTTCGGCCCGCTTCGGCCCGCCCGAGGGCTTCGCCCGCTTCGTGGACGCCTGCCACCGGCGCGGGATCGGGGTGATCCTGGACTGGGTGCCGGCCCACTTCCCCAACGACCCGCACGGCCTGTGCCGCTTCGACGGCACGGCCCTCTACGAGCACGCCGACCCGCGCGAGGGCGAGCATCCGGACTGGGGGACCCTGGTCTACAACCTCGGCCGGCAGGAAGTTCAGGGCTTCCTGATCTCCAGCGCCCTGCACTGGCTGGAGGCGTTCCACGTCGACGGGCTGCGCGTGGATGCGGTCGCCTCCATGCTCTACCGAGACTACTCCCGCGGGCCTGGCCAGTGGACGCCCAACATCCACGGCGGGCGCGAGAACCTGGAGGCCATCGCCTTCCTGCGCCGGCTGAACGGCGTCGTCGCCGAGCGCGGCAAGGGCGCCATCACCATCGCCGAGGAATCCACCGCCTGGCCCGGCGTCACCCAGCCGCCGGACCAGGGCGGCCTCGGCTTCACCTACAAGTGGAACATGGGGTGGATGCACGACACTCTGGAGTACATGGGCAAGGACCCGATCTACCGGCGTCATCACCACGACGAGATGACCTTCGGCATGGTCTACGCCTTCTCCGAGCGGTTCGTGCTGCCGCTCAGCCACGACGAGGTGGTGCACGGCAAGGGGTCCCTCTACGGCCGCATGCCCGGCGATCCCTGGCGCAAGATGGCGAACCTTCGGGCCTACTTCGGGTTCATGTGGACCCACCCGGGCAAGAAGCTGCTGTTCATGGGCGGGGAGATCGGCCAGCCGGCCGAATGGAGCCACGATGCGGAGATCGCCTGGGACCTTCTCGGCGAGCCGGACCACGCCGGCCTGCAGCGCCTGGTCGCGGACCTCAACCGCCTCTACGCGGCCGAGCCGGCGCTGCACGCCACCGACTGCGACCCGTCCGGCTTCCGGTGGGTGGTCGGCGACGACCGCGACGGCAGCGTCTTCGCCTATCTGCGCAAGGGACCGGGCGCGCCGCTGCTGGTGGTGATCAACATGACCCCTGTGGCGCGCACCGGCTACCGCGTCGGCGTCCCCGAGCCGGGCGAGTGGCGCGAGGTGCTGAACACCGACGCGGCCGCCTACGGCGGCTCCAACCAGGGCAACGGCGGACGCGCCAACGCCGTGGCCGAGCCCTCCCACGGCCTTCCCGCCTCCATGGAGCTGACCCTGCCGCCCCTCTCCGCCCTCGTATTCCGGCGGGCGTCCTGATGGCCGCGCTCCCCGAACGCATGGAACGCGGCTCCCCCTACCCGCTGGGCGCCAGCTGGGACGGGGTCGGCGTGAACTTCGCCGTCTTCTCCTCCAACGCCGAGAAGATCGAGCTGTGCCTGTTCGATCCCTCCGGCCGGCGCGAGATCGCCCGCTACGCCCTGCCCGAATGGACCGACGAGGTCTGGCACGGCTACCTGCCCAACATCGCGCCCGGAGCACTGTACGGCTATCGCGCCTACGGTCCCCACCAGCCCGAGCACGGCCACCGCTTCAACCCGCACAAGCTGCTGCTGGACCCCTACGCCCGGGCCATGCGCGGCGACCTCCGCTGGACCGACGCCCTGTTCGGCTACCGCACGGGCTCGCCGCGCGCGGACCTCAGCTTCGACCGCCGCGACAGCGCCCCGGCCATGCCCAAGGCCGTGGTCGTGGACGACGCCTTCTCCTGGCGCGGCGACCGCCGGCCCAACATCCCCTGGTCCGAGACCGTGATCTACGAGGCCCACGTCAAGGGCCTGACCCAGCTGATGGAGGAGGTGCACCCGCCCGCCCGGGGGACCTTCCAGGCGCTCGGCCATCCGGACGTGATCCAGTACCTGAAGCGCCTCGGCGTGACCGCGCTGGAGCTGCTGCCCATCCACGCCTACCTGCAGGACCGGGCGCTGCTGGAGAAGGGCCTGCGCAACTACTGGGGCTACAACACCCTCTCCTTCTTCGCGCCCGACGACGGCTACATGGTCGAGCACCGGCTCAACGACCTCAGGATGGCCGTGCGCCAGCTGCATGCGGCCGACATCGAGGTGATCCTCGACGTCGTCTACAACCACACCTGCGAGGGCTCCGAGCTCGGCCCCACCCTGTCCTGGCGCGGGCTCGACAACGCCTCCTACTACCGCCTGGTCGACGGCCAGCCGCGCTACTGCGTCAACGACACCGGCACGGGCAACACCCTCAACCTGATCCATCCGCGCGTGCTGCAGATGGTCATGGACTCCCTGCGCTACTGGGCCGAGGAGTTCCACGTCGACGGCTTCCGCTTCGACCTCGGCGTCACCCTGGGCCGCGAGACCTACGGCTTCGACCCGGGCGCGGGCTTCTTCGACGCCATCCGCCAGGACCCGGCGCTGTCGCAGCTGAAGCTGATCTCCGAGCCCTGGGACGTGGGGCCGGGCGGCTACCAGCTCGGCCATCACCCGCCCGGCTTCGCCGAATGGAACGACCGCTTCAGGGACGGCGTGCGCCGCTTCTGGCGGGGCGATCCTGGCCAGCGGCCCGAGCTGGCTGCGCGTCTGTCCGGCTCCTCGGACTTCTTCAACCGCCGCGCCCGGCGGCCCTGGGCCAGCGTCAACCTGGTGACCGCCCACGACGGCTTCACCCTGACCGACCTGGTCTCCTACGAACACAAGCACAACGAGGCCAACGGCGAGGACAACCGCGACGGCCATTCGGAGAACTTCTCCGCCAACTGGGGCGTCGAGGGCCCCGCCAGCGACCGCCGCATCAAGGCGCTGCGCGACCGGGTGCGCCGGGCCATGCTGGTCACCCTGTTCGCCTCACAGGGCACGCCCATGCTGCTGGCCGGCGACGAGTTCGGCCGCACCCAGGGCGGCAACAACAACGCCTACTGCCAGGACAACGAGACCTCCTGGCTGGACTGGGACCTGGCCCGCTCCCCGGACGGCGAGGCGCTGCGCGACTTCGTCGAGCGGCTGATCGAGATGCGCCGCCGCCGGCGGCTGATGCGGCCCGACCGCTACCTGCACGGCGAGGGGCTGCACGAGGGCATCCGCGACCTGGAATGGTTCGACGAGCGCGGCGAGCCCCTGACGCCGGAGGACTGGGACAATCCGGAAGGCCGGGTCCTGCTGATGCGCCGGGCCGAGCGCACCGAGGACGGCGCCGTGCGCCTGCTGCTGCTGGCGCTCAACGCCGCCGCCGAGCCGATGGTCTTCAACCTGCCCGGACCCAAGGCCAGCTACCGCGTCCTGCTGGACAGCGCCGAGCCCCAGTCCGGCCGCCGCGACCTCCAGCACGGCCGCCTGGAGGTGAAGGACCGCTCCGCCGTCCTGCTCAGCACCCTGTACCGTCCCACC
>Ga0164243_10012616_pt1 | contig 11953 bp, 9 predicted proteins | sample OricompcompostOP_FD_108781 | JGI IMG/M metagenome (GOLD analysis project Ga0164243, IMG submission 108781) | Organic Plus compost microbial communities from Emeryville, California, USA - Original compost - Organic plus compost (OP) | ecosystem: Engineered > Solid waste > Mixed feedstock >...
ATTACCCCGGCAGTGGCATCAGAGCCGTATAAAGTTGATTGGCTGCCCTTTAGTATCTCGATTCTTTCGATCTGCGAGACAGGTAAAAAATTTATATCAAACGTATTATTAATGGTAGAGGCATCGTAAAGTGGAATACCATCGATCAGGATCAAAGTATTGCCACTGGAAGCGCCCCTGGTATAAACTTCCTGGTTGGAGCCCAGGTTGTTTTCGGCGCCGTTAACAACGATCCCAGCTTGGTTATTAAGGATGGAGCTTAAAGATTTACCACTGTTCCTTTTTAAATCTTCTGCTGTAATTACGGTTACAACCTTACCGGTTTCCGACAGTTGCTTGGGGAACTTGGCGGCGGTTACCACGACGGTATTAAGCTGGTTGGTTGCGGTTGAATCTTTCGGTTGGCCATGTTGCGCCAATGCTGTAGACAATCCGGCTCCCCAGAATAAGAGGGGGAGGATAATTTGCTTCTTTTGCATAATTTTTTAGCGATCCTTGAAAAATGCCACGGAACAGGAATATGAAAGATATAATGCCGGGAAGGCTTTACATCCTCGCTTTTTTCCCGAAAGCGTGGTGTGTAGTTGAAATTGGCAGGTCTTCTGGCTTACCTGATCCGGTGGCGCCTTCCCATTTTCAAAGAAAACAGTGGCTTTGAATACCAAGGATGTATTCCCCAAATGAATGGGGCAGGATTACAGCTACGGGAATAGCCCCGGTTTTGCACCGGTGTTCCCTTTTAATGTGGATGACAACTAGGGTGTTGTTCCACAACCAATAACAGGGCAAACCTACGCTATTTTGATGGATTTTAAATTTTCGATAAAAATTAATCTTTGAATATTATCTTACAATCTATGAGCATCAAGCCCAAATTAGGATTATTCGATCTCACCATGATCGTGGTGAGCCTTGTGATAGGCATGGGAATATTCCGAACACCTATTAATGTTTCCAGGGAAGTAAATGAGCCTTGGCAATTTTTACTGATTTGGGTGATCGGTGGTTTCGTAACTCTTTGCGGGGCTTTGACTTATGCAGAGATCGGCTCCCGTTATCCGAAAGCCGGTGGGTTTTACAAGGTTATGTCTTACTGTTACCACCCGGCTTACGCTTTTATGATCAACTGGACGGTATTGATCTCTAATGCAGCTTCGGTGGCCGCGGTTTGCATGATCGGGGCAGAATACATTGGCCCGGTACTATTGCCGGCATCGCTGCAAAATAATGCCGGTCTAAAATTAATTGCTTTTGGAACAGTAGCCTTACTGTATACGGTGAATATGATCGGCATACGCATGAGTGCGAGTTGGCAAAATATCCTAACCGTTATCAAGATATTAATGGTGCTGGTATTGTGTATGACGATCTTCGTCGGGGATGTCCAGGCGCCGAAAGCTGTTGAATCTATAACAGGACACAACGGTCATAACTGGTTATACATGTTTGGCGCCGCCTTGGTGCCGGTATTCTTTACCTACGGGGGGTACCAGCAAACTATTAACTTCGGAAGCGACATCAAGGAGCCGGCCAGGAATATGCCCAAGGGTATTTTTATTGGCATGGCAATCATCATTACGGCATATTTCACGATCAACTATGCATATATTAAAGTGATTGGCTTCGAGCAACTGAAAACGACCGATGCTTTAGCTTCGAGGATGATGCAGGCATTTTTCGGAGAAAGCGGCTTCAAGATTACTTCGGTATTATTGTTTATCTCGGTGATGGGCTACGCTAATGTGAACTTGATTAGCAACCCACGCATGTATTATGCAATGGCCGAAGATGGGGTTTTGCCAGCTATTTTCATGCGTGTGAACCCGGCAACACAGGTGCAGCAAGTAGCCTTAACGGTATTTACCGCGTTGATTATCATCGTGATATTTTTCCTGGGCACCTTCGATAAAATGTTGAAATACGTGATGCTCTTCGACACGATCGGGTTAGCATCCGCCGCGGCATCAATATTCGTATTGCGAAGGAAAACCAAGTCTATGGACGGGCTTGGGATTTATAAAATGAAATCATACCCGTATACAACACTTATATTTGTATTGGTGTATTTAATGGTAACTGTAAATATTTTCATCCAAGATTGGAAAGGAGCCTTAATAGGTTTGAGCATTTTCTTTGTAGGGCTTCCATTATATTTTGGGGCTAAAAAGGTAGTCAGGGAGGAAATTACCAACAATTAATTTGAAACGGTAATTAAGGTTGCTTGTCTAATTATTCGTGACATATTGCTGAGGCAATAAAATGAGCTTATGGATTTATCATACATTATTAATGAATTGGGTGAAGATCGGGAGATGTACTTTAATGCTGTAGCCCCCCCGATCGTGCAAAGTAGCAACTTTGCATTTAAAACAGTTGAAGAGATGCGCCAGCTTATGCTGGATGAGTATAGCGGATTTTTATATTCACGGGGTATGAACCCGACCCTGGAAATATTGAGAAAGAAATTGGCTGCCCTGGATGGCGCCGAGGATGCTTTAGTATTTAGTAGCGGCGCAGGGGCGATCTTCGCAGCGATTTTGTCACAAGTGAAACATGGAGATCATATCGTTTCGGTAAGAGATCCATACAGTTGGGCAAAGCATATGTTTGAAATCATCCTGCCCCGTTTCGGTGTACAAACAACGTTTATCGATGGTACGGATATCGAGAATTTCGAACGGGCAAGGCAATCCAATACCGCCTTGGTTTACTTGGAAACGCCCAATTCTTTTACGTACGAATTGCAGGATCTAACAGCGGTAGCTAAGTGGGCAAAAGAACATCATATCGTATCTATCGTAGATAACAGTCATTGTTCACCTTTATTCCAATCCCCGGTCAGTATGGGTATAGACCTGGCTTTACAATCAGCCACGAAATATATAGGGGGGCATAGTGATGTGGTAGCGGGTGTTTTAACAGGAAGTAAGCAAAAGATGGAAAAGATATTCAAGTCAGAATACCTGAATGTTGGCAGTGCGATTGCTCCCATGAATGCTTGGTTGTTGATCCGCGGGCTTAGGACCTTGGAATTAAGGTTAAAGAAATGCGATGCATCTGCCCAGCTCATCTTTCCCAGGTTAAAAGAACATGCGGCCATCGAGCGGATATATTTTCCTTTCGATCCCGATTTTCCGCAGTATGATTTGGCAAAAAAACAAATGAAAGGTGCAGGCGGCCTGGTTACGATTCAGCTCAAAACAAGGGATCTTGCAAAGATCGAGTTGTTCTGTAACTCCTTGAAACATTTCTTAATGGCGGTTTCTTGGGGCGGGCATGAATCCTTGGTATTCCCTTCTTGTGCAAACGTTTTACCTAGCGAGTTTGATGGGGAAAACCCGAAACATAGAATGGTACGGATTTATTTCGGTTTAGAAGATACCGAGTATTTATGGGATGATCTAAAACAGGCCCTGGATAAATTACTCACCAGGGAATAAGTTGTTTAATTCATCCGCTGCTAAACTGCATCTTGGCAATATATTTAAGAAACAGCATTGAGAATAAAAAAGGATGTTAGCTCTAATACTAACATCCTTTTAATATTTTAAAAAATGAGGTCAAGTTTTGGATCAACCGGGCATCCTGGAAAGGGACTTATCCATTTTCTTGATTTCAGCAACGATTTGCGGGGTTGTAGGCCTGCAATCCTTGGCCCGGCGTAAATAGTCCTTTGCACTCTTGAAGTCGCGGCGGCTGGCAGCAATATTACACAGTGCAAATAATGCTGCTGCTTTATTTTCCTTATCAGGCATCCCGATTTTTAGCGCGCGTTTCAAGTTTTGATCGGCGCCTTTCAAATCACCTTTTTGAGAAGCAATCATTCCCAGTTGGAAATATTGCATCCCCTCCATCTCTTTCATCGGGCTGCCGGATTTTATACTTTGGCGGATATTAGCCTCGGCCTTGTCAAAATCTTGGCTTTGCATCGCCAGGTTACTTTGCATGAAGTAGTAAACCGAACGGATGGGTTTATAAAGCAAGTTAGGGAACTTGATTTTATTCATAATGGCCATGGCCGCATCAACATCACCTGACTCAACGGCTTCCTGCACCAAGCGCATCGGGCCAAACATATAATGCGTCACGATACAAACCGCTGCCAAAAATAACACGATAGAAGCTTCCCACCACCCGAGTGAAAATCCCATCGCGATCCCGGCTACCAATAAAAATATACCGATTTGTAAACGGTATTTTATAAAAAGATTAAATGCTTTCATGTGTAATTCTAATATCAATAAAGGATGGCAAAGATACACAAAAGCTCTAATTATGGACGATTTATCTGCCGGAACTTCATTATTAAATTGGCCGGCATTGGATAGAACATATCGACTGGATAGGCTTGCAGGATTCCAGGGCAAACTTACATAAGGATGTTGTTTTCGTTTTCAAGGGGTATTCCCGGTTTGATGCCAATGCAAAAATTGCTGTAACGCCCACCGGAACCCGGCGGTAGATGCCATTAACAAGTTCAAACCGCTCATATTAAAATGATACAGCCAACCGTGGTAAAGCGGTTGGCTGCATTGAATAAGTTTGAATATATAATAAATTTATTGCCTAGATAAATTGTAGATAACGTAGGCAGTTTGACCACTTACATTCACCGGGGCCTTCCAAGTCATGCTGGTTTCGCTCATATTGGAAATCTCCATCCGGTAACCTTCAGTTACATTTTTGGCTTTTTCGCCTTCATATATTTCCTTGAACTGCAAGAATACCGCACCGTTTTGTACCTGGTTACTCCAAACGATTTTTTGAGTCATCGGGTTACAATCGGTGGCTGTAGAGCTGATAGCATAAGAGCCGTAATAATTTGGAGGGAAAGTCCAAACACTACCTTCCAAGCATTTGTAGGGGATGCCGCTAAAAACCGTGGTCACTTTCATGTTCTGGGGCATACCTTCGAAGCTAATGTTATTTACCACCCAGGTACCTTTTAAGCTCCTTTTCACACTACCAACAGAAGGACCCTGTGATGAAGCGCACGAGGCGAAGATGACCATTATTAAACCAAAAGCCATGGCGGCATTAAAGAATCTTTTCATACAAGTCATTGTTTACTTTTTCGATTTACTTGCAAATATCTAATAATCAGTTTAACAAAAAACTAGCCAAAGTAGTTGCGCGTAAAAAAAGATTGAGTTTTATATGCTCAATATGTGAGAAATAGTTTAATATTGCGAATTAAAAATGCACAAGTATTTATTTTAATTATTAAAAATGTAAACTATGAACATCTTGCATCAACCCGGGCCATGGGTTCATGAGGGATTGTTGTTGCGCAAGTTGCTGAAAAAGAAAAATATGTCGGTAGTGGATTTTCGGAAACTGATGGGCTTTTCTTACCAGTCGGCGCAATATCACCTAAGGAAAGAGGCCATTAAAAGAAGTACCTTGGAAAAGTTCTTGGAGAAGCTGGAAACTGATCCGAATGAATTTTACGGCTTGCAACAGGGTGGAAAACCGGTACATTATCAATTTCACCATGGAAAGCGTTTATTGGAAATGTTGGATAAGATGGGTTTCAACAAAACCCGTTTTGCCAAAAGGCTCGGCGTTACCCGGCAAAAGATTTATGAACTGTTTCAAACTACTATTTTCGAGTCGGCCATGTTGCTGCAAATCTGCGATACACTTGGTATCAGTATGGATCACTTTGAGACACCGAATGAAATGGTTGCAGAACCCAATGTGGAAGCCCCTCCCAAGGAAGTTAATTACAGGGTCAAATACTACAGGGTTATGGAGAAGAAATATGAACTGGAAGAATTATGTGATTTGTTAACCGCAGAAAAAAATTCTTTACAGCAAGCTTTACAAACCCTGCAAGTTGCAAATAAATCATTGCAACAGGAACTCTCGCAACTCCGTAAGAAAAATTAAGAATGAAAATTGTTTGTTAGGCTAAGTCATTGTTCCCGGAAGGATCTTGGATAATCAACCTTCCAGTTTTCGGGGAATTAAAAGGATCGCGGGCATTTTATGGGAGCTGTTCCTGAAATTCGGGATTAGAATTTTGTGTTGATGTTTGAGGTTAAAAAGGTTTCGAACATCATTGTTCGAAACCTTTTTGAATGATCGTTAAGATCTCTGATGGATTATGAGTTTCGTAATCAACCCTTAACCTTATGCTTTTCTAAATTGGGAAGGAACATTGTAAGTAATCCCAGTAAGGGTAAATAAGAGCATACCTTGTAAACATACTCGATACTGGTTGCATCTGCCAGTTTACCAATTACGGCGGAACCGATTCCTCCCATTCCAAAGGCTAATCCGAAAAATAATCCTGCAATCATGCCGACTTTACCGGGGATCAACTCCTGTGCATATACCAGGATCGCTGAGAAGGCCGATGATAAAATGACGCCGATGCATACGCTAAGTACTACGGTCCAGCCTAAACTTGCGTAAGGTAAGAGTAATGTAAACGGGGCAACGCCGAGTATTGAAATCCAGATAACGTATTTACGGCCGATCTTGTCGCCTACCGGGCCGCCTATAAAGGTGCCGGCGGCAATCGCGAATAAGAATACGAATAGGTATACCTGTGCTGATTGTACCGAAACGCCGAATTTATCGATCAGGTAAAAGGTGTAATAACTCGTCATACTGGCCATGTAGAAATATTTCGAAAATATCAGGAATAATAAGATTCCTATCGAAATAGCCACGGTCTTCCTGGGAAGATCGTTCCCGGTTTGCAAGCTTTTTACCTTCGGTTTCGGGCGCAAATGATGGATGTTTTGTTTGTACCATTTACTTATATAGAGCATTACCCCGATGGCTATCAAGGCTGCCGCGGAAAAGAATAAAACGGAAACCTGCCCTAGTGGAACGATGATCCAAGCTGCTAACAACGGTCCTAGGGAGCTTCCCGCGTTACCTCCCACTTGGAATAAAGATTGCGCCATCCCGTGACGTCCGCCGGATGACATATATGCCAAGCGAGAGGCTTCGGGGTGGAAAACGGAAGAGCCTACCCCTACCAGGGCAACGGATAATAGCACGAATGGGAAATTATGTGCAAAAGATAAACATACTATTCCCAGCAATGTAAAGCTCATCCCTATCGCTAATGAATAGGGTTGCGGGTGCTTGTCCGTATATAAACCCACGACCGGTTGTAGAATCGAAGCAGTAAGCTGGTAAGTTAGGGTGATTAACCCTACCTGGGTAAATGACAATTGCAGGGAATCTTTCAGTATCGGGTAAATCGAAGGGATCAACGATTGGATAGTATCGTTCAATAAGTGGGTGAAACTAAGCATGATAAGGATAGAAAAAACGGTTTGCTTGGCCGCTTCTTGGGCCGCTACCTTTTGATCCTCCTGTAATGTTGTTTGCATGGTTCAGTACGGTTTAAATCATTAGTGTTCTAGGTTGTTACGAAATTTATATTCTTGCATATGGCCGGTAATTTCCCTGGCACAATGCCAAGCTCTTTCCTGGTCTTGGGCAATGATGGCATCTAGTAAGGCTTGGTGCAATTGCTGGGTTTCTAAGAAAGTCGATGTATCGTGGTACAGATCCGTGAAGTTTTGTTGGATATGTTGCGCGATTGTACGGTATAGTTCCAAGGTGATAGCATTTTTTGCGGCGACCGCGATCGCGCTATGGAATTGAATATCTGCCGAAATACAGGCTTGTACCTCGCCGGCCTGGGCAAACTCCCAACGGCGTTGCAAGGCTTCCTGCATCTGGAGAATATCCTTGGGGGATCTTTCCTTGGCCGCTTTTTCCGCGATCTTTACTTCCAGCCATTGGCGCACTTCCACTAAATCTTGCAGTGCAGCGAGTTGCAAGCGTTTCGATAGGTCGTTTGGCGCCGTATTCGTTTTTACATAAGTGCCGCTACCTTGTTTTACGATGATATAACCAGTATTTACCAAGATCCTGATCGCCTCGCGGATGGAAGAGCGACCGACGCCGAAAAGATCCATCAGTTCCGGTTCGGTAGGTAGTTTTTCTCCTACCAGGTATTTCCCCGAAATGATTCTTTCCTGCAATTTTTGGGCGATCGTCTCGGCCAACGAGGCCTTATTTAAGGGTGAATATTCCATTCGTCATATCATCTGATGAATTGCAAAGATAGTCTTTTTTATAAATCCCGGGGGCATTTCTAAAAGATTCCCGGTAACTCGTCCTTGCTTTCCTTACATTTGTTTAATAATGATATGATATGGATACCGTAAAATACCCGGTTTACTTGGAAGAAGCTTTTTCGGGGAGCTTTACTTACACGGATGAAGAGGATGATTTGTATAATTTCTATTTGCATACGGTAGGTAATATCCACGTATTTGACGGCAAGATTATCGCTTGTGATGCTTTAACACTAGAGGCTGATGAAGCTTTTACGATTACTTTTCCCAAGGGGGAATTCCCAGTAGAATTGGCTATTGCCAAGGTTTCTGATGATGAAAGGGTAGGGTTTGCCCGTATTAAATTCAATGAACAATCGCCGGTACGCTGGGAATATGCCTTGGTTGAAGGGCAAGATCCTGAAAGCATCGAGAACGGTATTATTTTCGGCTATCCTGTTGACTCGGGTGTTGGCAGTTTCATGGACACCTCCGGTCATGAAGCATTTGCCAATTTTTACGAAAATGATCCTACAGCTTTGGATACAATCAGCGATTTATTGGATAAAAACTACGCCGATACCCGTTCATGGGCCGTATGGAACAACAAGAATAATAACGTGATTTATTTCACTACTGGTTGGGGCGATGGCACTTACCAATCATATGTCGGTTTTGATAAGGATGATAAAATATGCCGTTTAGTGACCGACTTCGGGCTGTTGGATTGGCCGGAATAGTAATCCCGGTCCGTATTTCCCGTATCGCCTAAAGAATTAATACTTCTATAATTTTATTGCGTGCGTAAACTTTTGGCAGGATTTGCTTTAGCGCTTTTAACAGCCTGGAAACCGATTGTTACGAATGCAATTATACCTGCCAAGAATCCGGATAATACAAATAGCCACCAATGGATTTTTACATGGTAAGCAAAATTTAATAGCCATGAAAACCCGCCCCACCATGCCAATGGAATTGCGATTAAAGCAGCGATGAGTACAAGTTTCAAAAAGTCTATAGACATCATCCATACGATTTGATAAGTGGTAGCGCCCAAAACTTTTCTCACGCCGATTTCTTTTGTTCGCTGTTCAGCCATAAAGGCAGCTAACCCGAACAGCCCTAAGCATGCAATGAAAACGGCTAAAAAAGTGAAAGTAAGTAATACGGATCCCTGTTGCTGTTCTTTCTTATAATGTGCCGCAAAATTTTCATTTACAAAATGCACATCCAAAGGATAAGAATCAAATTTCTTATAAACCGATTTAATATAATCAATAGCTTCCGTGGCATGCCCGGCTTCAAATTTCACGAATATATTATCCTCCATTTCCCTCGACATGGGCAGCTTCAGCGCTAATGGAATAATGCTATGTTGTAAAGAGTAAACATGGAAATCCTTTATCACCCCGGTGATCTGCCGCTGGGTCAGCGTTCCCTTAGAATCGGTTTGGTAACGGATAATTTTACCGACCGGGTCTTTGATGCCTAATTTTTTGGCAAAGGTTTCGTTGATGATAATGCCATGTTCAAGATCGCCGGATTGCAGGTCGAAGTTTCTGCCCTTCAACAACTGTATATCCAGCGTTTGAAGGAAATTTTGATCAACATATAAATCATTCGCTATGATATTTGGAGAATAACTACCATCATCCAGTTGCCCCGAATAACCCATGCTGCCAAGGAAGTTGGTACCGATAGCATTGCTGGATGCAGCCACGGATTTTATAAAAGAAGCCTTGGCTAATTCGGTCTTCAATGCATCGATATTTTTCCGTACCTGCATACTTTGAATGTGGAAAACCAAGCTGCTTTCCTTGTTAAATCCCAGGTTAGTTTTATTAACATAACGCATTTGTAGCGCTACTATAGCCGAAATTGTAATTAGGATTATTGCTGTTGAAAATTGAAATACTACCAAGCTCTTACGGGTATAAGAAGAATAACTTTTGAACTTAGATATTTCTTGCAAAGCGCGTATCGCCTTTGTTTTGGCAAGCAAGAGTGCAGGGAATATGCCCGCGGTAGCGCCGACTACAACAATGAAGCCAAGCACGGCTAGCGCCAGCTTGTTGGTGGCAATATCATCTAGCCTTATGTTTTTTCCAGTTAACTGGTTAAAAGACGGCAGTACAAAATAGAGCGATGCAATAGCCAATAAAGCGGCAAATGTTGTTACCATAAAAGATTCCAACAAAAACATTTGTGTTAATTGTAAGCTTCCTGAGCCCAGCGATTTCCTTACTCCTATTTCCTTCATCCTTACGCCTGCTTTCGCGGTGCTGATATTGATATAATTGATACATGCAATGATCAATATTAAGAATGCTATAAAGGAAAAAATATAGATCGTTTTAACATTCCCGTTAGCGCTTAATTCATAATCCAAATGTGAATTTAAATGTATAGACGTGATCGGTTGCAGCTCGAACCGGAATGAATTTACTTCCATCTTGCCAGCTAAATACTTAGGGTAAAAACTGCTCAACTGGTTTTCAAGATGTGAACCTTCATGTAGCAATAGGTAGGTATAAATATCAAAGTATAGCCAACTGTTTGGATCATCAGTAACCGGCCAGGACCTTAGGGCTTTGAACTTCAAGTGGCTTTGCTCCGGAATGTCTTTCATAACACCGGTCACCGTTAGTTCTTGTTCATCTATTTGCAAGGTTTGATCAATGGCATGGCCGGCATTCCCGAAAAGTTGTACAGCTAATGATTCTGTAAGAACAATAGTGTTGGGTCGTGATAAAGCTGTAGCTGGATTTCCATATAACAAGGGGTAGTCGAAAACCTTGAACACGCTGGAGTCTGTAAAATAAATACCATCTATGGGCACCTGGTTTTCATCAACTTTCACTATGCCTCCTCCCTCGGTTGAAAAACGGGTTGTATTTTCAACTTCGGGATAGTCTTGCATGATTGCCGCTGCAAATGGTGCTGAAGTTGTTGCAAGGTGCAGGGCTCCTTTAGGCCAAGATTGATGACTTACCAATCGGAAGATCCTGTCGGCTTTGGGATAAAATTTATCATACTTTAATTCATCATAAATATACAGGCATATGCACCAACAAGCTACTAATCCAATCGTTAACCCCGCGAGATTTACAATACTATACAAACGTTGTATACGAAGTTTACGCCAAGTGATAGAAAGGTATTGTTTCCACATACTGATATTATTGAATGAATATGACTACCCAGTTATGTTTTAAAAAAGTATACCAAAATATTTCTATATTGATTTTCAATTAATTATAATATGGTTGGCTCAAAATATGTCCGGAAATGAACCGGGTATTGTTCATTATAGTACGAAATGCATTGACAAAATAATAGATAATATTAAGAATCCCGTATATAAAAAATGGCCACCGTAAGGCGACCATATAAGGATATTTTATTGTTGTTGTCCGACTAAATTTTAACCGGGGAGCAATTTGATCCCTCAATAGTTCGATTCAATGTTCATCTGTTCGTTTCTTGTACTTTTTTGCTTGCCCCAAAAAGTACAAATAAAGGGCACAAATTGGCCATTACGGCCACCAATTTGATCGCTCGATCTAGCTTTTGTACTACTGTATGGCCAAGCTACCCTTCGCTATCAACGGTGCGAAGTTCCACGGTTCTCTTGGCGGGGGGTGAATGTATCATTCTTCGCTTATATCCTTGACCAGGTAAGGAATTCAAGTACCTTTAAAGCATTTTTAGCCGGGCAACAATTAAAAAAATGTTAGTTAAGGTACCCGCTTAGCGTGATCGTAGTTTGATTATTAATTAAATTAAAATCGATCCCTTCGCAAACAACATTTTCTTCCCAGGTGTCATTCGCTTTTAAGTCATAATGCAGCCATTGGCCGGGG
>Ga0164243_10012617_pt1 | contig 11952 bp, 15 predicted proteins | sample OricompcompostOP_FD_108781 | JGI IMG/M metagenome (GOLD analysis project Ga0164243, IMG submission 108781) | Organic Plus compost microbial communities from Emeryville, California, USA - Original compost - Organic plus compost (OP) | ecosystem: Engineered > Solid waste > Mixed feedstock >...
AACCGCTCTTTCCACGATCAACTCCTGAAGCGCCAAGGCAATGCGGTTCACTGGCTCGGTGCCATCTTCCTCCACCGTCTCCATTTTCTTTGTCTGGGGGTTCTTGACCTTCCGTTCTTTCTTTACCGGCTTATCCGGCCTGTCTATCGGACTCATGACCCTGTGTTGCTCAGGGTCGAGCATGGCCTTTATATCTTCGATATTCGGCGCGGGCGTGGAACGCTTTTTAAGGTTATCGATCAGCGCCTCAATCGTTGTTTCGCCCTTGGGCATGAAATCCTTTATCTTCATGGTGTAATACTAAAAGTAACCGGCATAGTCGGCTGTCTCGTAAACGTTTATTGGATGGAAGGTATTGGCCAATGAGTCGAAAAGGTCGGTGGATCGACCAAGGCGCTTCTTGATGTCTTCCTTCGGCTCTATGATGATGGATCCGTTTGACTGGAACTTCCATTTAATCTCGATCGCCTCCTCTTTGAACCGGTCATTGGGCGGCAGCATCGCATTTTGGCCATTCTTCGGGTTCAGCCAGTCACGGACCGCCCAGAAAAGCCATGCCCGCATGTTGGCAAACTCATATTGCCCTGTGACGTCGGTCATCGGCACCTCGTTCTGTTTGGCGGCTTCGGAGTACTTGCAGCTGATTACCCGTCCTTCGTATCCGAGCTCTACCAGACGTGAATACACGCCGGCACCTTCACCGATGGTGTCAATGGAGCTAACAGCGTCCTCGTCGTTGGCAAGGATGTTGGCGATCCGGCCAGCCGTCTCCATGTGATCGGCTACACCGGCGCTGTTGGTCTCATAGAACTTGATGACGATGTTGTCCTTGCGGTGGCAGTCCACGGAACTGTCACGGCCCATACCGGCAACGTCATTCCCCAGAATGAGCCGCCCGGGATAGTATTGCGTTTCCCTTGTCTCGTGGTATTCCACCCAACGCTGCTCAGCAAGTTCGATCCACTGCTCGGGAATAAGCGCAGCTTCGTCGACTTTCGGGAATTTTCCGAGCACCTTCACGCGGAATCGATCTTCGGGCCGGTACCACTGGCCCTCGAACTGGAAGTCGTCCTCCTCTTCCTTGACCTCATCAATCCGGATCGGCCGGCACCAAAGATCGATCTTGTCGAGTATCCATTCGTAGTCTACCTGGCCGGGGATGATCATTTTCTTGTGGACGACGTTTGGCGCATTGAGGCTGCTTAACCGAAATTTTGACCACCTATCACCCTTCTGGCTTTTGGCGGCATAACCGATCTTGGTATTCGGGTTGAATACAAGCAATATACGGCTATTGCCTTGAAGGTTACCTTCAATAGCAGCATAGGTGTCATCGTCTATACCTGATGCCTCAGTAATGGCAAACATCGTGTTGACGGCGTGGAATCCCGTCCAGGCCTCATGGTTATGCTCATCGGCTTTGAACCCGGTGAGAAACCACTCGGTGTCATCCATCCGGATATCGTAGGCATTTAACCGGCCCGGCAGGTGGACACCCTTCCGTTTCGCAGCGTTGTACAGACGGGAAATCTCGGGCATCATAATGTTTTTCACCTGCCGGTCGGTTGGTGCGGTTAATGCAACTTTGGTGTTTGCGATGAGCTCGCGTTTCTTATTCCATTTGGGCGTCAGATAGAGAAAAGCGAGCGCGGAGCAAGCCGTAACGAAATCCTTTCCCCTTGCGGTACCGGACGCAACGGTCGTTCGTGGGTTATGCTGTACTGAATCGACAATTGCCTGCTGGTCTTTGTCCAGCCGGGCACCCAAAGCATCATGGATGAACTTATTCCAGTCATTTACCCACGACTGGACTACCTTACGGCCTTTCTCGTTGATATCCGGCTTTTTAACCTGCATCGCCGCCTCCTTCCTCGGTTTCGTCATCCTCGGTATTGACACCCATCAGGAACTCGCCAAAGCCTACGTTGTGGTTGATGCTGGCTTTAGCGTCGATGGACTGGCGGTTTTTCCAGTTTTCCGGATCACGGTTGGTAAGTGTGAAGATCACGGCCGTGGGGTTTGGCATTATCTTCTTTTTCGTACGCTTCTGCGATTTGATGATCGGTTTGCCTTGTTTGTCGTTTTCGTATTCGGTAGTGACCTCCTCATACTCGTGAATATCAAGCAGTTTGGCAAGACCGGAACGCGCCATATTAGCGAATGCTTCAAGGCGCTTTTGCTCTACTTCTTTTAGAGCCTCCGCAAACTCCGCTTTGGTTTTCTTCCAATGATAAAATTGGGTTTCGGAAATACCGACCTTCACACATGTGTCAGCAATTGTGTGGTTACCAGTTGCGAGTTCATCGCAAATAGCCTCGACCATCTTCTTGCTGTACTTTGCCATGGTTACTCGGTTTCGGTTTCGGTTTCTTGATCGTTATCGATGCCCAGGACGGTGACTGACGTACCCTCGTAGGCACCCGCTATCGTTTCAATCTCCTCCTTGAGACTTTCGACATGATCTTTGTCGGTTACGGTGACCACGATCTTGATGATGGTCGCTTCTCCGTCGCCCATCCCTACGCCGACATCTTCTCCATCTTCGTCGTCGCTTTCATCAACGAGTCCACCATCGCCATCGAAGTTAGGAAGGTCCATACCCCAATCGACGAGCTGCTGTTCGTCCCAATCGTTGGCAAGGGCATCGAAGTCATGCTCACCATAACCGATATTATCCTTGATGACAAAGGCTTTCAGCTTTTCAACTGGAGTATCACTTGGGATGATTTTACAGGGGACCTTCAGCAGCCCGGCTTCGATGCAAGCCCGGAATCGCATGTTGCCGGCAATGATGACATAAGCTTCCGCATAGGGGAAAACGAGCAATTCCCGGAGATTCAGCATCTCGGGATCATCTTTTATTGACTGGACCAGCTTGGCGAATTTCTCATCTTTGATGAACCTGGGATTTTTAGGCAATCCGGGTATTTGTCCATCGTTGGGCCAAAGGTCCTTTGTCGGTAACAGTTTGATTTCGGGCTTCATCCGGGCAAAATTTCCCCGAATGTGCCGATAATGGTCTAATAGACCATAAACTAATCAAAAAAACACCAATTCAACGCTGATTTTCAATGTTTTGAACTGCCGTTCGTATGAGATCAAGGGTAGCAGATGTACTGAGTTCCTGCGGTGTCCGGCGGATAACTATCCATCCATTTACGGCGGCAAGCGAGTACTTCTCCATATCCCGCTTGTATCCCGATCCGCGGGTATGCCTTCCGTTGGTCCAGATGCCTCCCTCCTGTTCAATTGCAATCTTGTATTCGAGGATTGCATAATCGAAACGGAAACGGCGCTCTTTGAGGAACCGGTGCTCTTTGACGATTTCCAGCTTCAAGTCTGACCTGACGAGGGCGCAAAAGAAGTCAGTCGCCTGTGGTTTCTTAGTATTTTTGGCTTTGCGCGTTTTTAAGCCCGCTGACCGCTTATTTTTTTGAGACGTGTCTTTACTCATTCGAATGTACGTTAATCGATTATCGGTGCGTTTCTGTTGATTTTCCGGGTATTGATCAAAACGGGTTATCATCAAACCCGGAATTTGCGGACAATCCGGCTGTGGGGGATGAAAAATCCTTTACAAAACTCCAGTCGTCCGCGCCGGTATCCCAATCGGTGAATCCGGTGGTCGATTTGTCAAAACGAAGCTGGATGTCATCACAAGCGCCGTTGCGGTGTTTTGCGACGATGAGCTCTGCAAGTCCGTCGGTGGATAGTCCCGCTTCGTCCTCGGTTATCCCGTAGTATTCCGGCCGGAAGAGAAACATCACGATATCCGCGTCCTGCTCGATGGATCCGGATTCGCGGAGGTCGGAAAGCATGGGGCGCTTCCCGCTTCCCGGTCTGCTCTCGACTGCACGGCTGAGCTGTGAAAGCGCTATCACCGGGATATCGAGTTCCTTGGCGAGTCCTTTCAGCGTCCTGGAGATGAAACCCACCTCCTGCTCCCGGTTGCCCGATTTGTGCCGGTTGCCCGCGGTGATCAGCTGTAGGTAGTCCACGATGATGAGTTGGATGCCGTGTTTGCGTTTCAGGCGTTTGGCCTTGGCGCAAAGCTCTGTGATGCTGATTCCGGGCGTATCGTCCCAATGGATCGGCAACGAGGAAATCTTCCCCATCTTGTCATGGATGACCGCCCAATCCTCGGGATTGAGGGCTTTTTTCTTGATTCGCCCGAATGGGATGCCGGTAACGATCGAAAGCTCTTTGTTTGCGAGCTGCTTACTGGACATTTCCAGCGAGAAAACGGCCACCGGTTTCCCTGCTTCCGCTGCGTTGATCGCCATGGTGAGCGCATTCGAGGTCTTTCCCATCGCCGGGCGGGCAGCAAGGATGACCAGGTCGGACGGCTGCCAGCCGCCGGTAAGGTCGTCGAGCTTAGCGAAGCCGGAAGGGATTCCGGTGATTCCCCGATGTGGGGACCGTTGAGCCTCCTCGATGTCCTGAAGCGTGCTTTTCACAACGTCCACGTTCGATGATTCCTTCCGGGTCGATATCTGGGTCAGCAGTTCGTCCCGGTTGAAGTCAGCCGTGGCCATGGTGTCGAAAATATCTTCGGTATCGTTGTAACACGATTCGATGATGCGGGTGGACTGGATGATCATTTCACGCTGGACGTACTTTTGGGCTACTATCCTGGCGTGGTACTCGATGTTGGCTGACGACACAACCCGGTCGGTCAGCTGGGTCAGGTAGAACGGGCCCCCAACCGCTTCGAGGTTTCCGGACGCACGCAGCGCCTGGGTGACGGTAAGTAGGTCGATCGGTTCGCTGCTCAGCGACAACCTGCAGCATTCTTCGAAAATCAGCTGGTGCGCCTCGACGTAGAACATCTTCGGGGATAGGATATCCGCGATCTCGGTGATTGCGTCCCGCTCCGACATCACTGCACCAAGGACAGCTTCCTCCAGATCGACAGCTTGGGGCGGTATTTTGCCCAAACCGTGCTCAAATCCCTTTTCGCGTCGCTTCTCGTAGGTCTGGCTCATACGGTCACCTCCGGAATCAGCCCGAATTTCCGCTTCTGGGCATTTGTGAATGTCGTCGTGTCACGCCATTTCCCGTTGAGGAACAACCATTTCCCGCTGTTATCCGGTGGTCTGTTGGGGTTTTCCATATCGGTAGGCTTGTCGGCCGGACCGGAATTAAGGGTCTTGCCAAGCTCGAGCTGCCGACGGATCCACGACTGGCAATGGGATTTTGCTTCACGGATCGTCGTGTGGACTTTCCCCTGACCGCGGAGGAAAACGAAAAACTTCACAATCCATTTCGGGATATCGTCGGGATCGGTGATGCCGACGGATTTTCCGAGATCACCGTGCCAGATCTTCGCTGATATGAGTTCGGTTTCGAGTTCGTCGGTCGTGTACTGGTGCCATTGCGGTTTTGGTGGAGATGATGAACCTGAAATATCGTCGACGTTGTCACCTTCTTTGACGTAGTTTTCTTTTTCTTTACTTTCCTTTACTTTACTTTGTGTACTAATGTCTACATTAATCCTCTTTGTGGTGGGGTTTATGTCTACATTAATTCCGTTAAGCAACCAATAATGTACACATAAAATGTTTTTGCGTCTTTTACATGCTTCCAAGTACCGTTTTTGTATACCTTTACTGGTGAGTACGCTATGCTCCCGAAATATAGACTCATCAAAGAACCCATACCTAACAAGCTTGCCGACTACTTCATCGATAAGGTTTACTGACAACCCGCTCAAACGAGCAAGTTTGTTTTTCAAAAGCTCCGAGTACTCCACAAAATATCCGTTCCGGTATATTTCACAAAGCAGCCGCAGCGTGATTATCTCGCCTTTCACCGCGAACTCCCCCGAGATGGCCAACATCTTGTCGCTTTCAAAGATGTCAACGTCCAAAGGGAAATAATCCAATCCAGTTTTTTCCGGTCTTGCCATATTACCTTTTCAAAAATTTGTACCCTAAACATTTTTCCTGTTCTCCCTCGTAACTTACGAGAAGACATGCGCCAGGTCCCCTGAAAGACCTGTAGCATTTATCGGCCTTTTCCCGGTCGCTGAATCGCATCACCGGGAAACCTGCCGCTACCACTTTGAATGGCATTGCCTCGTCAATGAGTACCTTCCGCTTGGCCATTGATAGCTCCTTTCTTGATCATATCCATTTCCCCTTCCAGCCGGTCCATGATGCCGGAAATGGTTTCCGCAGGCAGCAGGCTGAAGAATGACAGCACCCGGTCAATTTCAGCGGCAAACTCATATTCCAGTTCATCCGGATCCTTCAATCTGAACCTCAATGAAAGGTTCTGCATAATTCCCCTTGCACCGGTGTAAATCTGCCGGTTAAAGTTTCGGAGAGTGTTGTCTTTCAGGTTTGCGTCAAAGAGATTGTTGCGCCAACGGTTTTCGGCCACCTGGGCTACGGTCGCGATCAGCTGGACATCTGTCAGGATGGATCGCACTTTCCTTTCTGTTAGTTCCTGCTTTCTCGCAGGTTTTGGTAGAATTGTGTTCATATCGTAAATCAATAAGATGACATCACACAGTGACCGTGCGACATTTTGTACTCTGTCAATTGATCGTCGCTCCAATCACCATATTCGGCAATAGCTTCCTTCAATATCTCGTCAAGCGTTTTACCCTCTCCTTTTACTCCGTGGTTTTCCGACCCTTTGCAAGCCCATTTGGTTAGCTTCCGTTTTTCGTAATGGGCCCACATTAAAAAGTCCCAGGGTTGAAATCGGTACATCCATAGTAGTTCCTGCTTAGTGATATACGGACAGAATCTACAGTTGCTCGGGAACGGAAGGACAAACCCCATTTGCTCCGTCTGTTCATGTATGTCCCACCTGGAAATAAGCTCGTCAACCAAGCAGTAACATTTCTCTATGCCCTCGCGGAACCAAAGAGGTATGGGATGCTTCCATTGTTTGTGCAAGGTACGTTGCATGCCTTTCATGGCTTTTTTAGACGGCTTCTTTATCCGTCTTTCTTCACCATGTGCAATACCGATAATGACACGAATCTTTCCGTTATCGCACGCAAATCGCTTGATGTAATGCTTTCCTTTCGTTGGTTTGTCACTGGAGTAGCCGTAATATTCCTGCGCGATATAGTGGTCAAGGAAATTGTATATCGGCTGTATTTTCAACTTATCCGTGCATGATCGCGAACCAGTCAACGACATGATGTTGTCGTTTCTTTGGTACTGGTGCTCCAACGATTTCCAAGTACGTGGGTGATAGGGCGACTGTGATAGGAAATAGAACTCTATTCCATGCTTGCGGCATAGGTCCTGAATGTAAAGGATGTGGTCGTATGTATAACGGTACTCGTTTCCGGTGTCCGAAAATACCACGATCAATTTGCCCTTAACATATTTGTCCCTGAACCACTTGAAAGTGATCATCATGTAGAGAATGAAGGAACTATCCTGACCAGCACCAAAAGAGAGTATTGTTAATCCGACCATCACTTTTCAATTTGTTTAACAAATAACTTTCTTTCAATACCCTCCATCATTAGAGATATTTTAAGGATTTCGCGCTTTTCCTCAGGCGTCAGCTCTCTCGGCGAATCATCTTCGGATTCATCTCTCCGCACATAGAGTTTGTTTTTCTGAACATATGCAGAGTAGAATATTCGAATCTGGTCTTGATAATCGGCATAATAAAAGGCGTGCTTAGCCATAACTTCCAGGAATTCCGCATCCGTAATTTTCTCAATGCCATAGCGCAACTTTCCGGGGATTCGAACCATTTTGTATTTATATTGAAACAGCCGAAAACCCCTTCCAACGACGCTCGATATCACTTGTCTAAGGAACTTCTCCTCCGTTGGATCCAGAAATAATTGGTGTGTTTTACGCTCGTCACCGGCAATCATTTCTATTGTAATATTGTGTCTCTCCATTAGGGACACGAGCATTTGCGTCGCGTTTTCCTTTTCACCCCCTACACCTCTGTCGGACAATGCTTTTAGTTTTTTGGCTAGCGATAGAACCTTTTCGTTAATGCTGTTCATGCTGCATCTCCTTTCATAAATGTCATCCAGATCGTAAGCCCACCCTTTCCGGATGTGTGGCCGAATAGAGGTTTGGCTGGCAATAGGTCCATTATTTGGTGTACGCGAATCTCTGATTGATTCCATTTGAAAATCAGTACACCGTCTGTTTTTAGCACACGCATACATTCCGCGAGCCCGTCGCGAATATCATCACGCCAGTGATAGCTTAGAACTCCGTACTTTTTAGCCATATATGCGTTTTGCCCTAATTTGCTGAGATGAGGAGGATCAAACACTACCAGATTAAAGGTTTCATCCTTAAAAGGCATCTGACAAAAATCCATTACAACGTCTGGATTTATTTCAAGCGTCCGGCCATCGCACAGGATATGTGTTTCGCTCCGTTTATCCGCGTACACGACATCCGGGTGGTTTCGATCAAACCACATCATCTTTCCGCCGCAAGTAGCATCGAGAACCCTCACGCAGTCCCCCTTTCTTCATGGGCATAGATTCCGCGTATACGGTCCATATTTCGGTTGACTAGATTAACAATCTGATTATGATACTCCGAAGGCTCATTGCGATAGCCTCTTGCTTGCACAACCTTCATTGCGGAGAGTGATACTTCGACAGTTTCTACCGGCTTTCCATTTACGCGGGCTGAAAGAACCAACGAGTCGTGCTTTCTGAAGTACTTGTTCGCATACACACAGTGGCTATGTATGTCGCCTTCTTCCATGAATTCTTTTATATGTTCCAGTACTTTAACCGATACCGAACCCTTTGAGAACTCGACACCAAAGAAAGCACGTTTGGACTTCTCGTATTCCATTTGGTATTTCTCAAGATCGATTCGTATCCGTTCGATTTCTCGACGCCGCTCCTGGTTCCGTTTTTTTGCAACCAGTCTATTATGGGCTACCTTGAGGTTCGGAGGGCAAACGTATTTGGGGTTCCGGAGATCTTTTCTGAAATACGACAAGAGATCGAGGTAGTCCAACCACGTTAACGCATCCTTAACCGTATACCGGTTGCGAATGCAGATCTTCACAGAATCCCAATAACGATTAACCATTCCCCGCCGGGAATTTGCCGCCTTAACCCTAAGTAGGCTATATTGACGTGCCTTGAGCAGTGTTTCAGCTCGTGAATCATTTACTATTGCGGTGAACAATTCGTACGCGGACAGACCGTGCAGACTTGATCTGAATCCATTACGAATGAATACTGGCAGGCAGCGAGATCCAGGAAGAACCCTCGTTGGGCATAGGTCGTACTTGTAACTGAATTGGTGCTTGTCCCGTATTTGAAAATCTCCGCTGAAACTATCCATGTTCCAATGAAGGTTTCGCTGGAGCCCAATCACTTCCAGGAGACGATCTTCCGTAAAAAATTGGTGGACTGCCTCAATAAAACAGATATTCGCTTTTTTGCCGGCCCTATGGTAGCTCCGTATTTCAAAAAGCCTCACAATCTGGATATCCTCCTGGACATCTAGAATGGCTAGCACTTCCCTTTGCTCCAACTTTTTTTTTCGCGTCACTTGGACGGTAAGCTTTCTGCCGCATGAACCGCATACACAATGGCGCTGCCCTATGTGTACCGTTCGCCATTCATGACCGCAATCCATACACGACGTTGTTTTGCTTGTTTGAAATGCTACATGTTGCAGGCATTTGTCTAGCGCCCAATCTTTTTGGGCGTTACTGACTCCCATGATCTGCCGGCTTATTCCATAAAGCCGGAACTGCTGTTTTGTTCTCGGTCTCATGTCTAAAATAATGATATCTGATTGGAGGGTGATTTGGATTTCTCAACTTTCCTAGTTGCGGCGGGAGATGCGGGGGCCTTCGATGTTTCACTGGGCCGGTTGGTAATAATCCGTACGTTCTTAACCGTCGATCCAAGCTTAATGTCATCCTCATCGTAATAATGTACCGCCATACTGAAAATCTCCTCGTCGGCAAATCCATTCCTACCACTGGCCTTGACGGTGTTAAGGATGTAGGTTATACAGTCATTTATATTCTTATTAGGCTTTTTAAGTGTTGCTGCAAATAACGGATCCGTTGAGGCCCTACTCTGCAGGTACTCTCCGATTATTTGAGTAAATGTTTCCGATCCTTTCATAACGTTGTTGCTGCGTTAAAAGTGGGCGGGTCATCCCCGCCCGGTTGTTTCTATTTTTCGATGATCACGATATCCGGTGCTATTTTCTCTATAGCCTCTAGAACTTCGTCGATGGCGCCGTCCCGGATCTCCTCCAGTGTGTCATTTGCTTCCGGCGAAACGAGCGTGCATGTGAGGTCATCCGGATTGAAGTAAACCTCGACTTCAAATGTTTCCTTTGGCATGCCTTTGAAAATGGGCATAACCAATTTGAATCGTTCAGGCACGTTTGATTCAACGGTCTGCTGGAGCAACACCTTACGGTTACCGCGGTCGTCATTGTTTTTCTCCATATCCTTCTCCACTTTGGCCTTGAAATTCTTCAAAGCCGAAACCAACTCCATGGCCTGCTGGCGATTCTCGAAAGAGCTGCGGTTCATCTTGATGAGCTCAGCCATTTCGAAAGTCGTGACGTAATTGCCGCTGTTGACACCGAATTTCTTGAAAGTGGGGTGTTCAGAGATCAGACCGATCACCTTGCCCTGTTCGTAGGCATTATCTTCGTCAAAAACGAGCTCTATGTAAAGTTTCTCCCGGTTGACAAGGATATGAGCCTTTTTCTGGTTAATCTCCGACACCCGCTTTTGCAGGAAACGGAACGGGCTATCGATGATGCCGCCTATCGTTACTTTCAACGGTTCCAGTGCCGGCAGCGCCTTGCCTTCACGGATGATCAGTTCGCAGGTCTTTGTAGCATTGAATGGCGTATTGTCGGTGATTTCCAATACCGCCTCCTTAATGATCTCGCTTTTTACTTCTTTGTCCATTTTTTCAATGTATTGGGTTAAATAATCAGATTAGTCTTCCGTGCCGTTACGCAGGGCAAACAGTCCTCGCTGGCGCTCTTCCGGAGCTATGGGCCGGGATTCAATAAGGTCACCTATTGCGTTGTAGTACTCGACGCGTCCATGTTCATGATCGATGAACTTGAAACACTCCTCGGAAACCAGCATCGCCTTTTGCTTGATGTTTTTAAGCAGGGATTTCTTTTCAGTTTTCAGCGGATCGAATTTGGCTTTCAACTGAACCGCCAGCGCCTTCTTTTCATCCTCGATGTCGTCCATCTCGATGGACACGGTAGAAAGCCTGTTTTTCATGGCGACAATCTCCTCCTCGGTGAATTGTTTCATGTAGCTCATCCGCTCCGGGGCGTCGCAGTTGTCCCGGAGAAATCCCTCGCGTTCTCGGAGGGGTAAATGCTCGGCAATGTTCTTTTTCATTGTTGCTGTGATTATTGATAAAACTTTAGATGTGACAATCGTAAACCGACAACAGGGTGTCGCCGGGAAGTGAATCGATCAACTTATTGAATTCGGCATTCCAGTCGTTTGGATCCTTTTCATCCGATACAATACCCCACCATCCCATTTCACCTTTCTCATGCCACTTGCCATCCTTTATGACTGCAAATGTGGCAACGGCATTATCGGATGCACGTTGACCGAACTGTTCCGCTGTACACTGGTATTCGTCCAAATTGAGGAAGGCCAATAGTTGCTTGATTCCTTCGTCGCCGCCCTTGCGCAGGTCGTTCAACCTAACCATAGCGTCTTGACTGTGGTAAATAGCCCTCTTTTCGTCAAGATTTTTTGCTTGGTCAGAAAGAATATCGCTCCACAAGTGGTCAAGTTTAGGAATCTCGCCACCGAAAGCGTTAGCTATCTTGACGTACCTGTCAATAGCTTTTTCACGAGCCTCTTCGCGCATGCCATCTAAATCGATGTCTTTCAAACACGCCTGGTCAGTGTAGCCGGGCTTTGCAGCCGAAGAAAATAATCCGGGACTTCCTGACTTACCGGAGGCAC
>Ga0164243_10012618_pt1 | contig 11952 bp, 12 predicted proteins | sample OricompcompostOP_FD_108781 | JGI IMG/M metagenome (GOLD analysis project Ga0164243, IMG submission 108781) | Organic Plus compost microbial communities from Emeryville, California, USA - Original compost - Organic plus compost (OP) | ecosystem: Engineered > Solid waste > Mixed feedstock >...
GAGCGCCTGGATGACGACCAGGCGCAGCCGGCTGGTGCGCGACGTACGGCTCACAGCGCCTGCTCCTGCCCCACGCCCTGCGGCCGCCGCGGGGCGAGCGGGCCGACCACCGAGGGCAGCCGGTCGGGCTGCATCCGGCGCAGCAGCGCCATCACCGCCGGCATCACCAGCGGGGCAGCGACCAGGTCGAGCACGGTGCCGGCGCCGATCACGGCGAGCATCTCACCGACCGGCACCGCGGGGTCGCGCAGCAGCAGGCCGGTGAGCCCGAAGACGCTGCCGGCCACCACCGAGCAGGCCAGCACGGTGGCCATGGTGGCGGTCGCGGTCTGCTGGCCGGCCTGGGAGTCGCGGAACCGCGAGGCGACGTACGCCGCCACGAGCAGCGCCAGGGTCCAGCGGCCGGCGACGTGGTCGGCCGGCGGCACGAGGTCGAGCACGAGGCCGGCGACGAACGCGAGCGGCAGCGCGGTGCGGCCGCCGCTCACCAGAGCGGTGGCCACCACGACGAGCAGGGTCAGGTCGGGCACGACCCCGCGCCAGGAGAACGCCGGGAGCACCGAGGTCTGCAGCACCACGGCGAGCGAGACCAGCACCGCCAGGACCAGACCGCGGGCCGCGCTCATCGCAGGTCTCCGTCGGCCTCGATGACGGCGCGGTCGCTGCGGGTGCCGCTGGGCACGACCACGCCGACGACGTCGAGGGCGCTGAAGTCGACGTACGGCTGCACCTCGGCACGCTGGCTGGAGTCGCGCAGGCTGGAGAAGACGGCGGTGACCCGGCCGATCGGGATGCCGGAGACGTACGGCGCACCCTCGTCGCTGCCCCAGGTGACCACCGTGGCGCCGCGGTGCGGCACCTCGCCCTGGTCGAGCAGCTCGAGGTCGAGGCGGTCGTCGTCGGCGAGCCCGCCGGTGCCGCGGACGAACCCGACCTCGCTGCTCTCGCCCACCCGGCCGCCGACGGTCGAGTCGGCGTCGGCGAGCAGCAGCACGGTCGCGGTCGAGCGGGTCACGCGCAGCACGCGCCCGACGAGCCCGTCGCCGTTGACGACGGTCATGTCGGGCTGGATGCCGGCGGCCGAGCCGGCGTCGATGGTGGCGGTGCGGGAGAAGCTCTGGGCGCTGCCCATGCCGATCACACGGGCGGGCACCACGGCGTACCCGATCTGCTCGGCCGTGGCGGTGAGGCCTTCGTACTCGGCGAGCTTGTTGCGGTCGTACGGCGCGGCGGCGAGCTGCCCGCGCAGGTCGGTGTTCTCCTCGCGGAGCGCCTCGACCTCCTCGCGCAGCTGGTCGTGGGTGCGGAACCAGCCGGGGATGCCGATGACGGGGCCGGCGACGGTCGTGGCGGCCTTCTCGACGGGGCCGTAGACCTCGCCGGCCACGCGGCGGGCCGGCTCCAGGGCGCCGGTGGAGGCGTCGAGGGTGATGATGGTGGCGCAGGCGAGCAGGAGCGCGACGACACCGGCACGCTTGGGAGCGCGGGGGTCGCGCGGCTCGAGGCCGCCGCGCCGGTTGAGCCGGTCGCCGTGGTCGGGGCGGAGGGGGCGCTGGAGGAGGACCATCAGTACCTCCGCACGTCGGAGACCAGCACCTGCTGCAGCGCCTCGAACTCCTCGACGCAGCGGCCCGCGCCCAGCGCGACCGAGGTCAGCGGGCTCTCGGCGACGTGGACCGGCATGCCGGTCTCGTGGCGCAGGCGCTCGTCGAGGCCGCGCAGGAGCGCGCCGCCGCCGGTGAGCACGATGCCGCGGTCCATGATGTCGCCGGCGAGCTCGGGCGGGGCCTGGTCGAGGGTGGTGCGGACGGCGTCGATGATGTCGCCGATCGGCTCCTCCATCGCGGTGCGGAGCTCGGCGCTGGAGACGGTGACCGTGCGGGGCAGCCCGGAGACCATGTCGCGGCCGCGGATCTCGGCCTCCGGCTCGCTGCTCATCGGCCAGGCGGAGCCGAGGGTGGTCTTGACCTCCTCGGCGGTGCGCTCGCCCAGCAGCAGCGCGTGCTCCTTCTTCATCCAGGTGACGAGCGCGGCGTCGAGGTCGTCGCCGGCCGTCTGCACGCTGATGCTGGTGACGATGCCGCCGAGGCTGATGACGGCGACCTCGGTGGTGCCGCCGCCGATGTCGACGACCATGTTGCCGGTGGGCTTGTGCACGGGGAGCCCGGCGCCGATCGCGGCGGCCATCGGCTCCTCGATGATGTACACCCGGCGGGCGCCGGCCTGGTAGCCAGCCTCCTTCACCGCACGCTGCTCCACCGCCGTGATGCCGCTCGGGACGCAGATGACCAGCCGCGGCTTGGCGAAGTAGCGCCGGCGGTGCACCTGCTGGATGAAGTAGCGCAGCATCTGCTCGCACGCCTCGAAGTCCGCGATCACGCCGTCCTTGAGCGGGCGGATCGCGACGATGTTCTCCGGGGTGCGGCCCAGCATGCGCTTGGCCTCGTGGCCGACCGCGAGGAGCTCACCGGTGTTCTGGTTGAGCGCGACCACGCTCGGCTCGTCCACCAGCACGCCCCGTCCGCGCACGTAGACGAGCGTGTTGGCCGTGCCGAGGTCCACGGCCATGTCACGGCCGATGAGACTGTTCGCCATGGGTCAGTGCCTCGCGTCCGGTTCGAGGAAGGAGGGCGCGGCGGACGACCGTGCCCAGGTGTGAGGCTAGGCCGCGGCGTACGTGTTGCTGAGGAGGCACGCCGATACGGGTGTGGCTGATGTGCTGTATGGCGGGTGGCTCTCGCGATGGCGCGCGGCGTACTGGCGGAGGTTTGTTGCCGGTGGCGGAGGTTTGCAAACCTCCGCCACCCAGGGAATACCCGGTCGACCGGGTATTCCTACGCCGGATACGCCGACGCGCCCCCGACCGACCGGCCGGGGGCGTACACGAGGTCAGGGAGGCGTCAGAGCCCGGGGAACCAGAGCGCGATCTCGCGCTCGGCCGACTCGGGCGAGTCCGAGCCGTGCACGAGGTTCTCGCGGTTGGAGAGCGACAGGTCGCCGCGGATCGTGCCGGGGGCTGCCTTGCGCCCGTCGGTGGCGCCGTTGAGCGCCCGGACGACCTCGATCGCCTCGTCGCCCTCGAGCACCATGGCCACGAGCGGGCCGCTGGTCACGAAGTCGCGCAGCGGTGGGTACCACGGCTGCTCGACGTGCTCGGCGTAGTGCTGGTCGGCCATCGCGGCGTCGATCGTGCGCAGCTCCATCGCGGCGATGGTGAGCCCCTTCGCCTCGTAGCGGGCGAGCACCTCCCCCGTCAGGCCACGCCGAACCGCGTCGGGCTTGAGGATGACGAAGGTGCGCTGGCTCATGGTCGCACCCTAGCGACCGGCTGCGGCAGGTCGCGAACCAGCCCGCTGCACGCCGTCAGGCAGCACCGCCCGGACTGGACCGGCCGACGACCAGCTCGGGCGGATGCTGCGTGATGGTCACCGCAGGTTCGTCACCCGGGTCGAGCTCGGCCTCCACCAGGCGGTGGATCGCCGACGCCATCGCCTCGAACGGCTGACGGACGGTCGTCAGCGACGGATGCACGAGCGCGGAGATGTCGATGCCGTCGAAGCCCGTCACGCGGAAGTCACCGGGCACCGAGTGACCAGCAGCCTGGATCGCACTCACCGCCCCGATCGCAATCACGTCGGCACCGGTCACGATCGTGCCGCGCCGCATGCCTGCAGCCAGCAGTCGACCGACGGCCTCCTGGCCCCAGCTGGTGGAGAAGTCGCCGAGGTGGTGCGGGACCTCCGGGAAGTGCTCGAGGAACCCGTCGAGCCGCTCGTGACCCGACGACGACGTCGGCTCACCGCCGACGAAGACCACGGGCTGGTCGGCGACGTCAACCTGCTCGCGGACATGGTCGGCCACCAGCCGCATGCCCTCCCGGTTGTCGCAACCGATGAAGTGGGCCCCGAGGTCTGGCACCTGTCGGTCGAGCTGGACCGTCACGACCGACCGGGTCGCGAGGGAGACCGCCGCCGCGCTCTCGACCTCGTGCACCGGCACCAGGACCAGCGCGTCCACCTGACGGCCGATGAAGGAGCGTACGCCGCGCAGCTCGGTCTCCAGCGAGCCGTCGCCGCCGAAGAGCAGCAGCTCGGTGCCCGACGGACCGAAGGTCCGACTGAGGTGGTGGGCGAGCGTGGAGAAGAACGGGTTGCCGAAGTCGGGCACCACCATGCCCACGATGCTGCTTCGCTGCTTGCGCAGTGCCCGCCCGACGAGGTTCACGCTGTAGCCGAGCTCGTCGACCGATGCCTGCACCCGCTCGAGTAGCTCGGAGGCGACCGGTCGGTTGCCACTGAGGGCACGCGAGACCGTCGCGGGCGAAACGCCGGCGTGCCGAGCCACGTCGGCCATCGTGATCGACCGGTGGGCACCGGACCCGCCCGTTTGTTTCGTGTTCATGAACGATCCCAGATCCCCTTTACGGCTCTGCGTGGTGAGGTTAGCGTGCGGCTCGGGAAATCGATTGCCAACTGGAGGCAGACATGAAGAACTCATCCCGCAGGGGCGTCGTCGCGCTGGCCGCGCTGACCCTGGGCCTCGCGGCGTGCAGCACCGGGAACGAGCCGGACGAGGCGGGTGACGCTGCTGCCTCCGGGGGTGAGTGCGTCATCGGCATGACCCAGATCAACCAGACCGCGGCCTTCTTCACCCAGATGAACGAGGGCGCCGAGGAGGCGGCCGAGAAGGCCGGTTGCGAGCTCACCATCGCCAACGCCAACAACGACCCCGCCAAGCAGAACAGCGACATCGAGAACTTCGTGACCCAGGGCGTCACCGGGCTGATCGTGGTCGCCATCGACGTCAACGGGGTGCTGCCGGCGGTTGAGTCGGCCAAGTCCTCGGGCATCCGCGTGGTCGCCATCGACGCCGAGCTCGAGGAGGGCGCCGCCGACACCTTCGTCGGCGTCGACAACGAGAAGGCGGGAACCCAGGCCGGCCAGTGGGTGGTCGACCAGGGCCTGGCCGACGGCGCGACGTACGGCGTCGTGGACGCCCGCAACTCCTACATCCAGAACCAGCGCGAAGACGCCTTCCGCAAGGTGGTCGACGCCAACGGCGCACAGTTCACCCAGAGCGTCAACGGCAACAACGTGCAGGAAGAGGCCGCCAACGCCGCCCAGGACCTGGTGACCGCACAGTCCGACCTCGACCTCGTGTACGCCACGGGCGAGCCGGCCACGGCCGGCGCCGTCGCTGCTCTCGACCCGGGCGCGAAGACCAAGGTCATCGGCTGGGACCTCAGCGCCGAGGCGATCTCGGGGATCGACTCCGGCCTGGTCACGGCCGTCGTGCAGCAGGACCCCAAGCAGGAGGGCGTCGAGGCCGTCAACGAGCTTGCGGCGATCATCGAGGGCGACGAGCCGGCTGGCTTCATCGACGTGCCGATCACGATCGTCACCAAGGACAACGTCGACGACTACCGGTCGATCTTCGAGTGAGTCCGATGAGCACGCAGCTGACCAAGGACGCTCCCAGCACGCCGCTGCGGGTGCACATGCGGGGCGTACGGAAGAGCTTCGGCGCGCTGAGCGTGCTGCGCGGCGTCCACCTCGAGGTCGCCCCTGGTGAGGTGATCGGTCTCGTGGGCGACAACGGTGCCGGCAAGTCGACGCTGATGAAGATGCTGGCCGGAGCCGAGACGCCGGACAGCGGTGACATCCTCATCGACGGCGAGCAGATGGCCGGCAGCGGGCCCCGTGCCGCTCGTGCGCACGGAATCGAGATGGTCTACCAGGACCTCGCCCTGTGCAACGACCTGGACGTCGCCGCAAACCTCTTCCTGGGACGCGAGCGCGTCAGCGGGCTGTGGCGCCGCCTCGCGCACGACCGCATGCACCGCGAGGCAGCCGAGCACCTCTCCCGTCTGCACATCCGGATCAGCAACACCCGCCAGAAGGTTGCCAACATGTCCGGCGGCCAACGCCAGGCGATCGCCATCGCGCGTGCGGTGACCTTCGACCCGAAGGTCCTCGTGCTGGACGAGCCGACCGCGGCTCTCGCCGCCCGGGAGGTGGAGATGACGCTCAAGCTCATCCGGGACATCTCCGCCCGCGGGGTCAGCGTCATCCTGATCACGCACCGCCTCCAGGACCTCTTCGAGGTCGCCGACCGCTTCGTCGTGCTCCACGAAGGCGTCAACCACGCCGAGCTCGACCCGAAGGAGACCGACCTGTCCGGTCTCGTCAACGCCATGATGGGGAAGTGACCTGTGGCCACCGCAACGCCGTCCACTGACAAGCAGTCCGCGAGCCGCTTCGACCGAGGCGCCAGCCGCGACTTCCTGACCGAGCACTTCGGGGTCATCTCGATCACCGGTGTGTTCGTCGTCCTGTTCGCCTTCTTCAGCATCCAGGCGGACCATTTCCTCACGGCCGACAACCTGGTCAACGTGCTACGCCAGGTCGCGCCCACCATGGTCGTCGCAGTCGCCATGGTCTTCGTCATCACGACGGGCAACATCGACCTCTCGGTGGGCTCCATCGTCGGCCTCACCGCCGCTGCGCTCGCGATCTTCGCCGAGAGCGGCAACGCGGTGGTGGCTCTGCTGCTCACCTTGGCCATCGGCCTCGGGGTCGGCCTGGTCAACGGGGCGCTCACGGCGTACGGGAAGCTCCAGGCGTTCATCGTCACGCTCGCCTCACTGACCGCTATTCGCGGCGTGGCGCTGCTGATCACCGACGGCTACAGCACGCCGATCACGTCCGACGTGCTGCTGCCGCTGGGCCAGGGCAAGCTGCTGGGGATCTACACACCGACCTGGATCGCGATCGGGACCGCCGTGCTGGGCTGGTACGTCTTCAGCCAGACCAGGTTCGGCCGGTACATCACCGCCGTCGGCTCCAACGCCGAGGCCCTGCGTCGCTCGGGCGTCGACATCCGCCGCATCCAGCTCGCTGCGCTGGCCCTCACCGGCCTCCTGGCCGGCGTCGCCGGTGTGCTCACGGCAACCCGCCTCGCCAGCGGCTCCTCGAACTCGGGGAACATGTTCGAGCTCGAGGTCATCACCGCCGTCGTCCTCGGCGGCACCCGTCTCATCGGCGGCCGGGGCTCGATCCTCGGTGCCGTCATCGGCGCGCTGACGCTGGGCATCATCAGCAACGGCCTGGTGCTGCTGAAGGTCGACGTCTACTGGGTGCCGATCGTGCAGGGCCTGATCCTCGTCGTGGCCATCTTCCTCAACAGCCACCTCTTCAGCCGAATGGCCGGGGGCAGAGAGTGACCGAGCCGCCTCGCACGCCGGTCACCACGGTCACCGGGGTCGTCGACGCCGCCGACCTCGGGGTCACTCTGACCCACGAGCACCTGGTCAACGACGTCACCTCGTGGTCGCACGAGACCGAGTCGACCGGGTGGGACCCGGCCGACCTGCGGCAGCGACCGGTGACCACCGACATCTTGTGGGACCTCAAGCACGACCCGTTCGCCAACCTCGACAACTGCCGCCTCGACGATCCGGCCCTGGCCGTCCACGAGGTCAGCAGGTACGCCGAGCTCGGTGGGCACACCATCATGGAGGCGACCGGGCTGGGCATCGGACGCGACCTCCAGGCGCTCGCGCGCATCAGCGAGGCGACCGGCGTGCGGATCATCGCGGGCACCGGCTTCTACCTGGAGTCCTCGATGCCCGCCGATGCACGGGCCGCGGACGCCGACTGGTTCGCCCAGCAAATCCTGCGCGACCTCACCGAGGGAGACCACGGCGTCCGCCCCGGCTTCATCGGGGAGATCGGCGTCAGTGCCGACTTCACGGTCGCCGAGCAGCGCAGTCTCCGGGGGGCCTTCCTCGCCCAGCGTGAGACCGGGCTGCCCGTCCAGGTCCATCTGCCCGGCTGGTTCCGGCGCGGCGGCGAGGTGCTCGACCTGGCCGACGAGGTCGGCGTTCCGCTGGACGCCGTCGTGCTCTGCCACATGGGGCCCTCGGGTGAGGACCTCGACTATCAGCTCGGCCTCCTCGACCGCGGCGCATGGCTGCAGTACGACATGATCGGGATGGAGGTCTTCTATGCCGACCAGGGGGTCCAGTGCCCCTCCGACGAGGAGAACGCCGCCTGGATCGTGCGGTTGTGCGAGCTCGGCCACGCCGACCGGATCCTGATGAGCCAGGACGTCTTCCTCAAGTCTCTGCTGCGGCGGCACGGCGGCCCCGGCTACGGCCACCTCCTGCAGTACTTCGTCCCGAGGCTGCGCCGCCACGGCCTCGCCGACACCGACATCGCACATCTCACCGTCACCAACCCACGCACGCTCTTCGAGCGCGCCCACGAAGGAGTACGACCATGACCCGCGTCCTGCTGGCAGGCGAGAGCTGGATCTCCACGGCCACCCACGTCAAGGGCTTCGACGAGTTCAGCAGCACCACCTTCCACACCGGCGCCGACGACTTCCTCGCGGCTGCGCGCAGCCAGGGGGTGGAGATCGAGCAGATGTACGCCCACGACGTGCCCCAGGAGTTCCCACGCACGGTCGAGGAGCTCGCCGCGTACGACGTCGTGGTCCTCTCCGACATCGGCGCCAACAGCTTCCTGCTCCCACCGCAGACCTGGCTGGAGGGCAAGCCGGCCGCCAACCCTCTCCTGGCGCTGGCAGAGTGGACGCGCGAGGGCGGCGGGCTGATGATGGCCGGCGGCTACCTCAGCTTCCAGGGGTTCCAGGCACGGGCCAACTTCGCGCGCACCCCGCTGGCCGAGGTGCTCCCGGTGTCGATGCTGGACTGTGACGACCGGGTGGAGGCACCCCAGGGGGCGACTCCGGCGCTCGCCCTGGGCGACCACCCGGTCGGGTCGGGCTGGCGCGACGGGGCTCCCGACCTGCTCGGCTACAACAAGGTGACTCCGCGGGAGGACGCGCAGGTGGTCGCCACGGTCGACGGCGACGTCCTGATCGCGACCCGGGAGGTGGGTGAGGGCCGCTCCCTCGTCTGGACCAGCGACATCGGTCCGCACTGGTGCCCGCAGCCGTTCCTGGACTGGGAGGGCTTCGCCCCGCTGGTGGGGAGCATGCTGACCTGGCTCGGAGGCGACAAGTGAGCGCCCCTGCCCTGCCCATCGTCCTCGACTGCGACCCCGGCCATGACGACGCGGTGGCGATTCTGCTCGCCCTGGGGTCCGACCGGGTCGACCTGCTCGGCGTCACGACCACCTTCGGCAACTGCGCCGTCGAGGACGCCACCCGCAACGCCCAGCAGGTGCTGGCGCTGGCCGGCCGGGAGGACGTCCCTGTCGGGGTCGGCGCCAGCCGCCCGCTCGCCGGCCGCACGGCCCTGGGCAACTACGTGCACGGGGAGAGCGGTCTCGACGGCGCCGACCTTCCCGAGCCGACGGTCGCCCCGGTCGAGGAGGGGGCCGTCGACCTGCTGGCTCGCCTGATCACCGGCGCCGACCGTCCGGTGAGCGTCGTGGCGACCGGGCCGATCACCAACATCGCTCGTCTGGTGCAGGAGCACCCCGGCACGCTGGACAACGTCGAGCAGATCATCTTCATGGGCGGCTCGACCGAGCGCGGCAACCACACCCCCGCGGCCGAGTTCAACACCTATGCCGACCCCGAGGCCCTCGACGTCGTCCTCCGCAGCGGCCGGCCGGTGCGGATGGTCGGCCTCAACCTCACCCACCAGGCGCTGGCCACCCCCGAGGTCGTGGGGCGCCTGGCTGCGATGGAGCACGAGATCGGGCGTACGTGCGCGGCCTGGATGGGCTTCTTCGGCGACTCGTACCACCGGATCTGGGAGTTCGACGCTCCCCCGGTGCACGATCCGTGCACCATCGCGGCGCTGATCGAGCCCGGCCTGGTCGAGTGGCGACGTGCGTTCGTCGCCGTGGAGCTCGACGGCACCTGGACGCGCGGGATGACGGTCGTCGACCTCCACCAGCGGTACCCCGAGCAGGAGCCCAACGTGGACGTCGCGATGACGCTCGACGCGGCTGGCTACTGGGAGCTGGTGCTCGCCAGCCTCGACCGGCTGGCGGGCGGCCGGTGAGCCGTACGCCGCGTGGCACGGTGTGCATCGTCGGGTCGCTCAACATGGACTCGACCCTGCGGGTCGCCCGGCTACCTGCTCCGGGCGAGACCGTGCTCGCGAGCCGCCGGTACGTCGCGCCGGGCGGCAAGGGAGCCAACCAGGCTGCCGCCGCAGCGACCGTGGGCGGGCCGGTCGCCATGGTGGGCGCCGTCGGTGCCGACGACTCCGGGAAGGCGGCCGCTGACTCCCTGCGCCGCCGGGGCGTCGACGTCTCGCCTCTGGTCGTCCAGCCCGCAGTGGGCACCGGGGTCGCCCTCGTCGTGGTCGACGACGACGGCGAGAACCTCATCGTCGTCGACGCAGGCGCGAACGCAACGCTCGAACCGGCGGCTGCGGTGGAGTCGCTCCAGCGGCTCCGACCGGCCGTGACGCTGGTCCAGCTCGAGATCCCGCTCCCCTGCGTCGAGGCGGTCGTGTCCTCGGCGTACGCCGGACGGGTGGTCCTCAACCCGGCGCCGGCCCCGGCCGACGTGACGTTGCTCCGCGGCGTGCTCGACGAGGTCGACCTGCTCGTGCCCAACCGCAGTGAGCTGGGTGCCCTCTCGGGACGTCCGGAGCCGACCACGCTCGAGGAGGTCGACGCCTGCGTGGCAGCGCTTCGCTTCGCGGGCGAGGTGGTCGTCACGCTCGGGGCCGACGGCGCTGCCGTCTACCCACGGGACGGCGAGCGGGTCACCATCCCGACCGAGCCGGTGGCCCCCGTCAACACGAGCGGGGCTGGCGACGTCTTCTGCGGTGTGCTCGCCGCACGGCTGGCCGCGGGTGACGCGCTGGTGGAGGCGGCGACGCGCGCCAACCGAGCGGCCGCACGCAGCACGCAGGTCGACGGAGCCCAGGTGCCTCCGGACTTCACGCCCTGACGCCCTCCCCGCGTCAGGTCCCGTCGGCGACGAGGAGATGGAGCGCGGCTCCGGTGCTCAGCACGGCTTCGTCGAAGTCTGCGTCGTTCGAGTGGTTGAACGAGTGACGCCCGGGCAGCTGGGCGCCGAGGTAGACCATTGCCCCGGGCCAGCGCTGGAGGAAGTAGGAGAAGTCCTCGATCACCAAGGAGGGCTCTGCCATCGGCTGGAGGAGCCCTCCGAGCTCGGTGCACGCCACGGCGGTGGTCAACCGGTCCACGAACGAACCGTCGTTGACCACCGCCGGATAGCCCTCGACCAGGGTGAACTCCGCCTGCGTGCCGGTGAGCTCGCCGGCTCGGCTCGCGGCCTGGGTGAGTGCCTCGACGAGACGCTCGCGCGTGCCGGCGCTCAACGTACGCAGGGTGCCACGGACACGACCGTGGGCCGGGATCACGTTGACCGTGTTGCCGATCATGCTCTCGGTCACCGTCGCGACCAGGTGCTCGTCTCGGCCGAGCTCGCCCGCGAGCTCCCGGACGTCGTTGACGAACATCGCCCCCGCCTCGACCGGGTTGCCCGCCAGCTCGGGCCGGGCGGCGTGGCCGCCCGGCCCGGAGAAGTCGACCCGGAACCAGTCGCCGTATGCCATGAACGTGCCGGGGCGGTGGTTGACGGTGTGGGCCGGAAGCGTGGCGTGCACGTGGATCGCGAAGGCCTCGGCCTGGTCGAGGTCGAGGTTGCGGTGGGTGAGGGTGCGCACAGCGCCGCGGTCTGACTCCTCCCCCGGCTGGAAGGCGAGCACGACGTCACGGGCGGGCGGCTCGGCGGTGAGCGCCTCCGCGACACCGAGCAGCATCGCCATGTGGAGGTCGTGCCCGCAGGCATGCATGGCACCGGGCCGCTGCGACCGGAACTCGAGGTCGGTCACCTCGGTCACCGGCAGTGCGTCCATGTCGGCTCGCAGGACGACCGGCGGGCCGCCGCGACCGGTGCCCCGGAGCGGAGCGGTCACTCCTGCTCCGGGGCGTACCTCGACCGTCAGGCCGAGCGCGCGGAGCTCGGCCTCGATGTAGGCGTGGGTGTCCGGCA
>Ga0164243_10012619_pt1 | contig 11952 bp, 10 predicted proteins | sample OricompcompostOP_FD_108781 | JGI IMG/M metagenome (GOLD analysis project Ga0164243, IMG submission 108781) | Organic Plus compost microbial communities from Emeryville, California, USA - Original compost - Organic plus compost (OP) | ecosystem: Engineered > Solid waste > Mixed feedstock >...
GAAGAGTTGAAGCGCGGAAGGGGACAGGGCCGGATCGAGGACGCCCACGAGCGAGCGGACGAATGGTGTGAGGTCCGCAGGTGCGTTCGGTTCGGAGAAGACCCCGGAGCTGCCGGAAGAACGTCGATGGGCGATCCCGTCGATCAGTAGAACCGGCCGGATCGCCCCCGATATCGGGCGAAGGGTGTGCGGACGATCCGCGTGCGGACCGCACCGGCACCCGAAAAGGCGGTTGCCAGCGATGGCACAGCGAACAAAGGTGGTACCACGGCGCGGAGTCCGCCGTCCTTTGGACGAAGGACTCCGCGCCTTTTTGCATCCCGATCCAGCCGAACCGGGAATGCAGGTACTTCGGCGGGACGATCCCGCCGGGAAGGAACGTTCCGTGTCCGTCGTCCTCGATCCCTTCACCGACCGCCTCGATCCGGATGCGCCCCTCACCGTCGGGGTACTCCTCTCGCGCGTGCGTGTGGAAGAGAAACTGCTCCTCACCGAACTGGAAGCGCGCGGCGTGAACGTCGTCCGCTTCGACGACCGTGAATTCACACTCGACATCCAGCATCCCTCCCCGGCGATGCTGGCCTGCGATGTCTTCCTGGAGCGGTGCATCAATCACCTGCGCGCGCTCTATACCTTGCGCGTGCTGAACGACTGGGGCATCGCCACCGTCAATACCTACGACGTGGCGAACATCTGCGGCGACAAGCTGCTCACCACCACGGCACTCGTGCGGGCGGGCATCCCGACGCCGCGCACGCGGATCGCCTACACGCCGGAATCGGCGATCGAGGCGATCGAGGAGCTGGGCTACCCCGTCGTCCTGAAGCCAGCCGTCGGGTCGTGGGGACGCCTGCTGGCGCGCGTCAACGACCGCGACGCGGCGGAAGCGCTGCTGGAACACAAGGTGACGCTGGGATCGTTCCATCACGGCGCGTTCTACATCCAGGAATACGTCGAGAAGCAGGGACGCGACATCCGTACCTTCGTGGTCGGCGGGGAGACGATCTGCGGCATCTACCGCGAGTCGCCGCACTGGATCACGAACACGGCGCGCGGCGCGAAGGCGAGCAATTGCCCGATCACGCCGGAGCTGGCCGAGCTTTCGAGCGCGGCGGCGGCGGCAGTCGGTGGCGGAGTGGTCGCGATCGACCTCTTCGAGACACCGCAGGGGTTGCAGGTCAACGAGGTCAACTACACGATGGAGTTCCGTAATTCCATCGACACGACCGGGGTGAACATCCCGGCGAAGATCGTCGATTACGTGCTGGAGGTTGGCACGGCAGCCCGCACCCGTCGCATCGAGGCAACAACCGCGGGCGCCGGGGCGATCGCGGCGGACTGAAACGGCCTGGCAGTGGAAGCGATCCCCGTGATCGCCCGGGCGAGGTCGGGCCGAAACGCGGTCAGCCCCTACACACGACCGGTCGTTCGTATGGCGCACCCAAGGTGGTGCGCCCACCCGGAGGAACATACGTCACATGCTCAATGTCGCCATCATCGGAGGGTCGGGCTATGCCGGGGGTGAACTGGTTCGCCTCCTGCTCGGGCACCCGGAAGTCAACCTCACGCAGGTCACCTCGGAGCGGAACGCCGGCAAGTTCATCCACTCGGTCCACCCGAACCTGCGCAAGCGCACGACGCTGAAGTTCATCAAGAGCGCCGACCTGACACCGGTAGATGTCCTCTTCCTCGCGCTGCCGCACGGCGTCTCGATGGAGAAGCTGCCCGAGGTTCGCGATCTCGCGCCGGTCATCGTTGATCTCAGTTCGGATTTCCGGCTGAACGATCCCGCCGGCTACCCGACGTGGTATAGCCACGAGCACACCGACCTGGAAGCGCTCGGGAAGTTCGTCTACGGCATGCCAGAGCTGCACCGCGAGGAGATCCGCACGGCCGACTGGATCGCCAGCCCGGGCTGCATGTCCACCACCGCGATCATAGGCCTCTACCCGCTCTTCCAGGCGGGCGTCGTCGATCCGGCCATCCCGGTCGTCGTCGAGGCGAAGACGGGCTCCTCCGGCTCGGGCGGCTCGCCGGGACTCTCGTCGCACCATCCGGAGCGAGCGGGCGTGGTCCGCTCGTTCAAGCCGACCGGGCACCGGCACACCGCCGAGATCGTCCAGGAGTGCACGTTCAATGGCGTAACGCCGCAGATCGCCTTCTCGGCGACATCCACCGATGCCGTACGCGGGATCGTGGCGACTTCCCACGTCTTCACAACCGACAAGCTGGCCGACAAGGACCTCTGGAAGATCTACCGCGCGGCCTACAAGGATGAGCCGTTCATGCGGATCGTGAAGGAGAGCAGCGGCATCCACCGCTATCCGGAACCGAAGATCCTCTCCGGCTCGAACTACGGCGATGTGGGCTGGGAGGTTGACCCGCATTCGAACCGGGTGGTCGTGATCGCGGCGACGGACAACCTGATGAAGGGTGCGGCGGGGCAGGCGGTGCAGGCGTTCAACATCCGGATGGGCTTTCCGGAGGAGACGGCCATCAACTTCCCTGGCCTGCACCCGGTGTAACGAGGATAGCGGGATTGATGCGGAGTTGTCCTAAAAACACCGCTCCGTATCCGCCCCCTCCCATGTCATTCTGAGCGAAGCGAAGAACCCCCGTGCGAAGCACAATCGACCGAAGGTCGATACCTCCGCTCCCTCCGCGGCGTCCGGAGCGGAGGATCCGCTAAGCAAGGCATCTCGTACGTGGTCTCAGGTTTCCGGCTTCGCCGGAAGCGCTTCGCGCGGGGGTGTTTCGCTTCGCTCAACATGACAGCAAGGGTGGGCATCGCAAAAAAGTCTCGTAAGCCACCACCAACGGGCAGCCACAAAGCTCGCCCCTGCCTGCAAGCGATCGTCTGTAGGGGTCAACCTCGTGTCGGCCCGTCCCTGCAAGGAGAGAGTTCAGCCAATGCTTGTCGTCAAGATCGGAGGGGGCAAGGCCATCGACATGGACGCCTACGCCCGGTTCGCGGCGGATGTCGCCACCATCGACGAACCCCTCGTCATCGTCCACGGCGGCAACGCCGAGTTCTCCCAGCTCTCCGAGGCACTCGGGATGCCGCCGCGCATGCTCGAATCGTCCTCCGGGCGGGTCTCGCGCTACGTCGATGCGCCGACGATGGACGCCATGCTCATGGCCTACGCCGGCAAGGTGAACAAGCGCCTCGTCGCGGCCTTCCGCCACGCTGGCGTGAATGCGGTCGGCATCAGCGCGATCGATGGCGGCATCGCGGTCGGCAAGCGCAAACCGGTCATCCGGGGTACCGAAGACGGCAAGACGCGCGTCTTCCGCGATGACCACGCTGGCTCGGTGAAGGATTTTGACCCCACCTTGATCCAGGTCCTGATGGACGCCGGCTATGTTGTCCTCGTGACGCCGCCCGCGCTCTCCGACGAGGGCGTGCCGATCAACATCGACGGGGACAAGCTCGCGCTGGGCCTCGCCGAGGCGATGGGGGCACGCGGCCTGCTCTTCTTCTCGGACACCCCCGGCCTGCTCGCCGACCGGCACGACGAATCGACCCTCATCCGCTCGCTGGACGCCTCGAATCCGGAGGAAGCCCTCGCGGCGGCCTCGGGGCGGATGATCGTGAAGGTCGAATCGGCCATCAAGGCGATCGAGCGCGGAGTTGGGCAGGTCATCTTCTCCGATGCCCGGGTCGAGCGCCCCATCACGCGGGCGCTGGCCGGCGAGGGCACGGTCGTGAAGGCCTCGCAACCGCCCGCCGGGACACCCCAGGGCGATAGCAGCAAGGAGTAGGCGTGGGCAAGGTGCAGGCGGTCGTCTTTGATTTCGGTGAGACGCTGGTCAATGAAACCCGGATGTGGGAGACCGTCGCCAGGGTGGCGGGCGTCCCCTTCTTCACGCTGGCCGGCGTGCTCGGCGGCGCGATCGAACGCCGCATGCCCCACCGCGCCGTCTTCGACGAGCTCGGCATCGCCCCGATCGACCCCTTTCAGCATGGGTATACCCTGGAGCGCCGCGATTTCTACCCTGATGGCGTTGCCGTCATGAACGTCCTGCAGGAACGGGGCCTGCGTCTCGGCATTGCGGGCAACCAGCCCTCCGGCGTCGTGGAGCAGCTTGCGGGCCTCGACCTGCCGCTGGACCTGATCGCCTCGTCCAGCACGCTCGGCATCGAAAAACCGGACCCGCGCTTCTTCGAGGAGATCGTCAACCGGCTGCACGTCGCCCCGAACCAGGTGGTCTATGTCGGCGACCGTCTCGACAACGATGTGTTGCCCGCCCTCTCGCTGGGTATGCATGCCGTCTTTGTCAAGCGCGGCCCGTGGGGCTACATCCATTCGACATGGCCGCAGGCGCATCGCGTCGATCACACCATCACAACGCTCGCAGACGTCGTGAGCGTCATCGACCGGATCGAAGCCGGTGGCTGACCATGCGAGGCATCCAGGGGAAGCCCTGTTGATCCTTCCACCGCGCCTGCTGGCGACGGTTGGCCTGCCCTTCTCCGGCAAGTCGACCGCCGCCCGCGCGCTGGCGGACGCCTTGCGCGCCGATCTCGTGGCCGTGGATGGCATCATGGTCAAACTGCCAGCCGGGTCGAGCGAAAACGACCTGTGGGTTGCCCGCTACCGGATCGCCCACCGGCGCATCGCCGACGATCTGTCCCATGGGGAGTTCGTCGTCTTCGATGCCGTGAATCACCGCCGCCATCAGCGGGAACGCCTCCGCCGCATTGCCTCGCAGGCTGGAGTGGGGATCCGCTTCGTCTGGATCGCCACGCCGGAATCGGTCGCGCTGAACCGACTGCGACGCAACCGCGAAGCCCCGAGCCGGCCGGATGTGCCGGAGGCCGGGTTTCACGCCATCGCCGATACCTTCCAGCCACCGGACGCCGAGCCGGATGTCCTGCGCTACGATGGCCTCATCCCGCTCGGCCGCTGGGTGGATGACCTTGCCGATGCGCTCACCCTGCCGGGCGATGGGCATGGCGACGGCGGGCTCGCCTTCCGTCGTTGCTGAGCCCACAACATCACCCGGCCAACTGTTTCGCCCCCACCAGATCAGGACCGACCAACATGACCGACACCGCTGCCTTCCCCACCGCCGTCGATCAGATCCTCGACACCGAGAAGTCCCATCAGATTCCGCTCTACGCCAAGCGCGACATCGCCCTGGTGCGCGGTGAGGGCGCCTATCTGTTCGACAGCGACGGCAACCGCTACCTCGACGCAATGAGCAACTACGGCGTGGCGGTGCTCGGCCACGCCCACCCGCGCTTCGCCCAGGCCCTCTCCGAGCAGCTCCAGACGCTCACCACCTGCCACCAGAGCTTCGGCAACGATGTCCGCGCCGCCTTCCTGGAAGAACTCGACACGATCGCGCCGGAGGGCGTGAAGCGCTCGTTCGTCTCCAACTCCGGCACGGAGGCGGTCGAGGCAGCATTGAAGTTCGCCCGCGCCGCCACCGGCCGCGGCTCGCTGGTAGCCCTGAAGCGCGGCTATCACGGGCGGACCTACGGCGCGCTCTCCGCCACCGCCGACAAGAAGTACCGCGACGCCTTCGAGCCGCTGCCGATCCCGGCCACACACGTCGCCTTCAACGATGCGGCCGCGCTTGATGCCGCGGTCGACGAAACCACCGCCGCCATCGTCCTGGAGCCGATCCAGGGGGAGGGAGGCATCCACCCGGCCGACGTCGAATTCCTGAAGGCCGCCCGCCAGATCGCGACCGACCGCGGCGCCGTCCTCATCGCCGATGAGATCCAGAGCGGCTTCCGCACCGGCGATCCCTTCGTCAGCGTCGCCCAGGGCGTGACGCCGGACATCATCGTGACCGCGAAGGCGCTGGCGAACGGCTTCCCGATCGGCCTCACCCTTGTCACCGAGGCGATCAGCGGGGCGATGCCCGGCGGCGCCCACGGTTCCACCTTCGGCGGCAACCCGCTAGCCATGCGGGCCGGCTACGAGACACTGCGCATCCTGCGGGAGGATGGCCTCTACGACCGCGCGAAGTCCATCGGCGCGAAGGTCATTGCCGGGATCGAGGCACTGGGCAGCCCGAAAATCCGCGCGGTGCGCGGCAGCGGCCTGATGATCGGCATCGAGTTCAAGGGCAAGGCCGGCCCGGTCCTGAAGGACTTGCAGGAGCGCGGCGTGCTCGCACTGCCAGCGGGGACGCTGGTGATCCGCCTCCTTCCGCCGATGATCTGGGAGCAGGAGCAGGTCGACGAACTCCTCGCGACGCTCGCGGCGGTCCTGGATGCGGATGCCTAGCCTGGACCGGCGCGCCCTGCTCCGGACGGGACTTGCGGCGGCGGGGACTCTCGTCGCCGGGTCGCACCCAGGCCCGCTCCGCGCGACGGCGAGCCGCCCGGCCGCACGCCGGAGCGGCCTGCCCCGGGTGGCCCTCGCCCGGCTGCCCGTCGGCCCCGGCATCCCCGGCGCGCGCCGTCCCGAGGCGGGATGGATCGGCAGTCTGTGCCTCGACACCCTCTTCGAACCGGCCGCCGTGAGCACGGATACCGAGAGCAGCGATGGCGACCTGGCAAGCGGAATCGCCATCGCGCCGGCCTGGAGCGCCGATCGCACCACCCTCACATTTGGGGTCCGGACTGGCGTCGTCTTCCCGGACGGCTCCCTCCTGACCGCCGCCGATGTCGTCGCCAGTATCGAGCACGCCCGCGACATCGCCGACCAGGGCGGCTCCGCGTGGCGCTTCGAGCACCTGGACACGATCGAGGAGACCACCGATGGCATCCGGATCACCTTGACGCAGCCAGACGCCGCATTCCCGGCCGTCATCTCCGATCCCTCGATCCCGATCCTGCCCGCCACCACCATCGCCCGCCTCGGCGCCTGGACCATCGCCGACCTCCCGGCAGGGAGCGGGCCGTTCTCTCCGGGAGCCGTTGGCAACGGCGAGCGGTTTGATTTCGTGGCGAACGAGGTCTTCTGGCAGGTGGGCAGGCCGCGTCTGGCCGGCCTCTCGATCACGGGGATCGAGGAGGACACCCAGCGCACTGTTGCGTTGGTCACCGGCAAGGTCGATATGATCGTTGACGCGCCCCTGCTGGATATCCCGTCGCTGCGCCAGGACCCGAGCATCTCCCTCGTCGGAGGTCCCACAAACCGGGCCTGCGTCCTCCTCACCAACTACCAACACGGTCCCACCAGCGACCGCCGACTGCGCCAGCTGATCGCGGGGGCTATCGAGCGCTCCGCCCTCGTGCGCGTCGCGGCGGCCAAGGAGGCCACCGACGAGCAGACGCTCTTTCCGAAGGCGTCCTGGCCCGGTCTCGACCAACCGCCCGATCCCACCGACTGGTCGGCATCCCGCGAGACGCTGGCGGCGCTCGGCTATCCGGTCGGGCTGCCGCTTCGCCTGATCGCCGACGATCGGGATGGCTCGGCCGCCAACGCCGCCGTGCTGATCCAGGAGCAGCTCTCCTACGTTGGCATCGCCATCACGCTCGACCTGCTGGACGAGCAGGCGCTCCGCCGCACGCTGGCAAACCGCGATTTCGATCTCTTCATCACCTGGACCCCGGCCTGGCTCGATCCGCACGAGCTCGTCCGCCCCCTGCTCCACACCGATGGCCCGGACAACCTGATGGGCTACAGCAATTCCCTCGTCGACCGCCTGATCGAACGCGCCATCTCCGACCCCGACCGGGACCATCGCGCCACGACCTACCAGCACATCCAGCAGATCCTGCTCGTCGAGGTGCCGCTGATCGTGCTTTTCGTTCCGAACGCCTACGATGCCATGACATCCCGGCTGCACGACTATGAGTGGTATCCTCCGGTGCGAGCCTTCGGGATGCGCACGGCCTGGCTGGAACCGCCATCGTCCGCGTCCTGAGCGCTACGCCAGCACCCGCTGGCCCACCGAGGGCCGGCCCGGCTGTCTCCGGAAGAACATGGCACTATTACCGGCAACACGCTTCGTCGTCCGCTCGTGTCGCGCCGGATGGGCGACCGACATTCATCAGGAGTTCCCTGTGTCTCTTCGCAGATCGTCCCTCGTCCGCCGTGGCCTGGTATCGCTGACGGCCGTTGCCGTCCTCACCTCGTCCCTCTTCGGCGTCGCCAGCGTCGCCGCCCAGGACGCCACGCCGTCGACCTCACCAGCCGCCTCCCCTGCGGCCTCGCCCGTCGCCATTTCCGGCACGCCGGTGGATGTCTCCGGCTGCTGGCCGGATGCCACCACGAGCCAGTGGATGAGCATGGCCGACGGCCACACGATCTTCGAACAGTGGTCGACCCCGCCGCAGATGGTGATCGATCCGGCCAGCCACTACACCGCGGTCATCCACACCACCGCCGGCGACGTCACGGTTCAGCTGCTGGCCAGCGATGCACCGGTGACGGTGAACAACTTCATCTGCCTGGCCGGAAACGGCTTCTACGACAAGACCAAGTTCCACCGGATCATCGCTGGATTCGTCGTCCAGGGCGGCGACCCGACCGGCACGGGCATGGGCGGGCCGGGCTACCAGTTCGCCGATGAGCTGCCGGGCGACGGACTCGACTACACCGCTGGCACCTTGGCAATGGCCAACGCCGGGGCGAACACGAACGGCAGCCAGTTCTTCTTCACCCTGGCCGACCTCTCCGGGCAACTGCCCAAGAACTACACCATCTTCGGCAAAGTGATCGGCGGCATGGACATCGTCATGCAGCTCGGGCAAACGCCGGTCGGCGCCTCCCCCACCGGCGAAGCGTCCGCCCCGACGCAGCCAGTCGGCATCACCGGCGTCACCGTCGTCCAGAATCCGTAGTCCCCGGCACCACCAAACCCAAGGACAGCGAGAGCCCCGGCATGGAGGACATGCCGGGGCCCTCGCTGCGTTCGCCTGCCTGATGCGGCCTTTTGGACCGGGCAGCGCTGCCGCACCCACCTGCGACCCCCGAAACCGTCGACGCGCGCTCCACGTTCAAGTCTGCGTTGACCGGACGCCTACCCAGCACCGGAGGATCCAATCGTGGGCATCACCATTGCCATCGTCCTGCTTATCCTCACGTTCGTTCTCGCCGCCACAACGCGCACACACGACCGCCTCGATCCGGAAATCCCCGAATCCGACAGCCACCATCACGAACCCCACTGATCCGGCACCTCCCCCGTTCGCATCCCGCAACATGGCCAGTGAATGGGCAGAACCGGCCCCATTGGCGGGGCCGGTTCTGGCGCGGCGTCGGCACGCAGGCCCGACCGCCGCGATGATGACGGCAATGCGGGGATCGACGAAGGGCGGGGCCCGCGGTCCGTCACCGCATGTCCGGTCGTGATATCCAACGGCGCATGAACGCCGGGTACGGCTCGTCGCCAGCATGTCCGCCTCGTCTTCGGAGGCCGTAGAGGCCCGCCAGGACGAAGGACGCCAGCATCGCGATCGCCGCGATCCCCGTCACGATCAGCCCGATCGTCATCTCGCGGGGCTCGTATCGGAAGGTCACCGTATGCTCGCCCGCCGCAAGCGCAACCCCCCGCAAGGCGCCATTGGTCTTCAAGACCTCGGTCTTCTTGCCGTCCACATAGGCGTTCCAGCCCTTGTCCCACACCTCACTGAGCACGAGGAGCCCCGGTGCGTTGAGCGTCGCCTGGACGGTGATGGATTCCGGCGCGGAGGACGTGACAACCGCCGAATCTGCCGGGCTCCCAGCTGCCGGGGCGGAGACTGCCGGCACTGACCCATCGACGAAGGCGACAACATGACCATCGACCTGGCCGGCCGCGAGCTGGGCCAGCCCGGCGCCGTTGTCCTCTGGCCGCACGTCATGCACCACCCAGGCCCGGCTATAGGCCCGCGGGTTCTCGTAGATCACCACCTCGGCGTCGCGATAGACCTCCTTGCGGCCCTGCGCCAGCGCCACCACGTCCGGACGGTCGGCGGGCAAGGTCGCGTCCACGACGATGTAGCGCACATTCAGCATGTCCAGCAGCGGCGACTGCGCGCCACTCCAGAGCAGGTCGAGGTAGTGATAGTTCTGCGGTTTCCCGTTCAGGGCCGTGATGAAGTCGGCGTAGACCTTCAGGTGAAGCGGGTCGTAGCCCTGCGTCTGCTCCAGCCCGAGGCGGAACGGCCTGCCGTTTGTCATGATCGCCATGATTGCCGGGTAGAGACGCCGGTCCGGATAGGTGAACGACCCCTGATCCTCGAATCCACGGCCACCATAGCCCACGTAGCGAAAGGGCGGTAGCGTCGCCGCTTGTTGCTGGAGGAAGGCCGCCCCCGTGCCTGGATCGGTGCGCGCAAGGTTACGGGCGATGGCGCCCTGCGTCACCGGGTTGGACGACCACATCAATTGCGCAGTCGGGTCCGGCTGCAGGTCGAACTGCGCGTCGATGATGTTGCGACCCGCCGGGAACCAGAAGGCCATCAACACGACGATGCAGGTCAATCCCTGCATGACGCGGGTCGTGGAAATCCCCTCCCACTCCCCGGCTCGCGGCATCGCCATGATCGCCATCAGGATTGCTGTGGTGGCGGCAGCGGCGAGATAGACGCTCCAGCCGATCCACACCCCGCGTGAGGCCATCCAGGCCCCCGCCGCGACCACGACCCCGAAGGGAATGACGGCGAACGGCACGAGCCGGATGCGTCCGCGGCGATCCAGCACTCCCTGGTACCCGATTCCGGCGAGCATGGCGATGCCCGGCGCCATGAGCCAGGTGATCCGTCCCGGGCTATGGATGTGCATACCCCGAAACAGGGGAAGCAGCTCGAAGATCCACAGGAAAGGTTGCGTCCCCATCGACAGCAGGAAGATCATCGCCGTCAGCCCGGCGAAATACGACGCCGCGTATCGCCGCCCCACGAAGATCACCGCGAAGAGCCCCAGCACCGCCGCCACGCCGCCGAGGTTCGAGGCCTGCCGCGCGTACTTGTCCTCGAACAACACCTGCACGAGCCACGAGAATGGCGTGAACGGCGCATCCGCGGCTCCGGCCAGCCCCTCGTACGTGCCGCCGGGGTTCGTCGACGCGCTGTTGAACGCCAGGCGCGGCAGCAAGCCGGCCGCCGCCAGCGCAAAGCCGCTCCCGAAGGCGCCCACGCCCACGATCCCCGTTTCGATCACCCGCTGAAGCCAGGGCAGCTCCTCGCCCGGCCCGAAGAACAGCCCGCGATAGACCACCCATGCCCCGACCATCAGCAGCGCGTTGTACATCCCCTGCCCCAGCCAGGCCGCGCAGAGCTGGCTGATGGCGATTCCAGCAAGGGAGATCGAGGCCAGCCGAAACCGCCAGTCGCGTGCGCGAAACGCCAGCTCCACACCGAGCCAGGCAACCGGAATCCAGGTATTGGTCTGTGCCCCGACGGTGCAGCAATCGGTCTGCGTGTAGAGAAACGGACCGAACTCGAAGAGCGTGGCCGTGAGCATCGCCGCCATCACGCCGAGGCCAAGGACGCGGGCCAGCGCGTAGGTGGCAAGCCCCGCCACGACCAGCTGGGTGAGGATGTAGAGCTTCATCCCGGTCGTGACGGAGGCGATCGAGAAGGCCAGCATCGCTGGCAGGTACATCCAGCCCGACTCCGGGTCCGCCGCGAAGGGGGCCCCGCTGAAGAGATGCGGGTTCCACAATGGCAGCTCGAACGACGAGAGGCGGTCACCAAGGTAGCCGTACCAGGGGACGAAAAAGGCGAGCAGGTCGTGGCGGCTGAGCCAGTTGTCGTAGGTGAAGCGGTGCCAGCAGACGATGAACGTCAGCAAGGCGAGCACGGAGATGGCGAACAGGTCGGCGCTGTGCCGCGCGAACCATCCGTCGGGCCGGTCGGGAGCGGCGACGGAGCGTCGCGATCGTGCCGGCGTCATGCAGGGTTCCATCCTTCCCGAAGGGACCGTTTGGGCATCTCCCAGCCCAGTCGCGTTTCCACGCGGCCAAGTATCGGTTACCCGGCCATCGCCGTGCAGACCCGAACCTCGAAACCATGACGGACCTGGCCAGACATCCCTCGCGCTCATGGACGACAATGAACCC
>Ga0164243_10012620_pt1 | contig 11952 bp, 8 predicted proteins | sample OricompcompostOP_FD_108781 | JGI IMG/M metagenome (GOLD analysis project Ga0164243, IMG submission 108781) | Organic Plus compost microbial communities from Emeryville, California, USA - Original compost - Organic plus compost (OP) | ecosystem: Engineered > Solid waste > Mixed feedstock >...
CTCCAGCACCAGGACGTCGGCCTTCGGCTCGGTGTCCCACCACAGCGCGCAGCTCAGCCGGGCCGCGCCGGACGAGGTGTCCAGCGCCGGCAGTGCGAGCGTCGCCGTGGCCGCGCTCGCCATCCCCGAGAACCACGCCGTACGCCCCCGGGCCGGGCGGACCGGCACCGCGCGGGCCAGCTGGTTGGCGGCCGCCACCCGGGGCGCCGAACCGGACCGCCAGCTGCGCACCGGATGCACCGAGTTGCCGAGGACGACGAGGAACGAGTCGGTGGTCGGGTCGAGCACCAGCGCCGTGCCGGTGAACCCGGTGTGCCCGGCCGTGCGCGGCGTCGCCATCGCGCCCATGTACCAGTGCTGGTAGAGCTCGAAGCCCAGGCCGTGCTCGTCGCCCGGGAACGCGGTGTTGAAGTCGGTGAACATCAGCTCCACCGACTCCGGCCGCAGAATCCGGTTCGGCCCGCAGACACCGCCGTCGAGCAGCGTCCGCGCGAGGACGGCCAGGTCCCACGCGTCGGAGAACACACCCGCGTGGCCCGCGACCCCGCCCAGGCTGTACGCGTTCTCGTCGTGCACCTCGCCCCAGACCAGCCCCCGGTCCAGCCCGGACCACGGCTTGCGGGCGTCCTCGGTGGCCGCGATCTTCGGCTTCCAGGACGCGGGAGGGTTGTACCGGGTGCGGCGCATGCCGAGCGGCTCGGTGATCTCCTCACGGAGCAGCACGTCCAGCCGCCGCCCGGTGACCAGCTCCAGCACCAGCTGAAGCGAGATCAGGTTCAGGTCGGAGTACAGGTACGCCGTGCCCGGCTGGCTGGCCGGCGCCTCGTCGTAGATCCGCTGCACTTTCTCCTCGTACGTCGGCGACGTGTACAGCGGGATCCACGCGCGGAACCCGGACGTGTGCGTGAGGAGCTGGCGTATCGTCACGTCCTGCTTCCCGGCCCGGCCGAAGTCCGGCAGGTAGGAGGCGACCGGCGCCTCCAGCTCGAGACGGCCCCGCTCGATCTGCTGCACGGCGAGGATCGACGTGAAGAGCTTCGACACCGACGCCAGGTCGAAGACGGTGTCCTCGGCCATCGGGATCTGCTGCTCAGGAGGGAACTCGACGCCGGTGTCGGCCTTCTCGTCGTAGGCCTGGTAGCGCACGGCCATGCCGATGGGCTTGTGCAGCGCCACCGTGTGTCCGCGTCCGGCGAGCAGAACGGCCCCCGCGTACCAGGGATGTTGCGGTGACGGCTGGAGGAACGCCTCGGCATCCGCGACGAGTTGCTGCAGCGGCCCGGGCAGCAGCCCGGCCTCCCGCGCCGACCCGTGCCGCAGCGCGGGACGCCCGTCCCCGCGGGACGGCCCCGCCGCGGCGGCCGGATCCGCGGGCAGCGAAGCGAACGCCAGCCCGCCCCCCAACGCCAGTGCGCCCAGTCCCACTTGACGTCTGCTCATCCCTCTCGCGTCCGCCATCCGTCCACCCTCCCGAGTCCTGTCCCCGAGCCCTCTGAAAGTAACTTCCGGGGATCACCGCGCCGGATGAAACTTTCCTGTCAGGGGTGCCGGATGTCAATGGCTGTGGACAACGGGGCGCGGCCGTGGAGGAGTGAGTACTCCAACCGCAGTACTCTGGCCGGAGTGCTCCGAGAAGGGAGGTGGTCGCGGTGGTGCGACGCAACGAGACACGGCGAGCCGCGTTGGTGGACGCGGCGATCGAGGTGCTGGCGCGCGACGGCGCGCGGGGGCTGACCTTCCGGGCCGTGGACACCGAGGCCGCCGTGCCCCCCGGCACCGCGTCGAACTACTTCTCCTCACGCGACGACCTGCTCACCCAGGCCGGCGCCCGGGTCTACGAGCGGCTCCAGCCCGACGAGGAGACCGTCGCCCGGCAGCGCGCCGCGGGCAAGGACCGGGAGACGTACGCCGTGCTCATGCGTGAACTCGTGGGCCGTATCGCCGCGTTCCGCACCGGCTACCTGGCCCTGCTCGAACTGCGGCTCGAGGCCACCCGCCGGCCCGGACTGCGCACGGTCCTCACCGAGCGCGTCCGGGCCGACGTCGAGGCCAACGTCCGCTACCACGAGGCCTCCGGCCTCCCCGGCGACGCCACGGCCGTCAAGCTGCTCCTCCTCGCCCTGAACTGGCTGATCGTCGAACAGCTCACCCTGCCGGACGTGTTCACCCCCGAGGAGCGGGACCGGCTGGTGACGGCCGCGGTCGAACGGATCGTCACCGACGGCGGGTGACCCCGGCCACCGGGGGAGGTCAGCCCTTCCGCTCCCGCAGGTCCACGATGCGCCGGATCTTGCCCACCGACCGCTCCAGCGACTCCGGGTCGACGATCTCCGCCGCCACCGAGACGCCGATGCCGTCCTTCACCGCCTGCACGATCGACCGGGCCGCCGCCTCACGGGTCGCCGCGTCCGCGTCCGGCCGAGCCTCCGCGCGCACCGTCAGCGCGTCCATACGGCCGCTCGTCGTCAGCCGCAGCTGGAAGTGCGGCGCCACGCCCGGGGTGCGCAGCACGATCTCCTCGATCTGCGTGGGGAAGAGGTTCACCCCGCGCAGGATCACCATGTCGTCGCTGCGCCCGGTCACCTTCTCCATGCGCCGGAACACCCGCGCCGTGCCCGGCAGCAGCCGCGTCAGGTCCCGTGTCCGGTAGCGGACGATCGGCATGGCCTCCTTGGTGAGCGAGGTGAACACCAGCTCGCCCTGCTCGCCCTCGGGCAGCACCTCGCCGGTGATCGGGTCGACGACCTCAGGGAAGAAGTGGTCCTCCCAGATGTGCAGCCCGTCCTTCGTCTCCACGCACTCCTGGGCGACGCCCGGGCCGATCACCTCGGACAGCCCGTAGATGTCCACCGCGTCGATGGCGAACCGCTCCTCGATCTCGCGGCGCATGTCCTGCGTCCACGGCTCGGCGCCGAAGACGCCCACCCGCAGCGACGTGGAGCGCGGGTCGACACCCTGCCGCTCGAACTCGTCGAGCAGGGTGAGCATGTAGGACGGGGTCACCATGATGACCGACGGCTTCAGGTCCTGGATCAGCGTGACCTGCCGCGACGTCATACCGCCGGACGCGGGGACCACCGTGCAGCCGAGCCGCTCGGCGCCGTAGTGCGCGCCGAGACCGCCCGTGAACAGGCCGTACCCGTACGCGATGTGCGCGATGTCGCCGGGCCGGCCGCCCGCCGCGCGCAGCGACCGCGCGACCATGTCGGCCCACATCGACAGGTCGTTCTCCGTGTAGCCCACGACCGTGGGGCGGCCGGTGGTGCCGCTGGAGGCGTGCAGCCGGCGGATGCGCTCCCGCGGGACGGCGAACATCCCGTACGGGTAGTTCTCCCGCAGGTCCGCCTTGGTGGTGAAGGGGAAGCGGGACAGGTCGGACAGCGAACGGCAGTCGTCCGGGTGGACGCCCGCCTTGTCGAAGGACTCCTTGTAGAACGGCACGTTCTCGTACGCGTGCCGCAGGGAGTTCCGCAGCCGCTCCAGCTGGAGGGCCCGCAGCCCGTCGAGGTCGAGCCGCTCCGCCGGGTCCAGCAGGTCCGCCGCCTGAGTCATCAGGACCTTCCCTTCACCATCCCATTCCGGACGACCGATCATTCGGTCGTTGACGTCGGGCCCCAGTAACGCAGCCGACCGCCATCCGGTGCAAGAGCTGGGCCTGCACTTTTCGGTGAAGGTGCCGTCGAGACACCCCAGGGGCGCGGCGAACTGCGCGACGAGCCGCCACCGGTCCCACCGGCCCGCACCCGGCCGCGCGACCGGCGACCGCCGCCCCACATCCCCCTTCCGCGACCTGTCCCGAGGACAAACCCCTCGCTAGGCTGGCCGCCGACGGCAAAAGGGAGGAGCACGGACGTGGCCGAGAGCACCACCCAGCAGCGCCCGCTCACGGGCTGGGACAAGCCCGAGCTGGACCTCAGCAACGCACAGTGGCAGTCCGGCAGCAAGGGTCTGGGCGACGTCCAGATCGCTTTCGTGGAGGGCTTCATCGCCATGCGCAACAGCGGCCGGCCGGAGAGTCCCTCCCTGATCTTCACCCCCGCGGAGTGGGGCGCCTTCGTGTCCGGCGCGCGGGAGGGCGACTTCGACCTGACCTGACCCGGCCGACCCGCCCCCGGGGACGTGTGCCGCCCGCTTTTCCGGACACGTGATCAGCGGAGAGCCGCGTCGGAGCCGAGTAGACGGCGTGGACCCGATGCCGTATCCGGAGGCGAGGCAGATGGACGACCAGCCGGTGGTCGCCGCGGTGGACGGATCCCCGGACGGGCTGCGCGCCCTGGAGTGGGCCCTGGACGCCGCCCGGCGGCACGGGGCCACCCTGCGCGTGCTGCACGTCCGCCCGGAGCCGCCCCGCGCCGGGCAGGACACGCGGGACACCGGGCCGCCCGACGCGGACGAGGACCCGGTGCTCGCGCAGGCCCGCGCCCGGGTGGACGTACTCGGCGGCACACCGTCCGTCGAGTACGTCGTCACCGAGGGCGCGCCGGGCGCACTGCTGCCGGAGACCGGCTCGAAGGCCCGGCTGCTGGTGCTCGGCTCGCGGGGCCGCGGCGGCTTCACCAGCCTGCTGCTCGGCTCGAACTCCCTGGCCGCCGCCCGGGACGCCGGGTGCCCGGTGGTCGTGGTGCCCCGCCCGGGCCGCGGCGGCGAGGAGGAGGCGCCGGTGCACCGGGACGGCCCCGTGGCCGTCGGGACTAGCGCCGAGAACCCCGACACGGCGACGCTGGAGTTCGCCTTCACGGAGGCCGCCCTGCGCCGTACCGGACTGCGGGTCGTCACCGCGTATCCGTGGCCGCTGCAGACGATGCTGCTGCCCGGCGAGGTGGCGCCCGCGCAGGTCGACCAGGAGGCCATGGAGCACGAGACGCGTGCCCTCGCCGAGGGCCTGCTCGCCCCGTGGCGGGAGCGGCACCCGGAGGTCGCCGCCGAGGTCGTGGTGCTGCCCGGGGACGCGGCCGGTCACCTGGTCGGCGAGTCCTGGGACGCCTCACTGGTCGTGGTGGGCCGCCACCGCCGCAGGCTGTTCGCGCCCGCCCGCATGATGGGCTCGGTCACCCAGGCGGTCCTGCTCCACGCGCACAGCCCGGTCGCGGTCGTCCCGCCCGTACCCGCCGAGGAGTGAGCCGGAGGCCGCCGGACGGGGCGCCCGAAGGCGGTCAGGAGGCGTCTGCCCGACCGTCCGAACGGCGGTCCGGCCACGTACCATGGCGGCATGTCGTTCCTCCGCCGCCGCAGTGCCACACCCGCCGGGCCCGATTTCGACGTACTGGCCATGGACCCGGGCGACTGGCCCGGCAATCTGGGCGCGGGTCTGCTGCCCGCCCCCGACGGAACCTGCCAGGGCGTCTTCCTGCGCTACGACCTGTTCGGCGGCCGCGGCCCCGCGATGATCATCGGCAACCTCCCCGAAGGCTCCCCGGCGCGTGACGTGCCCGAGGGCGAGGTGCCCTTCGAGGTCGGCCAGCTGCTGCTGGCGCTGGAGAACGACGAGGAGGTCACCGTCGTCTCCACGGAGGACGTGCCCGTGATGCAGGGCGACAACCTGCTGATCGTGCGCCGCGTGAAGCTCTCCGAGAGCCGCATCTCCTGCGTGCAGTTCGACCGCAGCGACAACGTCCTGGTGACCATCGCCTCCTGGGACCGCCCGATCACCGACGACCTGTACGCCCTCCTCAAGCCGCTGCCGGCGGAGCTGTTCCAGCAGGGCTGACCCCACCCGCGGACGACGACGGGCGCCCCCGGACCGCGCAGGTCCGGGGGCGCCCGTCGTACGGTGCGCGCTCCCGCGTTACGACGACACCACCGTCACGTCCGCCGCCTTCACGAAGCCGACCCGGTGGCCGAACTGGATCTCGTAGTACTGGTCCTCGCCGCGCACCACCTGGTGCGAGGCCGGGTCGAAGGTCACCGCGTAGTAGTACTCGCCCGGCACCTTGCCGCCGGTCACGTACCGCTGTCCGGCGAGCACCTTGTACGGCAGCGGCGACACGGTCTGCGCCGGCACCCCCTCCGGGTAGGCGGCCGCCTCCGGGTACGCCCGCCCGTACACGGGGACGGAGTCCAGACCCTCGCGCGGAGTGATCACCTGGGCCTTGGCGGGCACGGCGGTGGGCTTCTTCGCCGGGTTCTTGAACCAGGCCTTCTGGCCGAGGTACCAGATCGCCGTCCAGTCGCCCCAGCGGTCCGCCACCGCGTACTGCTGGCCCGTGGACACCCGCGAGGACAGGTCGTTGACCCCGGTGGTGGGCGTGGAGCCGAGACCGACGTCCTTGATCAGCGGGGAGTTCACGTCGTGGTCCGAGTACAGCCGCACCGCGCTCGACCCGTGCGGGGCACAGGGCTCACCGGCGGTCTCGCAGCCGGTGAACACCGGCCGGTGGGTGGCGTAGTCGGGCCGGATCGTGACGGCCCCGGAGTTCTTCGTGCCCGTCGCCTTGAGCGGGGCGCCGAGCAGCTCGAAGTAGTGCCGCCAGTCCCAGTACGGGCCGGGGTCGGTGTGCATGCCCGGGATGGTGGCCGTGGTGGTGCCCGGCACCGTGTCGTGGCCCAGGATGTGCTGCCGGTCCAGCGGGATGCCGTGCTTGTCCGACAGGTACTTCACCAGCCGGGCCGAGGACCGGTACATGGCCTCCGTGTACCAGGCGTCCGGATCGGTGAGGAATCCCTCGTGCTCCAGGCCGATCGACGCCGCGTTGACGTACCAGTTGCCCGCGTGCCAGGCGACGTCCTTCGCCTTCACGTGCTGCGCGATGTGCCCGTCGGTGGAGCGCAGGCTGTACTGCCACGACACGTACGTCGGGTCCTGGATCAGGTCCAGGACGCCCTCCCAGGCGCCCTCCGTGTCGTGCACGACGATGTACCGGATCCGCTGCGAGGCGGGCCGGTTCCCCAGGTCGTGGTTGCCGTAGTCGCCGTCGCCGAACTCCTCGTACGGCGCCGGGATCCACTCGCAGGACACCGTCCGCGGGCACTCGGTGCCGGCCGCGGACCCCTTGCGCAGCCCGGCGCGCTCCAGCGCCGAGGGGTCGGGCGCCAGGTCCGGGCTCGCGTCCAGGGCGACCTGCTGCCCGGCGTCCGTGACCCGCTCCTCGCCGTCCCGGATCACCGCGAACACCTCGTTCGCGTAGGCCGTCGCCGAGGCGCGGTCGTCGGCGCCGGAGAACAGCGCCACCGCCCCGAACCAGTCGGCCGGGTCGTCGCTGGCCGGTGCGCCCAGCCGGCGCTGAGCCTCCGCCAGCAGGGCGGCGCCGCCCGCCACGTTGGCCGCCGGGTCCTCGCGCAGCGTCTCGGCGTCCAGGCCGGTCAGCCGGGCCGCCCTCGGCAGGGTGGTCAGCCGGTCCGGCAGCTCCGCCGTGTCCAGGCCGAGCTCCGAGGGACGCAGCGCGGCACGGGCGTCGTCGCCGCGCGGGTCCTCGCTGCCGGTCGCGTGGTGCCCGGCGGAGGCGAGCGCCGTACGGGCGTCGGTCAGGTGCATGGGCCCGTAGCCGCCGGTGACGCTCGGGGCGCCGTCGTGCGCGTCCCAGCGGGACTGCAGATAGGAGACGCCCAGCAGCACGCTCTGCGGGACGTCGTACCGGTCGGCCGCGTCGGTGAACGCCTGTTGCAGCCGGGCGGCGGCCGGCGGGGCCGGTTCGGGCGCCACGCCCAGCAGGGGCAGCGTCAACGCGGCGGCGGCCAGGGCGCCCAGGGCGCCCCGGGCGGCGCGTCGGGACGGCCCGGCCGCACGGCCGGGCTCGGTGGCGAGATCTCGCAATGCAGCCTCCTGGGAACGGTCGTGCGACCCGTCAGTGGTACCGGCAGGCCGATGATCCGTCAATCATGCCCAGGAGGGCGCGAATTCCCTCGTCAATCGGGGTGTGGCGAGATTTCGTGGCGGGCCCCGGCGGACCTGCGGCGCGTCAGCGGTCTACACCGGTGGCGCCCCCGCCGGGCCTCGCGCGATGGCCGTATACCGTCCCTCCTCGCAGACGGCTCCGAAGGCCCCGGGACGCCCGACTGCCCGCGGCGGTCGTCGCCTGCGGGCAGTCGTACGGGGTGGCGGCGGGACGGCCGCGCCGCGCTCAGCGGGTGCCGACCGCGGCGCGCACGGCCTTCCGGGCCATCTGGCAGTCGTCGTGCAGCCGGCGCAGCAGCAGCCGCTGCTCCTCACCGGACGGCACGCCGCCCGGCTGGCCCCCTGCGGGCGCCGGCGCCGACTCGTGCATCGAACGCTGCACGGCCGTCTCGTAGGTGCGGATCTCCCGGGTCAGCACGAGCATCAGGTTCACCAGGAACGCGTCGCGCGAGGCGGGGCCCGCCGACTGGGCGATCTGGCTGATCTGGCGCCGGGCCGCCGGGGCGTCCCCGAGCACCGTCCACAGGGTCGCCAGGTCGTAGCCCGGCAGGTACCAGCCCGCGTGCTCCCAGTCCACCAGCACCGGACCGGCCGGTGAGATCAGGATGTTGGAGAGCAGCGCGTCGCCGTGGCAGAACTGTCCCATGCCCTGCCGCCCCGTCGCCACGGCGATGCCGTGCAGCAGCTTCTGCAGGTCTCCGAGGTCCCGGTCGGTGAGCAGGCCCAGCTCGTGGTAGCGGTTGATCCGGGCCGCGTAGTCCAACGGCGCGTCGAACGTCCCGGCGGGCGGCCGCCAGGAGTTGAGCCGGCAGATCGCGCCGAGTGCCGCCCTGATGTCCGCCCGGGGCGGCGCCTCCACCGGGTGCCGCTGGAGCGCCGCCACCCGTCCGGGCAGGCGCTCGATGACCAGCGTGCAGTTGTCCGGGTCCGCCGCGATCAGCCGGGGCGCCCGCACGGGCGGACGCTGCCGGACGAACGAGCGGTATGCCGCTATTTCGTGCCGGATGCGCTCGCTCCACGCGGGGGAGTGGTCCAGTAAGCACTTGGCGACCGCGGTGCTGCGGCCCGTCGTGCCGACCAGGAGGACCGACCGGCCGGTGCGGCGCAGCACCTGGACCGGCGCGAACTCCGGACAGATGCGGTGCACCGAGGCGAGCGCCGTGCGCAGTTGCGCGCCCTGTGCGCCGGACAGGTCGAGCCTCCCGCTGAGCGGCTGGGTGCCCGGTCCCGCGAGGCGCCGTGCGTTGCCCGCGCCGAGCACGGGGTTCGCCGGGCGCGCGGGGGCGAGGTAGGGGCCGCTGTCCGACGGACGCGGACGCAGCGGCCGGGGCGGGGCGGACACGGAGGACGATGCTGCGTACATGGGTGATACAGATCCCTTCGTGTGCCTGCGACGTCAGCGCACCACCCAACCCCTCCGCCCGGCCGCACCCTGGGGGAATGCCCCTGCGGCGACGGGGTCGTGGTGGCGCGTTCCTACTCGACACCCGAGGGCCCCTGGCACACCATCTGGCGGACCCTGGCGAACCCTGGCGAATAGTCGCCCGGCACTCCCCACCGGGCTACTGTCAACTCAGCCGAGAACCTGGGGGCTTGACGTGAGCGGACAACCCAACACCCGGCTCTCGGACCTGTTCGGCCTGGCCGGCTGGTCCAAGGGCGAACTCGCGAGGCTGGTGAACCGGCAGGCGGCGGCCATGGGCCATCCGCAGCTGGCGACCGACACCTCCCGGGTGCGGCGGTGGATCGACATGGGAGAGATCCCGCGCGATCCGGTGCCGCGGGTGCTGGCGGCTCTGTTCACCGAGCGTCTCGGCCGTGTCGTGACCATCGAGGATCTCGGTCTGGTCCGGCACGGGCGTACGGGGAAACGGCCACGCGCCGGGAGAGAGGAACATCCCGACGGAATGCCGTGGGCGCCCGAGCGGACGGCCGAGGTCCTCACCGAATTCACGGGAATGGACCTCATGCTCAACCGACGCGGCCTGGTGGGTGCGGGCGCCGCCCTCACCGCGGGCTCCGCACTCAGCAGCGCCATGCACGACTGGCTGCACACCGATCCGGCCCTGACCGCAGACGCCCCCCGCCTGCACGATCCCCTGCACGCCGAACCCGCCGGGTTCGACCGCTACGAGGCCGCCCCCATCGGCTCGCAGGAGATCGAGGAACTGGAGCGCTCCGTGGAGGTGTTCCGCGCCTGGGACGCCGCCCGCGGCGGCGGGCTCCAGCGCAAGGCGGTCGTGGGACAGCTCAACGAGGTGGGCGGCATGCTCACCTACCACCACCCGCCCCATCTCCAGCGGCGCCTGTGGGGCGTCGCCGCCAACCTGGCCGTCCTCGCCGGCTGGATGTCGCACGACGTCGGCATGGAGCCGACGGCGCAGAAGTACTTCGTCATCGCCGCCCACGCGGCACGCGAGGGCGGCGACCGCCCGCGCGCCGGCGAGGCGCTGTCCCGCGCGGCCCGCCAGATGGTGCACCTGGGCCGGCCCGACGAGGCGCTGGACCTGATGAAGCTCGCCCAGTCCGGCTCGGGCGAGCAGGTGCTGCCGCGCACCCGCGCCATGTTCCACACCATCGAGGCGTGGGCGCAGGCGTCCATGGGCAAGGGCCAGGCGATGCGCCGCACCCTGGGCCAGGCGGAGGACCTGTTCGTCTCCGACAAGGGGGACGTGCCCCCGCCGAACTGGATGCAGCTGTTCAACGAGGCGGACCTGTACGGCATGCAGGCCCTCGCCTACCGGACGCTCGCGGAGTTCGAGCCGGGCGCGGCGGTCCACGCCCAGCACTACGCGGACAAGGCGCTCGCCCTGCGGGTGGACGCCCAGCAGCGCTCGAAGATCTTCGACTTCCTGTCGATGGCCTCCGCGTGCTTCATCGCCGACGATCCCGAACAGGCCGACCGCTTCGCGCGGCTCGCCCTGGTGTCGATGGGCCAGAACTCCTCGCGCCGCACCTGGGACCGGCTGCGCCAGATGTACCGGCTGACCGCCGAGTACGCCTCGTACCCGAGGATCCAGGAACTGCGGGAGGAGATCGAGCTGGCGCTGCCCAAGCCCCGGGGCAAGGGCGGGACCGCGAAGGCCTGAGAGAGCCACGCGAGCCTTCACGCGGGCTCTTTTACAGGTCACTTGTCACGCGTGCGCCCCCGTCAGGAGGCGACGCGCGCCACCAGTACACAGGCGTGCTCCGTACGCTCCCCTTCACCGAACTCCCGTACGACCTCCCGGACGCAGTCCTGGGCGGAACGGCCCCCGGCGAACCGGGGCGCCAGGGCGAGGAGCCGGTGGACGGCGGCCGTCCCGGTGTGCCCGGGCACCAGGCCGTCGGTGTGCAGCAGGAGCAGGTCGCCGACCTCGAGGTTCTCCTCGGCCTGCCCGTGCGCGGAGCCCGGGGCGGCGCCCAGCAGCGCACCCTGCGGTCCGTCGAGCGCCCGCCCAGCGTCGCCGCGGTAGAGCAGCGGGGCGGGGTGGCCGGCCCGCGCCCACACCGCGGTGCGGGTGTCGTGCCGGTAGCGCAGGCAGACGGCCCCGGCGAGGGTCGGCTGCGCGGTGGTGTCGAGCAGTCGGTCGAGGCAGTCCAGCAGGGCGCCGGGCGCGGTGCCGGCCAGCGCCATGCCCCGGACCGCGCCGAGCAGCATGGCGACACCGGACGCGGCGCCCACGCCGTGTCCGGTGAGCTCGCCGGCGCCGAGCAGGGTGGCGTCGTCGGACAGTTCGAGGGCGTCGTACCAGTCGCCGCCGACCGACGCCTGCGCGGAGGGCGGCAGATGGGCGGCGGCCACGTCCAGGGCGCGCGGGCCACGCCGCGGGAACCGCAGGGAGCCGTGCCACGCCGGAAGCACGGCCTCCTGCAGTTCGACCGCGAGCCGGTGCTCGGTCCGCGCGGCGGCGTGCCGGTGCCGGTGGAGCGAGTCACGGGTCTCGCTCACCGCCCTTCGGCAGCGGCGCAGTTCGCTGACGTCGCGCAGGACCGCCCACATGGAGACGGTGCTGCCGTCGGCGCCGAGCACCGGTTCGCCCATCATGTGCACGGTCCGTATGTCGTCGGCCGCGTGCGTCACGCGGAACTCTCCGTCGATGGGCCGGCCGTCGATCAGGCAGCCGGTGACCATCTCGGTC
>Ga0164243_10012622_pt1 | contig 11951 bp, 9 predicted proteins | sample OricompcompostOP_FD_108781 | JGI IMG/M metagenome (GOLD analysis project Ga0164243, IMG submission 108781) | Organic Plus compost microbial communities from Emeryville, California, USA - Original compost - Organic plus compost (OP) | ecosystem: Engineered > Solid waste > Mixed feedstock >...
GAACGTCGGGGACCTCAGGGTCGCCGTCGTCGCGGCGCAGTGGCACGAGAAGGTGATGGACGGACTGGTCGACGGCGCGCTGCGCGCCCTGCACGACCTGGGGATCGACGAGCCGACCCTGCTCAGGGTCCCCGGCAGCTGGGAGCTCCCGGTCGTCGCCAAGGTCCTCGCGGGCCGCGGCTACGACGCGATCGTGGCGCTGGGTGTCGTCATCCGCGGCGGCACCCCCCACTTCGAGTACGTGTGCCAGGGCGTCACCCAGGGCCTCACCCAGGTCTCGGTCGACACCGGCGTCCCCGTCGGGTTCGGCGTGCTGACCTGCGACACCGAGGAGCAGGCCCTCGACCGGGCCGGCATCGAGGGCTCCAGCGAGGACAAGGGGCACGAGGCGGTGACCGCGGCCGTGGCGACGGCGGCGACCCTGCGCTCAGTATCCGAACCCTGGCGCTGACGAACGGCACATGTGGCATAGGCTGAGCGTCACCATGTCCAAGAAGACGTTCGAGGAGCTCTTCACCGAGCTCCAGCACAAGGCCGCCCAGGGCGATCCCGCCACCTCCCGCACCGCCGAACTCGTCGAGAAGGGCGTCCACGCCATCGGCAAGAAGGTCGTCGAGGAGGCCGCCGAGGTCTGGATGGCCGCCGAGTACGAGGGCAAGGAAGCCGCCGCCGAGGAGATCTCGCAGCTGCTCTACCACGTCCAGGTGATGATGGTGGCCCGCGGGATCTCCCTGGACGACGTCTACGCCCACCTCTGAGCACCACCACCCCACCCCACCACCGAAGCGAACGAAGGAAGCCGACCTCATGCTGCGCATCGCCGTCCCCAACAAGGGTTCACTCTCCGGCCCTGCGGCGGACATGCTGCATGAGGCCGGCTACCAGCAGCGGCGGGAGTCCAAGGAACTGCGGATCGTCGACCCGGTCAACGAGGTCGAGTTCTTCTACCTCCGCCCCCGCGACATCGCGATCTACGTCGCCTCCGGCCAGCTCGACATCGGCATCACCGGCCGCGACCTGCTGATCGACTCCGGCGCCGACGCCGAGGAGATCCTGCCGCTCGGCTTCGCCCGCTCCACGTTCCGCTTCGCCACCAAGCCGGGCAGCGTCGGTGGCGACCTCGCGGACCTCAAGGGCAAGACGATCGCCACCTCCTACGAGGGCATCGTCGCCAAGTACCTCGCCGACCACGGCATCGACGCCTCCGTCGTGCACCTCGACGGCGCCGTCGAGACCGCCATCCAGCTCGGCGTCGCCCAGGTCATCGCGGACGTCGTCGAGACCGGCACCTCGCTGCGCAACGCCGGCCTGGAGGTCGTCGGCGACCCGATCATGAAGTCCGAGGCCGCCGTCATCCGCCGTACCGGCGCCGACGCCGAGGACCCCAAGGTGCAGCAGTTCCTGCGCCGCCTCCAGGGCGTCCTGGTCGCCCGGACGTACGTGATGATGGACTACGACTGCCGCGTCGAGCAGCTGGAGAAGGCCGTCGCCCTCACACCCGGCCTGGAGTCGCCGACCGTCTCGCCGCTGCACAACGAGGGCTGGGTCGCCGTCCGCGCCATGGTCCCGGCCCGCGAGGCCCAGCGGATCATGGACGACCTGTACGACATCGGGGCCCGCGCCATCCTGACCACGGCCATCCACGCCTGCCGCCTCTGACACCCGCCGAGATGTCCTCCGAGAGCCCCGCCATGTCCGAGCCGCCCACCCTCCCCGTCACCTTCCGGCCGGGCCGCACCCGCGCCATCCTGCTCAGCGCGGGCGTCGCGATCTTCGTCGTCATCACGGCGGTCGCGCTGCTGCTGGACAAGCTCGGCCCGGGGGAGCGGCTCAGCTTCGTCCTCACCGGCGCCCTCATGTTCGGCGTGCTCGCCCAGCTGGCACGCGTCCGCGTGGTCGCCGACGAGGCGGGCGTCACCGTGGTGAACATCGCATCCCGGCGCCGGCTGGCCTGGGCGGAGATCGTCCGGGTGAACCTGCGGCCCGGCGACCCCTGGGTGTTCCTCGACCTCAGCGACGGCACCAGCCTGCCCGCGCTCGGCATCCAGCCCGGTATCGCGAGGGAGAAGGCCATCGCCGACGCCCGCGCCCTGCGCGCCCTCGCCGAGGCCCGCTCCGTCGAGGACCCCGAGGGCCGCAACGGCTGACCGACCCGTCGGGGCTCGTTCGGGGGCGCTCGCCCTGCCGCAAGTGCCCCGGTCTTGATTAATCTGGTGGCGGAGGCGTTTCCACGACGCCTCCGCCTCTCGTGGGTCCGCCCGGTCCTTCGAAGGCCCCTTCCTACCCGAGGAGTGATTCCCTCCAGCGATGGACGGATCGTCCTGTAGTACCTGCGCCGCCCGCCCCCGACATACCGGGGCGGCGGCATCATGAGTACCCCCTTGCTGCTCCTGGCAGCCGCGTTCCTCCTCATCCTCGCCAACGGCTTCTTCGTGGCCGCCGAGTTCGGCCTGGTCACCGTCGAGGCCACGGACGCCGAGAAGGCCGCCGCCGAGGGCGACCGACGGGCCCACCGGGTCGTCGCCTCCCTCCGGGAACTGTCCTTCCAGCTCTCCGGCACCCAGCTCGGCATCACCATCACCTCCCTGGTCGTCGGCATGCTCGCCGAACCCGCCCTGGCCCAGCTGCTGGGCGGCCCGTTCGGCGCGATCGGCGTCCCCGAGGGGGCGGTGTCCGGTGTCGCCGTGGTCGTCGGCATGCTGCTGGCCTCGGCCGTGCAGATGGTGATCGGCGAACTCGTGCCCAAGAACTGGGCGGTGTCGCGGCCCCTCCAGGTCGCGCGCTTCGTCGCCGGACCCCAGCACGTCTTCGCCCGGCTGTTCCGCCCGGTGATCGCCGCGCTGAACTCCGTCGCCAACCGGCTCGTACGGGCCATGGGCATCGAGCCCGCCGAGGAGCTGGCGTCCGCCCGCACCCCCGGCGAGCTGGTCTCCCTGGCCCGCCACTCCGCCCAGGCCGGCGCCCTGGAGCAGGACACCGCGGACCTGTTCGTGCGCACCCTGTCCCTCGGCGAGCTGACCGCGCAGCACGTGATGACCCCCCGGGTGAAGGTCAGCGCCCTCCAGTCGTCGGCGACGGCCGAGGACGTGGTGAACCTCACCCGCGCCACCGGCCTGTCCCGCTTCCCGGTCTACCGGGAGCGGATCGACGAGATCGTCGGCATGGTCCACCTGAAGGACGCCCTCGCGGTCCGTTCGGGCGACCGGCTGCGCACCCCCGTCGGCCGGATCGCCCGCCCGGCCCTGCTGGTCCCCGAGACCCTGCCGGTCCAGCCGCTCCTCGCCCGGCTGCGCAGCGAGCAGCCCATCGCCGTCGTCGTCGACGAGTACGGCGGCACGGCGGGCGTGGTGACGCTGGAGGACATCGTCGAGGAACTCGTCGGCGAGGTCCGGGACGAGCACGACGGGCAGGACCTGCCCGAACTCGCCGCGGCCCCGCCCGAGGACGGCCGGCCCGCCTGGGACGCCGACGGCAGCTGCCGGGTCGACATCCTCCAGCGGATAGGACTCGACGTGCCCGAGGGGCCGTACGAGACCGTCGCCGGACTGGTCGCCGACCTGCTCGGCCGGATCCCGGCCGTCGGCGACAAGGCGGAGCTGCCCGGCTGGCGGCTGTCGGTGCGCCGGGTCGGGCACTACCGGGCCGAACGGGTCCGGCTGGTGCGCACCGGCGCGGTCGTGGAGGTCGCCCGATGAGCGTGCTCCAACTCCTCTTCGCGGCGCTGCTGGTGCTCGCCAACGGGTTCTTCGTGGGCGCCGAGTTCGCCCTGGTCTCGGTCCGCCGCAGCCAGGTCGAACCGCTCGGCACGGCCCGCGCCCGCCAGGTGCTGTACGGCCTGGAGCACCTGCCGCAGATGATGGCCGCCGCCCAGTTCGGCATCACCGTCTGCTCCCTGACGCTCGGCGCGGTCGCCGAGCCGACGGTGGCGCATCTGCTGGAGCCGGTGTTCGAGTGGGTGCGGCTGCCGGACGGCATGATCCATCCGCTCACCTATGTCATCGCGCTCGCCGCGGTCGTCTTCTTCCACCTGGTCATCGGCGAGATGGTGCCGAAGAACCTGGCCATGGCGGCACCGGAGAAGGTCGCGCTGTGGCTGAGCCCGGGCCTGGTGTACTTCGTCCGCTTCTGCCGGCCGATCACCGTCGCGCTCGGCGCGGTCGCGCAGGCCATCCTGCGGCTGTTCCGCGTGGAGCCGAAGGACGAGGTCGAGGCGGTGTTCACCAGCGAGCAGCTGAACCGGCTCGTGGAGGACTCCGGCCAGGCCGGACTCCTCGACCCCGAGGAGCAGGAGCGCCTGGAGGACGCCCTGGAGCTGGGCTCGCGCCCGGTGACGGACGTCCTGCTGCGGCGCGAGTCGCTGGTCACCGTCAGCCCCTCGGTCACCCCCGGCCAGATCGTCGCCCTCACCGCCCGCACCGGGTACTCCCGGTTCCCGGTCGCGGCCGAGAACGGCGCCTTCATGGGCTATCTGCACGTGAAGGACGTCCTGGACCTGGAGGAGTCCGACCGGGCGGTGCCGCAGCACCTGTGGCGCTCGATGACGACCCTGCGCTCCGAACTGCCTCTGGACGACGCCCTGACGGTGATGCGCCGGGCCGCCACCCATCTGGCCCAGGTGGCCGACGCGTCGGGCCGGGTGCTCGGCCTGGTCGCCCTGGAGGACGTGCTGGAGCTGCTGGTGGGCGAGGTCCGCGACCCGGCCCACCGGGAGCTGCCGGAGGTGCGGGTGACCGGCCCCCGGCTGGGCACGGGCGAACCGGAGGGAGCCCTGGCCGGCTGAGCCGGCCGCACGCCGCGGGACCCGTCAGCGCGCCGACGGGTCCTGCGGCCCCCGCCCCGACAGCACCTCGCCGTACGCCTGCATCAGATCGGGCAGCCGCAGCGTCGCCAGCTCCTCCCGGGTGAGCGCGCCCGGGTAGGCGGACAGCCGCAGGTCCCGGTAGGCGCAGCTCTTCTCGTACAGCGTGCGCAGGAACCGCCCGTTGCCGAGCTCGTCGATCCACCCCTGGTCGACCACGTGCCCGGCGATGGACCGCAGTTCGTCCAGCGCCTCCTCGTCCCACAGGTCACCGTTCTCGGCGGCCAGCACCTCGCCGATCGCGGTCAGCTCCAGCGGGCGGTACGAGGGGAAGTCGACGCGGGTGGTGAACCGGGAGGACAGCCCGGGGTTGGCGGCCAGCAGCCGGTCCATGCCCTCGGGGTAGCCGGCGAGGATGACGACCAGGTGGTCCCGGTTGTCCTCGGCCCGCTTCAGCAGCACCTGGAGGGCCTCGTCGCCGTACGCGTCGCCCTTGCCGTAGCCCGTGTTGGACAGCGAATACGCCTCGTCCACGAACAGCACGCCGCCGAGCGCCGAGTCGATGAGCTCGTTGGCCTTCACCGCGGTCTGCCCCAGGTACTCGCCGACCAGGTCGGCCCGCTGGGCCTCCACGAGGTGGTCGCCGCCGAGCAGCCCGAGCGCGTAGAAGACCCGGCCCAGGATGCGGGCGACCGTGGTCTTGCCGGTGCCGGAGGGGCCGGAGAAGACGAAGTGCCGTTTGGGCGGCTGCACCGGCAGGCCCTGCCCGGCCCGCAGCCGGGCCATGTTCAGCTGCGCGGACAGCGCCTTGACCTGGCGTTTGACCGGCTCCAGCCCCACCATGCGCTCGAGTTCGGCCAGCGCCTCCTCGAGCAACGCGGGATCGGTCGGCCCGGCGGGCAGCGGCTGCGACGACACGGCGGCCTTCTCCCGCACCGCGGGGTCCGCCACCGACGGCAGCGGACCGGCCGGCGGCTCGGGGTCCGGCAGCCGCAGATCGCGTCCCTCGACGCCGAACAGCGGGTCGAGACCGTCGGTGCCGTCGACGTCCTGCCCGAACCCGGAGAGCGTGATCGCGGCCAGGTCGGCGTTGTCGTCGTACCCGTCGCCCTCGGCGATGGCGGCGAGCCGGGCCGAGGTGTCCATGAAGGCCGGGTCGACGCGGTGCACCGCGCGGTACAGGGGGAGTGCCGCCGCCGAGCGGCCGGTGCCCTCGTGCGCCCGCGCCAGCCAGTACCGCAGCTCCTTGCGCTGCGGCTGCTCGCTGCGGCACCGCATCAGCGCGGCCGACAGCAGCGGTTCGGCCTGCCCGTACATCTCCAGCCGCACCCGTGCCATGCCGCCGAACAGACCGGCCTCGATGCCGAGCATCGGATCGTCGAGGAGGGGGTCGGTGTGCCGGACGAGCTGCTCCCAGTCCTTGACCAGATAGGCCCGGCAGGCGTGCAGGAAGCGGACCTGGTGGTCGGTGTCCACGGGCGGCAGCCCGGCGAGCGCGCGGTCCAGCTCGGGGACGTGCCGTCCGTCCAGCCAGTGGGAGGCGTGGGCCAGCAGCAGATCGCGCGGGCTCTCCAGCACCGGCTGCACCCACCAGCCCAGCCAGTACCAGGAGTTGAGCGTACGGCGGTGCCGGGCGCGCTGCTCCCCGAAGCGGTCCCGGTGCCGGAACATCCGCAGCAGCGCGGTCGTCGTGTCGACCCGCAGCGCGTGCAGGCCGAGCCAGCCGTCGGCCATCCCGGGATCGATCCGCACCGCGGTGCGGAACTCCTCCTCCGCCTGCGGATACGCCCCCATCGTGTACGCGTCCACACCTCGCAGCCAGGCGAGGTCGGCCGGGGCCTCGGGGCCCTGCGTGCCGAAGTCCATCACGTCCCCCACAAACCGTGCCCCCGTCGGTTGGCCGACCGCTCGCCCCCGGCCGCCGGTATCGAACCGCCGTACCGCGGACCGGAGTTGCCACGGTGCGCAGAGCAGCCGTCCGTAGGTCGCACCAGGGGCATCGTACCTGCGAGGGCGTGGCGCGCCCCAGGGTGCCGCACAGGCCGTCGGGGGAGGTGGGAGCACATCGGGGGAGCGCGCGGCGGTGACCGAGGGTGATCGGATCGCCCCTCTCGGCGCCCGCGAAACGGCGTCCGGGCAGAACGAAGCCCCCGATCACGGGGGAACAACCGGGGGCTTCGCGTCTGGAGAGCGGTCTCATGACCGCACATTCAGAACGTAAGACCTGTACGGCCCCTGGGTCAAGCGGAGTTGGGGCACTCGGGGAAGTCCCCGAGGGCCCGTCTTCACAAGTTCAGCACATTGCCGATGGGTCGTCACGTTCGGTGACCGACCGGTCCGCTTCAGCGGTCACGGCAGGCCCGGGAGTCACCTCGTATCCCGTCGTCCCCTGCTCTTTCCGCCGGACCAGGAGGTCCGCGAAGGGCCGGGACGGGTCCGCCGCGAAGTGCGCGCGTTCCGCCGGGACCCAGCCGTCCCAGAACTCCCGCTGCTCCTCCCCGTCGCGCGCGCGGCCGCGGGCCCACGCCTCCTCGGCCGGCAGCTCCATCCACAGCAGCCGGGCGAGATACGGCCGCAGGGCGCGCCGGCCCGCGCCCACTCCCTCGACGAGCACGACCGGGTCGGGCGGCAGGGGGACCGGGGGTCCGAAGCGGCGCGCCCGCCAGTCGTAGGGGGTGTAGCGGGCGGTCCGGCCACGCGTGAACGGCTCGATCACCTGGGCGGTCAGCCGCGCGGTCCATTCGAACAGCTCGTCGTGGCCGGCGATGTCGTCGAGGTGCAGGACCGGGGCGTCCCCGAGGGCGCGGGCCAACTCGGCGGCGAACGTGGACTTTCCGGAACCGGCGTGCCCGTCCACGGCGATCAGGCGGACCGGACCGCAGGAGGGGGGCAACCGGCGGAGCCGGGAGGCGAGCTCGTGAATCGTTCTTCCCGAAGTCGAAGTCGGAGGGGGTACCGGGGGGGTGCTGCGGAGTGCCGGTGTGCGGCGTCCGCACATTCTAGTGGGCGGCCGGAACCGTATCCGGACCGTGATGGGAAAACGTGTCGCTTTGAACTACTCCATGTTTTCTCCATTGCCGGTCGAAAAACTCCGGCCACCACGGTGAAATCCATGTTCCGGAGGCGGGCGACGCTGAGTAGGGTGCCTGGTGCGCAACGGTGAGGTGTCACAACGGGGGATGGGCTGGGACAGATGACCGCTGGGTTATTCGAGGGGCAGTACGTGTGGCATCCGGCGGCCGACGACCGGGTGCTCGCGCGCGTTTGCGTCGAGGTGCGGGCCGGCCGATATCTGGGCGCCCGTGAGGCATTGGCGGAAACCCGCGGCGACTTCGCGCTGCGGGCCCACCGCTCGCTGGTGCTCGCCTCGGAGGCCGCCGACTCCGACCTCGTGGAGCGCTGGCTCGCCGAGGAGCCCGGCCCGGAGGCGCGACTGCTGTGGGCGCGCGTCGCGGTGGTGCGGGCCCTGCGCGCGGCCGACGCCCACGACCCGCGGGCCGAGGCGCTGGAGCGGATCGCCCTGGCCGCCTGCGACCGGGCCGCGCGGGCCGACCCGGCCGACCCCACGCCCTGGGTGGCCAAGCTGGCGATGGCCCGGCTGCACCGGCTGCGCGACACGGCGCCGAGAGGTCTGCTCACCGCGCCGCGCGGCCCCTGGCGCCTCTTCGCGCACGTCCTGTCGCTCGACCCCTGGCACCGCGAGGCCCACCACCGCTTCCTCGCCTGTTTCTTCCCCCGCCACGGCGGCTCCGTGACCGCCGCCTGGGACGTGGCCGCCTTCCTCGGCCAGCGGGCCCCGGCGGGCTCGGCCCTGGGACTGCTGCCCCTGGTCGCCCTCGTCGAGTGCTACGACCCCACCCGGCTGCTCGCCGACCGCGTCTGGGAGCAGCCGCAGTGGCGCGCCACCGCGGTCGCCCTGCACCGGGACTGGCTGCCCACGGTGGCCGACTACGCCTTCACCCCGGTCCTCGACCTCGCGTACTTGGCGCACGCGCTGGTCATGGCCCGGCGTGCGGAGGAAGCGCGGACCGCGTTCACGGCCATGGGGCCGTACGCCTCGCGCATGCCCTGGGCCGTCTTCGGCGACCCGGCCGACGAGCTGTCGCGGGCGCGCCGCGCCTGCGGTCTGCCCGTCCCCGGTGCCTGACGCGCCCTCCACCCCCCACCGAGAGGAAGATCAGAACCGTGTCCTCACGGATACCGGCCCCGCGTGCCCGGGCGCGCGGGGCAGCGGATCCGATCGCGCTGGACGACGACGCGACCCTGCACGCGATGGGTTATCCGAGAAAACTCACACGTCGTTTCCAGGCGTTCGACAATTTCGCCATTTCCTTCACCGTCATCAATGTGGTCGCCGGAATCTTCTCCGGTTTCGGATTCGGACTCTCCGCGGGCGGTCCCGCGATTCTCGTCTTCGGCTGGATCGGCGTGTCCGTCATGGTGCTCTTCGTGGGGGCATCGATGGCGGAGGTCGCCTCGGCCTATCCGACGAGCGGGGCCCTGTATTTCTCCGCGGGGAAACTCGCCCGCCGGCACAAAGGCGCCTGGTCCTGGTACACGGGCTGGCTCAACTTCGTGGGGCAGGTCGGCGGTACGGCCGCCACCGGGTACGCCGCCGCCACCTTCCTCCAGGCCCTGGTCGCCCTCCAGTGGCCCGGCTACGAGCCGACCGGCCATCGGACGGTGCTGCTCACGGCCCTGATCATCGTGGCGCAGGGGCTCGCCAACACCTACACCGTGCGGCTGGTCGCCGTGCTGAACCGGATCTCCGTGTGGTGGCTGCTGTGCGGGCTGCTCGTCATCGTGACCGCCCTCGTCGCCGTGCCCGACCGGCACCAGCCGGCGTCGTTCGTCACCCATTTCGCGAACAACACCGGTTTCACGAGCGGCCTTTACGGCGGCATGCTCGGACTGCTGGTCACCAGCTGGACCTTCACCGGCTTCGACGGCAGCTTCCACATGTCCGAGGAAACGGTCCGCGCGACCGTCAACGCGCCAAAAGGGATCACTCGTTCGATAGCGTCCTCGGCGCTGGCGGGTCTCGTGCTGATGTGCGCCCTCGTCTACAGCATGCGGGACTACGACCGGGTGGCCGCCGCCGACGCCCCCGCCGTACGCGTCCTGATCGACGCGGTCGGCCTGGCCGGCGCGAAGGCGCTGCTGCTCATCGTGATGGGCGCGATGCTGTTCTGCGGACTGGCCAACCTCACCAGCAACGCCCGGCAGATCTTCGCCTTCTCCCGGGACGGCGCGATGCCGGGGTCCCGCTGGTGGCACTCGGTGTCCCCGCGCACCCGCACCCCGGTCAACGCGGTGTGGCTCGCGGTCGGCTGCTCGCTGGTGCTGGTCCTGCCCGGCTGGTGGTCGCACACCGCGTTCACCGCCGTCGTCAGCGTCAACGTCGTCGGGCTCTTCCTCGCCTACGGCATCCCGATTCTGCTGCGGCTGCGGCTCGGTGACGCCTTCGAGCCGGGCCCCTGGAACCTGGGCCTCTGGGGCCGCCCGGCCGGGATGGTCGCTGTCACCTGGATCCTGCTCAGCAGCATCCTGTTCATGCTGCCGCACGCCGCGCCGGTCACCGTGACCTCGTTCAACTACGCGCCGGTCGTCCTCGCCGCCGTCCTGGGCGTGGCCACGCTGTGGTGGTTCACCTCGGCCCGGCGCCGGTTCCACGGCCCGGTGAGCTACGGGCGCCCCGACGAGGTCGCCGCCATGGACCTCGTCTGAGGCGCGTCCCGCGTACGCCGTCCTGGTGTACGCGGGACGCGCGACGCCTGCCCCGGTGCGCGGACGTCACGGGCGTTCTCGTGGACAACCGCAGGTCATGCCAGTGGTAGAGACCAATATTGGCGGGCGCGCCCGGGGCCGAAGTGCTGGCAGAGGCCGCCCCGGGCGGCCATAGTTGGCGCACACCCGTGCACCGGACCCACCCGACTCGACACCTGGGGGTCTCCCGCCCATGAGCTCAGCCGAACAACCGTCCCGCAGAATCGTTCTGGCGGCAGCGGTGGCCGCAGCCGTCACCGGCACCGCGGGCTCCGCGGCCGCCGCCGGCACCGCCGTCGAGGCCGGCCCCGGCGCCGACAGCGACCGTTCCGCCGCCCGCCAGGTCGACTACCGCGCCTGGACCTCGTACACGGACTGGCGCGGCGGCACCGCCGCGGGCACCAGCGCCGTCGCGGGCTCCCGTCCCGGCCTGGTGATCGGCACGCCCAAGGGCACGACCGAGTACACGGACCCGCACACCGGCACCAAGGCCCGCTGGGAGTACGCGACCTGGACGTCCCCCGTCCACCGGCTCGCCGTCCCGGCGACCGAGGTGATCGCGTCCTGGAACGCGCACACGCCCGCCGGGAGCTGGCTCCAGATCGAACTCAAGGGCACCTACTCCGACGGCACGGCGACCCCCTGGTACGTGATGGGCCGCTGGGCGGCCGGCGACCAGGACATCCGGCGCACCTCGGTCGACGACCAGAGCGACGGCCGCAGCAGCATCTGGACGGACACCTTCGCGATCGACGACCCGGCGACCGGACTGCGCCTTTCCTCGTACCGGCTGCGGCTGACCCTGTACCGCAAGCCCGGCACCAAGGTCACCCCGAAGGTCTGGCGGGCCGGTGCGATGGGCTCCGACGTCCCGGACCGCTTCACCGTCCCCGCCTCGAAGCCGGGCCTCGCCCGCGAGCTGACCGTCCCGCGCTACTCCCAGGAACTCCACGTCGGCCAGTACCCGGAGTACGACAACGGCGGCGAGGCCTGGTGCAGCCCCACCTCCTCGCAGATGATCATCGAGTACTGGGGCGGTCGGCTCACCCGCGAGCAACTGTCCTGGGTGGACCCGGCGTACGCCGACCCGCAGGTCTGCCACGCCGCCCGCTTCACCTACGACCACCAGTACGAGGGCTGCGGCAACTGGCCGTTCAACGCCGCATACGCGGCCACCTTCGAGGGCCTCCAGGGCGTGGTCACCCGGCTCGGCTCGCTGACCGACCTGGAGACGCTGATCGCCGCCGGCATCCCGGCCATAACGTCCCAGTCCTTCCTCAAGGAGGAGCTGACCGGGGCGGGGTACGGCACCGCCGGGCACCTCATGACCGTCGTCGGGTTCACCGCAGACGGCGACGTGATCGCGAACGACCCCAACTCGCCGACC
>Ga0164243_10012624_pt1 | contig 11950 bp, 10 predicted proteins | sample OricompcompostOP_FD_108781 | JGI IMG/M metagenome (GOLD analysis project Ga0164243, IMG submission 108781) | Organic Plus compost microbial communities from Emeryville, California, USA - Original compost - Organic plus compost (OP) | ecosystem: Engineered > Solid waste > Mixed feedstock >...
CGCGCTGGAGGCCGGGGCGAGCGGGTTCCTGGTCAAGGACACCCCGGCCGCCGAGCTGGCCGACGCCGTACGCCGCATCCACGCCGGGCTCCGCGTCGTCGACCCGGTGCTCGCCGCCGACTCGCTGGTCGAGGGGGCGAGCCCGCTCAGCGAGCGCGAGCGGGAGGTGCTGCTGGTGGCGCGCGAGGGCCTGCGGGTGGCCGAGATCGCCCAGCGCGTCCACCTCTCGCCGGGCACGGTGCGCAACTACCTCTCCGCCGCCATCGGCAAGACCGGCGCTGCCACCCGCGCCCAGGCCATCCAGGTGGCCGAGTCGCGTGGGTGGCTCTGAGGCCGCTTGGTGCCGGGTCGGGCTCGGGGCGGGGCAGGGATGTTCGTCAAGGTATGCCGCTGAGTCCACGGTTCCCTCGTGGAGCTCCGCACGGGAACCGCGAGCTCGTCTGCATACCTTGACGAGCATCCAGGCCGCGCCACCAGCATCCTCCCGCAAAGCCCGCGCGGGATCGGCGACGCGTTCACCCGGGCGGACTAGTGTGTCGTCATGGACCGGCGCATCTTCGGCATCGAGAACGAGTACGGCGTCACGTGCACGTTCCGTGGCCAGCGACGCCTCAGCCCCGACGAGGTGGCGCGCTACCTCTTCCGCAAGGTGGTCAGCTGGGGGCGGAGCAGCAACGTCTTCCTCCGCAACGGCGCCCGCCTCTACCTCGACGTGGGCAGCCACCCCGAGTACGCCACCCCCGAGTGCGACGACGTGACCGAGGCGGTCACCCACGACAAGGCCGGCGAGCGGGTGCTCGAGGGTCTGCTGCTCGACGCCGAGCAGCGCCTCCACGACGAGGGCATCGCCGGCGAGATCTACCTGTTCAAGAACAACACCGACTCCGCCGGCAACTCCTACGGCTGCCACGAGAACTACCTGGTCAGCCGGGCGGGCGAGTTCAGCCGGCTGGCCGACGTGCTCATCCCGTTCCTGGTCACCCGCCAGCTCATCGTCGGCGCGGGCAAGATCACCCAGACGCCGCGCGGGGCGTCGTACTCCGTCTCGCAGCGGGCCGAGCACATCTGGGAGGGCGTCTCGAGCGCCACGACGCGCAGCCGGCCGATCATCAACACCCGCGACGAGCCGCACGCCGACGCGGAGAAGTACCGTCGGCTGCACGTCATCGTCGGTGACTCGAACATGTCCGAGACCACCACGCTGCTCAAGCTCGCCTCGTGCGACCTGGTGCTCCGGATGATCGAGGAGGGCGTGGTGATGCGCGACCTCACCATGGAGAACCCCATCCGCGCCATCCGCGAGATCGCCCACGACCCCACCGGGCGCCGCAAGATCCGACTCGCCAACGGCCGCGAGGCCAGCGCGCTCGACATCCAGCACGAGTACCTCTCCAAGGCCCGCGACTTCGTCGACCGCCGCCAGATCAGCACCCCGACCATCGAGCGGGCGCTCGACCTGTGGGAGCGCGGCCTCAAGGCGATCGAGGGCGACGACCTGTCCCTGGTCGAGCGCGAGATCGACTGGGTGATCAAGTGGAAGCTGATCGAGCGCTACCGCGCCAAGCACGGCCTGCCGCTCGGCCACCCCCGGGTGGCGCAGCTCGACCTGGCGTACCACGACATCCACCGCGGCCGCGGGCTCTACTACCTGCTCGAGCGCAACGGCGCGGTGGCCCGGGTCGCCAGCGACCTCAAGATCTTCGAGGCCAAGTCGGTGCCGCCGCAGACCACCCGAGCGCGGCTGCGCGGTGAGTTCATCAAGCGGGCCCAGGAGCGTCGGCGCGACTTCACCGTCGACTGGGTGCACCTCAAGCTCAACGACCAGGCGCAGCGCACGGTGCTGTGCAAGGACCCGTTCCGGGCGTACGACGAGCGCGTGGAGCGCCTCATCGAGGGGATGTGACCGCGCGGCGGGGCACCACCCGGGCCCGTTGGGCTGCCCGGATATGGTGTGCCTCGCGCACGTCCACTCGTCGATAGGTTGCCCCTTGTCCCGCTCGCGACGCCTTCGTCACCTCGCCCTCCTCCCGGCCGCCGCCCTGCTGATCCCGCTCCTGACCGCCTGTGGCGAGGAGCAGATCGGGCTCGGCGAGGAGACCGCCACCGGCTGGGACGCCGTCAGCGTCTCCGGTGACGTCGGAAAGGCGCCGGAGGTGACGTGGAAGTCGGTCATGGAGGTCGACAAGGCCGACGAGAAGACCCTGGTCGAGGGCGACGGCGAGAAGGTGGCCGACGGCGACAACGTCTCGGTCAACCTCTACATCGGCAACGGCACCACCAAGCAGGAGGCGTACAGCACGTACAAGACGGGCACGCCGGAGGAGCTGAAGGCCGGCGACTCCAACGTCACCGAGCTGCTCCGCGACCTGCTCGACGGGGCGACGTACGGCTCGCGCGAGGCGGCTGTCGCACCGGCCGAGGACATGTTCGGCGAGGCGGGCAACCCGACCATGGGCGTCGCCGGCGCCGACTCCCTGCTCGTCGTCGTCGACGTGATGGAGAAGGTCGTGCCGCCGAAGCCGGTCGAGACCCCGGCCGCGAAGATGCCGAAGGTGGTCGAGAAGGGCGGCAAGGTGACCGGCCTCGACTTCACCGGCGTCCCGAAGCCGGCGCCCGACGACGACCTCAAGCGCACCGTGCTCAAGCAGGGCCAGGGCGCCGCGGCGACCACCGAGAGCACCCTGAAGGTCAACTACCTCGGCATGGTGCACGGTGCGAAGACGCCGTTCGACGAGAGCTACAGCAAGCAGCCGGCCGAGTTCGCGCTCAACAGTGTCGTCAAGGGCTGGACCTACGGCCTGGAGGGGATGAAGGCAGGCGCCCGGGTGCTGCTGGCCATCCCGCCGTCGCTGGGCTACGGCGCGCAGGCGCAGGACAACATCCCGGCCAACAGCACGCTCTACTTCGTAGTTGATGTGATTTCTGTGTCCTGAAGGTGTGGGCCAGTCACCTTGGTGACTGGCCCACACGACCCGCTAATTGACCGCCTTGCACTTTCCAGTCGAGGGCACCTTTCTGAATTTCTTCGAGATGCTCGTAACGGGGCCGCTGCCAGAGGCGGGGGAATAGTTTGGTGGAGACACGAAACTGAAGGAACCACGGGCGCGATACCACTGTGCCCGCCGGATGCACTTGAGGTCCCCTCCAACTCGGACTGAGCTGCCGCTAAGGCGTGATCCAGTGTTTCGCGCCCCGGTGCGATCGCCAGCTGTCATCCTTGACCACACCTGCATGCTGCGCATCGACGGCTTAGCCAGAGGAACTGGGCGGGTGCAGTTCAGGGTCACGTGGGCATTGATGCGGGTTCGCGCGGACGAGGCGCCTGGATGCGGATGGTCGTATGTTGCTCGGCGCGTGATGACGTCGCGATAGTTCACAATCGGCGCCATCTTGAAGGTGTATGGCGTCGCCCCGCGATCGCGTTGACCACTCTTCGTGGAGGAAGTGGATGCAACCGAGATGTGGTCGGCGAGTGTCGCGTGGAATCCATCTAGTTGAGCATCAGATTCTACCTGTGCGGAACTATGACCGGACAGCGCGAGTGCGCCGCAGAGCAGGAGGCCAGATAGTCCGATTGTTGAGCTGCGCCTATATACTCCGAGATTGTTGTTATTTCTATCCAAACTGTGTGCCGGGATCGTACATGCCATTCGAGGTCACCGTGGCTGAATTGCGCGACGCGGTGCAGGCTGCGCTCTCGAGGTCGGGTCGTCGCTTCGCGCACGGCGTCCGGGTCTTCAACAGCCTCGAACGTCGCGAGGATCATGCGCCGGTGTCTTGGGCGTATGTGGCCGAGAAGATCGGCATGGAGACCGCCACCTTGGAGACGGCCTACCCCGATTGGGTCGGACTGCTGGATCGGGCACGGCAGCGGGAGATCGAGCTGTGGCCGCCGACGGACGGCGCCCTCGACGACGACACCGCGGAGTGGTTCTTCGCCTTCATCGATGCTCTCGACTCGTCCGAGACGGGCGTCGTCGCGTGCTACTGGCTGGGCAACGAGCCCGGTGGGCTTCCGCAGTCGTCGGTGGTGACCGCGGTAGGAGAGGACTACCTGGCCGTCGTCGGCGACCTCGACGATGTGAAGCGGTATCACTCCGGTCACTTGCTCGGCGAGCTCCGGCCCGGCATCTTCCCGGAGTTCATGTGGGCGCTCGATGGCTCGTGGGCAAGCGTTCTCGACAAGGACACGCCCTGGTGCGACGTCGGCTATGACGGCCGTATCGTGAACGCCGTCGAGGCGCCACCCGGTGGTGTGGTCGACCTCGCCCATGGCGTACGACGATTGGACCTTTCCTGATGTCAGCGGCCAAGACCGAGCGGTTGATGAACCTGCTCATCACCCTGCTCGTCCAGCGGCACTACATCACCAAGGACCGCATCCGTGAGCTGCTCTACCCCGACCTCGAGGGTGACGCCTTCGACCGTGCCTTCGAGCGCGACAAGGAGGAGCTGCGGAGCATCGGTGTGCCGGTCGAGACGGGCTACGTCGACAAGTACTTCGACGACGAGGTCGGCTACCGCATCCCGCCCGACCAGTTCGCGCTGCCCGACATCAGCCTGACCGCCGACGAGGCGGCCGTGGTGGCGGTCGCCGCCAAGGTCTGGGACCACGCCCGGATGGCCGAGGCGACCACGGAGGCGCTGCGCAAGCTCACCGCCGCGGGCATCTCGCTCGACCGGGAGGCCCTCGAGATCGCGCAGCCGGTGATCGGCGCCGACGAGGAGGCCTTCGACGCCTTCTTCGAGGCCGCCACCGCGCGTCGCCCGGTCGAGTTCGACTACGCGCGCCCCGGCCGCGAGCCCGCGCGTCGCCACCTGCAGCCGTGGGGCGTGGTGCGCTTCTCGGGGCGGTGGTACGTCGTCGGCCTCGACACCGACCGCGGCGAGGAGCGGGTCTTCCGGCTCAGCCGGGTGCGGGGCCGCCCGCAGGTCGGGGAGCCGGGGGCGTACACCATCCCGGCCGGTGTCGACCTGCGCGAGGTGGCACGCCGGCTCGCCCCGGCGGTGCCCGAGGTGACCGCCCGCCTGCTGGTCCGCCCCGGCGCCGGCCACGCGCTGCGCCGGCTCGCCAGCGAGGTCGAGACCGGCGTACGCGGCCCGGGGGAGCAGCGCTGGGACCGGCTCGTCGTGACCCGGCCCGAGTCGGAGCTGACCGGCGAGGTGCTGGCGCACGGCCCCGACGCGTACGTCGAGTCGCCGGCCTCGCTGCGCGACGCCGTCGTCAGCCGGCTGCGTGCCGTGGTCGCGCGGGAGGGGGCAGCATGAGGGTCGCCGGCCAGACGGCCAAGGGGCAGGTGGCGCGGCTGCTCGCGCTCGTGCCGTACCTCCACGCGCACGGGATGGTCAGCGTCGACGAGGCGGCCGCCCACCTGGGCGTGAGCCGCAAGCAGGTCGCCAAGGACCTGCGCGTGCTCTTCATGTGCGGCCTGCCGGGCGGCTACCCCGACGACCTCATCGACGTCGACCTCGACGCGCTCGACGACCCCGACGACGCCGTCATCCGGATCTCCAACGCCGACTACCTCGCCCGCCCGATGCGGCTGAGCCCCACCGAGGCGACCGCGCTCATCGTCGCCCTGCGGGCGCTGCGCGACGGCGCCGACTCCGAGGAGACCCGGGAGGTGGTCGACCGGGCGATGGCCAAGCTGGAGCGGGCCGCGGCCGAGGGGGCCGCCCGCGACGCGCCGGTCGAGGCGGTCGCCGAGGCGCCGGACCCGGCGCTCACCGCGCTGTCCCGACGGCTCGGCGAGGCCGCCGACCGTGGCGTGCAGGTGCGGCTCGAGTACTGGGTGCCCGCACGCGACGAGGTCTCCACGCGTGTCGTCGACCCGCGCGGGGTGGTCAGCCACCGCGGGCAGGCGTACCTCGACGCCTGGTGCCACAGCGCCGAGGCGCCCCGGCTGTTCCGGCTCGACCGGGTGCGGGCGGCCGAGGTGCTCGACACCCCGGTGGTCACGCCCTCGACCGGGCCGCGCGACCTCTCCGACGGGCTCTTCGACCAGGCCGACTCGCTCGAGGCGGTCACGCTGCGGATCGAGCCCGACGCCCGCTGGGTCGCGGAGTACTACCCGGTCGAGGTGGTGCGTACGCTCCCCGACGGCGCGCTGGAGGGGCGGCTCGCCGTCGCCGACGAGCGCTGGCTGGTCCGGCTCCTGCTGCGGCTGGCGCCGGCGGTCTCGGTGACCGAGCCCACGGCGTACGCCGACGCGTTCACCTCGCGGGCACACGAGACTCTCGGGCTGTACACATAGCCGTGGCAGCCTGGGGGAGTAGCATCAACCGCAACGGCATCAACACCACCTTGTGAGGACCCTCGAATGTTCACCCCCATGATCGCTGGGCTCGGTGCCCAGGAGCTCATCTTGATCCTGCTGGTCCTCGTCCTGCTCTTCGGCGCCACCAAGCTCCCCGAGCTCGCCCGTGGCAGCGGCCGCGCGCTGCGCATCTTCAAGGCCGAGACCAAGGGCCTGATGGATGACGACGACGACAAGACCGCGCCGGCCGAGCCGGTGCAGCCCGCCCCGCTCAACCGAGCTGGTGAGCCGGTCGAGGCCGAGATCGTGGACGAGACCACGCCCAGCCGCGCGCCGCGCGACAACGCCTGACCCGCCCTTGTCGATCGCGGGCGTCGCCGGCCTCTTCAGCGGTCGGCCTCATCATCCGATCGGCCCCGACGGCCGGATGGCGCTCTCCGACCACCTGAGGGAGCTGCGCGCCCGGCTGCTGCGGTCGTTCGTCTTCCTGGTCGTCGCGTTCATCGCGATGCTGTTCCTCTACGACGAGCTTCTCGACCTGGTGCTCGACCCGTACAACCAGGCGCGGGAGATGCTCGGCGCGTCGACCGAGACCCAGGCGTACGTCGCCGGCGCGACGGGGCCGCTCATGCTGCAGCTCAAGCTCTGCGGGGTGGCGGCGCTGGTGGTCTCGAGCCCGTTCTGGCTCTACCAGATCTGGGGCTTCATCGTGCCGGGCCTGCACCCGCACGAGAAGCGGTGGTCGTACCTCTTCGCCGCCATCGCGGGCCCGATGTTCTTCCTCGGCGTGGGCACGGGCTACTACGTGCTGCCCAAGGGGCTCGAGGTGCTCATCGGGTTCACCCCGGAGGGGCTCGGCAACCTCGTCGAGTTCGGGGAGTACTTCTCCTTCCTCACCCGAATGCTGCTCGTCTTCGGTGTGGCCTTCGAGATCCCGCTCTTCGTGGTGATGCTCAACCTGGCCGGCGTCGTGACCGGCAAGCAGCTGGGCCGCTACCGCCCCTGGCTGATCATGGCGTCGTTCATCTTCGCGGCGGTGGCGACGCCGTCGACCGACCCGTTCTCGATGCTCGCGCTCGCGCTGCCGATGGTGGTGCTCTTCATCGTCGCCGAGGTGATCGCCCGCCTGGTCGACCGCAGCCGCGGCCGCAGCACCGAGCAGTGGGCCGACGACGAGCTCTCGCCGATCTGATGGCCCCGGCCCCGCAGCACCTCGACGAGATCGACCCGTTCGACCTGCCCGAGTGGCTCGGCACCGAGGACGTCGTATGGTCCGGCTCGGGCCTGGCGTGCGCCGGTGAGCAGCTCGACGGCACCCTCGCCGGCCCGGCCGGGGGCGAGGCGCCGTTGGCGTGCGACCTGCTGGCGGTCGATGTCGCCTGCCCGGTGCCGGTCGTCGACGAGCCCACCCGCACCCGCGCGCACCTGCTCTGGCGCAGCGGCGAGGTGCTCCTGGCCTCCCGGCTCGACCGGCTCACACTCGCGGTCCCGGGCACGGCGTTCACCGCCGACGTCGTGCTCGACGCGCTCGGCCGCCTGGCCCGCGCGGTCGGCGCCGACCCCAACCGGTACGCCGCCTTGATCACCGTCGGACGCTAGCCGCGTTGCCGGTGCGACGCGCCGAGTTGCAGGAGCGCCGCCCGCCCGGTCTCGCCGACCGGCGGACGTGGACAACTCGCGGCGTCGGAGGGGCAACTCGAGCCGTTCGAGGTGGCGGGCGAGCGCCTCGGCCCGACGTCGCATGCGCCGCGGCCGACGCCCTGCGGGTTGCGCTGGCCGGGGCGGGTGACCAGTAGCCTGCACCCCGTGGCCAGGGAGATCGCGCTGCTGTCCAACCCCACCGCCGGCAGCGGGCACAACGAGCAGGCGGTCGACGCGGCCGCGGCACGGCTGCGCGAGGCCGGGCTCGGCGTACGCCGGGTGCAGGGGCGCGACGCGGCCGAGGCGCTCGAGCTGGCGCGGGCCGTGGTGGCCGACGGTGTCGAGGCGCTCGTGGTGTGCGGCGGCGACGGCATGGTCAACCTCGGTGCGCAGGTGCTGGCCGGCAGCGACATCCCGCTGGGGATCGTCCCCACGGGCACCGGCAACGACACCTGCCGCCAGCTCGGCATCCCGCGCCGCGACCCGCGGGCGGCGGCCGACGTCGTCGTCGCGGGCCGGCGCCGGGTGATCGACCTGGCGCGGGTGGGCGCGCGCTACTACGTCACGGTGCTCGCCGCGGGCTTCGACGCCATGGTCAACGAGCGGGCCAACCGGATGACCCGGCCGCAGGGCCAGCTGCGCTACACGCTCGCGCTGGCCCAGGAGCTCCGCTCGTTCCGACCGATCCGCTACACCCTCGACCTCGACGGCACCGTGCGGGAGGTCGACGCCATGCTCGCCTCGGTCGGCAACGGCGAGTCCATCGGTGGCGGCATCCGGCTCACCCACGGCGCCGACATCGGCGACGGCCTGCTCGACGTGGTCGTGGTGCGGCCGGTGCCGAAGACCGAGCTGGTCAGGATCTACCCCAGCCTCTTCCGGGGCGGCATCGTGCACCACCCGCAGTTCGAGCGGCACCGGGTGCGACGGGTGACGGTGGCGGCCGCCGGGGTGGTGGCGTACGCCGACGGCGAGCGCTTCGGCGCCCTGCCGCTCACCGTCGAGGTCGCGCCCGGCGCCCTCACCGTCCTGGCACCCTGAGGCCCGCGGGTAGGTTGGGGGCATGGATGCGGACCTGTCGCCGGCCGAGAAGTACGCCGCCCACCAGCGGACCAAGCGGCACCCGGTGTTCCGCGACTTCGAGGCGCTCTACGACTTCCCCCTCGACGACTTCCAGGCGCGGGCGTGCCGCGAGCTGGAGGAGGGGCGCGGGGTGCTGGTCGCCGCGCCGACCGGGTCGGGCAAGACGGTGGTGGGCGAGTTCGCGATCCACCTCGCCCTCGCGACCGGCCGCAAAGCGTTCTACACCACCCCGATCAAGGCCCTCTCCAACCAGAAGTACCACGACCTGGTCGCCCGCTACGGCGCCGACGACGTCGGCCTGCTGACCGGCGACAACGTCGTCAACGGCGAGGCCCCGATCGTGGTGATGACCACCGAGGTCCTCCGCAACATGCTGTACGCCGGCAGCCGGACCCTGACTGGCCTCGGCTTCGTGGTGATGGACGAGGTGCACTACCTCGCCGACCGCTCCCGCGGGGCGGTCTGGGAGGAGGTCATCATCCACCTCCCCGAGTCGGTCACGCTGGTCAGCCTCAGCGCGACCGTCTCCAACGCCGAGGAGTTCGGCGAGTGGCTCGAGACGGTCCGCGGCGAGACGACCACGATCCTCTCCGAGCGCCGCCCGGTGCCGCTCTTCCAGCACGTCATGGTGGGCAAGCGGCTCTACGACCTGTTCGCCTCCTCCGACGTCGACGCGGCCGCCGGCTTCGTCAAGGAGGGCGCCCCGGTCAACGGCGAGCTGATGCGGGTCGCCCGCGACGACTGGGCCTCCACCCGCATGCGCGACCGCCGCAGCCCGCGCGGCAAGGGCGGTCGCGGGCCGGGGCAGGGCCGCCAGGTCGGCAACGGCCGCCGCGTCTGGATCCCCAGCCGGGCCGACGTGGTGAGCGCCCTCGACCGGGGCAACCTGCTGCCCGCGATCGTGTTCATCTTCAGCCGGGTGGGCTGCGACGCCGCGGTCACCCAGTGCCTCCAGGCGAACGTACGCCTCACCACCCCCGAGGAGCGCGACGCCATCTTCGAGTACGTCGAGGCGGCCTGCCGCGAGCTGCCCGACGAGGACCGCCACGTGCTGGGCTACCACGACTTCCTCGACGGCCTGACCCGCGGCGTCGCCGCCCACCACGCGGGCATGCTGCCGGCGTTCAAGCAGGTGGTCGAGGAGCTGTTCGTGCGCGGCCTGGTCAAGGTCGTCTTCGCCACCGAGACGCTCGCCCTGGGCATCAACATGCCCGCCCGCACCGTGGTGATCGAGAAGCTCACCAAGTGGAACGGCGAGACCCACGCCGACATCACCCCGGGGGAGTACACCCAGCTCACCGGCCGCGCCGGCCGCCGCGGGCTCGACGTCGAGGGCCACGGTGTCGTGCTGTGGCAGCCGGGCATGAACCCGCGCGAGGTCGCCGGCCTCGCCTCCACCCGCACCTACCCGCTGCGCAGCAGCTTCCGGCCGTCGTACAACATGGCCGTCAACCTGGTGCACCAGTTCGGCCGCGACACGGCCCGCGAGCTGCTCGAGCAGTCGTTCGCGCAGTTCCAGGCCGACCGGGCGGTCGTCGGCCTCGCCCGCCAGCTCCGCAAGGCCGAGGAGGCGCTCGAGGGCTACCGCGAGGCGGCCAGCTGCCACCTCGGCGACTTCATGGAGTACGCCAGCCTGCGCCGCCGGATCAGCGAGGTCGAGAAGGAGGCCAGCCGCGCCCGTCGGGCCGACCGCCGTGCCGAGGTCGTCGAGTCGCTCGGCCGGCTGCGCCCCGGCGACGTGATCGACGTGCCGACCGGCAAGTTCGCCGGGTACGCCGTCGTCATCGACCCCGGCTTCGACCCCGACAACCCACGGCCGTACGTCCTCACCATCGAGCGGCAGGCCCGCCGGCTCGCGATGGTCGACTTCCCCGAGCCGGTCAGCGCGCTGACCCGGATGCGGGTGCCGAAGAGCTTCAACGGCCGCAACCCCCAGGCGCGGCGCGACCTCGCGTCCAACCTCCGCACCCGCGTACGCGACCTCGCCCCGTCCGCCGGCGGCCGCCGGCGTGGCGGTGGCGGCGGGCTGCCGGCCGGCGTGGAGGCCGAGATCGCCGACCTGCGCCGCCAGCTCAAGCGCCACCCCTGCCACGCGTGCCCCGAGCGCGAGGACCACGCCCGGTGGGCCGAGCGCTCCTTCAAGCTGGAGCGCGACGCCGCCACCCTCAAGCGCCGTGTCGAGAACCGCACCAACACCGTCGCCCGGCAGTTCGACCGGGTGTGTGACGTGCTCACCGCGCTCGGCTACCTCGACGAGGTCGAGGGCCGCGTCGTGGTCACCGAGCGCGGCCGCCGGCTGATGCGGATCTACTCCGAGCTCGACCTGCTCGCGGCCGAGTCGCTGCGCGCCGGGCTGTGGGACGACCTCTCGCAGGCCGAGCTGGCCGCCACCCTGTCCACGCTGGTCTTCGAGGCCCGGCGCCCCGACGACGCCTCGCCGCCCCGGGTGCCGGGCGGGCGGGCGCAGCAGGCGATGGCCGCGATGGTGCACCTGTGGGGCACCCTCGACGCCCTGGAGAAGGACCACCACCTCGACTTCCTGCGCCAGCCCGACCTCGGGTTCGCGTGGGCGGCGTACCGCTGGGCCGAGGGTGACGACCTCGACGACGTGCTCGGCGTGGTCGACCTCTCGGCCGGCGACTTCGTGCGCTGGATGAAGCAGCTGCTCGACCTCACCGGGCAGATCGCCGACGCCGCGGGTGACACGCCGCTGCGGCGTACGGCCCGTGAGGTGGTCTCGCGGGTCAAGCGGGGTGTGGTGGCGTACACCGGGCTCGACGACGAGTGAGCCGGCGCCCCGCTCAGCGGACCTCGGCGCCCGGGGCGGCGAAGGTGTTGCAGCGGGCCAGCCGGTTGTACGTCACCCCCTGGTCGTACCACGAGGCGTTGCTCGCCGACGTGCCGTGGTCGCGCACCCCGCCCTCGGCGTTCTCGTCACCGCGGCCGGCCTGGTCCCAGCGCGCCTCCTC
>Ga0164243_10012625_pt1 | contig 11950 bp, 14 predicted proteins | sample OricompcompostOP_FD_108781 | JGI IMG/M metagenome (GOLD analysis project Ga0164243, IMG submission 108781) | Organic Plus compost microbial communities from Emeryville, California, USA - Original compost - Organic plus compost (OP) | ecosystem: Engineered > Solid waste > Mixed feedstock >...
CCTGCCCGCACCACCCCATCGGGGCCAAGGGTATCGGCGAATGCGCCACGGTCGGCGGTCCGGCCGCGTTCGTCAACGCGGTGATGGACGCGATCAAGGAGACCGGGGTGCGCAACATCGACATGCCGCTGCTGCCCAACCGGGTCTACGAGGCGCTGACCGAACGGCACGACGTGTCCGGCATGCCGCCCGTACGGCTGGACGACTGAGATGGGGGCAGGAACCGGGGAGCCCGATGCGCGGCTCGCAAGCAGCGCCGCGGTAGACGGTTGGGACGTGCTGGAGCACGCGCGGGAACTGGTGGCGGCGGGCGAGCAGTTCGCCCTCGCCACCGTGGTCTGGCGGGCGGGCCCGACGTCGGGACAGCACGGCGCGCGCGCGGTGATCACGGCGGACGGGCAACTGTACGGGTTCATCGGCGGCGCCTGCGCCGAACCCGTCGTCATCCGCGAGGCCCAGCGGGTCATCGCCGAGGGCAAGCCCAAGCTGCTCGCCCTCGGCGCGCCGGACCAGTTCGGTGCGCTGCCCGAGGGCATGACGACCATCGTCATGGCCTGCCAGAGCGAGGGCGCGCTGCAGGTCTACGTCGAGCCGGTCAACCCCGCGCCGCACGTGGTGGTCGTGGGCCGTTCCCCCATGGCCCACACGCTCGGCGAGCTGGTGCGGGCGCTGGGCTGGCGCGGCGAGGTGCACGACTGGACCGAACTGTCCACAGTGGAGTTCCGTCCGCGCAGCGTGGTCATCGTCGCCACCCAGGGCCACGGGGACGAGGAGGCGCTGGAACACGTCCTCACCCGCCAGCCCGCGGCGTTCGTCGGCCTGGTGGCGTCGCGCAAGCGGGGCGAGGCCGTCCTGGGCGCGCTGGCCGACCGTGGCCTGCCGCGCGAGGTGCTGGACCGGGTGCGCACGCCCGTCGGCCTGGACCTGGGCCACACCACACACCGCGAGATCGCCGTGGCCATCCTCGCCGAACTCGTCGCGGCGCGCGCCGCGGGCACGTTGCACGGTCCGACCGGTACGGCTTGGAACCAGGCCGGTGACCGCGCCGACGCCGGTACGGTCCCCGCCACCGCCGCCGCCGACTCCACCGGCGGGGTGGGACAGGGACGGGTCGCGCTGCCGCTGCTGACCCGGGAGGCGGTCGATCCGGTCTGCGGCATGACGGTCGAGGCCACCGCCGCGAACCGGCCCTTCGACCACGACGGCGTCACGTACTACTTCTGTTGCCCGGCCTGCCGTCGCGCGTTCGAGCGCGACCCCCACGCCTACCTCACGAAGCAGGAGGCCTGATGCTCATCACCAACGACTTCGAAGTCGCCCAGCCGGTCGACAAGGTCTGGACGTTCTTCGACGACATCCCCCAGGTGGCCGCCTGCCTGCCGGGCACGCAACTGACCGACGACCTGGGCGACGACAGGTACCTGGGCCGGGTCGCCATCCGCATGGGTCCGGTGAAGCTGCAGTTCGCCGGCACCGCCCACATCAAGGAGCGGGACAACGCCGCCAAGCGCATCGTCGTCGACGCGGCCGGTGCCGACGAGTCGGGGCGGGGCCAGGCGGCGGCGCTGCTGACGGCGACGCTGAGCCCCACCCGCACCGGGACGAAGGTCACCGCGACGATCGACCTGCAGATCGCCGGTGCCGCCGCACAGTACGGCCGGGGCATGGTCACCGACGTGACCGCCGTGCTGATGCGCGACTTCGGGGCCAACATGCAGGCCCGCATCGACGCGATCAGCCGGGGCATCGACCCCGACCGGCTCGCCACGGCGTCGACCGCCAGCGGCTTCGGCATCGCGCTGCGGGCCGCGCGGATGGCGCTGCTGCGGGTGTTCCGGCGCTTCTTCCTGCCCTACCAGCCGTCGCGAGTCTAGGGAGCCTGTCATGACCCTGTGGTGGATCGGCAACGCGATCCTGTTGGTCGTCGTGGTGCCGGTGCTGGTCGCCCTGCTCAACCGGGTGCTCGCGGCGCTGGAACGGATCCGGGCCGCCTCCGACGAGATCCTCGCCGGCGGCGTGGGCCTGGTCGGTGAGCTGGCCAACACCAAGGACCTGTTGGCGCAGACCGACCGCACGGTCGAGGCCGTGGCCGTCGGCGCCGTGCGCTACGCGGGCTCGGTCGCCAAGCTGCTGCCCCCGAAGTGAGCTCCCCATGACCCGACACGCGCGCCACCCGCGTCGCCCACGCATCCCGCAGAGGAGGAGATCGACATGCCCGCAGCCGCGTGGGTGACCCTCGTCATCACCGCACTCATCATCTTCGCCGCGGCCCTCGGCCTGCTGCGCGTCAACTACCACCTCAAGGCCGTACGGGCGACACTCGCCGCCGTGATCGGCGGCGTGCAGGCGGTGGCCGACCGGACCAGCACGGTGCCGCCGGTGCTGACCTCCGTCAACGCCAACCTCAAGCCCGTGCGCGACTTCTGCGAAGGGATCTGAGCCGAGATGGGTGAGAACTTCGGCTGGTACCTCGGCTACGGCATCACCGTCGTGGTGGTGCTCGTGGTGGTCGCCCTGGTGGTGCCGATCCTGTGGCAGGCCCGGGTGATCGGCAAGCAGGCCAAGGCGATCGACGACTCTTTGACCGAGGCGGTGCACAACACCGCCGCCCTCGCCCAGCTGCGCACGACGATCGACCACGCTCAGGTCATCGTCGCCGGGCTGGAGCGGGGCCGTCAGCGACTGGGAGGCTGACATGGCACTGGCTTTGACCGAGACGCAGGAGAGCCTGTGGTGGGGCGCGATCATCGGTGGCGCCGTCATCGTGGTCGCGGTCGCCTTCCTGCTCACCCTGCTCGTGCTGTTCGTGCGCACCATCGACAAGCGGGTGGCGCAGGTGCGCGACACCCTGCGTCAGGCCGTGGCGACCACCAATGACACGGCACTGATCGAGCCCACGGCCCAGGGCGTGGACGCCGTCCTCGCCGAAGGCCTGCAGCACCACCTCTTCCTCGGTCGCGTGCTCGGAAAGGTACGGTCGTGAATACGCTGATCATCTGGTCGGTGGTCGACATCGTCGCGCTGATCGCCGGCCTGGCCGTCTACCTCTTCATCGTGGGCGGCCAGCTCACCCGGATCGCCACGAACCTCGAGGAGTGCGGGCAGCTGGTCCGCGCGATCGAGAAGAACGCGACGCTCATCGATCCCGGTGTCGAGCACGTGAACCGCACCGGCGGTGTGGTGGCCGGCGCGCTGCCGCTGCTCTACGGCATGGCCGAGGGCATCGTGGCCGGTGTGACCTACACCCCGCCGGCCCCGCGCCCGCCGGCCGCGCCGGCGTCCGGCCGTCGCCGTTCCCGGTTGACCGAGGCCGTCGGCTACGCCGCCGCCGGCAAGGAGTAACCGGCCCCGACCGCAGCACGACGGGCGAGGCGTGGCTCGCCACAGGCTGGAGTTGTCCTGCTGTCCCCTGCCGGCAGCAGGACAACTCCGTCTCGGGCCCTGGCTACGCGTTGCGGGCGAGGCGGGCGAAGGAGAGCAGGAAGATCGAGGAGAGCAGCCACCCGACAACGGTGGCGAGGTTGAGCCACCACTCCACGACCACCCCGCCGGTCACGAAGCGATCCGGATACCACGTGGAGCGCTGGTCGAGGGCGATGAGGGGGATGACGGTGTCCACGGCGTAGAGCAGCGGGTTGAAGCAGCGGATCCGCCCACCGCCACAGGGGTCGACCGCCCCGGCCGGATCCGACGTGTCGAGGGGACCGTCGACGGTGAAGACGGCGCCCTCGTCGCTGGCACGCATGGTGTCCTGCACCCCCGGCACGGCCAACGTGGCCGTCACCAGAACCAGCAACGCCGAGAGCAGCCAGAGCACCCGACCGGGTCGGTAGCCGTACCCGACGGTCCAGCCGAAGACCCAGTCCAGCATGTTGCGCGCCCGGGAGCGGTTGCGCCCCTCGGCGCGCCGCGCGTGGGTGCGCTGGGCGATGAGCAGCTGCTCGGCGCCGTGGGTGTAGCCGTGCTGGCGGAAGACCCGGGCCGCCTGCTCGTACGGGCCGGCGTCGTACTCCGGCTGGCGTCGCAGCCAGTCCAGGCGCCGCTGCCAGTCCCAGACCGGCTGGGGTTCGCCACCGCTGGGGGTGTCGAAACGCTCGTAGGTGAACCCGGCGACGTACACGCGTTCGGGCCACCCGCCGGGATCGTCCTGCAGCACCGTGGTGCTGGCGCCGGAGAGGTTGATCGCCGGCGACATCGAGGCCCAGCCCAGGTCCATGCCACCGCGGAAGGTGGCCGAGACCGCCCGCAGTGCCGCCCCTTCGCCGTTGAACGGCCCCGGCCCGGGGCAGTCGAAGTGGCCGTTTGAGAGATCCAGGCGTCCGCCGACCACGCTGCGGCTGAGCGCCACGCAGCCGATGGACCGGAACCCGTTGACGAGCCGCACCGAGCCACCGACCTCGGACTGGTGCAGCCGGATGGTCGCCCCGCCGGGGTTGTCCACCGTGGCGCCGCCGGCGTCGAAGCCGCCACCGATCGTGGTGCGCCAGAACTTGAGCTGACCGCCTGTCGCGCGGGCGTGCCGGAGGTCCACGTCGCCTTCGATGCGGGCACCGTCGGCCTTGAGCAACGACTTGCCGACCGGGTCGGACAGTTCGACCCCGTCCAGCCGCAGGCGTCCGCGCACGTGGGCGCCGAGGAACAGCGCCGTGCCGCGCATCCGCACCCCCACGCCGAGGGTCACGTCGGAGCGGACCTCGGCGTTGGTGAGGTCGAGGCAGGTGTGCCCGGGCCAGTCCAGGACGACGCCGGCGCCGAGGTCGAACCGTCCCAGATCGGCGGAGGCGAGGTCCAGGCCACCGCTGATCGACGTCGAACCATCGACGGACATCTCAGCGCCGACGAAGAGGCCGTGCCCCACCAGCGCCAACCCGGTGGACCGCGACGCGAAATGACGACTGTCGCCGCCGGCGGGCTGGACCAGTTCGGCGTCGCGGACCAGCAGTCGACCCTCGATGCGCGCGCTGCTCACGTTGATCAGGCCCTCGATGTGCGGGCGCCGCCCGGCGGCCGACGGCTCCACGAACATGTTGCCGTGGATCACCGCGTCGCCCAGATCGATCGCGAGCCCGTCCGATTCGACGCGCGCGCCCGCCATGTCCAGCGAGCCGCCGACCTCCAGCCCGACCAGACGCAGCTCACCCCGGGCGTGGAAGCCGTTGAGCAGACGCATCCCGCCCGCGACATGCAGGCGGTCGGCGTGAATGGCGCGCTCCCCCAACGCGTCGATCACCGTGTCGAGACAGCGGACCCGTCCGCCGACGCGCGATTCGCACAGCCAGATGGCCGCGCCGCGGGAGGTGCTGGCGTTGGTCCCGTGCTGCCCCACGATGGTCGAACCGGACAGCTCCAGGTCGCCCTCCACCGCGATTCCGTTGGCGAGCACGCCCGGCAGCTCGGCACAGTCGAGAAACACCAGCTCCTTGACCCGGGCACCGTGCAGCACCGGCGCCCGCTCGAAGGAGCACGCCACGAACGAGAGTCCGAACGGCACCGAGACCGCGGTCAGGTCGAGCTCACCCGTGACGCGCAGCCCCCGCAGCCGGATACCTCGCGGATCGACCTCCCCGGCGCGCCGGACACAGAACGTCCGGATGAGGCCGGCATCGATGCTGTCCCCGAGGCTGTCGAGCCGCTCGCCGGCCAGCACCGCCTGCTCGAACTGGGCCGTGGTGATCTCTCCCATGGCGGGCCAGCCTAACCGGCCACCTCTACCGTACGGGCGCCGGTTGACGCCCCTTGATCACTAGATTTCTCTAGGTCGAGCTGTAGATCAGGCCGTGATCATGGCGCCCTGGCAGCGCCGCGCGCCGGCTGCCCGAGCGGGTGATCCCGACAAGGTACGGCCGTACGCGCCGGGCCGGTCAGCGATGCTGGCCGCGTGACCGAGGTGTACGAGACCGGACGACCGGCGGAGGTCGACGTCGACAGCGTCACCAGTCGCGACGAGGTGGTCGGCGTCCTCCGCGCCATGATCAACGACCTGCGCAAGCATCCCGACGACTGGCAGAACGCCACGCTGGACGAGTACCTCGACGCGTTGGCCGCCTCGCTGGAGGACGTCGAGGATGCCGAGCCGAGCTGGCACCTGATGGCCGAGGTGCTGGTGGCCGCGAGCGGTTACGAGTAACCCGCGGCCGGTCAGCTGAGGGCGAGTCGATTCATCGTCGTGGCTGCGTCGATGACGGCCGGGTGGTTCAGGTCGAGTTCCTCGACCTTGAGCAGTTCGGGCGTGGTCTGGCCCCAGTAGCCGACGATGCGCCAGTGCGGGGCGTGGACGCTCCACCAGATGACGCCCGCCCACGCCGGGTCGCCGGCGCCGTTGCGCTCCTGGAAGATCCGCAACGCCCACTCCTGCGTCGCGGCCCGGTTGCGCTCCACCACCTGCCGGGGCTGCAGTCCGCGTTCCAGCAGCGTGCGGGAGTTGTTCAGATCGAGCAGCGGCGTCTCGTCGGGCAGGGTGTAGGTCGCCAGCGACCGGCGGCTGCCCGGCAGGCCGGGGTAGGCGAAGACGTCCTCGCCCCACTCCCGCAGGTTGCCCAACGCCTCGCCCACCGCGCCGCTCGCCTCGAGTGCCAGGTACCAGACCTGGTAGTGCTGGGGATTGTCCAGGCGGCCCTGAGCGGTGCCGGGGTGCAGGTACAGCGGATGGCCCGGTTCCCGCTCCCGGGCGCTCGCGAGATAGGGAAAGACCCGGTAGACCAGCATCAGGCGAACACCCCGCTCGCCTCGGCGTCGATCGCGTCGAGGACGGCCTGCAGCTCCCCGGCGGCCACCGCCTGCATCGGCGTGCGGCCGGCGAGGAAGGTGTTGGGCGAGTCCAGCCAGACCCTCGCCGCGCCAGGCGCCCAGACCCGCTGCAGCGAGGCCGTCACGACCGACAGCGGGTCGGCCGGGTCGGCCGGCGCCGGATCGGTCGGCGTCGGATCGGTCGGGGCCTCGGTCGCGGCCTCGGTGCGACGGTCGCGGGTGCGCTGCCGGACAGCGCGCTCGCCAGCGCGATCCCCGGCGTCGCGCGGCGCACGCCCGTCGTCGCGGCCGGAGCGATCACCGCGCCGGCCCGCCTCGCCGCGCTCCGACCGGTCGCCGCGCCCCTCACCACGGCCGTCACCACGGCCCTCGCCTCGACCCTCGCCGCGCCCGGGGCGCCCGGCGGGCGCGGGAAGCTGGCGGGCGGTCCGGACCTGCTCGGCGTGGAGCTCCCAGAGTTGCCGGGCGGCGGCGTAGTCGCGCTCCCACTCCTCGCGCTGGGCCTCGAAACCGTCGAGCCACTCCCCCGACTCGGCGTCGAAGCCCTCGGGATAGATGTAGTTACCGTCCGCGTCATAGGCCGCCGCCATGCCGTACTGGGTCGGGTCGAAGTACTCCTCCCCCTCGACGAAGCCTTCGTTGGCCTGCTTGATCGACAGCGACACGCGACGGCGCTCCAGGTCGATGTCCAGGATGCGGGCGACCACCGGCAGGCCCAGCCGTACGACCTCCTCAGGCGCCTCGACGTGATGGTCGGCCAGCTGCGAGACGTGCACCAGACCCTCGATGCCGTCGTCCACCCGCACGAACGCCCCGAAGGGCACCAGCTTGGTGACGCTGCCGCCGACGAGCTGGCCGATCCCGTGCAAGCGGGCGAAGCGGCGCCACGGATCCTCCTGCGTCGCCTTCAACGACAGGGAGACCCGCTTGCGTTCGAGGTTGACGTCGAGGACCTCGACCTCCACCTCCTGGCCGACCCGCACCACCTCCGACGGGTGCTCGACGCGTTGCCAGGCCAGCTCCGAGACGTGGACCATGCCCTCGACGCCACCCAGGTCGACGAACGCGCCGAAGTTCACGATGCTCGACACGACGCCCTTGCGGACCTGACCCTTGGCGAGCTTCTCGAGCAGTTCACCGCGGCGATGCGACCGGGACTGCTCCAGGTGCGCCCGGCGGGAGAGCACGACACTGTGCCGAGCCTGGTTCAGCTCGATGATCCTGGCTTCGAGCTGACGGCCGACGTACGGCTGAAGATCGCGGACTCGGCGGAGTTCGACCAGCGACGCGGGCAGGAACCCCGGAACGCCGTCCAGATCGAGCAGGAGCCCACCCTTGACCACCTCGACCACCGTCCCCGAGACCGAGGTCTCGTCCCGGTGGGCCTGCTCGATCACCGGCCAGGCGCCGAGCTGGCGGGCCCGCTTGAGCGAGAGCACCACCGGGCCGTCCGTGTCGCGGTGCAGCACCACCGCCTGGACGTGGTCGCCGACAGCGACGACGTCGGCGGGGTCGACGTCGCGACGGATCGACAACTCCGCCCGGGCGACCACGCCCTGCGTCTGGTGGCCGAGGTCGAGCACGACGCGGGTCCGCTCCACGCTGAGCACGGTGCCGTCGACGACGTCGTCGCTCGCGAAGGTGTCGACGCTCTCCTCGGACGCGGCCGCCGCTGCCTGCGCCGACACGCTCTCCTCGACGTGGCCCTGATCCACCGTCTGGTCGCTGCTCGGCGCGGCCGGGGAGGGACCTGTCACTCAGCGCCTCCCATCGACACCGTGCACGAACGTCAGGCGACCGCACGCGCACACCTGTGCGGTGCACGTCACGATAACACCGCGATCGGTCGGCCATGAAGGGTCGCGGGCACGGCATCTGTGCTGCTGAGGGGCGGGCCGAACGCGGACCCCGGGTCGTGCGTCTGTCCACAGTGGCATCAGCGGCGGGTCGCGCGGACTGCTCGCCTGCACCGACCCGGCCCAGTTCCGGAAATCGACCACCTCGCCCGGGTCGGCCCGGCCTCACCCGGCAAGCTGGCCGAAGGCGAAGCGCGGACGGGACCGCCCGCTCAGGAGAGCCGTTCGATGACCATGGCCATGCCCTGGCCCCCGGCCGTGCACATCGTCTCCAAGCCGTACCGGCCGCCACGCGCACGCAGGCCGTTGATGAGCGTGGTCGTGATGCGGGCACCGGTCATGCCGAACGGGTGCCCCAGCGCGATGGCACCGCCGTGCACGTTCACCTGCTCAAGCTCCAGGCCGATCTGCCGGTAGCACGGGATCACCTGGGCGGCGAAGGCCTCATTGATCTCGGCGATATCGATGTCCTGGGGGCGAAGGCCGGCGCGGGCGAGGGCGACCCGGCTCGCCTCGATCGGCCCCAGCCCCATCACCTCGGGGCTCAACGCCGAGACGCCGGTGGAGACGATGCGTGCCAAGGGCGTGATGCCCAGCTCGGCCGCGCGTGTGTCGCTCATGACCACGAGCGCGGCGGCACCGTCGTTGAGCGGGCAGCTGTTGCCGGCGGTGACCGTGCCGCCGGGCCGGAAGACCGGTTCGAGCGCGGCGACCTTCTCCAACGTGGTGCCGGCGCGCGGTCCGTCGTCGCGGGAGACGACCCTGCCGTCCGGCAGCGTCACCGGAGTGATGTCGACGTCCCAGAATCCCTCGGCGGCCGCCTTCTCGGCGAGGTTCTGGCTGCGTACCGCGAACTCGTCCTGCTCCTGGCGGCTGACCCCGCAGGCCTCCGCGACGTTCTCGGCCGTCTGCCCCATCGCGATATAGACATCGGGCAGTTCGCCGGCAGCACGCGGGTCGGTCCACGGCGGCTGTCCCCCGGCGCTGCGCAACGCCGTGCGCTGCTCGGCCGCCTCGTAGAGCGGATGGTGGGTGCCCGGCATGCCGTCCGCGCGTCCCTGCGTGTAGCGGGACACGGTCTCCACCCCGGCGGAGACAAAGACGTCGCCCTCGCCGGCCCGGATGGCGTGGAAGGCCATGCGGGTGGTCTGCAGCGACGAGCCGCAGTAGCGGTTGACGGTCGTGCCCGGTACGGTGTCGAGCCCGAGCCGGAGCGCCACCTGGCGGGCCAGGTTGTACCCCTGCTCGCCCGCGGGTTGGGCGCAGCCGAGCATGAGGTCCTCGATCTCGCCGAGTTCCAGCGCGGGCACCTGCGCCAGCGCGGCCTGGACCATCGCCACCGCGAGGTCGTCGGCACGCATGCCGGTCAACGATCCCTTGTTGGCCCGGCCGATCGGCGACCGCGCGGCCGCCACGATTACCGCCTCTGGCATGACAGCTCCCTTGCCTCGCCCCAAACCGCCACTATCCACAGAACCTACTGCGTGACCATCCAACCGCCGTCGACCGGCAACAGGACGCCGTTGATGTACTCGGCCGCCGGCGACAGCAGGAACAGGACGGCGGCGGCGACCTCCTCGGGCCGCCCCGCCCGCCCCATCGGATTGCGTTCGATCAACGAACGCCCAAGCTCGGTGTCGGAGAACCCGACCATGCGGGGCGTGGCGATCAGGCCGGGGGCGACCGCGTTGGCGCGCACCCCGGGAGCGGCCCGCGTGGCCAGATGCCTGGTGTAGCCGGCGATCGCCGCCTTGCCCGCCGTGTACCAGGGTGAGTCGGTGCCGACGAAGTTGCCCGCGACGGAGGCGATGTTGACCACCGCCGAACCCGGTAGCGGCGCCGTGGCGAGCCATGCGTCCGTCACCAGGTAGACGCTGCCCGCCGTCGCGGCGAGCGCGGCGTCGAAGTCCAGCGGCACGGCGCTGGAGGGGCCGGCGTTGTTCACCAGGTAGCGGATGGGCGCGAGCCCGGCGCGCTGCGCGGCGGCGAAACCTTCGGCCACGGCGGCACGGTCGGTGACGTCGGCGACCACCGCCAGGGCCGTCCCGCCCGCGGCCGTGATCTCGGCAGCGGTCGCCTCGACCCCGTCGCGCGACAGGTCCCAGGCGCAGACCCGCAGCCCCAGGCGACCGGCGAGGATCGCGGTCGCCCGGCCGATGCCGCTGGCGGCACCGGTCACGACGATCGAGTCACCGGGAGCGAAGCCGTAGTCCATCATCGCAACCTAACAAGCGCTTGGTCGGCAATACAAGGTGGAGATCCCTCACGCGGCATTCTCGGGCGCCGGCTGTGCGAAGAGGCCGGCACGCTCGGCGATGACGCGCCGCAACGCGAGCGGATCGCCGTGGGACAGGCGGTTGAGCGTGGCCCGCTTGAAGTAGCGATGAGCGTCGTGCTCCCACGTGAAGCCGATGCCACCGTGCAGCTGGATGCTCTCCGCGGTGACCGCGAAGGCGGCGTCCGCCGCGACGAGCTTGGCCATCGGAGCCACGACCGGCCGCTGCGCACTCTCGGCCCGCAGCCCGTACCAGGTCGTCGACGTGGCGGCCTCGACCGTGACGGCGAGGTCGGCGACCCGGTGACGCAGTGCCTGGAAACTGGCCAGCGGCGCGCCGAACTGGTGGCGAGTGCGCAGGTAGTCGATCGTCAGCTCCAGGCTGGCCGCCGCGACGCCCAGCGACTCCGCGGCGAGCGCGAGGTGCAGCAGGTCACGGGCCTCGTCCGGCGTCACCGCCAGCCGCATGGCGGGTGCTCCCGCGAACGAGAGCGTCGCGACCGGCCGGCTCGGATCCACTGTGGACGAAGCCGTACGGTCGATGCCCGCCAGCGACACGGCGTACAGGCCTGTCCCCTCCGGGCCGGTCGCCTCGACCACGGCGAGCGTCGCGATGTCGCCGTCGATGACGGCGTCGGCCTGCCCGTCGATCGCGCCGTCCGCCACGGTGAGTCCCGGAGCCAGGTGGAGGGCGACGACGGTCGAGCCGTCGGCGAGGGCGGCCTGGTCGCCGGGTGGCAGCAGCAGCCCGCCGAGCGCGGTGCCGAGCAACGGTACGGCGGTCAACGCCCGACCCAGCTCCTGCGCCACGACGGCGAGTTCGATCAGCCCGCCACCCGCGCCACCGTGCTCGGCCGGGACGGCCAGGCCCGCGAGTCCCAGTTCGGCCGCCATTCGCCGCCAGACGCCGGTGTCGAGGCTGCCCGGCTCACGGGAGCGGACGGGGTGCTGGGTCAGGAAGTCGCGGACCACCTCGCGCAGGTCGTCCTGTTCCGGCGTGAACGCGAAGTCCATCTAGGACCGTCCCAACAGGACGTTCGCGATGATGTTGCGCTGGATCTCGTTCGACCCA
>Ga0164243_10012626_pt1 | contig 11950 bp, 8 predicted proteins | sample OricompcompostOP_FD_108781 | JGI IMG/M metagenome (GOLD analysis project Ga0164243, IMG submission 108781) | Organic Plus compost microbial communities from Emeryville, California, USA - Original compost - Organic plus compost (OP) | ecosystem: Engineered > Solid waste > Mixed feedstock >...
AGCGCGCCGAGCAAGCCCAGCGGCACGGTGAACATGATGATCACCGGATGGATGAAGCTCTCGAACTGGGCGGCCAGCACCAGGAAGACCACCACCAGCGCCAGGGCGAAGGTGAAATAGAGCGTCGAGGAGGATTCCTTGAACTCGCGGCTCTCGCCCTTGTAGTCGATCTGCGCTTCCGAGGGCAGGCGCTGTTTCACCGTGTCTTCCAGGAAATTCAGCGCATCGCCCAGCGGATAGCCGTCGGCAAGCTGTGCCGAGATGGTCAGCGCGCGCTGCCGGTTGTAGCGATTGCGTGAATTGGTATCGCCGATCTCGTCCAGCGTGACCAGGTTGGAAAGGGGGATCAGGTCGCCGCTGCTGCCCGACCGCACATAGAAATTGCCCACGTTGGACGCCTGATCGCGGTTGCTCTCCTCCGCCTGCACGATGACGTCATATTCCTCGCCGTCCTCGATATAGGTGGTGATGGGGCGGCCGCCCATCAGCACGTCCAGCGTGCGGCCCACGTCCGACACCGAAACCCCCAGGTCCGCCGCGCGGTTGCGGTCCAGCGCCACGCGCACCTGCGGCTTGGTTTCCTTCAGGTCCACCTGCACGTTGCGGAAATTCGGGTTCTCGGCAATGGCGTCCAGCATGATCTCACGCCACCTCGCCAGCTCCTCGTAGGAGGGACCGCCGATGACGAACTGTACCGGCGTGTCGCTGCCGCCGGACAGGCCCTGCTGCATGAAGGGGAAGACCTGGACGCCGGGAATGGCCGAAAGCTCCTTCTGCACCCTCTCCATGACCTCGAAGCCGTCGGGCCGCTCCCCCCACGGGGCGAGCTTCACCACGGTGATGCCGGTGCTGTAGCCACCGCCGCCGCCCCAGCCGGGCACGCGGTTGATGACCGTCTCCGCGATCCCGTCGTCATGCAGTTGCAGGACACGCTTCTCGATCTGCTGCATGTGATCGACGGCATACTGGAAGGAAGCGCCCTGGGGCGCGTTCATCATGACGTTGAAACGTCCCTGGTCCTCCCGGGGGGCGAACTCGCTGGGCACAACCTTCAAGAGCAGCCCGATGCCGACAAACACGCAGACGACGCCAAGCACCACCCAGCCGCTGTTGTCGAACAGCGCGTTGAGCGTGGTCCGGTAGGAATGGGCCACCTTGCTGAAGGCGCTGTCCACGACGCGGGTGAGCCAGGTGTGCGCCGCCTCGCGCTTCAGCAGCTTGGAGCACATCATCGGAGACAGCGACAGCGCCAGGACGCCGGAGACCACCACGGCGCCCGAAACGGTTGCCGCCAGCTCGGTGAAGAGGCGGCCCGTATTGCCCTCGGCGAAGGCGATGGGCGCAAAGACCGCCACCAGAACGGTGGTGGTGGCGATGATGGCGAAGGCCACCTGGCTGGAGCCCTTGTAGGCGGCGAGCAAGGGCGCTTCCCCGCCCTCGATCCGCCGGTAGACGTTCTCCAGCACCACGATGGCATCGTCCACCACAAGGCCGATGGAGAGCACCAGGGCGAGCAGCGTCAGCAGGTTGATGGAGAAGCCGAGCGCGTAGAGGACGGAAAATGTGGCGGTGAGACACACCGGCACCACGACCGCCGGAATGAGCATGGCCCGCACGCTGCCCAGGAACAGGTAGATGACGAAGACCACCAGCAGCATGGCGATGCCCAGCGTCACATAGACCTCGTGGATGGCGGCGCGGATGAACACGCTGTCGTCAAAGGCGATATTGATGCTCATATGCTCTGGCAGCGTCGGGCGCAGATCCGCCAGCACCTTGTTCACGCCGTCGATCACGTCGATGGTGTTGGCCTGGCTCTGGCGCACGATGCCAAGACCCACGGTCGGCGTGCCGTTGCCGTGGAAATAGCTGCGGGTTTCCTCCGGCGCGCGTTCCACGCGGGCGATCTCGCCCAGGCGTATGATGTGGCCGTCATCGCCCTTGGCGATGGCCAACTGCCTGAAATCGTCCGGCGTGTGATAGAGCCGCTGCATGTTGACCGTGAACTCGCGGTCAGTGGATTCCAGCTTGCCGGCGGGCAGTTCCACATTCTCCGTCCGCAGCGCATTCTCGATATCCGTCACCGTGATGCCGCGCGCCGCCATTTCCTGCGGCTTCAGCCAGACGCGCATGGCCGGCAGCATGCCGCCGCCGCCCTGCATGATGCGCGCCACGCCATCCACGGTGGACAGGCGGTCGACGATATAGCGCTGGGCGTAATCGGTGAGCTCCATCAGATTGAACTGGGTGGAATTCAGCGTGATCCAGCCGATGGGGCTGGCATCGGAGTCGTTCTTGGAAACCTCGGGAGGATCGGCGTCTTCCGGCAGCTCGCGCAGGGCGCGGGAGACGCGGTCACGCACGTCATTGGCGGCGTCGTCGATGTCCCGGCTGGTGACGAACTCCACATTGATGTTGGAGCGCCCGTCATAGCTCGACGACGAGATGCTTCGGATGCCCTCGATCCCCGAGATGCGGTCTTCCAGAAGTTGGGTGATGCGGGTTTCGATCACGCTTGCCGAAGCGCCGGTATATGTGGTGGAGACGCCCACGATGGCCGAGTCCGTATCCGGATATTCGCGCAAGGGCAGCTTGGTGAAGGAAATCGCGCCGAAGGCCATGAGCAGAAGGCTCAGAACCGTGGCGAAGACCGGTCGCTTTACGGATACGTCGGATAGGATCATGGGCTGATTGTCCTGGCTCTTCCTGGCTCTTTTCTAGCTCTGGGCCGGGGGGAGAGCGCCCGCCTTGCTGGCCTGAATGTCCATGGTTCCCTCTCCGCTTCCGCCGGGGATGACGCGGACCACCTCGCCGTCTCTCAAGGTATCGGGATGCTCGATGATCACCGGCTCGCCCAGGTCCAGGCCCGAGACGATTTCCACATAGCCGGGCTTGCGGCGGCCCAGTTTCACTTCCCGCTGCCTGGCATGGTTGTCCTTGGTCAGGACGAAGAGATAGCTGTGGCTGCCCAGGTCGCTCACCGCGGTTTCCGGCACCGCCAGGACCTGGTCGCGGCTGCGCGTCACGTTGATGGTCAGCAGCATGCCGGGGCGCAGGTCGTGGTCCTGGTTGGGGATCAGGGCACGCACCTTCGCGGAGCGGGTCACCGGGTCGATGCGGGTGTCCACCACCGCCACCTTGCCTTCGAACTGGCGGTCGGGGAACGCGGAGGTCTGAGCCAGCACCTGCTGACCTTCCTTGATGGTGTCGAGATAGACTTCCGGCACGGTGAAATCGACCTTCAGCGTGTCGATGTCATCCAGCGTGGTGATCACGGTGCCGGGCGTGACCAGCGTGCCCACGCTCACCTGGCGGAGCCCCAGGCGGCCGCTGAAAGGCGCGCGAATCAGCCGGTCTGCCAGGCGGACCTGGTCGGCGTCCATACGGGCCTTGGCCTGCTCCACCAGCGACTGCTGCGTATCAAGCTGGGTCTGGGCGGTGGCGCCGCGGCTCACCAGGTCCTTGATGCGTTCGAGCTGCTTGCGTGCTTCCTCATAGGTGGCGCGGTCTTCGTCGAGCTGGGCCAGCTCCTCGGCATTGGTAAGCTCCACCAGAACGTCGCCCTTCTTTACCAGGTCGCCGTCCTCGAAGGAGACGCGGCTCACGGTTTCCGTTACCTTGGCGGTCACCGACACGGACTCGTTGGCATGGGTCGTGCCCAGGGCCTGCACGGAATCGGTGAATTCGACCAGTTGAGCCGGCTGCACCAGCACGGCGGCCGCGGCGTCCCCGCCCCAGTTTCCATTGCCTTCGGTTTCCATCGCCCGTTCGGCGACAAAATAGGCCAGGGCCAGGACCGCTGCGACAACGGCTACGGCAAACGGGTGGCGACCGATCAATTTCATATTCGTATCACACTTGTTGAAAACCGGGGTGCCGGCAGCCCTCCGCCAAACACCCGCATTAAACGGCAATCGTTCATATTTCCGTCGCCAGCCTGGACCTTTCCACCACCGTTGTTCGGGACGCTGTCCCGGCGATTGTGATGGGCGGAGTCCGGAAACGGCACTTCGGTGCTCGGGCTTGCCCCAGAGGAGCCGGTGCGCCGAAATGGTGTTGACCTCTCATCTTAGGGGATAGTCGGAAATAGGAGAGGAATCAAGGACTAGGTGCGCTGCAGCATTCAATTTGGCGTGAGGCAGGGGTGATGCCGTGCAACATGAAAGCAGGTCCGCGCCGGCGGGCTGTGCGGCCATTACATCCCTGAATTGCATAGCGCTCGAAGTGTAACATCGTTGCGAGCGGCGCGCTTGTATACAATACACGCCTTTGGCGCCTCACCCTGTGGTCGGCCGTGGCCATGTCGCAGCGCAGCATGAAACAAGCGGGCGCACCCTTGCAATTATGAACCCGTTGCCCCATTCCGGTCACGCTGATGTGTCAAACGGGCCGTGGAGGGTATCGTCTCATGACTGTCGAATTCGTGGTTGCCATGGCGCGCAACCGTGTGATCGGGCTCAACAACGGCCTGCCGTGGCATATTCCGGAAGACCTCGCCTTCTTCAAGGAGGCGACCATGGGGCACCCCATGGTGATGGGCCGCAAGACCTATGAATCCATCGGTCGGCTCCTGCCCGGGCGGGACAGCATCGTCGTCACCCGGCAGGCGGGTTACGAAGTGCCGGGGGCCATCGTCGCCTCCTCGGTGCCGGAGGCGCTGGACGCGGCAGCGAAGTCGCCCAGCGGCCAGGACTCCGGCAAGATCATGGTCATCGGCGGGGGGGAAATTTTCAAGGCCGCCCTGCCTCAAGCGGACGTGATCCATCTCACCCTGGTGGACGAGGATTATGAAGGGGACACCTTCTTTCCCGAGATCGATCCCGACGACTGGCGGGAAGCGAGCCGCACCGATATCCCCGCACGCGGGCAGCAGCCGGCTTTCAGCTTCATCAGACTGGAACGCCGCGCCCCCTGAGCGCGTTGAAGCGGCAGGCCACCCGCCGGGCGGCCGCGAGCATGCTGGAGAGGAGGCAGGGCATGGCCGATGACGAGGGCCCGAAAGTCTATCCCGCCGAGAAGGCGCGGCAGGGCAAGATTATCCTCAGGCACAGATTATCCCGCATCGTGTTCATCGCGGGTCTTGCCCTGCTCGTCATCCTGGCCGTCATTGCCTATTGGATGTAGGCTGGCCGGAAGACGCCCTGACCGGGACCGCCAGCATGCTCGATGCCCTGACCCACGAATTCTCCGTCTCCGGCCCGGTGCCGCTCAGCATCATCATCGTGCGGCTGGTGGGCGCGGCGATCCTCTGCGGTTTCATCGGGCTGGAGCGCGAACGGCAGAAATTCACGGCAGGGCTCAGGACCAACATGCTGATCGGCCTGGCGGCCGCCGGGTTCGCGCTCATCACCACCTTTCTCATGGCCATGTCGCCCCCGTCGCCCGACCATGTGCGCATGGACCCCATCCGCCTGGTCGAGGCGGTGACGGCCGGCGTCGCGTTCCTGGCGGCGGGCATTGTCGTCTTTTCGCGGGGCAAGGTGCACGGGCTCACCACCGGCGCCAGCATGTGGCTGTCGGGGACCATCGGCCTGGCGGCGGGGCTCGGCTACTGGAACATCGCCGTGCCGGCATCGGTGGCGGGACTGGTGGTGCTCTACCTGCTCTACCGGGTGGAGCTGGCGGCCGGCATGAAGAAGAAGGAAAGGGAGGAGGAGAATGGTCGGGAAGAGAGGATTTGAACCTCCGGCCCCCACGTCCCGAACGTGGTGCTCTACCAGGCTGAGCTACTTCCCGACGTCGTATCTTTGAGAACGGGCCTCCTTATAGGGCCCTCGCTGCCGCCGATCAATACCGAAATCGACCAGGGACGCAAATCATGCCCGCGCGGAACAATGGGGTGAAATCGGCATTGGAAACCGGGGAGAGGCTGCGCGGGTCCTCAAACGACGGGATGCAAGGGGCGTCTTCATCGCAGGTTCATTCTCTGTCACGACCATGGTTGTCCCGTTTCCACGGCAAGAGGCGGTCAGAACATGGAGTTCGATCTCAAGGGAAAACGCGTTCTGGTGACCGGCGGCAATTCCGGCCTGGGGGCGGCCATCGCGCAGGCCTTTGCCGGAGAAGGGGCGCAGGTCGCCATCAATTACCTGGACCGTCCGGACGATACGCGGGACCTCGTGGCCGGGATCGAATCCCGCGGCGGCATGGCCTTTAGCCATCGGGCGGATGTGAGCGACGCCGCCCAGGTGGCGCAGATGTTCCGGGCGCTGGACGAGACCTGGGGCGGCATCGACATCCTGATCAACAATGCCGGGCTGGACGGCCGGCGCGCCCTGGCCTGGGAGGCGGAGCCCGCCGACTGGTCCCAGGTCATCGACGTCAACCTCAAAGGCACCTTCCTCTGTGCCCGCGAAGCGCTGAAACGCATGGTGCCCCAGGGCAAGGGCGTCATCATCAACACCAGCAGCGTGCATGAGATCATCCCCTGGTCGGGCTACAGCGCCTATGCCGCCAGCAAGGCCGGCCTTTCCATGATGGCCAGGACGCTGGCGCAGGAGGCGGCACCCCATGGCGTGCGCGTGCTCTCCATCGCGCCGGGGGCCATCCGCACGCCCATCAACCGGGAGGTGTGGGATGACGCGCAAGGCCTCAAGGACCTGCTGACCAAGATCCCCATGGGCCGCATCGGCGAGCCGCAGGACATCGCCCGCATGGCCGTCGTCCTGGCCTCCGACATCGCGTCCTATGTCACCGCCACCACTGTCTTCGTGGACGGCGGCATGACCGCCTATCCGAGCTTCACTCATGGCGGGTGAGATCAACAGCACGCCCATCGAGGATTACGGCGTCATCGGCAATACCCTGTCGGCGGCCCTGGTGAGCCGGGACGGCTCCGTGGACTGGCTGTGCCTGCCCCGGTTCGATTCGCCCGCCTGCTTCGCGGCCCTTCTCGGCGGGCCGGAAAACGGCCACTGGCGCATCGCCCCGCGGGACAGGGTCATTCGCCGCTCCCGCCGCTACCTGCCGGATACGGCCGTGCTGGAGACCCGGTTCGAGACGGAGACGGGTGCCGTCACGCTCACCGATTTCATGCCGCTCTCGGAAGACGGCGAAAGGGCGGACCTTGTGCGCGTGGTCTCCGGCGTCGAAGGCCGGGTGGATATGGAGATGAATCTCATCATCCGCTTCGAATATGGCCGTTCGGTGCCCTGGGTGAAAAAGCGGGATTACGGCATGAGCGCGGTTGCGGGGCCCGATGCCCTGAACCTGCACACCGGCCTGCCGTTGAGCGGCGAGGGGCTGACCACGGTCAGCCGCTTCACCATCGCCGAGGGGGATGTGGTGCCGCTCACCCTCTCTTACCACCGGTCGCACCAGACCCCCCATTTCATCGCGGACCACTCGGAAAGCCTGGACCGCACGGTGAGCTGGTGGCGGGAATGGGTGAAGCGCGGCAGTTTCGAGGCCATGCCGGACAAGTGGCGCGCGCCGGTGGTGCGCTCGCTCATCACGTTGAAGATGCTGACCTATTCGCCCACCGGGGGCATCGTCGCGGCGGCCACGACCTCGCTGCCGGAATGCATCGGCGGCCTGCGCAACTGGGACTACCGCTACTGCTGGATAAGGGACGCGGCGCTGACCCTCTATGCGCTCCTCAGTTCCGGTTACCGCGACGAGGCGGAGAAGTGGCGGCAGTGGCTGTTGCGCGCCGTGGCGGGCGACCCCCGGCAATTGCAGATCATGTACGGCATCGCCGGCGAGCGCTGGCTGCCGGAATTCGACGTGCCGTGGCTGCGGGGGTACGAGAACACCGGCCCCGTGCGCATCGGCAACGGCGCCGCCCGGCAGATGCAGCTCGATGTCTATGGCGAGTTGATCGATACGCTGCACGCCGCTCGCGCCGCCGAGTTGCAGCCCCATGCCGAAGCCTGGGAGCTGCAAAAGGCGCTGCTGGCCCATCTGGAGGAGGTCTGGCAGTGCGACGACCATGGCATGTGGGAGATGCGGGGCCGGCCCCGTGCCTTCACCCATTCGCGCCTCATGTGCTGGGTGGCGCTCGACCGCTCGGTCATTGCCGTGGAGCGCTTCGGGCTGGACGGTCCGGCGGACCGCTGGCGGGAACTGCGCGATACGATCCATGCCGATATCTGCCGGCACGGCTTCAACGAGCAGATGAACAGTTTCGTGCAGTATTACGGCGGCACGGCGCTCGATGCGGGGCTTCTGCTCATGCCCCAGCTCGGATTCCTGCCCGTGGATGACAGGCGCGTCCAGGGCACCATCGCCGCCATCGAGAAGAACCTGATGCGCAACGGCTTCGTGCTGCGCTATTCCCAGGAGGACACGGACGACGGCATCGACGGGGAGGAGGGCGCCTTCCTGGCCTGCACCTATTGGCTCGCCGATGCCTATGTCCTGTCCGGGCGGCGGGAGGATGGCCTCAAGCTCTTCAAGCGGCTGCTGGACGTGGGGAACGACCTCGGCCTGCTCTCCGAGGAATATGACGTCCGCAATCATCGCCAGCTCGGCAACTTCCCTCAGGCCTTCTCCCATATCGGGCTGATCAACACCGCCCACAATCTCATGAAGGCGCGCGGCCCGGCGCGCCAGCGCTCCGAGCAGGAAGCGCCCAAGGGGCCGGAGCCGGTGGGCGCCGAACTCGAGGAGATATAGAAGAACCGGCGAGAGCAGGTGCTCTCGCCGGTTCCGGAACCGTCGGCAATGGACGGCGGGTTACGTCAGATAGGCGTAGATCATGGTCAGCACGCCCACCGTGCAGGCCAGGATGACGCTGTGCTTGATGGTGAAGCGGAACAGCTTGCCTTCCTCGGTCTGCGCCATGCCGGTGGCCGCCACGGCGACGGCGATGCTCTGCAGGCTGATCATCTTGCCCATCACGCCGCCGGCCGAATTGGCGCTCGCCATGATGGCGGAATGCAGGCCGAGCTGGTTGGCGGTGACCACCTGCAGGTTCCCGAAGAGCGCATTGGCCGACGTGTCGCTGCCCGTGAGGAACACCCCCAGCCAGCCGAGCAAGGCGCTGAAGAACGGGAACAGCGCGCCGGTGGCCGCGAAGGCCAGGCCCAGCGTCACCGTGGCGCCGCTGTAGTTCATCAGGTAGGCGAGCCCCAGCACCACGGCGATGGTGAGGATGGGGAAGAAGAGCTGCCGGGCGACCGATCCCAGGAGCTTGAAGTACGCCCCCACCGACATGCGCAGCACGATGGCGCCGGCCACCGTGGCCAGGGCGCAGGCGGACCCGGCGGCCTTCAGCCAGTCCAGCTTGTACATGGCGGCATAGGGCGTCGGCTCGGTGACGACGGGGGGCATGCGCGTGATCTGATTGTGCAGGCCCGGCCATTCGAAATTGACGGTCACGGCATTGAGGAGGCCGTCGATGAGCCCGCTGCCCCACAGCAGCACGAAGAAGACCAGCAGCAGATAGGGCGACCAGGCGAGAAGCGTCGGCCCGAAGCCATGGGTTTCAGGCTGGATATAGGCCTCATGCTCGCCGGCCAGCACGAAATTGTCCTTCGGCTGCCAGACCTTGAACAGGATGACGAGCCCGATCATCGCGGTCAGCGAGGCCAGGATATCCACCAGTTCCGGCCCCACCGTATTGGAGATGAGAAGCTGCACGCCGGCGAAGCACAGGCCGCAGACGACGACAGCTGGCAGCACGCCCTTGAGGGCGCGGCTGCCGCCCATCACCATCACCAGATAGGCCGGGATGATGATGGAGATCGGCGCGCAAAGGCGGCCGACCCAGGCGCTCAGCTCATCCACCGGCAGGCCGGTGATGCCGGCGAGCGTGATGACCGGAATGCCGATGGAGCCGAAGGCGACCGGCGCCGTATTGGCCAGCAGGCAGATGGCGGCGGCATAGAAGGGCGAGAAGCCGAGGCCGGTGAGCATGGCCGCGGCCACGGCCACGGGCGTGCCGAACCCCGCCGCGCCTTCGATGAAGGCGCCCAGCGCGAAGGCGATGAGGATGGCCTGCAGCCGCCGGTCATGGGTGAGGCCGCCGATGGAATCCTTGATGATCTCGAAATTGCCGGTCTCGACCGTCAGGCGGTAGAGCACCACCGCCCAATAGACGATCCAGGCGATGGGAAAGAGGCCGAAGGCGGCGCCGTACAGCGTGGAACTGACGGCGAGACCCACCGGCATGCCATAGATGGCGACGGCCACCACCAAGCCGGCCGCGAGGCCGGAGAGAGCGGCGATCCAGGCCGGTTTTCGCAGGACACCGATCAGGAGGAGAAGAACGAGAATCGGCACCACGGCCGCAAGCGTTGAAAGGACCAGACTGTCGCCCAGAGGCAAATATTCCTGCTGCCACATATGGACCGGTTCCCCCTTTTATATTGTTACTACCCCGAAAGCGCCAGACGCTAGCACATGCCCGCGCAAAGGCCAAAGCCTTAGGATTGCATTTAACGAAGCTGTTATCTTGGAAACAATCCATCCGCCATGCCGAGCCGCCTGGCGGAATCAGACCTGGGTGCGGAGCTGGGGCGCCAATTGCGGCGTCGCCTCCTCGGGCGCGACGACATAGTCGCACTGCGAAAGATCGCCATGGATGTCGATGGAGCCGATCGCGTCCAGCCCCGCGTATGAATCGTCCCCGTGCTTCGCCACCCTGAAGAACCGGTAATCGAGCTCCTTGAAGAGCGCTTCGATCCGGCTCTGTCGTTCCACCCTGAATGTATTGTCAGCTCTGTAGGCGGGAAGGATTTCCACGAGGACGATGGGCCTGTCCCTTTTGATCACCGGGAGGAGGGCCTCTATGACTTCGAGTTCACATCCCTCGACATCGATCTTGATCATGCCAACCGTGCCGATATTCAGCGCAGCCTCGGCCGTTTCATAGCAGGTGACGGCCACGATCTGTCTGGACTCGACGTTGTGCATCGGGCGAAACGCCTCGACGATTGTGGCCGACGTGTCGGTGTCGAGGGAAGAAAACAGGTTCAGCGTCAGGAGCGTGTCCCTGGTGTGGAGGCCTGCGGGAACAACAGTGCAGTTGGAGAACCTGTTGGCCCGAATCAGCTGCTGCAGGTAGCTCACGCAGTTCGGGTTGGGTTCGAAACCGACATAGCTGACATCCTGTGCCGTAGCCTTGAGCTTGATCAGCGACTGGCCAACATTCGCTCCAATGTCGAGAAATACGCCATTCCGGCCCGGCAACAGGACAGCCAGCAGGTCGGTCATCCAGGCTTCGGTCTGATTGCAATAGATGCCGCGGATATGAGGAATGATGAATTCGTGGTTCTTGATCGTGACGCGGCGCCGGTAATTGAGCTTGGTCAGGTACCAATTGATCCGTCGACGCAGCCCGGTCCTGCGCAAAAAGGTATCGAACGCAGCGATCATGAATTTTCCCCGATGTCGAGATGCCTTGTTGGTATGGGAGTGAGCTGCCGCTCAATGGGATGACCAATATGGAGGTGGTCTATCCGTTGGCCTCCCGTCCAAGCTTTTCTGCTGCCATGGAGGCCCCCCCCTTTATTTCACCGATTATGCAAAAGGTTATCACAGGAGGTATTTCCGCCAAAGTCCAAACTTCCTTGGCAAAGTTACCGTTTGAGGGGGGACTGTGCGGACCTGCGGCAGGCGCTGTCACGCAGTCTGCCGCGGCGTCTCCCCCTGATCCTCTGATACCGTCAGTGCGCGCGGTCGATACAGAAGTCGATGATGTCGGCGAGGACGGTGTGTTCCGCCGAAGGAGGGAAGAGGCCCAGGGCGTCGCGGGCCATTTCGCCGTAATGGCGGGCGCGCTTCACCGTGTCGGTGAGGGCCTCCGTTTCGCGCATGAGCTGCAGGGCATGGTTGAGGTCGGAGGGCTTCTGGTCCAGATCCTCCAGCGTGCGCCGCCAGAACCTGCGCTGCTCCTGCGTGCCCCGGGCGAAGGCCAGCACCACGGGCAGGGTGATCTTGCCCTCGCGGAAATCGTCGCCCACCGTCTTGCCGAGCTGCGCCTGCCGGGCGGAATAATCCAGCGCAT
>Ga0164243_10012627_pt1 | contig 11949 bp, 12 predicted proteins | sample OricompcompostOP_FD_108781 | JGI IMG/M metagenome (GOLD analysis project Ga0164243, IMG submission 108781) | Organic Plus compost microbial communities from Emeryville, California, USA - Original compost - Organic plus compost (OP) | ecosystem: Engineered > Solid waste > Mixed feedstock >...
CTCACCCGCCAGGGTCACCGGGTAGCCACGGCTGCCACCGGTGAGGACGGCCTGAAGCTGCTGCGCGAGCAGCGGCCGGACCTGATCGTGCTGGACGTGATGCTGCCCGGCATCGACGGCTTCGAGGTGTGCCGGCGCATCCGGCGCACCGACCAGCTGCCGATCATCCTGCTCACGGCCCGCAGCGACGACATCGACGTCGTGGTCGGCCTGGAGTCCGGCGCGGACGACTACGTCGTCAAGCCCGTGCAGGGCCGGGTGCTGGACGCCCGGATCCGCGCGGTGCTGCGCCGCGGGGAGCGGGAGTCCAACGACGCCGCCACGTTCGGCAGTCTGGTCATCGACCGCGCCGCGATGACCGTCACGAAGAACGGCGAGGACCTCCAGCTCACCCCGACCGAGCTGCGCCTGCTGCTGGAACTGAGCCGCCGCCCCGGCCAGGCCCTGTCCCGGCAGCAACTCCTGCGCCTGGTCTGGGAACACGACTACCTGGGTGACTCCCGCCTGGTGGACGCGTGTGTGCAGCGGCTGCGCGCCAAGGTCGAGGACGTCCCGTCCTCGCCCACCCTGATCCGCACGGTCCGCGGGGTCGGCTACCGCCTGGACGCGCCTCAGTGACGGACACGCAGGCAGGTCTCCGCGGCTGGGCCGCGGCTCGCAAGGGAGTGTGGTCGAGGCTGCGTTTCACCAGTCTGCGGCTGCGGCTGGTGGTCGTCTTCGGCCTGGTGGCGCTCACGGCCGCCGTCTCCGCCTCCGGGATCGCGTACTGGCTCAACCGGGAGGCGGTCCTCACCCGCACCCAGGACGCGGTGCTGCGTGACTTCCAGCAGGAGATGCAGAACCGGGCCGCGTTGCTGCCCGAGCGCCCTACGCAGGACGAACTCCAGCACACGGCCGGGCAGATGGCGAACAGCAGCCAGCGCTTCAGCGTGCTGCTGGTCGCCCAGGACGCCGACGGCAGGCCGCTGTACAGCAGTTCCGGCGCCCTGGACGGCTTCACCCTGGCCGACGTGCCCAAGTCCCTGCGTACGGCGGTCGACGACAAGGCCGGCTCCGACAAGGCCGAGTACCACCTGTACTGGCAGCGGATCGTCAAGGACGACAAGCCGTACCTGATAGCCGGCACCCAGGTCATCGGCGGCGGCCCGACCGGTTACATGCTCAAGTCCCTCGAGCAGGAGGCGAAGGACCTCAACTCCTTGGCCTGGTCCCTGGGCATCGCCACGGGCCTCGCCCTGATCGGCTCCGCGCTCCTCGCCCAGGCGGCAGCCACCACCGTACTGAAGCCGGTGCACCGCCTCGGAGTCGCCGCCCGCCGCCTCGGCGAAGGAAAACTGGACACCCGGCTGCGGGTGTCCGGCACCGACGAACTGGCCGATCTCTCCCGGACGTTCAACAACGCGGCCGAGGCGCTGGAGAAACGGGTCGCCGACATGGCCGGCCGCGACGAGGCGTCCCGCCGCTTCGTGGCCGACATGTCCCACGAACTGCGCACCCCGCTCACCGCGATCACCGCCGTCACCGAGGTCCTGGAGGAAGAGCTGGAAGCAGGCACCGGATCGGTCGACCCCATGATCGAACCCGCGGTCCGCCTGGTCGTCAGCGAAACCCGCCGCCTCAACGACCTCGTCGAGAACCTCATGGAGGTCACCCGCTTCGACGCGGGCACGGCCCGCCTGGTCCTCGACGACGTCGACGTGGCCGACCAGATCACCGCGTGCATCGACGCCCGCGCCTGGCTGGACGCCGTCGAGCTGGACGCCGAACGCGGCATCATGGCCCGCCTGGACCCCCGCCGCCTGGACGTCATCCTGGCGAACCTGATCGGCAACGCCCTCAAGCACGGCGGCTCCCCGGTCCGCGTCACGGTCCGCGAGGAGGACGACGCGGTCGTCATCGACGTACGCGACCACGGCCCGGGCATCCCCGAGGACGTCCTCCCGCACGTCTTCGACCGCTTCTACAAGGCCAGCGCCTCCCGCCCGCGCTCCGAGGGAAGCGGCCTGGGCCTCTCCATCGCCCTCGAGAACGCCCACATCCACGGCGGCGAGATCACCGCCGCGAACTCCCCCGACGGCGGCGCCGTCTTCACCCTGCGCCTCCCCCGGGACGAACCGAAGAAGGAGGACTGATGAAGCGTCTCGCGGCCCTCCTCTCCCTGGCCGCCATAACGCTGGCCGGCTGCGGCATACGGCCCACGGAGGTGCCGACCAACTTCGGCCCGGCCCCCTCCCGCGTCCACTGCTCGCTCTCCGAACCGGACGCCTCGCCCCGGGCCAGCCGCGGCCTCCCGGTCCAGATCTTCCTCCTGTGCGGCTCCCAGCTGGTCGCGGTCGACCGCACGGTCCGCGTCCCCGACGGCACGGCCGACGCGGCCCGCCGCGTCCTGGTGGCCCAGGGCCTCCTGGACGAACTCCAGGCACCCCCCTCCGCACAGGAGAAGGAGGCCGGCTACACCACGGACGTCCGAGGCGCCACAGGAGTGACGGGCCCGCACCGCGACGACCCGGACGAAACCCTCCGCCTGACGACACCCCCCACCGCCCTCACCTCCTACGCCCTGGCGCAGATCGTCTGCACCTTCTCGGACTCCGCCGCCGCCGAGAGCGACGGCTCGGTCGTCCTGGGCGGCCCCACGGACACCCCGCCCCGCCGCTACGAGTGCACGGACGAGGTCCGCACCCGCCCCGGCACCGACGCACCCCCGTCCACGGAGGTCGGCACCACCTGACGACCGGCACCCGCGTACGGCGGAGAGAGGCCGGGGTGGGGGGTGCCCGCCCGCAGCGGCGGGCGTCAAAAAGAGAGAACAAACAAGCACACAGATCCGCCCGCCCGAGGACGGACACCCCCCACCCCGGCCCCGCCCCCCCTCTGACCGCAGGCGCGACGCTCACCCCCACCGAAGAAGCGGATGCGCCGCAGGCATCCACCCCGGAACCGATCCCACCGAAAAGCGCGTCTTGGGGGTCGTGCAGCGTCAAGGCTCCATCGGCGACACCGCCGTGATCCGCGTCCGCGCGACAGGAGGCATCCTCCTGGTCGCCCACCTTGTGTTCGTCGCCTGGCTCACGCTGCGCCCCCTGGACGTCCCCTGGGTGATGCCCGCCAACCTCCAGCCGTTCGCCGGCCTGCGCGCCGACCTCGCCCTCGGCTGGCGCGAGGCCACACGCTGCATCGTCGAGGGCCTCGCCCTGCTCGCCCCGCTCGGGGTCCTGCTGCCGATGGCCCACGGCAGGACGACGTCCTCCCCCCTCGGCTCCCTGGCCCGTACGACGGCCGCCGTGGCCCTCATCTCCCTCGCCATCGAGCTGCTCCAGACCGGCGTCCCCGGCCAGATCGTCGACGTCGACTCGCTCCTGCTCAACACACTCGGCGCGGCGATCGCCCACACGGCCGTCGTCCCGGCCGCCCGGGCCCGCCTCCGCCGCGGGGGGAACCGCGCGCCGGTACCCCAGGAGGAGCCGTCTCAGGGTCGGACCCCGACGATCCCCAGGGTCGGGATGGCCCCGTAGCACGACGCTTCATACGGTTTGTCCTCGTAGCGTTGAGGTCAGTGGAAGAGAGACGACCGACGCTCACGAAGGAGCCACGCCATGACCGCGCTCGCCCGACCCACCCACGGCCGCATGATCGGCGGAGTGTGCGCCGCGCTGGCGCGCCGCTTCGGAACCTCCGCCACCACGATGCGCGTGATCTTCCTGCTCTCCTGCCTGCTGCCGGGCCCGCAGTTCCTGCTCTACATAGCGCTCTGGCTGCTGCTGCCGTCGGAGAAGTCGGAAAGCACAGCCTGGTGAAAAAAGAAGGACACCCCCGGTCGGTTCCCCGGTCGGGGGTGTCCTTCTGTTCCTGGGATCAGGCGCCCACCGCAGCGGTCCCCCGAACCCGAGCCGCCCGAGTCCCCACCAGGGTGATCGCCACGACACCGAGGACGGCCACCAGCCCGACCCCGACGGTCCCGCCCCACCCCCCGGCGTGGAAGGCGACGGCCCCGACGGTGCTCCCCGCGCTGGAGCCGATGTAGTAGGCGGACTGGTACAGCGCCGCGGCCTGCGCCCGCCCGGCCGAGGCCGTCTTGCTGACCGCCGACGACGCCACGGCGTGCCCCGCGAAGAACCCGGCGGTGATCAGCACGAGCCCCAGCAGCACCAGCGGCAGCGACCCCGCCAGGGACAGCAGCAGCCCCGACGCCGTCGTGGCACCGGCCGCGTACAGGGCGCCCCGGCGCCCGAGCCGGTCCACCAGCCGCCCCGCCGTGGAAGCGGACACCGTGCCGACGAGGTACACGAGGAAGATCGAACCGACGATGCCCTGGGGCAACGAGAACGGCGCCTCGGTGAGCCGGTACCCGATCACGGTGTAGACACCGCCGAACACGGTCATGAACAGCGCGCCGATCGCGTACAGCCGCCGCAGCAACGGATCGGACAGATGACCCCGCACGGTCCGCACCAGTACGCGGGGCCGCAGCGACCCCGGCGTGAAGTGCCGCGGCGCGGGAAGCAGCAGCCGGAAGGCGACCGCGCAGGCCACCGCGACGGCGCCGATGACGCCGACAGCGATCCGCCAGCCCCACTCCTGGGCCACCCAGCCGGTGATGACACGGCCGCTCATGCCGCCCACGCTGTTGCCGGCGACGAACAGCCCGATCGCCGTGACGAGCGCCCTGGGCCGCACCTCCTCGGCGAGGTACGCGGTCGCCGAGGCGGGCAGACCCGCCAGCGCGGCGCCCTGGACCGCCCGCAGGACGACGAGGGAGGTCAGGTTCGGCGCGAAGGGCACCACGAGGCCGACGGTGACCGCGACGGCCAGGGAGGCCGTCATGACGGTACGGCGGCCGTACCGCTCGGAGAGGGCGCTCATGGGGAGCACGAACAGGGCCAGTCCCCCGGTCGCGGCCGCCACCGTCCAGCTTGCCGCGCTCGCGGGCACGCCGAGCTCACCGGAGATCAGCGGCAGCAGGGCCTGCGTGGAATAGAGAAGGGCGAAGGTCGCGACCCCGGCGAGAAAGAGAGCGAAGCTCATCCGGCGGTATCCGGGACCGCCCGGGGCCATACGGGAGTCGTCGACAGGGGCTGCGGGTGCGGCGGCGGCGACCACGGAGGTGGACGCCCCGGTACTGGCGGGTGACATGCTTCGACGCTACGAACCCCACCACTGATCCGTCCAATGCATGGATTCGCCATAATCGTTCCTATGGCGCATCAGCACAGCTCACGACGTCGGCTGTCACCGTCCGGTGACACAGAAGACATGGCCGACATGACCCGCCTGCTCGCTCCCCGCCTCGCGTACTTCGCCGGTGTGGCCCGCACGGAGCACGTCACCCGGGCCGCGCACGAGATGGGGGTGCCGCAGTCGACGCTGTCGCGGGCCATGGTGCGCCTGGAGCAGGACCTGGGCGTGGACCTGTTCGCCCGGCACGGCCGCACGGTGTCGCTGACCCCCGCGGGCCGTACGTTCCTCGCCTCCGTCGAGCGCGCCCTCGCCGAGGTGGAGCGCGCCGCCGAGGAGGTCCGTGCCGACGCCGACCCGGCGACCGGCAAGGTCGCCTTCGGCTTTCTGCACACCATGGGCGCTGAGACGGTGCCGGGCCTGCTCCAGGCGTTCCGCGCCGATCATCCGCGCGTCCGCTTCAGCCTGGTGCAGACCTACGGGGAGGCGATGCTGGAGGGCCTGCGGGCCGGTGAGCTGGACCTGTGCCTGACGTCGCCGGTCCCGGACGCCCCGGACCTGGTGGCCCGCCGCCTGGACGAGCAGAAGCTCCGCCTGGTCGTCCCCGCGGAGCACCGTCTCGCGGCCCGCCGGCGGATCCGGCTGGTGGAGGCGGCGGAGGAGAACTTCGTGACGCTGGAGCCGGGTTACGGGCTGCGCCGGATCACGGACGACCTGTGCCGGGAGGCCGGGTTCCGGCCGCGGATCGCGTTCGAGGGTGAGGAGGCGGAGACGCTGCGGGGCTTGGTGGCGGCGGGTCTCGGCGTGGCGCTGCTGCCGCCGCCGGCGGTGCCCCGGCCGGGGGTGAGCGAGCTGACGGTGACGGCTCCCCGGGCGGCGCGCGAGATCGGCGTGGCCTGGCTGGCGGACCGCCCGGACACGCCTCCGGTGGCGGCGTTCAAGAGGTTCCTGCTCTCCCGCAGGGGGACGTTGCTGCCGTGACAGGACGAACCGAGCGGGACGACAGGACGACACAACACAACTCGGCCACCCGACCACCCGCCCCCGCCTACCGCCTACCGCCTACCGCCGCAGCGACTTCCCGAACCCGGAGGCGAGCGGCATGCGCAGCCCGAGCGGCGGCGGTGCGGCGAACGCGTCGGCGACCGGCCGCGAGAACACCGTCCCGAACAGGCAGCCCATGACGAAGTCCTCGGCCAGCGCCAGCACTTCGTCCCGGTGCTGACGCAACCGGTGCCGGTCGGAGTGCACTTCGAACCGGCACACCTCCCGGTTCGCCTTCTTCGCCCGCGCCGCCAGCCGGAACGACAGTTCGGGGTCGGTGCGCTCGTCGTTCGTGCCGTGCACGATCATCACGCGCCGCCCGGCGAGCTGCTTCACCGGTTCGGGCGAGTCCGCGGTGTCCTCCTCGGGCAGCCAAGGGGCGATGGCGAGCACGGAGTTGACGGCCTCGTGGCCGCCCGCGCGCAGTGCCGCCCGCCCGCCCATGTCGAGGCCGGCGAGGCACACGGGCACGTCGCCGTAGAGCCGTACGACCTCGTCGGCTGCCCACAGGGCGTCATCGAGGTGCGCGGCCTCGTCGCCGTTCCAGCCGCGGTAGCGGTAGTGGACGACGTGGACGGCGAGCCCTTCCCCGCGCCCCGCCCGGTGGAGCCGGCGGCCGAGCGCGCGAGTCATGGAGGTGGCCAACAGCGGTGCGGGTCTGCGATATGAGCTCGCGTCACCTGGCGGGAGCAGCAGCACCACGCCGCTCACCGCCGTCGGCTCCGGCCCCATCGCCCTGCCCAGCCGGACCCTGCGCACCGGCGTCGCTTGCTGTGCCATGACAGAACAGTGGCAGAAGTGGGCGGGTCCGCGACCCGTCCGTGCGGTCACCGTTACGTATCGACGGATGTGTAAAGCGGCGATCCGGACGTCTGCGCGGGGACGCGCTCTCTACGCGCGTAGGCGTTAGAGTGCGGAAATGACGAGCCAGACTGCCCCGAAGGCGCACACCCCGAGCTCGGACCAGATCCGCCGGGCCCCGAAGGTTCTGCTGCACGACCACCTCGACGGCGGGCTCCGCCCCGGCACGATCGTCGAGCTCGCCCGCGAGTCGGGCTATTCCGGTCTCCCCGAGACCGACCCCGGCAAGCTGGGCCTCTGGTTCCAGGAGGCCGCCGACTCCGGCTCGCTGGAACGCTACCTGGAGACGTTCTCGCACACCGTGGCGGTCATGCAGACCCGCGACGCCCTGGTGCGTGTCGCCCGCGAGTGCGCCGAGGACCTCGCTGAGGACGGGGTCGTCTACGCCGAGGTGCGTTACGCCCCGGAGCAGCACCTGGAGGGCGGGCTCACCCTGGAGGAGGTCGTCGAGGCGGTCAACGAGGGCTTCCGGGAGGGCGAGCGGATCGCCCGGGAGAACGGCCACCGCATCCGGGTGGGCGCGCTGCTCACCGCGATGCGGCACGCGGCCCGCTCGCTGGAGATCGCCGAGCTGGCCAACTCGTACCGTGATCTGGGCGTGGTCGGCTTCGACATCGCGGGCGCCGAGGCGGGGCACCCTCCGACCCGGCATCTCGACGCCTTCGAGTACCTGAAGCGGGAGAACAACCACTTCACGATCCACGCGGGTGAGGCGTTCGGGCTGCCGTCGATCTGGCAGGCCCTCCAGTGGTGCGGCGCCGACCGGCTGGGGCACGGGGTGCGCATCATCGACGACATCCGGGTGCGGGACGACGGCTCGGTGGAGCTCGGCCGGCTCGCGTCGTACGTGCGGGACAAGCGCATCCCGCTGGAGCTGTGCCCGAGCTCCAACCTCCAGACGGGCGCGGCCGACTCGTACGAGGCGCATCCGATCGGGCTGCTGCGGCGGCTGCACTTCCGTGCCACGGTGAACACCGACAACCGTCTGATGTCCCACACCAGCATGAGCCAGGAATTCGAGCATCTTGTCGAGGCGTTCGGTTACACGCTCGACGACATGCAGTGGTTCTCCGTCAATGCGATGAAATCATCGTTCATTCCTTTCGATGAACGGCTGGCCATGATCAATGACGTGATCAAGCCCGGATATGCCGAACTCAAGTCCGAGTGGCTTTTCCGACAGACGAGCTCTACCAGCGGTTCTCCCGGCGAGGGCGGCTGACCAGCGGTCCTGCGCGCACAGGGACTGCGGACGCCATTCACAATCCGTCCGCAATTCGATGTTTGCGGCCGGACGGCGGGGGTGTTTACGGTCGAAGCACCGCTCACATCCCCGTTCTCGAATTCCGAGGTTTTCCATGAAGCAGTCTGCCGCCAAGTCCCTCGGTGTCGCCGCGCTCGGTGCCGCCTTCGCCGCCACGGGCGCGGGTGCCGCGAACGCCGCGCCCGCCGTCCCCGACGCCGGCGCGGCGCTGGACACCGTGACCCGGACGCTCCCGGCGGAGAGCCTGACGCAGGCCACCCCGAACGCCGCCGAGGGCCTGGCCGGCGGGCAGGAGGCGGTGGCCGCCGGACTGGCCGCCGCGCAGCCGGCCGCCGAGCGGACGCTGGCGGGCGCCCCGGCGCTGGCCGCCGCCCCCACCGGCGCGGCCACCGGGCTGCTCGGCGGGCTGCCGGTGCAGAGCCTGCCGGCGCAGGGCCTCCCGACGCAGGGCCTGCCCGTGAACGGCGTCCCGCTGGGCTGATCCCGGCGTACGGCCACACACCGGCGGGGCGCACTCGTGACATGGGGGTGCGCCCCGTTGCCATGCCCCGTCCACCTGCGGGTTCTCCGACTCCGGGGGCCATTGTCAGTGCGCTGCGGTAGCTTCCGAAGTGGTGGGCGCGACGATGCGTCCCACGGGACGGCCACAGGGGTGGGTGGACGATGAGCGACGGTACGGCGACCACGACGACGGACCTCGACGTCAGGCTGGAGAAGCACCGCGTCGAGCTGACCGGGTACTGCTACCGCATGCTCGGTTCGTCGTTCGAGGCCGAGGACGCGGTGCAGGACACGATGGTGCGCGCCTGGCGCAGCTACGACAAGTTCGAGGGCCGCTCCAGCCTCCGCTCGTGGCTGTACCGCATCGCGACGAACGTCTGCCTGGACATGCTGACCGCGGGCAACAAGAGGGCCCGGCCCATGGACCTCACCGAGTCGACGCCGCTCGCGCAGGCCGCGCTCGCCCCGCGCCCGGACCACACCTGGCTGGAGCCGGTGCCGGACAGCCGTGTGCTGCCCACGACGGACGATCCGGCGGAGGCGGCCGTCGCCAAGGAGTCGGTGCGGCTCGCCTTCATGGCCGCGCTCCAGCAGCTGCCGCCGAAGCAGCGGGCGGTGCTCATCCTGCGCGAGGTGCTGGCGTGGAAGGCGAGCGAGGTCGCCGAGCTGCTCGGCACCTCGGTCGCGTCGGTGAACAGCGCGCTCCAGCGGGCCCGGGCCACGCTCGCCGAGCAGCAGCAGCCGGGCGCCGACGCTGCGGTCTCCGATCCGCTGGACGAGGAGCAGCAGAAGCTCCTGGACCGCTATGTCGCCGCCTTCGAGGGGTACGACATGACGGCGCTGACCGCGCTGCTGCACGAGGACGCCATCATGACGATGCCGCCGTTCGACCTGTGGCTGACCGGCGCCGGCGACATCACCGGTTTCATCACGACGCTGGGCGCCCCGTGCGCGGGTTCCCGGCTGGTTCCCGTCCAGGTCAACGGGCTGCCGGGGTTCGCGCAGTACAAGCCGGACCCGGAGGCGGGCGGGTTCACGCCGTGGGCGATCCAGGTCCTGGAGATCTCAGGGGGGCGGATCACCGGGTTCCACTGCTTCCTCGACACGAAGCGCTGGTTCCCGCTGTTCGGGCTGCCGCTCCACCTCGAAGCGGAGGCCGACGAGGTCGAGAAGGGCGTCTAGGGCGGGGTCCGGGTCCCTCAGCCGTATCCGGCCGCCGGCGCGCCGGGCGGTGAGCTGGAGCCGGGCCAGCAGGTCGACGGTGCCCAGGCCCGGCGGGCCGAGCCCGCCGACGTCGCACACGACCACCCTGGACGGGCCGCCCTCCAGCCGTGTCCGGACGACCGCGCACAGCCCTGTCACCTCACCCCGGGTGACGGGGCCGGCCAGCACGAGTACCGCGGGTGTCATGGCGTCCACGAGCGGTAGACCGGACCCGGCCCGCCAACTCATCGCGGGCGCGTGCCGGCGTGTCCGCCGTCCGGGATCACATTGACCCGGGCGCCTCCCTCACCGGAGGGTTGGCTGTATGGCCCAAGCACCCGTTCCTCCTCGTAGACAGCGCGTCCCGCTTCCCGCGAAGGAGACTCCGTGCAGGGGGTGTTGACGGGGTTCGCGGTGATCGCGGTGGTCATCGCCGTCGGCTATGTGATCGGCCGACGCGGGTACCTCGGGGAGCACGGCCGGGAGGTGCTGACGAAGCTGGCCTTCCACGTGGCGTCACCGGCGCTCCTCTTCACCACGCTCGCGGGGACCGACCTCTCGGTGATCTTCTCCAGCCGTCTGCTGGTCACCGCGTTGAGCACGGCCGCGGCGGCCGGGGTCTTCGTGGCGGTCGCCGTCGTACGCCGCTGGGGCGTGGGCCGCACCACGATCGGCGCCCTGTGCTCCAGCTACGTCAACTCCGGGAACCTGGGCATCCCGATCGCCGTGTACGTCCTCGGCGACGCGTCGCTGGTCGCCCCGGTGCTGCTGTTCCAGCTGGTCGGGGTCACGCCGGTCGCGCTGACGATCCTCGACCTGTCCAACGGTGGCGCGAAGGGCAACCCGCTGTGGCACCGCCTGCTGACACCGCTGCGCAACCCGATCGCGCTCGGCTCCCTGGCGGGCGTGGCGGTGTCGGCGGCGGGGGTGCGGGTGCCGGCGCCGGTGCTGGACCCGCTGACCCTGATCGGCGGCATGTCGGTCCCGGCGGTCCTGCTGGCCTTCGGCATCTCCCTGTGCGGCAGCACGATGCCGGGCCGGGGGCCGGACCGGCTCCCCGTGTTCCTGTCGGTGGCGCTGAAGTCCCTCGGCCAACCCGCCGCGGCCTGGGCGCTGGCGGCCGGCGTCTTCGGCCTGCGGGGCGCTCCCCTTCTCGACGTGGTGGTGACGTCGGCCCTGCCCGCCGCGCAGAACCTCTACACCTACGCGTCGGCCTACGGCGTGGCCGAACGCCTGGCCCGCGACGCGATCCTGCTGTCGACGGTGCTCTCGGTGCCGGTGCTGGTGGCGGTGGCGGCGCTGCTGGGCTGACGCCGATCAGTCGACGGGGAACTCACCGGTGTCGACCGTCAGGCCGAACGGATCCGGCAGCTTGATGGGGTCGCCGAACTTCACGGCGCTCAGAACCCGGTAGACATCGCCCTTGGGCTCGCCGAAGAGCGTGGCGGTGGGGCCGCCGGGGGCCCAGCGGTCGACCAGCAGGTACAGCGGGATCCCGGCGGTGGCGTAGGCGGCGGGCTTGCTGACGCGGTCGTGCTGGGCGTTGGACTTGGAGGTCACCTCGACGACGAGTTCGGCCAGGGCCGCCGGGATGTGGGACTCCGCCTCCGCGCACTCCTCCACGGGCGCCACGAGCAGGTCCGGGATGAGCATGCCCAGACGGGACGGCACGGAGATGGCCAGAGTCTGGAAGATTCCCCAGTCATTGGGGATCACGGAGTAGAGGCGACGCTGAATACGTTCCGCGATCACATTGTGGCGGGACGCGGGAGCAGGTGACACGGTGATGATCCCCTCGATGATCTCCACCTTGCTGCCCTCGGGCCATTCCATCTCCTCCCAGAACCGGACGAGGTCGCCCCAGTTCTGGTCGGGGTCCTGGCTCACGGTGAGTGCGCTCA
>Ga0164243_10012628_pt1 | contig 11948 bp, 9 predicted proteins | sample OricompcompostOP_FD_108781 | JGI IMG/M metagenome (GOLD analysis project Ga0164243, IMG submission 108781) | Organic Plus compost microbial communities from Emeryville, California, USA - Original compost - Organic plus compost (OP) | ecosystem: Engineered > Solid waste > Mixed feedstock >...
AGCCCAGTGTGTCGACCTTATTTTATATTGGTTGGAAAGTATCAATTTTTAACACGACCATAAGGGCAACTAAGGCTACGTTTTCGCCTTAGAGGCTTGGTAGAGCCATATATTATTAACTTTTTAGCGTTTACTGTTTTAATCGGTGGGTATAAATAAGAAAAAGTTAATTGATAATGAAGAAAGAATAATTTGTGACAGTATAACGAAATTAATGTCAAATAATTATATTAACTATCCTTTTAAATTGACTTAAAAGTAGAAGTTTGACTATAATTACTTACGTATTCTATATGAGGGCTGTCGAATCATTGGATATTACATAGGGCAGCTAAATAAAAAGATTTCGCATCAGGAGGGACAAAGCATGCCAGAACGCATGGTAGGTAAACAAGCACCGCGTTTTGAAATGGACGCAGTCATGCCGAATAAAGAGTTTGGCAAAGTCAGCTTGGAAGAAAACATGAAAAACGATAAGTGGACGGTTCTCTTCTTCTATCCAATGGACTTTACCTTCGTCTGTCCGACTGAAATTACCGCGATGAGCGACCGCTATGAAGAATTTGAAGATTTGGATGCTGTCGTCATCGGTGCTTCGACAGATACGGTGCACACACATTTGGCTTGGATCAACACACCGCGTGATAAAAACGGCCTTGGAGATATCAAATATCCGCTCGCTGCCGACCATAATCAAGAAGTTGCTCGCAAATACGGCATTCTGATTGAAGAAGAAGGGGTAGCGCTTCGCGGACTGTTCATTATTGACCCTGAAGGGGAATTGAAATATCAAGTTGTTCATGATAATAACATCGGCAGAAGCGTTGATGAAGTATTACGTGTCTTACAAGCTCTGCAAACCGGCGGTCTGTGCCCAGCGAACTGGAAACCTGGCGAAGCGACGTTACAAGTATAACGTCCTACTTCAATCGTCTCACCTGTCCATTGAAGACGGGTGGGACGATTTTTTTGTACCCGTAAGACAGGCCAACCATTTTTCCGCAAAGATAGGGGCAACGAAGGTGTGCCTACACTTAAGAGGCTTGGTAGCCAAGATTTCTTTGGCTGAGCCTGGCAGTGCCAAGCTGTCTTTAAAGGTGAAAATACACGAGCGTTTCCATGCCCATTTTTATGAAAAAATTAAAAAGGGATAAAAATAAAAGCATTTTCGCAAAAACAAAAGATATTATAAGTTTTTGCTCGTTTAATGAAAGCATACGGCTTAAAACGTCTAATAATTGCCGAATTTCGGGCGTTTAATATATGGTATAATGTTTCGAAATCCGTTATATTTAGTGATGTTACTATTCGAAGCGATTCAGATAGGTGGTGGCAGCATGGATACCTTTCGACGGTTGAAGAATTTTTATTGGCCTCATAAAAAGTATCTTTTCGGATCTTTATTGTTTTTACTCATCGTTACCGGGGCCACGGTTTGTTATCCGATTGTTTTGCAGCAGACGATTGATAAAGGGATCAAGGGTCAAAACTTCGGGTACGCATCCGTCCTGGCTTTTGGTTTCATCTTAATCATGGCGATCAAAGGGGTGGCCGCATATTTTCAGCAATATTGGGGAAATTTGTTCGGCATTAGCTCGGTTTATGAGCTCAGAAAAGCCTTATACCGCAAGCTTCAATATTTGCCGTTTCGCTATTACGATAATGCCCATACCGGTGATTTAATGTCACGGTTAACGGCAGATGTTGAAGGATTTCGCTTCTTTTTGTCCTTTGGCTTTTCACAACTCTTTAACTTTATTTTGATCGTCAGCTTTTCCCTCGTTATCATGTTTTCGTATTCGGTGCCGCTTGCCGTCGTGACACTTCTTATGACGCCGTTTCTCGCTGTGACCGTCTACAGCTTTGATAAAAAGGTGCACCCAGCCTTTCGCGCCATTCGGAAATCGATGGGGCGCATGAATACGCGCGTACAGGAAAATGTCAGCGGCATGAATACCGTCAAGGCCATGGCCCAGGAAGCCAAAGAAATTGAACGGTTTGAATGGAACAACACCGATTACAAAGATAAACAAATCTATACATCGACGTTATGGGCAAAATATTTTCCGTTCATGGAGTTTATTGGGAACATTTGCGTTGTCGTCCTGTTGGGGTTGGGCGGTACATTTGTGATCCGCGGGGAGATGAAGCCCGGGGAACTCGTTGCTTTCTTCAGTTTGGTCTGGTACATCATGGGGCCGTTAATGGAATTAGGATTCATGGTGAACCAATTCTCACAAGCCAAAGCATCCGGGGAACGGCTCCTGCAAATTTTAGATGAACCCATTGAAATTGCGTCTCCGGAAAATCCTATTGAGACGGATCGGCTTCTGGGCAGCGTGGAATTCCGGCATGTCTATTTAAAATATCCGAATGAAGAAAGTTATGCGCTAAAAGATATTACCTTCCGCGCTCGGCCCGGCCAAGTCATCGGATTGATGGGGGCGACGGGCTCGGGCAAATCAAGTATTACCCGTCTGATCGCACGGTTTTACGATGCCACAAGCGGAGAAATCCTTTTGGATGGCGAATCGGTTAAAAATTACTCATTGAAGACTTTAAGAAAAAACATCGGTTTCGTCCTGCAAGAGACGTTTTTGTTCTCATCCACGATTCGCGATAATATCGCTTATGGCAATCCTGATGCAACGGATGAAGAAATCATCGATGCGGCTAAACGCGCTCAAGCTCATGACTTTATTTCCGAATTGCCTAAAGGCTATGACACGATCCTCGGTGAACGCGGATTAGGGCTCTCTGGGGGGCAAAAACAGCGGATCGCGATTGCCAGAGCGCTTTTAATCAATCCGAGCATTCTAATCTTGGACGATGCCACAAGTGCTGTCGATATGCAGACGGAAGCTAAAATTCAAATGGCCTTCCGAGAGCTCATGCGCGGGCGCACGACGTTTATCATTGCGCACCGCATTTCATCCGTGCGCCATGCCGATGAAATTTTAGTGTTAAAAGACGGGCAAATCGCAGAACGCGGCGTCCATGAGGACTTGATCCAAAACCCGAATGGCTTATATCGCAGAATTTATGACATTCAATATAAAGACCACGAGCAATTGAAAACACAACAGAACGCATAAAAGGGGGGAAAGCTCATGCCATTGGAAAAGCCGGAATCGAAAGCACTGGAAACCCGGCAGCGTTTCTACTATTCGTCGGACCGGATTATCGAAAAACCGTTCAACTGGGCACAAATGGCCCGTTTGCTTCAGTATTTAAAGCCGTATGCGAAGACGTTGCTGCCGGGGGCGATTATCGCTTTATTAATCGGTACAGCCATACGGCTTACGGTTCCGATTTTAATAGGGGTTTATGCTTTCGATCGCGTCATTAAACATCAAGATATTCACGGCCTTTATTGGCTTGTCGGAACGATCGCTGTGTTATATTTTCTTTCATATTTGAGCAACTATTTTCGGATCCGTTTGACGAACATCTTAGGGCAATATGTGATTTTTGACATTAGAAAACATCTTTTCAATCATGTCCAATACTTGTCCAATCGCTTTTTTGATTCGCGTTCAGCCGGCTCCATTCTCGTTCGGATCATCAATGACGTCAATAGCCTGCAAGACTTGTTTACAAACGGGGTCATTAACACGCTGACCGACTTGTTAATGCTTTGCGGGATCATCGTCATTTTGTTTTCCTTGAGCTGGCAATTGGCGATTGCGGTAATGCTCGTCATTCCGCTGATGTTTTTCTTATCGACGAAGTTCCGAAGAAAAATCCGCAGGGCATGGCAACTTGTCCGTCTCAAACAATCGAAACTGAATTCGCATTTAAATGAAAGCATCCAAGGGATCCGCGTCACGCAATCCTTTAATCAAGAAGTCAATAACCGGGCGTTTTTTGATGTTGTGAATACCGAAGTCTTTGAAACATGGCGGAGTGCGACGCAAAAAAACGCCGTCTTCCGTCCGTTTGTTGAAATGGCGAATGCCATCGGTAGCGCTATTTTGATTTGGTTCGGGGCGTTTTTAATCATTCATTCCCATCTGACGACCGGTATCTTTGTCTCATTTGCCTTCTATTTGGGCATGTTTTGGGATCCCATATCCCGGTTGGGGCAAACGTATAACCAGTTACTCGTTGCCATGGCTTCGTCGGAACGCATTTTTGAATTTCTTGACGAACGGCCGAATGTGCGCGATGCCCAAGAACCTGTTAGCATGGATGGGATTAAAGGAACGATAGACTTCGAGGATGTCCGCTTTACTTATGATGAAGAACGTGAGGCGTTAAAAGGGATTAATCTCCACTTTGAGGCGGGCGAAACGATAGCGCTTGTCGGTCACACCGGTTCTGGCAAGTCAACGATCGCCAATCTCATCGGTCGCTTTTATGATCCGACATCCGGTACGGTAAAATTTGACGGCATTGATATCCGGCAAATTAAACTTTCGGAATTAAGAGCCAACGTCAGCACCGTCATTCAGGAAACCTTCATTTTTTCCGGAACGATCATGGAAAACATCCGTTTTGGCCGACCCGATGCTACAGATGAGGAGGTCATCGCGGCAGCGCGTGCGGTAGGTGCGGATCAGTTCATTGAACAGCTGTCCAATGGTTTTTATACCGAAGTCGAAGAGCGCGGTAATATTTTATCTGTTGGGGAGCGGCAATTGCTATCTTTCGCGCGAGCCGTTCTGGCCGATCCGAAAATCTTAATTCTCGATGAGGCGACATCTAGCATCGATACAGAGACCGAATTAAAAATCCAAAAAGCGATGAAAAAACTGCTGGAAGGGCGGACATCGATCATCATCGCCCACCGCCTTTCCACGATCCGCGATGCGGACAAAATCGTCGTCCTAGATCACGGTGAAGTCATTGAACAAGGCACTCATGATGAATTGATGCGCGCCCGCGGAAAATACTATCATTTAGTCATCAGCCAGTTTCAAGGATTGGAAGCTGTCTAGATCGCATAAAAGCTGTCTCAAAGCGAGTCTATGAGACGGCTTTTTTCTATAATTCGGCATCGGCTTTTTCTTGACTGTCATAAACAATCGACCTATGATGGAAATAAGTGAAAATCGTGAGCAAAACAGGTTGAGGTAGCTTCTTTCAGCCGAACCTCATGAAAAGGGAAGTCCGGTGCAAATCCGGCGCGGTCCCGCCACTGTGAATGGGAAACATCCGCAAAAGGCCACTGTCGCCAAGCGCGACGGGAAGGCGCGGGTGTTAATGACCATGAGCCAGGAGACCTGCCTGTTTTGTGAACACCGTTTTCCTACGAGGATAGGGAGGTGTGGCAGGGTTATGAAGCGCTGCGGTATAGCATCTCCTTTTGGAGATGCTTTTTTTAACTCTGGATAAAGGCTACTAGGCACTGCTTTTGCTTAAAAGGTATGGCAAAAGCCAGGGTTTCGCGAGGTTTTTTCGTCAAAAGCGTAAAATACCGGTTTGTTCGGTTAAAGTCCAAGCGCAATCTCTATGGTATTTGCTTTTAAAAGACTAGACATGAATTTAATTTGTATTGGGAAATCCGTTCGGAGAGGAGTTTAAAAAGATGTTTCATTCGAGAAAATGGCTGCAAATGTTTCTGGTATTCATTCTCGTCATCTTTCAAATGGCTGGCTTTGGTACCGCAACACATGCGGCAACGCTAAATAATGCCGTGACGCTTTCTGTCGTCGACCAAAATGGCCAAAGTATTCTTGATGAATCGATGCAAGCGGTTTCAATTAAACCCGGAGAATCTACATTCGATCTCTTGAAGCGTGTTTTAGGGGATCAGCTCAAACCCGAGGAAAATCCCCAATATGGTGCTTTTATTACGGAAATCAACGGCGTCAAACCTTCCGGCGACGATTATTGGGGGTTTTTTATCAATGGGATCCCCGCAACGGAGGGCATCTCTTCCTATAAAGTGCAGCCGGGTGATGACCTGCTCTTTAAGATTGTCTCTTGGCCGAATAAAATGGTCAAAGCAACGGTGTCCATTGAAGGTCAAGGTGTTGACAACCGCTATCAAAATCGGCAAGTGGAAGTGATCGACGGGGCGAATGCATATGACGCGATCAGGCAAGCCTTTCCGGAAAGCAAAATCAACGCACCGATTGATGACAAATATTTTGCTTATATTGCCAACATTGACGATCTGCTTCAAAACGGTCAATACTTTACTGTCTATTTTAATGATAAGGCGGCTCTCGTCGGGGTTTCCGCTTATAAAATCAAAGATGGTGATAAGATCCGCTTGGTCGTGACGGGTGAAGCCGCCGGCGGTGCAGGGGATGCTGGTGATGGTAATAACGGCAAGGCTACGAGCGGTGATCATGCAACATCCACCAGTAAGCCGTCAGTCTCTTTAAATCATTTGAACAAAGTCATAGCGGGTGTTTCCCAATATATTTTGAATAACGGCGTGGATGATGCGTTTGAGGCGGTTGGTTTGCGGGCGGCCGGACAACCCGTGCCGAAATCTTATATCAATGCCCTGGCCAAGGAGATCGGTGAAAACAATGGGGAATACCGCAATGTGACCGATTATGAAAAAGCGGTGCTTGGTGTCACAGCTGCTGGGGGCAATGCGACAAACTTTGTCGGCTTTAATTTGGTGAAGCGGATCTACAACAATGAACGCATGTTGAATCAAGGGTTAAATGGTCCCATTTATGCCTTGATCGCCTATGACAGCGGACACTATAAAGTCCCTAAAACCGCAAAATGGACGCGGGAAAAACTGGTACAATATATCGTCGACCATCAACTGAAAGATGGCAGCTGGGCATTATTCGGCACTTCTGGGAGCCCGGATATGACGGGAATGGCGCTTGCGGCGCTTGCGCCTTATCAATCCGACCCGAAAGTGAAAACCGCGATCAAGCACGCGGTCGATTGGTTATCCGAAAAGCAAAATCATGCCGGAGGGTTTGGTGTGGCAACCAATGGCGGCGATTCCAGCGAATCAACGGCCCAGGTGATCATTGGGTTAGCAAGCGCCGGGATCAATCCGGACAGCACAGCGTTTACGAAATCCGACGGAAATCTTTTGACGCATTTATTGTCCTTTCAGCAAAAGGACGGAGGATTCAGCCATTTATTATCGGATGGAAAGTCCAATGGCATGGCTTCGGCTCAAGCGTTAATGGCACTGGCTGCTTATAAAAATTATTTGAAGACTCATGATGGTGGGCTGACGTTTGATAATACAGGACGCACCATCCATCCCGATGTCAGCGGTGCGAATAATGCACTACCGAATACGGCGGGGAATCATTACAATTGGATGGCTTTCGGGTTGTTCGCGATCATTATCGGCGCCATTTTACTGATCTGGCAGCAAAAACGGAGAGCTTGACATGCTGAAGAAGCTTGCTCTTTTACTGATTGCCCTCGGCATCTCGGCCTTCGCCTATGGTGGCTTCCAACTGGTAAAAAGCGTATCGCAGGAAAAAGCGACACTAAAAGAGGCAAAAGCGCTGACCAAAGTCGCCAAAGATCCCACTCATTTTAAGGAGTGGGATCCCACCCTTAATGATGCGATTGGCATTCTGACGATTCCGAGGCTTCACCGCGATTTGCCAATCGTTGAAGGGACGTCACCGGATCAACTGGAAAAAGGCGTCGGCCATTTCAAGCGTTCGGCACTCCCTGGGCAAAAGGATCAAATCGTTTTATCCGGCCATCGGGATACGGTCTTCCGCCAATTCGGGGCATTAGAAATCGGCGACCCGTTGATCGTTAAAATGCCTTATGGGACATTCACTTACACGATTCGCGCAACCGAGATTGTCGGCCGCGATGATTTGTCAGTCATTCATTCTACAAAGCCGAAGGAAGAATTGGTTTTGACAACTTGTTATCCTTTTCATTACATCGGTAATGCCCCGAAACGCTTTATTGTGTATGCAGACCGTGAGAGATAGGAGGGATCAGATTGCGCCTCAGAAAAATCGGACTCATCCTTTTGACTATATGCATCTTCTTCATCCTTGGGGCTTGTGAGAAAGATCCTGTGACCCCCAAGCCAAAAGATACGGTTGAAAAAACAGAAACGAAAACAACAGCAGATACATCAAAAACGACAACGACAAAGTCGACCGCATCGGTCGATCAAAAAACCCCTTCTAACGATCAAGCGGACGATCAGCCGTCAAAGTCTTCTGACCAAAAGGAATCGGTAAAGGTTCAAAGTACAGAAAAGGAAAAACCGACATCTTCCAAGTCGAGTGAGCCCGAAAAGCAAGAAAAAGCTGACAACCCCACTCCAAAACCAAAAGCGGCACCCCCAGTTAAAAAAAGCGGGCCTGAAGTTATCGTCGAAGTGATCGGCTATCAAGGAGATTCAGTTCTTGCACCGACGCGTGTCTCGATTCGAGAGGGGGAGACGATCCTCGATGCGACAATTAAAATATTAAAAACCAAAGGTATTAGTTACAAATTCCGCGGAAGTGGAGCGACCGCCTATATGGAAGGGATTGCTGACCAATTTGAATTTGACCATGGTGGAACAAGCGGCTGGACCATTCTCTTAAATGGGAAAAGGATTGACCGCTCAAGCGGTGTCGTCAAAGTCCATAATGGTGATCGCATCACTTGGAAATACACGACGCAGTTAGAAGGGAATGGCGGATGAGCCGCACAAAACGTGGGCTTCATGCGCTTCATCCCTTGAGCGCTTTTCTCTATTATGTGGGTGGGGCGGTCTTCATCATGGCCGGTCAACATCCCGTCTTTGCCGCCTGCACGTTTGTGCTAGTCTTTGTTTTAAACGGCATTCAGGATCATTTTGCCGCTTTAAAAAAGTGGGGGCGCTGGTATGCCGCCGCGGCTTTTTTGATTGTGATTTTAACGCCCGCCTTTAATCGCCGCGGCACCCATATCCTTTTTTATTTTAGGGATAACCCTGTATTGTTAGAAGGCGTCATTCAGGGCGTGATCGCTGCTTTGTCACTTTTGGCTTTATTATTTTTATTTGTTTCTTTTAATCAAGTGATCACATCAGAGAAATTTTTATTCCTTTTTGCACGGGTTGTGCCGCAATGGGCGCTGCTTGCGATGTTGACGATGCGCTTCGTACCGCTGTTTCAAAGGCGGCTCCATGACATCGGCCTCGTCCAGAAAACGAAAGGGATGTCTGTCAAAAAAGGCGGTTTTCTAAGCCGCATCGAAAGCGCCATGAAGCTCCTTCATATTTTACTCGAATGGTCATTAGAGGAAGCGCTGCAAACAGCGGATTCCATGAAAGCAAGGGGCTACGGGATTGAAAGGCGCAGCCGCTACTCTCCGTATGCTTTTTCCGCTATAGATGCGGTCGTTCTTGCTTTGACCGCAGCAGGGGGAGTTTGTGCGATTTTTGGCTATGCTCTTGGCGATACGGTTTTAACGACCTCGCCAGTATTGGAACCTGTGCTACTCTCCGGCAGGGAATGGTTTTATTTTTCTGTTTATCTTTTTTATTTCGCTTTTCCAATGATGATCGAAGGTAGGGAGCGTTGGCGATGGCACTTCTCCAAATCAACCAAATAACTTTTCAATATCCAGATGCTCCAACGGAAGCCTTGCGCGACGTTTCCCTGATGGTCAATGAAGGGGAGTTTATCGCGATCTGCGGGCCTTCTGGGAGTGGAAAATCGACATTGCTGCGGCTCATGAAACGCGAGTGCGCGCCACACGGCCGCCTTGACGGAACGATTCGCTATCAAGGCATTCCATTAAAGGAACTTCCACCAAAAACAACGGCTACGGCGATTGGCATGGTGTTTCAGGATCCGGATAACCAAATCGTCATGGAAACCGTCATGGAAGAACTTTTATTCGGTTTGGAAAACATTGGTTTGGATACGCTCACGATGCGAAAAAAGATCGCAGAAATCGTACATTTTTTTGGCTTGGAGCCGCTATTGGACCGGCCAACTTATGAATTAAGCGGCGGGCAAAAACAACTGATCAATCTGGCGAGCGTGCTTTTAATGGAACCGCGGATTTTACTCTTGGATGAACCAACATCACAGCTCGACCCGATCGCGGCGAAAGACTTTTTAAACATGTTGCGGCGAATGAACGAAGAACTGGGAATTGCGGTAGTGATCGTCGAACATCGACTCGAAGATGTTTGGCCCATCGCCGACCGCGTCGTCCTGCTTCATGAAGGTCGCGTGGCCTACGATGATCCACCGCATAAAGCGGCTACTTTTCTCGCCTCAAAAGCGGATGATGCCTTTTTTGACTATTTGCCATCAGCCAGCCGTTTGTTTCTGCACTATGCCGCTACGAATCAAAATAGCCGTTTACCTATTACCGTTAAGGAGGCAAGGTCTTGGATCAAAGGGTTGACGGTACGTGTGAAAGAAGCGTCAACCCAAGTGGTACACGAACGTATGAAGCCAGTTGTTTTGGAGGCCAAAAATATTGATTTTCAGTATGAAAAAGGAAAGCCCCGCATCTTAGATCGACTCAGTTTTTCTCTTTATGAAAATGAAAAATTGGCGATCGTCGGCGGGAACGGTTCGGGCAAGTCGACGATGCTGAAGGTTTTGGCAGGACTACTCAAACCTCAGCGCGGAAAAGTTGTTTATCAAGGGCGAAAAACAACAGGTCATATTCATCTCGATATCGCCTATATGCCGCAGAATCCGAGGCTCTATTTTTCGGAAGAAAGCGTCAAGCTGGAACTCGAAAAAGCTGCACATGATAGCCCTTTATCTCCGGAAACCAAGCAGCACATCATTGACGAATGGGGCTTGGCGGCATTAGGTGATCGGCATCCCTATGATTTAAGCGGTGGGGAAATGCAAAAATTGGTTTTTGCCTGTCTGCTTTTAAGGGGACCGCGCGTCATGCTCATCGACGAACCAACAAAAGGGCTTGATCCCGAATCCAAAAAACAATTCGGTGAGTGGTTGAACCGCTTCAGCTGGCGCGGAATGTCATTTGTCATTGTGACACATGATATCGAGTTTGCTGCAGATTATGCCGACCGCGTCGGCATGCTGTTTCGCGGTGAAGTGACGGCGATGGCGGATGCAGCAGCGTTTTTTAAAGGTAATGCTTTTTACACCACTAGCATCAATCGGATCACAAGAGGGGTTTCGGCTCCGGAAGTCAGCACACTGAAGGAGGCGTACGTGACATGGGACGTTCAAAATGGCTCACCCTAATGATTGTGGTTCTGATGGTAGGGCTCTCAATCGGTTTTAAAGAGGCGTTGACCCGACATCCGTTATTCTTTTCAACGGTTTTTCTGCTGTTAACGTTTGTGCCGCTCATCGTCCGCTTTGAACGGCGTCACCCTGAAGGTCGCGAATTGGTGCTTTTGGCGGTGCTGTCTAGCGCCGCAGCGGTGAGTCGGATTCCGTTTGCCTCCATTCCGAACGTGCAACCTACCACATTTATCGTGATTATGGGCGGAATTGTCTTCGGTATGGAAAGCGGGTTCATCATTGGGGCAACGGCCGCATTGGTGTCAAATTTATTCTTAGGACAGGGACCATGGACGCCGTGGCAAATGCTCGCATGGGGGAGCATCGGGTTAACCGCCGGAGCACTCGGAAAAGTTCGTTGGTTTCATACACGGTGGGTTTTAGCTGGTTTTGGATGTCTGGCCGGTTACTTTTTTGGGGTCATCATGAATGTTTGGGTTGCTCTTTCCCTCATTCATGGGATCGATTGGAAAGCGATATTAGCCCTCTATGGCGCGAGTTTTTATTTTGATACCGCTCATGCCTTGACTAATGCTATTCTCATTTATCTCTTCAGCCCGGGTTGGCAAAAAGTATTGCGGCGCTTTAAGAAGAAGTACGGTCTGCTTGAAGCTAGGGATTTTTAAAACTTCCGTAAATAAAAGCGGGAGTTTTTCATTTTTTGCGGTATTGTAGAAATCGTTAACGATAGCGTTTTACAAGTCTTTATGATGATGGGATGGATTTAGCTTTTCAAAGCGGAAAATATTATATATGATAAGAGTGCCATAGCTGTTCACA
>Ga0164243_10012629_pt1 | contig 11947 bp, 10 predicted proteins | sample OricompcompostOP_FD_108781 | JGI IMG/M metagenome (GOLD analysis project Ga0164243, IMG submission 108781) | Organic Plus compost microbial communities from Emeryville, California, USA - Original compost - Organic plus compost (OP) | ecosystem: Engineered > Solid waste > Mixed feedstock >...
GCTCGTGCTGCGCGGACGACGCTCCGGGCAACGACCACCGGACCGCGGTCCGGCCGCCGGGCAACGCAGCGCCTGGCCAACGGGCCGCCGGACAGCTCCGCGCGGAACCACCAACGCCGGGCAACCGTCCCGAGCCCAGGCAGCCGCCAACACAAGCAACCGACAACACCGGCGACCGTCAACACACGCAGCCGCCAGCTCAAGCAACCACCAGCTCAAGCTGGGCCGCCGAACAGGCAATCACCGAGTCAAGCAACCGCCAGCCCAGACAGCCTCAGACTCAGGCAGCCGCCAGCTCGGCCGAGCGCGCCCCCACCCCGGGCTTTCGCTGCGGTTTCACCGCCGGCTTCCCCGGCTGGACCCCGTTCACCGACTCCGTGGTCAGCGCGAAGCTGCCCAGCGTCCACGCGATCGCATCGGCGTTGCGGTCCAACGCGGCCCGATCGACGTTGCCGAGGTTGTCGCAGCCCTGGTGGTAGCACGGGTCGTACGCGACGCCCGCCTGGCCGCCCCACTTGGCGGCCTGCTCGGGCGTCTTCACGCCCTCGGCGCCGGTGAACAGCCCACCTGACGGGATACCCACCGCGATGAACTCCCCGTAGTCCGACCGGCCGTCGAAGTCCGTGCCCTCCGTCGGGACGCCCCGCTCGTTGAGGTACCCGGTCAGGGCAGCTTCGATGGCCGCCGAACCGTACGGGCCCGGGCCGGCTCCGACACGGTCGGAATCGTCGCCGTCATACGCGAAGTACGCCGCGTTCGGCGAGCCGATCATGTCGAAGTTCAGGTACAGCGCGATGTCCAGCTGCTGCTCGAAGCTCAGGGAGTCCACATAGGCCGTCGACCCGACCAGGCCGTACTCCTCGGCGCTCCACCACGCGAACCGTACCGCGTTCTCCGTCTTCGGCTTGCCCCCGAGTTGCAGCGCGATCTCCAGCAGCGTCGCCGAACCGGTGCCGTTGTCGTTGATGCCCGGCCCCTCCGGAACGCTGTCGAGGTGCGCCCCGGCCATCACGACGTTGTCCTTGCGCCCCGTCTTCGTCTCCGCGATGACGTTGAACGACGTCCGCTCCTCCTGGAACTCGCGCAGATCAACGGTCACGCTCGCCCCGTCACGTCCGGTCAGCGCCGCACCGTCCTCCTGCGACACACCGCCCGTCGGGATGCGCGCCACCGCCGGGTCGCCCAGCGTGCCGTTCAACGGACCCGGCTCGTTGTTGTAGACGATCACCGCCACGGCACCCGCGTCGGCGGCCGCCACCTGCTTGTCCGCGAACGCGCACGCACCGCGCGCCACCAGCGCGATCTTGCCCGCGACATCACCGTAATCCGCGGCCTCGCACCCGGGCGTCTCGTCCACCGCCACCACCGCCAGCGGCGCGGTGATCCCGCCCTCCGGCGTCGACGGCGAGTACGTCATCACCGTGATCGGCACATCCGCACCGTCGACGGTCAGCTTCTCCGCCAACGTCTCGGTGTAGGTGAACGGGAACTCCTGCCGCGTCACCGAATACCCCGCCGCCGTCAGCTTCCCCGCGATGTAGTCCGCGGAGGCGGCGTGCCCCTCGGTGCTCGCGGCGCGGTTCCCGCCGTGGGTGTCCGCGATGCGCTGCAACGCGATGAGGTGGCGGTTGATCGCGCGGACGTCGGTCTTGTCGACCAGCTTGTCGGGCAGGGGCTGGGGAGCAGCGGTAGCGGCCGGGGTGGCGGCCGTCGCGAACGCGGCGGTCAGCACCAGGGCGGCAACGGATCTCGGCCGGAGTGACATGAGCAGTCACTTTTGTCCCGTTCGCGGCGGAGGTCAAGCGTGCATTCGGCGTACCCCGGCAATAGGGTCGGGCCATGCGTGCGATCAAGCTCCGTGAACCCGGCGGCCCGGACAACCTGGAGTGGGTAGAGGTCCCCGACCCGGAACCCGGCCCCGGCGAGGTGCTCCTCGACGTCGCCGCGAGCGCGGTCAACCGGGCGGACCTGCTGCAGCGCCAGGGCAACTACCCGCCGCCGCCCGGGGCGAGCGACATCCTCGGTCTCGAGTGCTCCGGCACGATCGCCGAGCTCGGTGACGGCGTCGAAGGCTGGCAGCCCGGCGACGAGGTGTGCGCGCTGCTCGCCGGCGGTGGCTACGCCGAACGCGTCGTCGTGCCCGCCGGGCAACTGCTCCCGCTGCCCGGTGAGGTCGACCTGATCACCTCGGCCGGTCTCCCCGAGGTCGCCTGCACCGTCTGGTCCAACGTCGTGATGCTCGCCGGACTGTCCGAGGGCGAAGTGCTCCTCGCGCACGGCGGCGCGGGCGGCATCGGCACCCACGCGATCCAGGTCGGCAAGGCCCTCGGGGCCACCGTCGCCGTCACCGCGGGCTCCGCCGAACGGCTCGACCGCTGCCGCCAGCTCGGCGCCGACATCGCCATCAACTACCGGGAGCAGGACTTCGTCGAGGTCCTCAGGGCCGAAACCGGCGGCGCCGACGTCATCCTCGACAACATGGGCGCCAAGTACCTCGACCGCAACATCTCCGCGCTCAAGACGGGCGGCAGGTTGACCATCATCGGCATGCAGGGCGGCGTCAAGGCCGAACTCAACATCGGCAAGCTCATGGGCAAGCGCGCCAGCGTCTCCGGCACCACACTGCGTGCGCGGCCGGTCGACGACAAGGCCCGCATCGTCGCCGACGTGCGGGAACGGCTCTGGCCGCTCGTCGCGGAAGGACGGGTGCGCCCCATCGTCGGTCAGGTCGTGCCGATGTCCGAGGCGGCCGACGCGCACCGAGCCCTCGACGAGGGCGGCGTGTTCGGCAAGGTGCTGCTCGCCGCCCGCGGCTAACGCAGCTCGTCCAGCGCCCGAACCAGTTGGTTGACCTCGAAGACGTTGGAGTAGTGGGCGAGCGCGATCCGCACCGCGCCGCCCACCTCTCCGACGCCCAGCGCCGCGAACACACCGGATGTGCCGAGATCGGCGAACGCGCACAACCCCTGCGCGGCCAGGTTTTCGGCCACCTCCGGGGCCTTCTTGCCGGTGACCGTGAACGCCAGCGCGGGCACGCGGCGCATCGCGTCACCGATCACCATGACGTGCCGCAACGCGCGCAACTCCGTGCTGAGCTGGGCCAGCAGACCGGCGTGGTAGGACTTCGCCGAGCCGAGCGAGGTGACCAGCCGTTCGCGGCGGGACCCGGTGGCGGCGTCGTCCAGGCCCGCGAGGTAGTCGATCGATGCGATGAGTCCCGCGAGCAGCGGGTAGGCGTGCGGCCCCAGCTCCATCCGGGCCGGGCCGCGGGCGTTCGGGTCCAGCGACGTGGACGGCAGCCGCTCCAGCAGGTCGGGGTCGCGGAACACCAGCGCACCCACCGCGGGACCGCCCCACGCCTGCGCGGACACGACGAGCACGTCGGCGCCGAGGGCGTTGAGGTCCAGCGGCAGGAACGGCGCCGCGGCCGTGGCGTCCACGACCACGAGCGCGCCCACGCGCTTGGCGAACTCCGCGACCGTCGGCACGTCCGGGCGGGTCCCGACCGATCCGGACGCCGCGGTGAGCGCGACCGCTTTCGTGCGGGCGTTCACCAGGTTCTCGTACTGCCACGCGGGCAGTTCGCAGGTCTCGATGTCGATCTCGGCCCAGCGGGTGACGGCACCGACGCGCTTCGCGGCGTGCTGCCACGGCGCGATGTTGGTCGGCTCGTCGAGGCGCGAGACCACCACCTCGTCACCCAACGTCCACCGCTCCGATAAAACGTCGACAAATCGACGCAGCAGGACCGCCGCACTCGACCCGAGCACGACACCGGCCGGATCCGCGCCGACGAGATCGGCCACGGCCCTGCGCGCCGCGGTGACGATGCTCTCCGCGCGCTGGGACGCGGGGAACGCGCCGCCCGGGCCGGAGACCGGGGCGCGCATCGCCGTCGACACGGCCGAGGCCACCTGTTCGGGTACCAGCATTCCGGCAGGGCCGTCGAAGTGGATCCAGCCGTCACCCAGCGCGGGGAACAACCCACGAATTCGAGCGACGTCGAACGCCATGGACAACACCGTACGGACGAGTAGTTTCGCTGTGCGTCCGGGGTTGGGCTGCCGCCGACCAGGAGCGCGTGCGACCGCTAGGCTCGAACACAGTGCGTTGCCGAAGCAGGCAGGATGGAGCCATGACGGAGCCGAAGTTTTCCGAGTCGAACACGCCCGACGAGCAGCCGCACCGCGTCGTCGTGGTGGGCCCGGACGGGTCTCCGGTGGGCACGGCCCGGATCCCCAACGAGGACGACGAGCACCAGGAATCGGTCGGTGACCTCGTCGAGGAACCCGCGAAGGTCATGCGCATCGGCACGATGATCAAGCAGCTCCTGGAGGAGGTGCGGGCCGCTCCGCTGGACGACGCGAGCCGCGACCGGTTGCGCGAGATCCACCAGACCTCGATCAAGGAGCTCGAGCAGGCGCTCGCCCCGGAACTGCAGAGCGAACTGGAGCGACTGGTCCAGCCGTTCACCGACGGCAGCACCCCGTCCGACGCCGAGCTGCGGATCGCCCAGGCGCAGCTGGTCGGCTGGCTGGAGGGTCTCTTCCACGGCATCCAGACCGCGCTGTTCGCGCAGCAGATGGCGGCGCGGGTGCAGTTGGAGCAGATGCGCCGCGGCCTGCCCGCCGGGGGACACGCCGGGCACGAGGGCCCGCAGCCGGGGATCAGCGGCACCGGCCAGTACCTCTGACGCGCTCCGTCCCGAACCGGGCAGGCCAGGACGTTCGCGGTCGCCACCGCGCGGGCGCAGTCGAACCGGTGCGCGATCAGGCCGGTCAGCGGACCCGGTTCGAACCACCGCGGCTGGAGCACCACGTACCGCACGGCCGGATCGGTCAGGCACGCGCGGTTCTCGGCGTACCCGGACGTCCCGGTCAGCCCGGCGTCCAGGTAGGCCGGTGACGGGTACGCGCACGGCGTCGGGTTGCCGAGGAAGTACGCGACGTCGCCGAACGCGAGGTAGACCACCGGCGTCCCGGCGCCGATCCGGTCGCGCACCTCCGCCAGCTCCGCGGTGAACTCGTGCTCGACCGCGACCCGGCCCGCGTTCGTGTAGTCGGCCCCCACCCCGTCGAACGAGTACGGCGACGTCGGCAGGATCGGCACGCACAACGCGAGCAACCCGACGAGCACCGGCACCGACAGCACCGCCCGCCCGTTCCGGCCCGGTTCCAGCGCACAGGCCACTGCGGACAGAGCAACCAACCCGCCCAGGACGCCGTAGGCCAGTGCACCGTGCTGCGACCGCCACGCGAACGACGCGCCGAGGAACACCCGCGCCGCGAACAGCACCACCACCGTCGCACCGACCAGCGCCCACGGCGGCCGCCCGTGCCGCAGCGTCCAGCGCGCCACCGCCGACGCCCACAGCGCCGCGGCCAACGGCACCAACGGCGCCGCCTGGTACTGGAACCACTGGCCCCGCGCCACCGCCGCGGCGACCACCACCGCCACCGCCGCCACGACCAGCACCGGCCACAGCGACCGCCGCGCCGACACCCGCAGCAGCACGACGAGGCTGGCCGGCAACAGCGCGATCACCGGCACCAGCATCGCCTCGTTCGCCAGGAACCGCAGCGCGGCACCGACTTCGCGGGTCGCGGCGCCGTCGACTGCGAACCGCTCGGCGAACCACCGCAGCTCCCGCGGCGCGAGCAGGGTCACCCCGAACAGCGCACCGCCGGACACCACCGCCGCGCCGCCCGCGGCGAGCGCGCGCCGCCGGTCCAGCACCGCCACGACCCCCAGCGCGATCACCGCGGCCGGCCACGAGCCGTACCCGACCAGCACCGACAGTCCGAGGAACACCCCGGCGACGAGCACAGTGGACGGTGTCAGCGCGGCCCCGACCGCCGCGACACCGGCAACCGCGGCCACCCACTCCGGCTGCAGGAAATCCCCGTTCGGCGCCAGGGCCAGCGCGAAGCCGGTGGCCGCCGCGACCGCCGACGCCTCGCCGGCGGGCAGTGCCCGCCGCAGCCCCGCCCGCAGCCACCAGGCCGCACCGGCCACCACGAGCAGCGCGACCAGCCGCACCAGGCCCTCGCCGATCCCGACCGAGCCGACGTCGAACACGCCGAGGCCGTCGGCCAGCCAGCGGTACAGCAGCGGCCGGTGCACGAACACACCGGTGGACCCGCCGGTGACGCGCAGTCCGCCCAGGACGTAGCGGACGTCGTGGTTCAGACCGATCCAGGTGATCGTCAACGACACCGGCAGCGCCGCGACCCCGGCCCACACCCAGCCGCGGATCGCGCGGGCGCCCGGGGCGGTCACCTACTCCCCCGCGCTGCCCGCCCGCGCGGCCAGGGCTTCCTCCAGCCGCGCGAGCCGCTCCTCGTACCGGGCCACCGCCGACAACCGTGCCCGCACGCGCGCGTGTTCGGCGCGCACCTCCTCGACCGCGGACGCCGGCGCGCTGTCGTCGACGCCGGGCCGTTCGACGGCGGCCAGCCTGCTGTCCAGACCGGCGACGTGCGCGGCGAGGCGGCGCAGCTCGTCGTCGTGCCACCGGTGGTGGCCGTCCAGCTCGTCGCAGCGCGCGGTGAGGCGGTCGCGCAGCTCGCCCACCTCGCGCCGGGCGTCCGCCAGCTCGGTCCGCAGCGGTGCGAGCCGTTCCTCGGTGATCTGCTCGACCCGCCACCGCAACCGCCGCCACAGCGGAGACCCGGCGGCCTTGACCAGTTTCTTCGCCGCGTTCACAGCACCACCTCGATCCGCCCGGCATCGCGCCAGGCACGCAGCATCGCGGATTCGGCCCGCAACCGGTGGTCGCCGGTCACCGGCACGTCCGCACCCCAGGCGTGCCGGAACGACGACTGCTCCGGCTCGTCGACGATCGAGAACCCGGTGAGCCGCACCGTGGCCTCGGGGCACAGCGCCACGCACAGGTACGCGGTGAGGGTGCCGGTGGTCGCCCACGTGGCGGTCGACTCGTCGAGCCCGAGCGCGCGGCTGAGCGGCACCACGAACGGCCGGTTCGGGATCGGCACGAAACCCAGGTCGTCGGGCCACCAGTCCGGGATGTTCGCCGGTTCCCAGTGCATCCGGCCCGGCTCGGCCAGCAGGTACAGGCGCGAGGTGTAGTCGGCGAAGGTGTGCGGGCTGGCGACCACCCCGCGGTGCAGCACCACGACATCGGTCTTGCGCCCGTACCCGGGTTCGGCACCGGGCTCGTCGAGCGCGAAGGTCGTCATCCGCACGACGAGGTCACTGCCGTCGATGAGGTCGGCCCGCTCGGCGGACGGCGGCAGCGGCGCGTTGCCCACGACGGTGATGCTGTCCACCCGACCACCGTGGCCGTAGGAGGCCAGCAGGGCGCGCAGCGTGTCCTGCTCCTCCACCGGCCCGGCGCACCGCGGGACCGCCTCGGTGAGGTACACCACGTTCACCCCTCGTCGTCGGGAAGGCGACGACTCTAGCTAGGTCCGCCGGAGACGGCGACGCGGGGCCTGTTCACCTGGAAACACCCGCTTCACACCGTCGCCGAGGGCGCTCTCGACCGTGCGGATGTCGCGCACCAGCCTGCGCAGCCCGTCCGGCTCCAGCGAGGCGGCCTGGTCCGAGCCCCACATGGTGCGGTCCAGCGTCACGTGCCGCTCCACCATGCACGCGCCGAGCGCGACGGCCGCGATCGAGATCTGCAGGCCGCGCTCGTGACCGGAGTAGCCGACCGGCACGTCGAACCGCTCGGCCAGCGTGCCGATCGTGCGCAGGTTCGCCTCCTCCGGCGGGCACGGGTAGGTGGACGTGGCGTGCAGCAGCACCAACCGCTCGGCGCCGAGCAGCTCCACCGCGGCGTCGATCTCGTCCATCGTCGACATCCCGGTGGACAGGATCACCGCACGCCCGGTGTCGCGCAGAGCGGTCAGCAGCTCGCGGTCGGTGACCGACGCGGACGCGACCTTGTGGCACACGACGTCGAACTTCTCCAGGAACTCGACGCTCGGCACGTCCCACGGCGAGGCGAACCAGGCGATGCCCAGCTCCGCGCAGTACCGGTCGATCTCCTGGTACTCGTCGAGCCCGAACTCGACCCGGTACCGGTAGTCGAGGTAGCTCATCTCGCCCCACGGCGTCTCCCGCCGCGTGTCGCGCATGTCCGGCGGGGTCGCGATCTCCGGCGTGCGCTTCTGGAACTTGACCGCGTCCGCGCCCACGTTCGCGGCGATCTCGATCAACCGCTTGGCGATGTCCACGTCGCCGTTGTGGTTGATCCCGATCTCGGCGACGGTGTACACGGGATGGCCGGGACCGACCTCGCGATCCCCGATCCGCACGGCACTCACCGGTTGTCCCTCCGTTCGACGGCGTCCACGACCAGGTCGGTCAGTTCACGCACCGCGCCGGCGCCACCCGGCCTGCTCAGCACGAGACGGGCGGCGCGGCGCACCTCGGGCAGCGCATCGGCGACCGCGACCGGCCAGCCCACCAGCGCCATGCACTCCAGGTCGCGCAGGTCGTTGCCGACGTAGGCCACCCGCGCCGGGTCGAGGCCCTGCTCGGCCAGCCACGTCTTGAGCACGGCGGCCTTGTCACCGACGCCGTGCAGCACCTCGGCACCCAGCTTGGCCGCGCGGGCGGCGACCACCGGGTTCTGCTCGACGGACAGGATCAGCAGCGGGACACCCGCCGCCCGCAGCCGGGCCGCGCCCGCCCCGTCGGAGCGGCTCACCACGACTCCCTCGGTGCCGTCCTGCAGGACGATCGCGGTGTCGTCGGTGTGCACGCCGTCGAAGTCGGTGACCACCGCGTCGACGTCGATGCCGGCGTGCGGCGGCGGATCGACCACGGCGGCCAGCGCACGGGCGATAGCCAGGTCCTCCGGGGTGTCGATCTCCACGGCGTGCTCGGCGGGCGTCTCGACCAGTCCGACCCGGCCGAAGAAGCGGTGGTGCGCCGCGCGGAACCCGGGCACGCGCATGCCGTAGACGGCTCCGGTCTCCCGGAACTCCGGCTCGCGGTCCTGCCGCCGCGGCCGGTGCGACGCGTCGTGGTTGACCGCGACAGCCCCACCGTCGGGGCCCCGGCGCCACAGGAACTCGTGCACCCGCACCGCGGTGAACGCGCAGTCCCAGCCGCCGTCCACGATCAGCGACACGACGTTGTCGATGGTCTCCGGCGCGATGAACGGCGAGGTGCACTGCACCATCAGCACGACGTCCGGCTCCCCGCCGGGCGAATCGCGCATCTCGTCGAGGATGTGCGTCAGCACGGCCTCCGAGCTGACCGAGTCGCCGGACAGCTCCCCCGGCCGGGGCAGCACCGTGGCGCCGCTCGCGGCGGCGACCGCGCCGATGTCGTGGCTGTCGGTGCTGACGACCACCTGGTCGACCCGGGCCGCCGCGCGCAGCGACCGGATGGCCCTGGCGATGAGCGGCGCGTCGCCGACCTTGGCGAGGTTCTTGCCCGGTACGCCCTTGGAGCCGCCCCTGGCCGGGACGACCGCCAGCACGCGGGTCTTCGGAGTGTCCGGCATCTCCGCGAGCGTACGTCACCCCGCGCGACCACCCCGCCGACCGGCGGTTCCCTGCCCCGCGCCACGCGCCGAATCCACAGCGTCACCAGGGAAATCGGACGTCTCCGCCCTGCCCGGAGTGCGTGTGCTCCGCTCGCTACGCTAGGTCTCGTGCAAGCCACCAGCACGGTCGACCAGACCAGCGACGATCTCGCCCACACGGCGGACCTGCCGCCGTTGTCGGACAGCCGCACCTTCGGACGCGCTTTCGCGGACATCAAGGAAGCGTTCGGCCAGCGCGAGCTGTGGAGCCACCTCGGCTGGCAGGACATCAAGCAGCGCTACCGCCGCTCGGTGATCGGCCCGTTCTGGATCACCATCAGCCAGGGTGTCATCGCGCTCGGCCTTGGCCTGCTGTACTCGCAGCTGTTCAACATGAACATCGGCACGTTCCTGCCCTACATCAGCGCCGGGTTCATCGTCTGGGCGTTCATCCAGGGCTGCCTGGCCGAGGGCATGGAGACGTTCATCTCCAACGAGGGCCTGATCAAGCAGATCAAGGCGCCGTTGACGGTGTACGCGCTGCGCACGGTGTGGCGCCAGACGCTGATGTTCGCCCACAACCTGATCGTCATCGCGGTCGTGGTGGGCATCTTCTTCGGCAACCTGAACCACTCGTACTCGCTGACAGCGGACGACGGGCTCTGCGCGGCCGACGGGTCGATGATCTGCCACCCCGGTCTGGGCTGGTACACGCTCAGCGCGATCCCGGCGTTCATCCTGCTCGCCATCAACGGCATCTGGGTGACGCTGCTGCTGGGCATCATCTCGACCCGCTACCGGGACATCCCGCAGGTGATCAACTCGCTGATCCAGCTGCTGTTCTACCTGACGCCGATCGTCTGGCCGATCGACCAGCTCAAGGGCGGTGGGGCGCGCGAGGGCGTCAGCTGGGCCGAGCCGATCATCCACCTCAACCCCATCTACCACTTCGTCCAGATCCTGCGCGCGCCGCTGATCGGGCAGGCCGTCAGCATCTGGAGCTGGGTCGCCGTGGGTGGCATCACGATCGTGGGCTGGCTGCTCGCGCTCGTCGCCATGCGCAACTACCGGGCCCGAGTCTCCTACTGGGTGTGAGAACAGACCATGGTCAGCATTGATGTGCGGAACGCCTACGTCGATTTCCCGATCTTCGACGCCAAGACGCGTTCACTGAAGAAGAAGGTCCTCGGCAAGGTCGGCGGCAAGATCGGCACCGAGTCGAAGGTGCCGATCATCGAGGCGCTGCAGGACATCACGTTGTCGCTGCGCGAGGGCGACCGCGTCGGGCTCGTCGGCCACAACGGCGCGGGCAAGTCGACGCTGCTGCGGCTGCTGTCCGGCATCTACGAACCGACCCGGGGCATGGCCCGCGTCGAGGGCAAGGTCGCGCCGGTGTTCGACCTCGGCGTCGGCATGGACCCGGAGATCTCGGGCTACGAGAACATCATGATCCGCGGCCTGTTCCTCGGCATGACGCGCAAGCAGATGGAGAAGCGGGTCGACGACATCGCCGAGTTCACCGAGCTCGGCGACTACCTGCAGATGCCGCTGCGCACGTACTCGACCGGTATGCGGGTGCGGCTCGCGCTGGGTGTGGTCACCACGATCGACCCGGAGATCCTGATCCTCGACGAGGGCATCGGCGCGGTCGACGCGGCGTTCCTCAACAAGGCGCGCGACCGCCTGGTGGATCTGGTGAAGCGCTCCGGCATGTTGGTCTTCGCCTCGCACGCCGACGACCTACTCTTGGAGCTCTGCACCACGGCCATCTGGATGGACGAGGGGCGGATGAGGATGAGGGGCGGCCTGCGCGAAGTGCTCACCGCGTACAAGGGCAGGGATCCGTTCGAGAACATCAGCACGGAAGTCGCCGAGCGGCTCGAGACCGCGCCGGCGGCACAGGGCGGGGAGTGACATGAGCGGTCCGGAGCAGGCGCCGATGCGACCCGGCGGTGTGGCTGCGGTGGTCGTCACCCGGCACCGCCGCGAACTGCTCGCGGACTCGCTGAAGGTCATCGGGTCCCAGACCCACCCCGTCGACCACCTGGTGGTCGTCGACAACGGTCCGGACCAGCCGGTGCGCGACGTGGTGGAGTCGTTCCCCGGTCAGTACACCTACCTGCCGTCGCACCACAACCTCGGCGGCGCGGGCGGGTTCGCGCTCGGGATCCTGCACGCGCTGGCGCTGGGCGCCGACTGGGTGTGGCTCGCCGACGACGACGGCCGCCCCGCCGACGAGACGGTGCTGGCGGTACTGCTGGAGGAGGCCGAGAAGCGGGGCCTCGCCGAGATCTCGCCGATGGTCACCAACATCGACGCGCCCGACCGGCTGGCGTTCCCGTTGCGCCGCGGTCTGACGTGGAAGCGCTCCTCGGCCGAGCTGGGCACCGATTTCCTGCCCGGAATCGCGTCGCTGTTCAACGGTGCGCTGTTCCGCGCCTCCAC
>Ga0164243_10012631_pt1 | contig 11945 bp, 11 predicted proteins | sample OricompcompostOP_FD_108781 | JGI IMG/M metagenome (GOLD analysis project Ga0164243, IMG submission 108781) | Organic Plus compost microbial communities from Emeryville, California, USA - Original compost - Organic plus compost (OP) | ecosystem: Engineered > Solid waste > Mixed feedstock >...
CGACTCAGCAGTGCGTAGAGGATGACGATCATGATCACGCCCGCGACCAGGAAGAGGGCGGCGTACATGAGTGTCAGGCGCAGGCGGACGGTCGCGCGGGCGTGCGGCAGTCGGGCGCGCAGGGCAGGCGGGATCACGAGGCGCCTGCCGACGCGAGGCGATAGCCGGCCCCGACTACCGTCTCGATGATCGCTGGCTCGCCGAGCTTGCGGCGGAGGGTCATCACGGTGATGCGGACGGCGTTCGTGAATGGGTCGGCGGCCTCATCCCAGACGCGCTCCAGCAGATCCTCCGCGCTGACGACCGCGCCATTCGCGCGAACGATCTCTTCGAGCACGCCGAACTCCTTGCGCGTGAGACTCAGCGGCGTGCCACGACGCGTCGCGACCTGACGCGCCGTGTCGACCGCGAGATCACCGACCTCGAGTACCGGGCGGATCACCTGATTCGGGCGGCGCTGCAGGGCGCGGATGCGCGCGACGAGCTCGCCCATCACGAAGGGTTTCGGTAGATAATCATCCGCCCCGAGCGCGAGCCCCTCGATGCGCGAGTGGACATCACCCGCGGCGGTGAGCATCAGGATGCGCGGCGGGACCTCGAGCGCAATCAGCTGGCGGCACACCTCGTCGCCGTGGATGTCCGGCAGCTGACGATCCAGCACGACGACATCGTAGGGGGTGATCTCTGCCTTCATCAGCGCGGATTCGCCATCCAGCGCGATATCCACGGCCAGATTCGCCTGCCGCAATCCGCGGGCGACGACATCGGCCAGTGCCTCCTCGTCCTCGACAATCAACACGCGCATTCTCAACTCCTCACCCGGTGTGCCCCATAAGCACCTGTTCAACTGGATTGAGTGTGGCATGGCCGGGATATGGTTTCTGTATGATCCCGCCACAAGAACCTGGGGTTCGCCTCGCGAAAACCTGAAGAACTCGTGAAATCATTGCCCGTTGACTTGAGTTCTGGGGCAAAAGGCAAGATACTATGTGTCAGGTAGCGCGTGGCACGAACCTCGCCACTCTCGCGCTACGGGCAGCGCCGCCCCAAGTCGACGTGAAAAGACTCCGCGAGAGCGGACGTTCACGACGTGTCGGGATATCCCCGATGTCCGCCACCACTCCCCCGGTGGATGCGTACGTGGCCGCACGACCGACCTCACGCTTTTGGTGAACAGGTGCGTCCGGTCCAGAGCCTCTTTTCACGTTCCCCCCGTTCTATCACGTCGAGATGTGATGTGCGTGTGCACGTCACCAATATGGAGAAGGAACAGGTCATGACCAACGAAGTATTCTCTGCCAAGATCTCCCGACGCGGATTCCTGAACAAGGCCGCCGTGACCGGTGCCGCCGCGGTGGCGGTCGGTGTCGTCGGCAGCCAGCTCGTGAGCGCGGCGCAGGAGACCGGCACCCCGGTCGCGTCGCCGGCGGCGAGCCCGGCTGCGTCTCCGGCCGCGAGCCCGGCCGCCGGTGCCACTGCCGAGGTCTCGGCGGTCGACATCGCCTTCGAGCCGAAGGAGTTCACCATCCCGGCGAACACGGATGTCGTCGTCACCGTCACCAACAACGGCGTGCTGCAGCACGACTTCGTGATCGACGAGCTGAAGGTGGAGACGAAGCTCCTCAACGGCGGCGAGTCGGACACGGTCACCATCAACGCGGCGGCGGGCACCTACGAGTACTACTGCTCGGTTCCGGGCCACAAGGAAGCCGGCATGGTCGGCACGCTGACCGTCGAGTAATCGACGCTCGCCAATCCTGCGGCGTTGTCGAAGAGCTGAAGAGGCGGCGGGGTCCACCCAGGTGGATCCCGCCGCTTCGTGTTGTGACGCGGATGACGTATTGACCTCCCGCCTCTCCGCAGCATGGGCTAGAATGTGGCAGGATTTGCCAACGATCCCCGAGTCCTGTCAGGGAGCATCCGTCATTCGGGTGCGTGGGGAGCCTGCGTGCGTGGACGCTGCACGCTGTTCCGTGCTCCCGGACCCTGTTTCTCCATGCCTCACGCGTCACTTGGTCGTTCACCTGCGAAAACCGCATCAGGGAAGTGTATCTGTGTCTGAGATTGCCGAATCGTCTGTCCGTGCCGGAAATGCCACCGCGAGCCAATCCACGAGAGGGACGTCGCTCCGCTGGGAGATCGGGACCGAGCACATCGCGCTCGCCCTGGAGTGGAAGGCCGATGTGCCGCTCCACCTGAGTCACGTGCAGGTGGGGGAGCATCACTCGTTCAAGGCGGCGGGCGAGCCGTTCTTCGGTGTCCGCACCTCGACCTACTCCTTCGCGGACCGCTCGTCGTTGCCGGTCACCGACAGCCGCGTTTCAAAGGATGAGCGCGCGGTGCGCCTCGAGATCGACCTCCTCGCGATGGACGGCTCGAAGGTGACGGTGAATCTCGAAGCGCATGACGGGCAGGCGATCGTGCGGACGTGGCTCGATGTCGTGCCGTCGAAGTCGCTGAGCATCGTGCACGTCGAACCCTTCCGCCTGAACGTGCGCAATCCGGCCTTCGCGAAGCTGCACACGATTACCGGACTGCGTGCGGAGAACCCGATCGGGGCGGACGGCGCGTATGCGTCGTTCCGGCTGGAGGAGCGTCCACTCACCGAGTCGATTCGCCTCGAATCCGGCGCGCGCTCGACGGCGGAGTACCTGCCGTGGGCGGCATTCACGGGGGACGATGTCGCGGCGGGTGGACTGCTGCTCGGGCTGGAGTACGGTGCGAGCTGGGCGTTCACGACGCGACCGGACGAGAATGGCGCGATGATCTCCGCCTTCCTGCCGATCGGGCTCGAGCCGGAGCTGGCGGCGGGTGACGAGTGGACCTCGCCGGCGGTGTGGATCGGCGGGTTCACGGGGGATCTCGACACGGCGGCGGCCGCGACTCACGACTATCTTCGCGCGGTGGTGAGCCCGACGCGTGATGATACGGCGCCGGCCGTGCAGTACAACACGTGGTTCGCGCATGGCACGGATCTCTCGACCGACGCGCTGGTTGCGGAGGCGGAGATCGCGCAGGATCTCGGCGCCGAGGTGTTCGTGATCGATGCGGGTTGGTGGCAGGGGAACCCGGCGCAGCAGGATCATCTGTCGCTTGGCCTCGGCTCGTGGACGGAGAATCGCCAGAAGTTCCCGATCGGCCTGACCGGTCTCGTGACGCAGATCCGCGAGCGAGGGATGCAGGTCGGCCTCTGGGTCGAGCCGGAACGCGTCGATCTGCGCACCGCCGCGACGGCGGGTTGGGATCCGGAGTGGATCGCGCAGTCGGGCGAGCGCTGGATCCGGCAGGATTGGCCGGTCGATACGGACACGGCGCTGCTCTGCTTCGGCCTGCAGGATACGCAGGACTGGGCGTTCAAGAAGCTCACGAAGCTGATCGCGCAGGCTGGCGTTCGCTGGCTGCGCTGGGATAGCACGTCGTGGGGTATCTGCGATTCGCCGGATCACGATCATGGCGTGGGTGATGGCGAGGCCGCGCAGATCGCCGGTGTGCACGCGGTGATCGATCGCCTGCGCGAGCGCTATCCGGACCTGGTGATCGAGGTCTCCGCGGGCGGCGCGGGGCGCTTCGACACGGCGATGGCGCGTCACGCGCATCTCGCGTGGCTGCACGATGCGAGCGCGCCGTCGCATCGTGCGCGCTTCCACGCGGCCGGCGCGTCGTACCTGTATCCGCCGGATCTGCTGAGCTCGTGGGTGACGGAGTCGCTGTTCGAGAATCTGAACGGGCAGGATCTGCCGGAGACGATCGTGCGATCGCTGGTGCGCAGCCGGATGATCGGGGCGCTGGGCATCTCGTGCCAGCTCGGGACGTGGACTGCGGCGACGCGGCGGATCGTCGCGGAGGAGATCGCGCTCTACAAGGAGCACGTGCGGCCGCTGGTGCGACACGGGCATCTGCAGCATCTGCTCCCGCAGGCGACGATCGATGGTGGACGCATCGGGACGCCGGACACGTGGGAGGCCTACGGGCTGGTCGCGAAGGACACGTCGACGGCGGTGGCGCTGGCGTTCCGGAATGCCTCGCCGGAGCGGAAGCTGAGCCTGCACTTCAAGGATCTTGAACCGTCGGAGCTGTACAACGTGACCGTCGAGGGCGAGGAGTTCGGTGAGTTCACGGGACGTGAGCTGGTGGGCATCGGCCTCGACATCGACTGCGATCCGCTGGCGTCGGTGCTGGTGCTGGTGGAGCGCTCGGAGGGATAGTCCGCCCCGGCTAACCGAATCCGTGATGCTGGTTCCCCTTCGCGCGGGATCGCGTTACGCTCGTGGCAGGTGCTGCGCGCGCGGCGCATCTCATGGAAGGGGAATCGTCATGTCTGAGACTACCTCGTGGCCGACCGGGATCGGGGCCATCACGCTCTTCGCCGAGGATCTCCCGGCGACGCGCCGATTCTACGAGCAGGTGCTGCAGCTGCCGTTCGTCTTCGAGGATGAGCATTCGGCGGTCTTCCGGATCGGCACGACGCTGCTCAACATCCTGACAATCAGCGAGGCGCCCGAGCTGATCGCGCCGGTGCCGGTCGCGACGCCCGAGGCGGGCGCGCGCATCCAGTTCACGATCGATGTCGACGATGTCGATGTGACGGCGGAGCTGCTCGTGGCGCGCGGTGCCGAGCTGGTGAACGGACCGATGGATCGACCGTGGGGCATCCGGACGGCGGCGTTCCGCGATCCGGCGGGCAACGTCTGGGAGATCGCCCACTGAATCGAGTGTGGCTATCGCGACAAGGAAAGGACATGCATGCGCGAAGACTGGAAGCGGGGCCTCACCGAACAGGAGGTTGCCGAGTTGAAGCGGCTCGAAGAGAAGCCCGATGATGAGATCGATTTCTCTGATATCCCTGAGCAGCCCGCTGAAATCTGGCGAAATGCCAAAGTCGGCCTGTTTTCTCGGCCAGGGGAGGTCCACACTCTTCGGATGCTGAACCAGGCGGATGTCAGCGCCCTGTCGGACGAGGACATCGACACGGCTGACATCCCCGTGATGACTGATGACGAGTGGCAGGACACCCTGTCACGTGGCATCTCCCGGCCGGTGAAGCGGCACCCGGCCAGCTGACGGATCGCGCGAGAACGTGCCGTCGAAGGGGGCCGGTCGCTCCACCGTGCTCGCGATCTCGATGTGCCGGCCCTCCGCGCTCGACTCGAGCGTCGCGTGCATCACGTCGAGCACGTGGTAGGCGAGCTCGCCCGAGGCGCGCTGCGGTCCTCCCGTCCGGATCGCGTGCGCCAGATCGAGCACGCCGAGGCCGCGCGCATTCTCCGGATGTCCCGCGATCAGGGGCACGTCCTCCCAGACCTTGGCGCGCGGATCGCCGGCGCGCAGTAGCTGCACCGGCCCAGCGAACGTGTTCGGGTCCGGCACGCGGATCGCGCCGTGCTCCCCGTAGATCGTCAGCAGGCTGTGATCCGTGTCCCACGTGTCGAAGCTCGTCGTCAGCGTGCCGATCGCGCCGTTGGCGAAGTCGAGCGTCGCCGCGATGTGCGTGGGCGTGTTGACGTCAATCGTCTCGCCGGCGCGCGGTTCGCTCGTGATCGTGCGCGTCGGGAAGCTCGCGCGGGCGGAGGAGCTCACGCGCGCGATCGGCCCGAGCAGACTCACCAGCGCCGTCAGATAGTACGGTCCCATGTCGAACATCGGGCCGGCGCCCGGCTGATAGTAGAAGGCCGGATTCGGATGCCACGACTCGTGCCCGCTGCTCAGCATCGCGCCCGAGGCCGCGACCGGCGTGCCGATGGCGCCGTCATCGATCAGCTTCCGTACCGTCTGGATGCCCGCCCCGAGGAAGGTGTCCGGCGCGCCACCGACGCGCACGCCCTGCTCCTGCGCGAGTGCCAGCAGACGCTGTCCATCTTCGCGCGTGCTGGTGAGCGGCTTCTCCGTATAGACGGATTTGCCCTCCGCGACCGCCCGCAGGCCGATCTCCGCGTGCGCCGCGGGGATCGTCAGGTTCAGCACGACGTGGATGTCCGGGTGCGCCAGCAGCTCGTCGACCGTGAGCGCGGCGATGTCAAACGCCTCGGCGCGCGCCTGGGCCGCCGCCGGCACGATGTCCGCGATGCCGATCACCGGCACCTCGGGCGTCTTCAGACGATCCGTCAGGTTCTCCAGATAGATCTGCGAGATGAATCCCGCACCGATGATCCCGATTCCGATCTGCGCCGCGTCACTCATGGGGTGTCACATTCCTCTCGTCAGGGCGATGCCATCGCTGCATGATGCGCAGTCTGGCGGACCTCCGTCAAGCGCCAGGCAGCACGCAGCCCACGGCGATACCGGGATTCGCCGTGGGCTGCGTGCGGAGCGGTCGGGATCAGGCGACGGGAGACGCCGCGGGGGAGGCGACCGGGGTCGCACCCGGAGCGGACGGGTTCACGACGAACCAGATCTCGCCGACGTTCTGGCCATTGGTGTCGCCCGGCTGCTCGTCGCCGATGAAGAAGTAGAGCGGCTGATCGTTGTAGGTCACCTGCATGGTGCCGTCGGTGCGCTCGATGAGGCCGAGCTCACCGGGGACGCCATCGGGGAGGGAGAGCGGCTCCTCCGCGATGAACGGCGGCCAGTTGGTGGCGCACTGGTCGTAGCACACGCTCTCGCCGGGCGTGTCGTTCGCGAAGATGTAGAGCGTGTTGCCATCGGGATCAGTGAGGATGGTGCCGAGATCGGGATCATCGTGCGTGGCGATCGTCGTCGTGGAGGATTGGGCGAACGCCGGAAGGGCAATCAGGGAGAGGAGACATGCGGCAGCAACGAGGAGTCGTTTCATGATGAGGTCACCTTTGTCCGTGGGAGCGATGAATCGTTGCATCGGGCTGACGGTCCCGGCGGCCGACAGCCCCTTCAGCCTACGCCGATTCATCGTGGAACGGGTGATCCGATGACTCCCTGCGGGGAGTTTGTTCGGAGGCATCATCATGCAGCGAGGGGTGGGAGCATGTACTCCCACCCCTCGAGGTCATCGTGATCCGTGTGCGCGTCAGGACTCGAACTGCTCGTTGCGGAGCGACGGGCGCTCGAACGTGCTTTCGATCTCGACGCGCTGCCCGGAGGCCGCCGAGTCCAGGAAGGCGTGCATCGTGTCGAGCACGTGGTAGCCGAGCTCCCCGCTGACGCGTGGCGCGCGGCCTTCCTTCAGCGCGAGCGCAAAGTCGGAGATGCCGATACCGCGGGAGTTCTCCGTGAAGTCGAAGGGGATCGGAAGCTCCTCCCACTCCGTCTCGCCTGCCTTCAGCAGGAAGACCGGGCCGCCGAACGTGTTCGGATCCGGCAGGCGCAGCGAGCCTTCGGTACCGTAGATCGTCAGCCAGGCGTTCTGCGTCTCGTAGACATCGAACGAGGCGGTCAGGGTTCCGACGACCCCATTCTTGAACTCGACCGCGCCGGAGATGTAGGTCGGAGTGTTGACCGGCACGGTCTCGCCCGCCTTCGGACCGGTGCCGATGGTGCGCTCCGGGAAGCTGATGCTCGCCTGCGCAGCGACGGACTTGAACGGGCCGAGGATCGCGGCGAGCGCCTGCACGTAGTAGACGCCGACATCGAAGAGCGGACCGGCACCCGGCTGGAAGAAGAAGGCCGGATTCGGATGCCACGCTTCCATGCCGTGATTCAGCATGTGCGCATCGATGCCGACCGGCTTGCCGATGAGGCCATCATCGATCGCCTTGCGGGCCGTTTGCAGACCGCCGCCGAGGAAGGTGTCCGGTGCGGAGCCGACGAGCAGGCCCTTCTCCTTCGCGGTGGCGAGGAGCTGCTTGCCATCGGCGCGCTCGGTGGCGAGCGGCTTCTCGTTGTAGGCATGCTTGCCGGCGGCGAGGGCCTTGGCCGCGATCTCGGCGTGTGCGGCCGGGATCGTGAGGTTGAGGATGATCTCGACCTCCGGATGCGCGATCAGCTCGTCGACGCCGAGGGCGAGCACCCCGAACTCTTCCGCACGGGCTTGGGCGGCGGCCGGGATGATGTCGGCGACGCCGATGACGCGCGTGTTCTGGAAGACGGTGTTGAGGTTCTGCAGGTAGATCTGCGAGATCACCCCTGCGCCGATGATGCCGATTCCGACCTTCTTCTGCTCACTCATCTGCTTCGCTTTCTCGCTGCAAGATACCTCCGGAGGCAGCTTGGCATCCGGCTGGTCACGATGCGGTCTCACCGGTGTGGGACCGCTCCCACGCGTAACGATTGATGGCATGATGCACCGCTTTCGCGCGTGGTGACAAGGCAATGGCTCGAACGTGGATGGCCCGAATGGTGGCGTGACGAGCGAACCCGGTGTAGGGTGATGGCGACATCGACCGGTTGAAGATCTGAGGAGGACGCGCGTGGCTGTGAAGCTGATTCATGTGGGACTCGGTGGTTGGGGTGGCGACTGGGAACGGAACGCGATTCCTCCGGTCAAGGACGTCGATCGGGTCGCGATCGTCGATCCGCACGAGCCGACGTTGCGTCGCGTGCAGGAGGAGATGAAGGTGCCCGACGAACGGACCTTCGCCTCGCTGACCGACGCGCTGGCGAACGTCGAAGCCGATGGCGTGATCGTCACGGCGCCGATGTTCGCGCACGTGCCGCTCGCGCTGGAGGCGCTCGAGGCGGGCAAGCACGTGCTCGTCGAGAAGCCGTTCGCGGGGAATGTCGCCGAGGCGAAGACGGCGGTCGATCGCGCCGAGGAGCTCGGGCTGATCGTCCAGGTGAGCCAGAACTATCGCTTCTATCCGGCGCCGCGTGCCGTCGAGCAGCTGATCCGGGATGATGCGATCGGCGTGCCGTCGGTGATCAACGTGGACTTCCGCCGCTGGGCGAACGATGCCGAGAAGGACGGCCATCGCCACTATCACATCCAGCATCCGCTGATCTTCGACATGGCGATTCATCACTTCGACCTGATCCGCAAGATCACGGGCGAGGATGCGGTGAAGGTGTACGCGAAGGCGAGCGATCCGGCGTGGAGCAAGTTCACGGAAGAGGGATCGGCCGTGGTGACGATCGAGCTGCAGAGCGGCCTCGTCGTGAGCTACCGCGGCAGCTGGATCAGTCGCGGGCAGGAGACGCACTGGGATGGCGACTGGCACATCCAGGGCGAGACCGGCGAGATCTTCTTCACGGGACGCTCCGGTGGATCGCGTGGTCCGGCCGATGACGTGGTGACGCTGCGTCGTGCGGGCGAGGAGCCGGAGGATGTCGCGCTCGAGTCGATGGATCTCTGGGGGCGCTCCTACGGTCTGCGCGAGTTTGCGCGGGCGATTCGCGGCGAGGTGACCCCGGAGACGCTCGGGCGCAATAACCTCGGCAGCGTCGCGCTGATGGAAGCCGCCGCGAAGTCCACGCTGAGTGGGCAGGTTGAGGATGTGATCATTCCGTAACGGTCAGCGTCACGAACCTTGTGCCGAAGCCCCCAACGAATCGATTCGTTGGGGGCTTCGGTGGTCTTCCCGCATGCTGTCGAAGGCGATCAGTCTGCTACCGGCGGGAGCGGGGAGATCGCCCCCTGCAGGAAGGTATCCACCGTGTCCACCGCGAGAGTCGCCAGGTCGTCGCGAGTCATCGGGGGGAGCCCACCCATGTGGAGGGTATGCATGGAGCCCATCTGCATGGCGAGGAAGATGATCGCGGCGCGCTCCGGATCGTGGCGGAAGTGCATGCCCGAGGCAGCGGCATCGCGGAACAGGTCCTCGTAGACGCGCCGGATTTCGTCTGGCTGACTCTTCGTGCGCTTCTCTTCCTCGAGCTTCCGGATGTACTCCGGCCCGACACAGCGTCGGAAGTCCTCGAAGAGGCGGATCACGCCGACATCGGCCGATGTCAGCATATGCGTGAGCGCCGCGATCAGGCGCTCGCGCAGGTCGGTGGATGTCTGCAGAAGTTCCATCATCTCGTGGAACATCGTGTCCATCCGGTTCATGAACGCCTGGGCGAAGAGATCTTCCTTCCCCTTGAAATGATAGTAGGGGGATCCCTTCGTCATGTGGGCGGCTTCCGCGATCTGCTGCATCGACACGCCGTCATAGCCGGAATGCATGAAGAGCTCGCAGGCAACATCGAGCAGGCGTTCGCGTCCCCCAGGCTCCTGTGTTCTTGCTGTCATCTCATCTGTACCTCATGCCGCTTGTACGCGGGAACTTCCACGACGCCGTGGAAGCACGTCTTCCAAGACCTCTTGCATTATACCAAACGTTCGGTTAGGATGGTGGAGGTCACCAACCGAACGTTTGGTTGGGTTTATGTGAACCATGGGGTTCGATGCAGGACCCTCGTTGGGTGAGCTTCCGGAGACGCGCAGATCTTCCCCCCTGTGTGCAATGAAGCCGTCGTCTCCGTGGTGTTGGGTATAGAGGTTTTGTCGCGATGTTTGCTCGCATAGAATCCAAGTGGCTGGTCGCCATTGCGTTCGTGCTCGGTCTGTTCATGGAAGTGCTGGACATGACCGTGCTGAACACGGCGCTTCCTGCAATCGGGCGTGAGTTCGAGGTCAGCCAGTCGACGTTGCAGTTCGCCCTGACCGGCTATCTGGTCAGTCTCGCCATCTTCATTCCGGCGTCTGGTTGGGTGTCCGACAAGTTTGGCTCCAAGTGGACGTTTGCCTTCGCGATTGCCGTGTTCACCGCTGCCTCGGCGCTGGCGGGTGCCGCGCAGTCGATGGAGATGCTGATCTTCGCGCGCGTGCTTCAGGGTGTCGGTGGCGGCATGCTGACGCCGGTCGGCACGACGATGCTCTTCCGCGCCTTCCCGCCGGCGGAGCGGGCCAAGGCCGGCGCCGTGCTCGCGCTGCCGGTGATGGTTGCGCCGGCACTCGGTCCGGTGCTCGGTGGTTGGCTCACGGACAACTTCTCGTGGCGCTGGATCTTCTACCTGAACCTGCCGATCGGCGTGATCGGGCTGCTGTTCACGCTTGCGTTCGTGCCGAATCACCGCGAGCCGAACATGACGAAGTTCGATGTCTTCGGCTTCGTGTTCGCCGGTGCAGGTCTCGCCTCGCTGCTAGTCGGGCTTGAGCGCACGCCGTCGCACGGATGGTCGGAGCCGGCCGCGCTCGTGCTGATGATCGGTGGTGTGTTGTTGCTGACGATCTTCGCGATTGTCGAAGTTCGCCTCAAGGAGCCGCTGCTGGACCTGCGCCTGTTCCGCGATCGCAACTTTACGGCGGGTAACCTGACGCTCATCGTGAGCACGGCCGCCCTGATGGGTGTGCTCTTCCTGGTGCCGCTCATGCTGCAGCAGGTGATGGGGCTGAACGCGACTGATTCCGGTCTCGTGACGCTTGCCCAGGTGGTCGGCATGATGCTGGTGATGCCGTTCGGCGCGCGACTCTACGCCCGCTTCGGTGCTCGTCCGATGATGGTGACCGGGTTCGTCGGTCTCGCGATCACGATCTTCGCCTTCTCGACGATCGACATGACCTCGTCCCTGTGGACGTATCGCGCCCTGCTGTTCGTGCTGGGCATCATGATGGCGCTGGTGATGGTGCCGAGCCAGACCGCGACCTTCGAGACCATCTCGCTGCACGATACGGCGAATGCCTCGTCGCTCTTCAACACGATGCGCCAGTTCGCCTCGGCCGCCGGTGTGGCGGTGATGTCGACGATCCTGACGACGCGCATCAATTCGAACGTGGGCGATACGGCCCAGACCGATCCGGCGTACTTCGAGAAGGTCTTCTCCGGGTACGACGACACCTACCTGATCTCGGCCGTCATCGCGCTCTTCGGTGCGGTGGTGGTGTTCGCCTTCCGACGCGGCACGGGCCTGACCCCGCCGACGCCGAGCGCGGACAGCCAGAACCTCTCGATGGGAGCGTCCTCGCAGCCGGTGATGGTTCACTAGACAACAATCGCGCGGGAGGGGTGGCGTTCTCGAGACGTCGTCCCCTCGCCCCTCCCGCACTTCCATTCGGCTGAGTCTCACACCCTCCAGACTTCAGCTCTTCACACCCCTCCCTGGACGCGCGGGATGCC
>Ga0164243_10012633_pt1 | contig 11944 bp, 8 predicted proteins | sample OricompcompostOP_FD_108781 | JGI IMG/M metagenome (GOLD analysis project Ga0164243, IMG submission 108781) | Organic Plus compost microbial communities from Emeryville, California, USA - Original compost - Organic plus compost (OP) | ecosystem: Engineered > Solid waste > Mixed feedstock >...
ATGGCGATGGCGCGCGAAATGAAACCGGTCCTGGCGCTCGCGTTCGTCCGCCGTCAGCAGCTGCCGGTAGCGCGCCAGCAGCGCCGCGTCGGTGATGCGCTGGTCCCACGCGTACCACAGGTGCATGTCGTTTTCCGCCAGGGTGATTCGCATTGCCGTTGTCCTTCGCCTGTGCGTTTCGCGTAAAGATTTTTGCGCATTCGCGCGTCACCGCAGAACTCCTGGGCGCGGCAATGACCGAGCGCGATGGGAATCGCATCGTAAACGATCGGCACGCGAAAAATCGTCAGCGGTGTTTTTCCGATCCCACGCCTGAAAACGACTCCGCACGGCGGCGCGTGGCCTGACCGCCCGTTCTGCCGCTCGAACGAACCTCCGGCCGCGCTTGACCAAAGATAAGTTAAGATATATCTTAAACACATCTTAACGACGAGGTCCGCACCATGCGCCACCCCCATGACCCCCATCCCCACGAACACCGCCATCCCCATGACCATCACCCCCGCGAACACCACCACGACCGGCATCACCACTCCCGCCACCACGACCGGCACGGTTTCCAGTTCGGACCGCGCGGGCCCGGCCATCGCCCCTTCTTCGACGGCTTCGATGAGCGCGGCGAGGGCCGCGGCCGCCGGCGCCTGTTCGATTCCGCCGACCTGCGGCTGGTGCTGCTCAAGCTGATCGCCGAGCAGCCGCGCCACGGCTACGACCTGATCCGCGCCATCGAGGAACTGACCGGCGGCAGCTATGTGCCCAGCGCCGGCGTGGTCTACCCCGCGCTGTCGGTATTGCAGGACCTGAACCATATCGAGGGCGCCGGGCCCGAAGGCACGCGCAAGGCGTTCGCCGCCACCACCGACGGCATCGCCGAACTCGCCGCCAACGAGGAAAAAGTGACCGCCCTGTTCGCGCGTCTGGCGGCGCTGGCCGCCCCGCGCGAGGACGCCGACAGCGCCCCGGTGCGGCGCGCCATGGGCAACCTGCACGCGGTGCTGCGCCATCGCCTGCACCAGGGCGGCACCGAAAAAAACACATGGCACGACATTGCCGCGATCCTCGACGAGGCGGCGCAGCGCATCGAGCGCCTGTGATGCGCGCGATCGGGCGCTCCGGCAAAGGCCGCCCGATCGCGGCGATATGCGCGGGGCAGCGCGCCAAACCGCAGATCAGTCCCGCATCCCAACCCCGAACCCCACGGCGCCCGCGCGGGCGCCGACGCGAGGTAAAACCATGACACTGCACAGCATCGCCCACATCCCCACCCCCAACGGCAGCCGTTATTTGCAGCGCCTGTGCCGGCACTGGGCGCATTCGCTCAAGGTGGAATTCACGCCCGATGCCGGTACGGTGATTTTTCCGCGCGATGCGCGCGGCGCCGACTGGCCGGGCGACGCCACACTCGAACTGCGCGCCCATGCGGACAACCTCGAATGCCGATTGGCGTGCAGCGCCGCCGGGCAGCGCGAAGCGCTGGAGCAGGCGGTGACCAGCCACCTGGAACGTTTCGCCTTCAAGGAGGGCGCGCTCGCCGTCGACTGGCGCGACGCCTGACAACGAACGGCACGGCGGCACGGCGCAATCGACCGGTCCCGACACCGAACCGGCATGGCTTCCGATGCCATCGTTCTCATCCTTCGGCCACCGCCAGCGACGGCTTCATCCCTTCCGCATGCGCCGGGTCACGGTGACCTCGCCGTGTGCGCCGCCTTGCGGCACAGGCTCGTACCCGACACCCATCACAACGAACGTCGGGTTTTCGCGCAGCATGGGCTCGCCGCAGACCTCCGCCAAAACGGATATTGAATTTTTGCGGCGATAAAGGCCGCCGCATCGCGTCATCCCCCCGGCGCAGGGCTCGTACCCGACATCCGCAAGCATTTACGCGGCGATCAGGCGCCCATTCCTGAATCGCACGCGTTTTATGCCGCGCCAGCGCGATTCCTGTTCCTGAAAAATCCAACGAACCCCCGCCGCCCTAACGCAAAAATCCGTGCGCAAGGCATCGCGGCAACGATATTTCCAGCGATCGAATCGACGCCGGACGCTCGCCAGCGAACCGCAACCGGACCTTGGGCCGGATTACGCTTTCCGCACCGGGCGACCGCCGGATTTTTCCGCGCGCAATCGATTTCCCCCCGACGCGCCGGCACCCGACCGTCGGTACGGCGACGCACGGGAACCACAATGCCGCCGCGTCCGCGCCCGGGCAGCGCGCAATCACGAGGCATCCATGATCGGCACCAGAACGCGTTGGGCGGTTATCGCCGCCGTCGTGCTGCTGGCCCTGGCGGCGGCCTGGCTGATCCATGCGTATCTGCGCCACAAGGCCGCCGGCCAACCCGGCCAGCCGGGCGGCACGCCGGTGACCGCGGTGCCGGCGCAGATCAAGGATGTGCCGGTGTATATCGACGCGCTCGGCACGGTCACGCCGATCCGCACCGTCACCGTCATCACCCAGGTCAACGGCATTCTCGATGCGGTCGAATTCACCGAGGGCCAGCGCGTCAAACGCGGCCAGGTCATCGCCCGCATCGACTCTCGCGCACTCGAGGCGCAGCTGACGCAGGCCCGCGGTGATCTGGTGCGCGATCGGGCGACGCTGGCCAACTCGCGGCTGGATCTGCAGCGCTACCAGGCGCTGATCAAGGTCGGCTCCATCACCCGCCAGACCCTCGACACGCAGCTCGCCACCGTGCGCCAGAACGAGGGCACGGTGCAGTCCGATATCGGCAATGTGCGCAATCTCGAGGTGCAGGTGGGTTATTGCACCATCACCTCGCCGGTGGATGGCGTGGTCGGCCTGCGGCTGGTGGACCCGGGCAATTACGTCACCACCGCCGCCACCACCGGCATCGCCGTGATCACGCAGCTGGAGCCGGCCACGGTGGTGTTCGCGGTGCCGGAGGACTATATCGGCCAGATCCACCAGGCGATGGCGCGCGGGCCGGTGCCGGTGTCCGCCTTCGATCGCGACAAGCGCACGCTGCTGGCGAGCGGCGCGCTGCTGGCGCTGGACAACCAGATCGACACCACCACCGGCACGGTCCGGGTCAAGGCGCAGTTCGAGCACTCGGGCGATGCGCTGTTTCCCAACCAGTTCGTCAACGCGCGCCTCAGGGCCGATACGCTGCGCCAGGTGCCGGTGATTCCCACCGCCGCGATCCAGCACGGCAACAACGGCGATTTCGTGTTCATCGTCGGCGCCGACAACAAGGTCGAACTGCGCAACGTCAAGGCCGGCCCCGCCCTCGGCACCGACACCGCGATCCTCGACGGCGGCGTCAAGGGCGGCGAACACGTGGTGACCGACGGCGCCGACAAACTCGACAACGGTTCGCTCGTCAGAGCGTCGCCCCCCTGAGCGGCCCATCGTGAATATTTCGCGCCCCTTCATCGTTCGCCCGATCGCGACCGCGCTGCTGATGGTGGCGGTGCTGCTGGCCGGGCTGCTGGGCTATCACCTGCTGCCGGTGTCGGCGCTGCCCGAGGTCGATTACCCGACGATACAGGTGTACACGCAGTATCCCGGCGCCAGCCCGGAGGTGGTCAGTTCGTCGATCACCTCGCCGCTGGAGCGCCAGTTCGGGCAGATGCCGGGCCTCAAGACCATGAACTCGACCAGCTCCAACGGCGCCTCGGTGGTGACCTTGCAATTCGACCTGTCGCTGTCGCTGGACGTGGCCGAGCAGGAAGTGCAGGCGGCGATCAACGCCTCCTCCAGTTATCTGCCGGCCAACCTGCCCTACCCGCCGGTGTACAGCAAGGTCAACCCCGCCGACGCGCCGGTGCTGACCCTGTCGCTGACCTCGAAGGTGCTGCCGCTGACCCGCGTGCAGGATCTGGCCGACACCCGGCTGGCGCAGAAAATCGCGCAGATTTCCGGGGTCGGGCTGGTCACCCTCAGCGGCGGCCAGCGGCCGGCGGTGCGCATCGAGGCCAATACCTCGGTGCTCAACGCGCTGGGTCTGTCGCTGGACGATGTGCGCATCGCGCTCGGCAACGCCAACGTCAACCAGGCCAAGGGCAACCTCGACGGCAAATACCAGTCCTACACCATCGGCGCCAACGATCAATTGCAATCCGCCGCCGACTACCAGGACCTGGTGATCGCCTACCGCAACGGCGCGCCGATCCGCGTCAGCCAGATCGCCCGCGCCTTCGACGGCGCCGAAAACGAGGAACAGGCGGCCTGGACCAACCGCGACAGCGCGATCCTGCTGAACATCCAGCGCCAGCCCGGCGCCAATGTGATCGACGTGGTGGACCGCGTGCAGAAACTGCTGCCGCAGCTGCGCGCCGGCCTGCCCGGCACGCTCAAGGTGGATGTGCTCACCGACCGCACCCAGACCATCCGCGCCTCGGTGCGCGATGTGCAGTACGAACTGGCGGCGGCGGTGGCGCTGGTGGTGCTGGTGATCCTGGCGGTGCTGCGCGATGTGCCGGCCACGGTCATTCCGGCGGTGACCGTGCCACTGTCGCTGATCGGCACGCTGGCGGTGATCTACGCGCTCGGTTTTTCGCTCAACAACCTGACCCTGATGGCGCTGACCATCGCCACCGGCTTCGTGGTCGACGACGCCATCGTCATGATCGAAAACATCACCCGCCATCTCGACGAGGGCCATCCGGCGCTGGAGGCGGCGCTGAACGGCGCGCGCCAGATCGGCTTCACCATCGTGTCGCTGTCGGTGGCGCTGATCGCGGTGCTGATTCCGCTGCTGTTCATGGGCGACGTGGTGGGCCGGCTGTTCCGCGAATTCGCCCTGACCCTGGCCGTGGCCATCGTGATTTCCGCCTTCATTTCGCTGTCGCTGACGCCGATGCTGTGCGCGCGCATGCTGAAGCGCCGCGAGCGCGAGCGCCGCGCCGATTTCTTCGACTGGATCAACCGCCGCTACCTGCTGGGCCTCGACTGGGTGCTGCGCCACCAGGGCGTCACCCTGGCCTCGGTGGCGTTGACCGCGGCGCTGACCTTCCTGGTGCTGACGCTGATGCCCAAGGGCTTTTTTCCCGAGCAGGACACCGGTCTGATCCAGGGCATTTCGCAGGCGGCGCCGACCATTTCCTTCGATCACATGGCGCGCCGGCAGCGAGAACTGGTGGAGCGCATCCTGCAGGACCCGGCGGTGGCCAGCCTGTCGTCGTTCGTCGGCATCGACCAGACCAACCCCACGCTCAACCAGGGCAATGTGCTGATCAACCTGAAAAACAAAAGCGAGCGCGACGGCGCCGCGCAGGTGATCGCGCGGCTGGCGCGGCTCAATGCCGAGGTGCCGGGCATGCGCCTGTTCCTGCATTCGGTGCAGGACCTGACCCTCGACGTCACCAGCGGCGCCACCAGCTACCGGTTCGGATTGCAGGCCACCGACGCCGAGCTGCTGACGCGCTGGACCGGCACACTGATCGACGCGCTCCGGCGCGACGCGGCGTTCACCGACGTGCAGAGCCTGGCGCTGCAACAGGGCAACCAGATACAGCTGACCTTCGACCGCGCCACCGCGTCGCGCCTGGGCATCACCGCGCAGGCGATCGACGACGTGTTGTACGACGCCTTCGGCCAGCGCCAGGTCTCCACCATTTTCACCCAGCTCAATCAGTATCACGTGGTGCTGGCCGCCGGCCGCCACCGCGACAATCTGTCCGGACTATTGTCCGGCCTGTACGTGGACATTCCCCAGGGCGGCGTGGCGCCGCTGGCGGCGATGGCGACCATGGCACTCGAACGCGCGCCGATCACCATCAGCCGGCAGGGGCAGTTTCCCTACGCCGACGTGTCGTTCAACCTGGCGCCGGGTTACACGCTGGGCGATGCGCTGACGCGGCTGCGCCACATCGAAACGCAGATCGCGCTGCCGCAGGCGGTGCGCGTCGCCCTGGAAGGCGCCGCCGCCACCTTCGACGCATCGCTCGCCAACGAGGCATTTCTGGTGGCGGCGGCGGTGGTCGTGGTCTACCTGATGCTCGGCATTCTCTACGAGAGTTTCATCCATCCGGTGACGATCCTGTCGACCCTGCCGTCGGCGGCCCTCGGCGCGCTGCTGGCGCTGCTGGTGACCGGCACCCAGTTCGACATCATCGGTTTGATCGGCATCGTGCTGCTGATCGGCATCGTGATGAAAAACGCCATCATGATGATCGACTTCGCGCTGGAGCTGGAGCGCAACGAAAAGCTGCCGGCCATCGACGCCATCCGCCGCGCCGCCGAACTGCGTTTCCGCCCCATCCTGATGACCACGCTGGCCTCGCTGTTCGGCGCGCTGCCGCTGGCGTTCGGCACCGGCATGGGTTCGGAGCTGCGCCATCCGCTCGGTTTCGCCATCATCGGCGGGCTGCTGGTGAGCCAGCTGCTGACCTTGTTTTCGACGCCGGTGATGTACCTGGCGCTGCACCGCGTCGAAGCGCGTTTCGTGCGGCCCGGCGCGGTGGCGGAGTGAGGCCATGACGATCTCCGAACCCTTCGTCAGACGCCCGGTGGCCAGCACGCTGATCGCCATCGGCATCGCCCTGTCCGGCCTGCTCGCCTTCGCCCTGCTGCCGGTGGCGCCGCTGCCGGAGGTGGATTTCCCCACCATCAACGTCACCGGCCTGTTGCCGGGCGCCTCGCCGACCACGGTCGCAACCTCGGTGGCGACGCCGCTCGAACGCCAGTTCGGCCAGATCGCCGGCATCACCCAGATGACCTCCTCCAGCACGCTCGGCACCACCCGCATCGTGTTGCAGTTCGATCTCAACCGGAACATCGACGGCGCCGCGCGCGATGTGCAGGCGGCGATCAACGCGGCGCGCACCAACCTGCCGAGCAACCTCAACGGCAACCCGACCTATCGCAAGGTCAACCCGGCGGACGCGCCGATCATGGTGATCGGGCTGACCTCGGACAGCGCCACGCGCGGCCAGATGTACGACGCGGCCTCCACCGTGCTGCAACAGAAACTGCTGCAGACGCCGGGCGTGGGCGATGTCATCGTCGGCGGCGGCGCGCTGCCGGCGGTGCGCATCGAATTGAACCCCGACCGCGTCAGCCACTACGGCATCAGCCTCGAACAGATCCGCGCCGCCATCGCCGCCGCCAACGCCGACCTGCCCAAGGGCTGGATCACGGCGGGCGCTCTGGCCCACAACATCGGCGCCAACGACATGCTGTTCGATACCGCCGATTACGAAGAGCTGGTGGTGAAGGTGAACAACGGCGACGTGGTGCGCATCAAGGACCTCGGCTATGTGCGCCAGGGCATCGAGAACCTGCAGAATTTCGGCCTTTCCAACGGCAAGCCGGCGGTGCTGCTGATCCTGTTCAAGCAGCCGGGCGCGAACGTGATCAAGACCGTGGACAACGTCAAGGCGGCGCTGCCGCAGCTGGCGGCGTCGATTCCCTCCACCATCAAGCTCGACATCCTGCTGGATCGCACCACCACCATCCGCGCGTCGCTGCGCGACATCGAAATCACGCTGATCATTTCCGTGCTGCTGGTGACGGCGGTGACGTTCGCCTTCTTCCGCGACTGGCGCACCACGCTGGTGCCGGCGATCGTGGTGCCGCTGTCGCTGCTGGCGACCTTCGGCGTCATGTATCTGCTCGGCTTCAGCCTCAACAACCTGTCGCTGATGGCGCTGACCATTTCCACCGGTTTCGTGGTGGACGACGCCATCGTCGTGGTGGAAAACATCATGCGCCACGCCGAGCGCGGCGAGCGCGGGCTCAAGGCCACCCTGGAGGGCGTGCGCGAAGTCGGCTTCACGGTGATGTCGATCAGCATCTCGCTGGTCGCCGTGTTCATCCCGCTGCTGCTGATGGGCGGCATCGTCGGCCGCCTGTTCCGAGAATTTTCGGTGTCGCTGGCGGTGGCGATCCTGGTGTCGATGCTGATTTCGCTGACCATCACGCCGATGCTGGCGCGACTGGCGCTGCGCGGCGGCGCCCGACGCAGCGGCGCCCGGCACGGCGGCGGCGCCCGACGCAGCGGCGCCCGGCACGGCGGCGGCGCCGGCAGCGGTGACGGCGAATATCCCGACTCGCGTTTTCACCGGTTCTACGCCCGCAGCCTCGATTGGGTGATCGCGCACCAGCGGCTGATGGGCCTCGTCACGCTGTTGATCCTGGCGCTCAACGTGCTGCTTTACGTCGTCATTCCGAAAGGATTTTTTCCGCAGCAGGATACCGGCCGGCTGAGCGGCCAGATCCAGGCGTCGCAGAGCATTTCCTATCAGGCGATGCAGCAGAAATTCCAGCACATCAATCAGCTGGTGCTGAAAAATCCCAATGTCGCGGCGGTGGCGGGTTTCGTCGGCGGCATCAACTCGATCAACACCGCGCAGCTGTTCGTCACCCTCAAACCGCTGGGGCCGCGCCGCGATCGCGCCGACGCGGTGATCGGCCAGCTGCGGCGCGCGCTCGGCGATATCCCGGGCGCGCGGCTGTTTTTGCAGGCGTCGCAGGACATCACCGTCGGCGGCCGCCAGAGCGGCGCGCAATACCAGTACACCCTCACCGCCGACGAGCAGTCCGACCTGGACGCGTGGGTGCCGAAGGTGGTGGACGCGCTGCGCAAAATTCCGATCCTCACCGATATCAACACCGACCAGCAGGACAACAGCCGCCAGGTCACGGTGAACGTGAACCGCGATACGGCGGCGCGCCTCAACGTCAATTTCAACGCGATCGACCAGGCCCTGTACGACGCCTTCGGCCAGCGTCAGGTATCGACCATCTACAAGGCCGCCAACCAGTATCACGTGGTGATGGAACTGGCGCCGGAATACTGGGGCGAACCGTCGGCGCTGAAGGCGATTTTCGTGCCGGCCGGTCCGCCCGCCGCCATCGGCAACGGCGCCAGCAACGGCCCGAGCACGGTCAACACCGGCGCCGGCGCGCTGGCGGCGAACGCGGCCACCGCCACCGTGGTCGGCGCCGTCACCGCCAGCGGCGTCGCCACCACCACCAGCACGACCAGCACCGGCGCGACCAGCGGCGGTATCAACCCGATCGCGGTGGCGCGCAGCACCAGCGCGACCAACATGAACCAGACAGCAACGGCCTCCGGCGCGAACGCGGCGGCGTCAACGGCTTCGGGCGCGAATGCGGCGGCGACAACCGCGACGGCCTCCGGCGCGAATGCCGCGACCGCGACCACAGGCGCCGGCGCGGCGCCCGGCCAGACCGCCGCCACGCCCGCCACCGCGGCGCTGGCCAACGGCAACGCGCTGGTGCCGCTGTCGGCGCTGGCGGAATTTCCGATCGAACGCACCGCCATCGCCATCAATCACCAGGCCACGTTTCCCGCCGTCACCGCCTCGTTCAATCTGGCGCCGGGCGCTTCGATCGGCCAGGCGACGGCGCAGATCAACGCGGCGGTGGCGCAGCTGCGGCTGCCGGCCGGCGTCACCGGCAGCTTCGCCGGCACCGCGCAGGTGTTCCAGCAGTCGGTGGCCAGCGAGCCGCTGCTGATCGTGGCGGCGCTGGTGTCGGTGTACATCGTGCTCGGCATCCTCTACGAAAACCTAATGCATCCGCTGACCATCCTGTCGGCGCTGCCCTCGGCCGGCGTCGGCGCGCTGCTGGCGCTGCTGCTGACCGGCACCGAGCTGTCGATCATCGCGCTGGTGGGCGTGATCCTGCTGATCGGCATCGTCAAGAAAAACGCGATCCTGATGATTGATTTCGCCATCACCGAGGAGCGCGAACAGCACGTCTCGGCGGAGCAGGCGATCCGCCGCGCCTGCCTGATCCGCTTCCGCCCGATTTTGATGACCACGCTGGCGGCCCTGCTCGGCGCGCTGCCGCTGGTGTTCGGCTCCGGCTACGGTTCGGAATTCCGCAAGCCGCTCGGCATTTCCATCATCGGCGGCCTGCTGTTCAGCCAGCTGCTGACCCTGTACACGACGCCTGTGGTCTACCTGTGGCTGGACCGCCCCTACCGCAAACTGCGCAGGAGGCCGGCATGAACCGCAACCGCCCTGCCGCGCTGGTGTTCGGCTCCGGCTACGGCTCGGAATTCCGCAAGCCGCTCGGCATTGCCATCATCGGCGTGCTGTTCAGCCAGCTGCTGACCCTGTACAGCACGCCGATGGTTTACCTGTGGCTGGACCACCCCTACCGCAAACTGCGCAGGAGGCCGGCATGAACCGCAACCGCCCCGGCGCGCTGCTGCGCCGCGCCGCGCTGCTCGCACCGCTGTGCCTCAGCGCGTGTCTGGTGGGGCCGGATTACAAGCGGCCGGAATTGGAAATCCCCACGCAGTTCAAGGAGGGCGCCGACTGGCGGCGCGCGCAATCGAATCCGCAGGCCGCGCTCGACAGCCGCTGGTGGCTGGTATTCGGCGACGAGCAACTGACCGCGCTGATCGGGCGGGCGCTCGATGCCAATCAATCCATCGCCGCGGCGGAGGCGGCGCACCGCAGCGCGCTGGCCCTGGTCGAAGCCAACCGCGCGGAGTTGTTTCCGAGCATCGACGCCACGCTGTCCGGCACCCGCGGCCGCCGCGGCAGCGGCGCATCCACACTCGGCACATCGGGCCTCACCGATAACACCACCACCAACAGTGCCAGCGGCACCAGCGCCAGCGCGGTTCGCAATCAATTCAGCGCCCTGCTCAGCGCCGGCTGGGAAATCGACCTGTGGGGCCAGCTCCGCCGCCAGATCGAAGTGAGCCGGGAGAACGCGCGCGCCAGCGACGCGCAGCTGGCCGGCCAGCGCCTGTCGATCGCGGCCAGCGTGGCCGGCAGTTATTTCGCGCTGCGCCAGAACGATATCGACATCGTCCTGCTCGAACGGCAGGTCGCCATCGACCAGCGCCTGCTCGACATGGTGCGCGCCAATTTCCTGCACGGCACCGCCTCGGCCGATTCCGTGCTGCTGGCCCAGGACACGCTGGAAACGGCGCTGACCGCGCTGACCGCGGCGCGAACCCAGCGCGAACAATACGAACACGCCATCGCCGTGCTGCTGGGCGCGCCGCCGGCCGCTTTCAGCATCGCGCCGCTGGCGGACTACCGCTTCAGCGCGCCGCCGATACCGCCGACGCTGCCGTCGACGCTGCTGCAGCGCCGCCCGGACGTGGTCGCCGCCGAACGCCTGGCGGCGGCCGCCAACGCGCGCATCGGCGTGGCGCGCGCGGCGTTTTTCCCGGAGCTGAACCTGGCGGCCACCACCGGACTCGCCAACAGCACCTTCGCCCATCTGTTTTCGCTGCCGAACCGCACCTGGAGCGTCGGGCCGACGCTGGCCGGCACGCTGTTCGACGCCGGCCAGCGCTCGGCCACGGTGCGCGGCGCCGAGGCCGACTACGACCAGGACGTGGCCAATTACCGGCAGACGGTGCTGGGCGCGTTCCAGAACGTCGAGGACAGTCTGTCGGCGCTGAAGCATCTGCGCGAACAGGTGGCCGCGCTCGACAATATCTACCGGCGCAACCGCCAGCTGTACGGCAGCGTCGAGGCGCAGCTGAACGCCGGCACCGCCAGCGAACAGGGCCTGCTGACGCAGCAGCTGTTGCTGCTCCAGGCCGAGCAGAACCTGAAGGACGCGCAGGCGCAATGGCTCCAGAACAGCGTGCTGCTGATCAAGAATCTCGGCGGCGGCTGGTCGGGGGAACAGGATTTTCGCAATGCTTCGACCGGCCAATGACAGCGTCCGCGTCTGCTCGAAATCATCGGATTTCCAGCCGCGCGGATTTCAGGCGCGGATGACAGTGCCGCGATGCGGCAAGGAGCGATAACCAACACCGGCCGACCTGCGCATTCCGAAATCCGGCGATGCGGAAAAAAGCGCGGGCTATGGGACCCAAGTCCTCATCGCCCGCTGCGGCGATCGGGAGAAATCGCGCCGCAAAGCTGTCGGCCCGAGCGGATGAACGCGGATACGGCGCGCGCTTTCCGCGCATCCGGCGCCGGCTGTGGGAACAAACCGAATGCCGGACCACAACGAAAAGCGGCGCGCTCCGTG
>Ga0164243_10012634_pt1 | contig 11944 bp, 11 predicted proteins | sample OricompcompostOP_FD_108781 | JGI IMG/M metagenome (GOLD analysis project Ga0164243, IMG submission 108781) | Organic Plus compost microbial communities from Emeryville, California, USA - Original compost - Organic plus compost (OP) | ecosystem: Engineered > Solid waste > Mixed feedstock >...
CCCGCACCTCCGGTGATCTTCGATCTCGACGGGACGCTCGTGGACAGCGAACCGCTCTACTACGAGGCCGGCCGGCAGGTGCTGGCCGAGCACGGCGTCTCCGGCTTCACCTGGGAGGAACACCTCCGCTTCCTCGGCGTCGGCACCCGGGAGACGCTGCGGACGCTGCGCGCCGAGTACGGCATCGCCGCGCCCGTCGAGCAGCTGCTGGACGAGAAGAACCGCGTCTATCTGGCGCTGGCCCACCGGTCGGTCGTGGCGTTCCCGAAGATGCGCCGGCTCGCCGAACTGCTCGCCGAGTCGGGCGCCGCGCTCGCGGTGGCCTCGGGCTCGTCGCGCGCGGCCATCGACGCGGTGCTGACGGGCACCGGGCTGGCGCCGCTGTTTCCGGTACGGGTCTCGGCCGAGGAGGTCGGCCGGGGCAAGCCGGCCCCTGACGTGTTCCTGGAGGCGGCGCGGCGGCTCGGCGCGCGCCCTGTGGACTGCGTGGCCCTGGAGGACGCACCGGCCGGAGCCGAGGCGGCCCGGCGGGCCGGTATGCGCTGCGTGGCCGTGCCGTCCGCACCGACAGCCTCCCCGGCGTCCCCCGCGTCCCCGGCACAGTCCGCGCCGGGCGCCCCGGCCGCTCCCAGGTCCGGCGACTGCGCGGACGGGGGCGGCGACTGTGTGGACGGCCACTTCGGCGGCGACGGCTTCGCCTCCGCGGGGCTGCTGTTCCCGGGCGGGCAGCGGGAGTTCGATCCGCTCCGGGCGTACGCCTGGATCACGGACGGCGCGTCAGGCGCGGGCGACGTGGCCGGCTGAGCCGGGCCCGCACTCCCAACCCGCCCTGCACACCGGCCGGTTGGCCGCGCGTACGGTCAACCGCCCGCTCAGGCCTGCTCGTCGTCCAGCGCGAAGGATCCGTAGCCGGGCCGGCCGGCGCGCTCGTACGCGCAGTACAGCGCGCCCGCACCGGTGGCGCGGGACTCGGTGAGGTGCCAGGCGGCCGGGGCGGCGCCCTCGGCGAACAGCCGCTTGCCGGTGCCGAGGAGCACGGGGCTGACGATCAGCCGGTACTCGTCGACGAGACCGTGCTGCTGAAGCGTGTGAATGAGGTCGCTGCTGCCCTGCGTCATCAGCACCCCGTCCAGCCGCTCCTTCAGCCGGGCCACGGACTCGCCGGCATCGCCGGTCAGCAGGTGGGAGTCGTGCCACTCCAGGCGGTCCCGGGTGCGGGATGCGACGTACTTCGGCATGGAGTTGAGCTTGGCGGCGAGCGGATCGTTCTCGTCGGTGACGCGGGGCCAGTGCGCGGCGAAGATGTCGTAGGTCCTCCTGCCGAGCAGCAGCTGGTCGGCGCCATGCAGCAGGACTTCGTCCATGATCTCCCCGAAGTCCTCGTCGGCGTACGGGACTTGCCAGCCGCCGTGTGCGAAGCCCGCGTCGGTGTCCTCACCCGGGCCGCCCGGTGCCTGCATGACGCCGTCGAGGGTGACGAACGCGGTGACGACGAGCCTGCTCATGGTGGTGCCTCCCGGATGTGGATCCGTCTGCGCCCGGGTGGACTCCCGCGGCGGCCGGAACTCATCGTCCGCCGCGGGACCGGCCGGCGCCGGGAGGCCCCGCCGACCCGCTGCGGCTTCACCCGGCGACCGCCCGGGGCAGGAGGCGCCGCTCAGTCCTTCACCGGGGCCAACTTCCCGACGGTGCCGGGGTGTCGGGCCATCCAGTGCCGTACGCCCTTCATCGGATCGTCCGGGCCCGCGTCCTGGATCTCCGCCTCCAGCGAGTCGAGTTCCGGCATCGTCATGCGGAAGTGCCGCAGCCATCCGGCGACGCGGGGCTGCTTGTGCGCGAAGTCCGGGGCGGCGACGGCGTGTATGGAATCGGCCTCGCCCCACAGCCCCTTCGGGTCGGACACCTTGGTGAGCTTGTACTTTCCGTACGCCCAGTGCGGTTCCCACAGCACGACGGCGACCGGCTTGTGCTGCGCGTACGCCCGCCGCAGTTCCGTGAGCATCGCCGCGGTCGAACCGCTCTCCAGCCGGTACTCCCCGTCCAGGCCGTAGCCGGGCAGCACCTTGTTCTTGAGCAGCTGCATCTCGCCGGCGCCGGGCTCGATTCCGACGATCTTCCCGTCGAACGTCTTCGCCTTGCCCTTCAGATCCGCCATCGACCGCACGCCCTTGACATACGACGGCACCGCGACCTGGAGGGACGTCTTGCCGCTCCACTCGCCGAGGTCGGTGACCCGGCCGCGGTACTGCGTCATGTACTGGGCGTGGGTGCGCGGCAGCCAGGCGTCGGTGGTGACGTCGGCCTGCTGCGCCGCCACGGCGCCGAAGGCCCGGGGCGGGTCCAGCTTCTTGGTCTCGACGCGGTAGCCGCGGCGTTCCAGCACCGCCTTCCACAGATACGTGGTGGCGACGGACTCGTCCCACGGGGTGGCGGCCAGCCGCACCGTCGCACCCTTGCCGACCTTTCCGTCCGCCGCTCCGCCGCCGGACGACGAGCCGGAGTGCCCGGACGCTGACGTGCCGTCGCTCAGCGCCTTCGTCACGACCACCGCGGCGACCGCGACGACCGCCACCGCACCCACCGCCAGCCCGGCGATCCCGGCCCTTCCGCCGAGCCGGCCGCGGCGCCCCTTCCGGCCCGCGGGCTGCGGGAGTTGAGGCGCGGGACCGAACGGCTGCGCCGACGGTGGCGGGCCTGCGGGCTGCGGTGGCGGGCCTGCGGGCGGTGGCGGCACGGCGGGCGGTGCCGCGTAAGGGGCTTCCGGTGCGGCCGGGTCCGGGGACGGCTCCCGCCTCGCCGGTTCCGGTGCGGGTGCCGGTTCCGGCGATGCCGGTTCCGGCGGTTCCGGTACGGGCGCCGGCGCCTCGCCCACCTCCGCGGCGACCGACCCGGGCAGCCACCAGCCTTCGCCGCGGCTGAGGCCGGCGCCGAGCGATTCGGCGATGTCCCGGCACTCCTCGACGAGCGACTGCGGCTCGGGCCGCGCCCCCGGCTCCTTGGCCAAACAGCGCTGCACGAGTGGGAGTACGGCCTCCGGGCAGCCCGTCAGATCCGGCGCCCGCATCACGATGCGGTACAGCAGCGCGTGCCCGTCGCCGTCGCCGAACGGATGGCGCCCGGTGGCGGCGTAGAACACCACCAGCCCGAGCGCGAACACGTCGACGGCCGGGGTCGCCGGTTCCCCGTCGGCCTGCTCCGGAGACATGTACGCGGGTGTGCCGAGGCGCACGTCCGTGCCGGTCAGGGCGGTGGCGTCGGCCGCACGCGAGATGCCGAAGTCGATGACGCGCGGGCCGTCGGACGCCAACAGCACGTTGGACGGCTTCAGATCGCGGTGCACGACGCCGGCCGCGTGGATGGCCTGCAGCGCCTCCGCGATGCCCGCGGTGAGCATCAGCACGCTCGTCACGGGCAGCGGCCCGTGCTGCTGCACCGCGCTGCTGAGCGACGGCCCGGGCACGTACGAACTCGCCAGCCACGGCTGGTCGCCCTCGGTCTCGCTGTCGAGGACGGTGGCGGTGTACGGGCCCTGGACGCGGTGGGCGGCCTCCACTTCGCGCGTGAACCGCCGCCGGAACTCGGGGTCTTGGGCGAACTCCCGGCGGATCACCTTCAGCGCGACCGGGTGCCCGCCCGGCGTACTGGAGAGGTATACCGCCCCCATGCCCCCGGCTCCGAGCCGCCCGCGCAGCCGGTACCGGGAGACCTGCTGCGGATCCCCCGGGCCCAACGGCTCGACCACGACGGCCACCCTCCCCCTCAGTTGTCGATGTCGACGCGGCGTGAAAGCCGAACTCATGGTGCCGCATGGCCGGTTGAGCGCAAGCGCCGGGTACGGCGAGATCGACGGGCCCCAAGTCGTCCCGCACAACGGCCCGTTGGAGCTTCGCCACGCCAGCTAGATTGCATTGCTGACTAGAACGTGATGCGATCTAGATATGGCTGCGGAACGAAGAGCGAGCTGGCTCAAGGGAGTTCTCGACCTGCTGGTGCTCTCCTGCCTCGTCGACGGCGAGAGCTACGGCTATGAGATCGCGCAGCGGCTCGACGGCGCCGGCCTCGGAAGGATCCGCGGCGGCACGCTCTACCCGGTGCTCAACCGGCTGGAGACGGCGGGGCTGGTGCAGGCGGAGTTCCGGGCGGCGGGACGCGGACCGGCGCGGCGCTACTACGAGTTGACGGACGCGGGGCGCGCGAGCCTCGCAGAGCAGGGGGAGTCATGGCTGCAGTACCACCGGACGGTGCAGGAGCTGCTGACGAGGGCCGGAGTGACGGCGTGAGCGAGGGCGGCGTGAGCGAGGGCGGCGTGAGCGAGGGCGGCGGGAACGGCGACGGCGCAGACGGCGCAGGCGACGGCGTACCCGGTGCCTGCGTATGCGGCGCCGGCGAGAGCGCCGAACAGGGCGGCTACTTCGCGGAGTTGGACCGGCGGCTGCGCGAGCGGGGCATGCCGAGGGAGAACGCCGCCGCGCTCGTCGCCGAACTGGCCGGCCACACCGCGGACTCCGGCACGGACCCGCACACCGAGTTCGGCCCGGCGGCCGACTTCGCCGGGCAGCTGGCGCCCGCGGACGGCGGCACGTGCGGCCCGGAGCCGGACGCCGAGCACTGGACGTGGACGGCGGACGCGTACACCGACCAGGCCGTGATGAACCGCATGGGCGCCCAGGGCTGGGAGATCGAACGCGTCGACAGGCTGGGCCGGTTCGTCAGCAGCCGCGACCCGCAAAGCTCGCTGCGCTGGGAGTACCGGCGCGACGTGGTGGCACGCCGGGACCGCGCGGCGCACGCGGCGTCCATCGCGGCGGACGGCTGGGAGCCGTGCGGACACTGGCTGTACCTCGCGTACTACAAGCGGCCGCTCGCGGTGCTCGACGGGCCCGCGGCCACGCTCGCCGACCCTCCCGAACGCCCCGCCCGCAGCGTCTACTTCACCCGCCGTCTGTACCTGCACCTGGCGTGGACGCTGCTCTGCCTGTGCGTACTGGTTCTGCTGCTGACCCTCGGCTTCCCGGGCTCGTCGGACGGCGGCCGGGACTCGTCCGCGCCGGTCGGCGCGGGCGTCGGGGCGGTGCTGGGCGCACTGCTGGGCTTCTGGCTGCTGCGCCGCCAGCGTCGGCAGATGGCTCGCGCCGCGCGCTACAACGCGCCGGAGAGCGGCGGGAGTTCGGCGTCGAAGAAGAGCTGACGGCGACGGGAACCGGACGGAACGGGCCTGGCCCCGGGGACGTACGCGCCGGGGCGCCGGTGCACCACAGGGGGTTCGAAATCCGTACCGGCGAAGAGTCCGGACCCGTCCCGAATCTGACGTCCGATCGCAGCTCCGAACCCCCCGGGTGCACACACCCTACCCTACAGTCGGTAGGGGAACCACCCCCCTGGCGAGCTACTGAATCCGAAGCGCGTGGGAGTCCAACTCGCCGCTGCGGCAGGGGGGTTGGGGCTCGGTCGGCAGTGAGGCACCTACGGCACGTACGACGCACTCGGCACGTCAGGCGCCCATCGCCCGCCCCCGTTCCGCGCCGTCGCCTTCGACCGGTGCGGGCACGTCGGTGACCTCGGCGAGCACCGCGCCGGGCACCGCGGCGAGCAGGTCGCACGCGTCGATCTCGATGCTGGTGTCGGCGCGGCCGCTGCCGCAGTGGATCGGGCCCATGCCGGGCACGGAGGCGTCGACGATCACGACCGCGTCCTCGTCCGGCACCACCGGGCAGACGCCGCCCGGTTCGGCCCCGAGCGCGGCCAGCCGTTCGGCTCCCGCGGGCGCGAGGTCCGCCCGGCGCACGCCGGCGGCCCGGGCGACCGCGCCGTACCGCAGCCGTGCGTGGCCGGGGACGGCCACCAGCACCAGCCGGTCGTCCGGGGTCGTGAACGCGAGCGTCTTGACGGTCTGTTCCGGCGTGACGCCGAGCGCGGCGCACACCTCCCGCTGCGCTTCAGGCCCGCTCCAGGCGGGGTGTTCGCGTACACGGAAGGGGGTTCCGCGGTCTGTCAGAGTGCCGACTGCGTAGAGGTGGTGCGGTGCCGCGCTGCTCATCGGCGCATGGTAGCCACGCCGCCTGCGGGAACCGGAACTGCCCGGCGTCCGGGGTCCGTTGGGCCACCGCCGCCCGGCCCCCTCAGCCGATCGTCCGCCCCTCAGCCGGCCGTCGGCCGGCTGTCAGCCGACCCGCCGGGCCAGCACCTGCCCCGGCCACTCCCCGGCCAGGAAGCGTTCGGTGCGGGTGAAGCCCTGGCGCTCGTAGTACGCGACGAGCCGGCCTCCGCCGCCGGCCCAGCAGTCCACGCGCAGCAGCCCCACTCCCGCCCGCCGGGCCGCGTCGGCGGCGTGGGCCAGCAGCGCCGCCCCGATGCCGCGCCCGGCGTACCGCCGGTCGGAGACCAACAGCCGTACGTAGCACTCGGGTTCGCCGGCGGGCGGGATCGGCACCTTCGGGCCGGGTCCGGTACCGAGCACCAGGGCGCCGACGGGGACGCCGTCCAACTCCGCGATGTACGGGCGCTGTTCGGTGAGGTACCGCTCGACGTGCGCCACTCTGGCGGGGATCCGCGAGAACGGGGTCGTGCCCCACTGTTCGGTGTTGCCGCGCTCGTTCATCCAGGCCACCGCGCCGTCGAGCATGTGCAGAACGGCCGCGGTGTCGTCCGGGGTGCCGGGTCTGATCCGCGGGGCGTACCTGCTGTCGTCCATGCCGGAAGCGTAGGCGGCCGCCGTACGGGTCGGGCTCTGGTACGCCGACCGCCCTGCCCGGCGGGCCGGTTCGGGCGCCGGCCGCGTCCGGCGCGGTGCCCGTCCGGCAGCTGCGTCACCGCGTCAGCCACTGCTCCAGCCATCCGGTGTGCACGGCCGCCTTGCGAAACTCGGCGCTCGCGAGCAGCCGTTCGTGCAGCGGGGCGGTGCTGGGCAGGCCGTGGATGCGCAGTTCGGCCAGCGCCTGCCGGGCTCGCGCCAGCGCCTGCGTACGGTCGGCGCCGTGCACGATCAGCTTTCCGATCATTGAGTCGTAGAAGGGGCTGATCCGGTCTCCGGCGCGGAAGCCGGTGTCCATCCGTACGCCGGGCCCGCCCGGCAGGTCGAACCGCTCCAACTCGCCCGGCGTGGGCGCGAATCCGTTCGCCGGGTCCTCGGCGTTGAGGCGCAGCTCGACCGCCGCCCCGCGCAGCGGGATGTCGGACTGCGCCACCGACAGCGGTTCGCCGCCGGCGATCCGCAGCTGCTCGCCCACCAGGTCGAGCCCGGTGACGCACTCGGTGACCGGATGCTCCACCTGGATACGGGTGTTCATCTCCATGAAGTAGTAGGAGCCGTCCTCGGCGAGCAGGAACTCGACGGTGCCCGCGCCGACGTAGCCGACGTGGGCGGCCAGACGCACCGCGTCGGCGGCCATCGCGCTGCGCGTCCGCGGGTCCAGTCCGGGCGCCGGCGCCTCCTCGACGAGCTTCTGCCGCCGCCGCTGCACCGAGCAGTCGCGCTCGTAGGCGTGCACGGCGCCACCGTGGAAGTCGGCGAGCACCTGCACTTCGACGTGGCGGGCGCGTTCGACGAGGCGCTCCAGGTAGACCGTGCCGTCGCCGAAGGCCGACGTGGCTTCGGCGCGCGCCGTGGGCAGTACGTCCGCCAGTTCCGCGGCGTCCCGCACCGGGCGGATGCCTCTGCCGCCGCCGCCCGCCGCGGCCTTGACCAGCAGCGGGTAGCCGATCTCGGCGGCGGCCGCCCGCGCTTCGCCCGCGTCGGCGACCGGTCCGCTGCCCGGGACGACGGGCACTCCGGCCCGCTGTGCCGTGCGCCGGGCCGCCGCCTTGTCGCCCATGGTGTCGATGACGTCGGCGGGCGCGCCGACGAAGACCAGCCCGGCGGCCTCGACGCGCCGGGCGAACCCGGCGTTCTCGGACAGGAATCCGTAGCCCGGGTGCACCGCGTCGGCGCCGCTGTGCTCGGCGGCGTGCACCACCGCCGCCGCGTTCAGGTACGACTTGGCCGCCGGCGAACCGCCCAGGTGGACCGCCGAGTCGGCGGCCCGTACCCAGCAGGCGTCCGCGTCCGCGTCGGAGTAGCCGGCGACCGCTTCGACGCCGGCCGCGTGGCAGGCCCGGATGACGCGCAGCGCTATCTCGCCGCGGTTGGCGACGAACACCCTGCGCAGCGGCGGGGAGTTCACGCCTCGTCCACTTCCGCGAGGGCCTGGCCCATGGCCACCTCGTCGCCGTCGTCCAGCAGGAAGGAGCGGAGTACGCCGGTGGCGTCGGCCTTGATCTCGTTGAAGGTCTTCATCACTTCGATCAGCGCGACGGTCTGCCCGGGTGCGATGTGCGCGCCCTCCTCGACGTAGGGGGCGGCGTCGGGAGCCGGGCGCCGGTAGAACACCCCTGGCATGGTCGTCTTGATCTGTCCCATCGGTCGATACCTCCGTTCTGCTCGGTGGTGCTGGCCCGTTGGCGTCGTCCTCGGTGGGCTCTGCTCGGGAGCGGGGCCCGTCGTCAGCCGAGTACGGCCCGGCGCACCCGGTTCAGTCGGCTGTTCCGGTCGCGCCGGGCGGCCAGCGCCTGGTCGAGGTCGACCGGTTCGAAGGAGACCCGGTCGCCGGTCTTGGTCTGGGCGATACGGTCCCGGTCCACGGAGATCAGCGTGCCGACGGTGGCGTAACCGCCGCCCGTCACCGCGTCGTTGAGCAGCACGATCGGCTCGTCGCCGCCCGGCACCTGGATCGAGCCGACGGGGTAGCCGAGGTCGACGACGTTCGCCGGGTCGCTGCCCGCGCCGAACGGCTGCTCGCGCTCGCGGAACTCCAGCGAGCCGCCGCGCAGCCGGTAGCCGACCCGGTCCGCGTCCTTCGTGACCTTCCAGACGGTCTCCAGGAAGGACCGCAGGCCGGCCTCGGTCAGCCGGTACGAGCACAGGCCCACCACCGTGCGCAGCGCGGTCACTTCGGGGAACGCGGGCCGCAACTCCTCGGGCACCGCGGCCCCTTCGGACGGTCCGCCGCCCGGCGTGCCGGCGGCGCCGAGCGGCAGCCGGTCGCCTTCGGCGAGTCTGCGCCCCTCGTGGCCGCCGAGCCCGGTGAGCGTGTACGTCGAGCGAGAGCCGAGGTATTCGGGTACGTCGATGCCGCCGCCGACGGCGATGTACAGCCGCGCCCCCGCGCTGATCATCTCGAACGAGAGCACGTCGCCCGCCCGTACCCGTACCGCCTGCCACATGGGTACGGGCTCGCCGTTGCGGCTGACGGCGACGTCCGCGCCGGTGACGGCGACCGTGCGGGCGTCGGTGAACTCCAACTGCGGGCCGATGTAGGTCGCTTCGAGCGCGGCGGCCGTCTCCCGGTTGCCCACGAGGAGGTTGGCGGCGCGGAAGGAGAACTGGTCCAGCGCGCCGGACGGCGGCATGCCGATGTCGTAGTGGCCGTCCCTGCCGGCGTCCTGGACCGTCGTGGACAGGCCGGGTGCGTGCACGATCAGTTCGCTCACCGGTACAGCACCTCCAGCAGTTCGTTGGTGACGGCGTCCGGGTCGGCGAGGAAGTCGGCGGGCCGGAAGGCGTAGTCGCGGATGCGGTACCGGAACGTGCCCCGCTCCACCTCGCCGCGTATCCGGTCGAACTCGCCCTGGTCGACGGCGCGGTAGCGGATGATGTCGCCGGGCCGCGGGAAGACGACGCGGTCGCGGAAGTCCGGCAGGCTGCGGGTGCCGTCGAAGACGGGCGCGGGCGCCATGCCGAACAGCTGGTAGCCGCCGGCGCCGCGTACCGGGTAGACGACGGCGAAGGCGCCGCCGAACCCGAAGGACCGCTCGGGGGTGTCGGTGCGCGGCCGCACGTACTTCGGCACCTCGATCTGCCGCTCGCGCGGCACCATCTGGTAGCAGAACGGCAGACCCGGCACGAAGCCGAGCATCGTCACGATGTACGGCGCGCCGGACAGCGCGTCGATCAACGGCCCCGTCCCGGAGAAGCCGTTGATCCGGGCCGCGTACTCCAGGTCGGTGGCCTCCGGGTCCTGGTGCCGGTCCCGGAACCGCATCAGCGTCTCCCGGGTCCACGGGTCGTCGTACAGCACCGGCATGTCGACGACGCGGGTGTGCAGCACCTGCTCCGAGGTGAGTTCGGCCGCGGAGTCCTCCAACGCGCGCAGCTCCTCGACCAGTTCGGCCGGGTGCAGCCGGTCCGGGTCGACGCGGATCAGATAGGAGGCGTTGGACGGGCAGATGTCGACGACGCCCTCGGGCGCGCGTGCGCGCAGCGCCGAAGTGATCGTCATGGCCTTGAAGTTCGCCTCCAGGCTCATCGCCTGGTCGATCTCGACGAAGACGAACTCGTCGGCGCCGTACTCGTAGCGCGCCGGCGGCAGTGTCAGGGCAGTGCGTACCACGCCACCCCTCCTCATCTCCTCATCGCGTACTCGCCGTTGCGGTGGCCTACGGGCGTCGGGCCCGGACGGTGTGCTGCACCCTGGCGCGGCACGGGCGCCGCGGCTATTGGCCCGGTGGGCCAACCGCTCGCCCGCTCTTCGGCCCGGGAGAGGAATTGCCGCGCCGGTGCGGCGGGCGCACGGTGGCAGCGTCCTGCACGGCGCAGCGGGTACGGGCGGAGGTGCACCCATGAAGTCAGTGATCGACCTGAACGCCGACGCCGGGGAGAGCTTCGGACGGTGGCGGCTGGGCAGCGACGAAGAGCTGCTGCCGCTGGTGAGTTCGGTCAACGTCGCCTGCGGCTGGCACGCCGGCGACCCCCGGATCATGCGCCGCTCGGTCGAGTCGGCCGCGTCGGCCGGCACCGCGCTCGGCGCCCACCCCGGCCTGCCCGACCTGGCCGGCTTCGGGCGCCGCGCGCTGGCGCTCTCGCCGCGCGAGGCCGCCGACGCGTGCCTCTACCAGTACGGGGCGCTCCGCGGCTTCGCCGACGCGCTCGGGGTGCGCATCACGCACGTCAAACCGCACGGCGCGTTCTACGGGCTGACGATGCGCGACCCGCAGGTCGCCGACGCGGTGGCGGATGCCGTCGCCGCCGCCGACCCGGACGTCGTGGTGGTCCTGCTCGCGGGTCCGACGGCCGAGCGGGTCGCCGCACGCGGAGTACGCGTCGCCCGCGAGGCGTTCGCCGACCTCGACTACGACGAAGAGGGCCACGTCATCATCGAGCCCGAACCGCCCGCCAAGGACCCGCAGTCGTGCGCGGACAAGGCCGCCGGCATCCTGCGGGGCACGCTGACCACGGTGGGCGGCCGGCGGATCGACGTGGACGCGGACACGATCTGCGTGCACGGCGACCGCCCCAACGCGGTCGAGGTCGCCTCCGCCGTACGCGACCGGCTCACCGGCGAGGGCGTGGAACTCGCGCCGATGGCGCGGGTGTTGGCGGGGCGCTCCTAAGGCGTGCCCAACCGCCGCTCGTGGAAGGGGAGTTCGGGACGGTCCGGGCGTGGGACCGGATCAGCGGTCCGCGACCGGCTCCTCCAGCCGTTCCAACCGGCGTACGTCGAGCGGGAATTCGGCGTGCTCCGCCAGGGCGTCGGCTTCGGCGAGCCCGACCTCGCGGAAGCGGACGGTGTCCCTGCCCGGCCGCAGCTGGCCCAGTTTCCACAGCGCGGCGTGCGCGAGCGTGGCGATCACGGTGAAGCCGCCGGAGGTGGGGCCGTCGGGCCCGAGGATGGTCGGTACGTCACCGATGAAGGCCACGCCGCCGACCGGATAGCTGCCGTCCACGACGTTCGAGGGGTGCCCGCCCGCGAGGGCGCCGTCCGCCCGCGCCCAGGCGAGCGTGTGCGCGTCGAGTTTGACGCCGAGCCGGTCCGTGCCGAGCCCGACCCGCCAGGTGCGGGAGGTGAACTCGGCCCAGCCGGCGCGCGTCAGATACTCCGGGCCGGCGTGCGGGCCGTGCAGCACGTCCAGTTCCCAGTGCGTGTGGTAGGCGGGCCGCAGCGACTGCGGGAGCCGGAGCAACGGACCGCCG
>Ga0164243_10012635_pt1 | contig 11944 bp, 13 predicted proteins | sample OricompcompostOP_FD_108781 | JGI IMG/M metagenome (GOLD analysis project Ga0164243, IMG submission 108781) | Organic Plus compost microbial communities from Emeryville, California, USA - Original compost - Organic plus compost (OP) | ecosystem: Engineered > Solid waste > Mixed feedstock >...
ATTATATTGTGCACAATGTTTATGTTCACATCATACTCCCGTTGTTTTAAATTGTCAACAATTAAATTGCAAAAAATATATATTCTTTTTGAATCATCTGCTATGATGAAGGTAAACCTTATAAATAAAGCCAACCGAGGTGCATCATCTTGAAAACGAATGAGCAAAATTTAAAATTGGGGGAACACCTTTGTTTTTCGCTATACGCCTGCTCCCGGGCCATCCTGCGGATGTACCGCCCCTATTTGGATGAGCTGGAGTTGACCTACCCGCAGTACCTGGTCTTGGTCACCTTATGGGAGAGGGAGAAGAGCACCATTAAAGAGCTCGGAGAGGCCCTTGATCTGGACACCGGCACCTTAACACCTTTACTCAAGCGGATGGAAGCTGCCGGACTCATTGAGCGACAACGCGATTCCATCGACGAGCGCGTGGTGAATGTGTTGATCACACCGAAGGGGAAGGCGCTGCAAGAGAAAGCATCCTGCGTTCCGCAATCGCTGATTGACGCCACGGACATGGATCTTAAAGAGATTAACCAGTTGAATGAAAGCATCAACCTGCTGCTGCAACAAGTGAATGCTGCAGCGAAGAAATAAAAGGTCAAGTCAGAGATAGAATACGGATATACGCCATGAGCTCAGCGATTCCTTGATATTGGATCCTGAGCTTTTCATTTAGCTTCTCAAGTGCCACCTGAAAGGAACGATCGAGTTTAGGCAACCGGAACATTTCCACATCCTGCAATAGCTTCCGCAGATTCTCGATATAATATACTGTTTTGCGTAAACTACTGATCACCAGAATCTTGCGTAGTTCAGTCACCGAATAGATTCGATACCCACTGACCGGGTGCCGGGTCGAGGTGACCAGCCCCTCCTTCTCCCAATGCCGAATAGCAGACGGATTCACCCCCGCCAGCTCCGCTACCTTCCCGATCGTCATCGCATTCGTCAGCTTCCGGTTTTTATATACCCTGAAGTCCGCATGGCGAACCATCGTTAACAACTCCTCCACCCGCTGCTTCTCATCCTCAACTTGGGCCAGTTGATGATTAATCAACCATAGGGCTTCCGTGACGCGACCAGCTTTGATTTTCCGCATCACTTCATAGACGGTGGGAATGTCATAACCCTCTAACAAGGTCCGGATGGCGACAAATGCCTGGTAATGCACCTTCGCATAGACTCTATGGTTGCCTGCCGTTCTACATACCTCCGGAATCAATCCTTGTTCTTCATATCTTCTCAAGGTCGTTGTGCTAATATTCAACCGCTCGGCAATTTGTGCAGGTGTATATGTATCTGTCATAAAACGACCCCCTTGCTTAAAGTAAAACCTTCAAGTGCTACGTTAACTTATTCATCTTTAGATGACTATAACATTGGGGATTCCATCGAGCAAAACCGAAAGATTGCATGAATGTTATATCCTGAAGGTATCACATGTAAGGGAGTGAAATGAATGAGTCAAATCAAGCTTGTTACTTTATCTGACGGTTCAACATTGGAGGTTGGTCTGGCCGGGAAACCTTCCCGTCCGATCATCATGTTGCCCATCGCCAAAAAATCCGTCACGGACCAAGAAGCAGAAAGTTTGAAAATGTGGGGCGTCGATCCCGATTTAGGCAAACACTTCGTCGAGGGCCTGTCCGATCTGTTCCAGGTGCTGCATTTTGATTATGAAGGCCACCGGTTTCAGCATCCCCAGCCTGATCATTTGACAGCGGAGTATATCGCCAATGATTTCTTACACATCGCTGATGAGATGGGAGTGGATACGTTCAGCTACTACGGCTATTCCTGGTTAGCCTTAGCCGGCTTACAGCTGGCACTCCGGACCAATCAGCTGGAAAGTTTGATAATGGGGGGATTCCCGCCTTATGAAGGACCTTATCAGGAGATGTTGACGGTCACCGCCAAAACTCACGAACAAGCGCTGCAATCGTCCCCGTCCTCGTCTGCTCAGAATTCACATCAGGACGCCGTCAGCCCAGAAGAATACGATTGGGATCAGGTTCAAGTCACATTAGATCCAGCACAAACGAAGCAATTTCTGACTCTATACCAAAGCTTGTCCGATTTCGATGACACCTCTGTGCATGGAGATCTCTCGTTGCCCAAGCTGGCTTTCGCGGGCGAAGCCGACCGTATCGTTTATGGCGAGAACTTTGGAAGGGTGACTGTGGACATCGCTGGGGCTTTACGAAAAAATGAACCCACCTTGCGGCAGTTCGGCTGGGATGTGGTGATTATACCGGGGAACGTGATGGATCATACGAAAGCGATGCAGCCAGAGACCGTACTGCCTGTGATCAAGCCCTGGCTGGCTGCGAACTTGTTGTAATAAAGGTTACCTTCGACCTTTCATTTGGGTACCTCTTTTCATGCCTCTTTGCCACCATTATCCCTTTTGATCCGCGTACCTTGTTCTTTCTATGACCTGATGCAACGGGATAATCCTCAAAAGTAAGCGCAAAAATAAAGAGCTAACCGCAGATTAACCACGGATTAGCTCTTCAACATTTCACTTATTTGAAATTAGGACACTGAAGCTTCTTCTTGCTTCGTTCCCGATAACCCAAGGGCCTGCGCGGTTGATTGCTGAAGCGTACGGAAGAGTTCTGGATTCTCCGACAGTGACAAGCCGTACGAAGGAATCATCTCCTTGATCTTCGGCTTCCAAGCTTCGAGGTACTGCGGGAAGCATTTCTCAATAACCTCCAGCATGACATGCACCGCAGTCGAAGCTCCCGGGGACGCACCAAGCAATGCGGCAATCGAGCCATCCGCAGCGCTGACCACCTCGGTGCCAAATTGCAGTGTCCCTTTTCCACCCTCAACCGTATCCTTGATGACCTGTACCCGCTGACCCGCGACGATTAGGTCCCAATCCTCGCTCTTGGCTCCGGGGACAAAGTCCCGCAGCTCCTCCATCCGTTGTTCCTTCGACAACATGAGCTGCCCAATCAAATATCTCGTTAATGCCATCTCCTTGACCCCGGCTGCCAGCATCGTCAGAAGATTATGCGGCTTCACAGAGGTAATCAGATCAAACATGGAGCCTGTCTTGAGGAACTTCGGCGAAAAACCGGCAAACGGTCCAAACAACAGCGATTTCTTATTGTCGATGAACCGGGTGTCCAAATGGGGAACGGACATCGGTGGAGCTCCCACCGAAGCCTTGCCGTACACTTTGGCATGATGCTGTTCCACCACTTCCGGATTGTTGCACACCATAAACAGACCGCTGACCGGGAAGCCCCCAATCCGCTTGCCTTCCGGAATGCCGGATTTTTGCAGCAAATGCAAGCTCCCACCGCCGGCACCAATGAAGACGAACTTGGCGGTATGACGCTCGGTAGCACCGCTGTTCAAGTCTTTAACCATCAATTCCCACAACCCGTCCGTCGTCCGCTTCAGCTTCTTCACGCTATGCTTGTAACGGATGTCCACGCCCTTCTCCTTCAAGTGGTTTAATAGCATGCGGGTTAAGGCGCCAAAATTCACGTCCGTACCCGAATCGATCTTCGTCGCCGCAATGGGCTCTTCCAGCTTCCGATCCTTCATCATCAGAGGAACCCATTCCCTAAGTTTCCCTGGATCCTGGGTGAACTCCATCCCTTGGAACAGCGGATGGGCAGACATCGCTTCATAACGTTTGCTCAGAAATTTAACGTTCTGCTCCCCGCGCACATAGCTCATATGGGGAAGCGGCATGATGAAATCCTGCGGATTGTGGATCAGTTGACGCTGAACCAGATAAGCCCAGAACTGTCTCGATACCTGGAACTGCTCATTTACCTTAATGGCTTTGCTAATATCAATGGTTCCGTCAGGTCGCTCGGTGGTATAATTCAATTCGCACAGGGCCGCATGACCGGTTCCCGCATTATTCCACTCGTTCGAGCTTTCCTCCCCTGCCCGCGCAAGTTGTTCAAACACCGTGATGTTCCAGTCCGGCGCCAATTCCTTCAGCAGGGTCCCCAACGTCGCACTCATAATTCCGGCACCAATCAAAATAACATCTGTACTTGTTTGTCCGTGATTCATGTTTACCGTCCCTTATGACCTTATTTTGCTGAAAGGATGTAAGCGCTGTCGATTTATCCTCGTTGCAAACTTTGAGACGAGCTGGCCCACACCTTTTCCGTAATTAGTGATCTATTTTAAGTGTAACAACAATAGTGAGGGATTGAAATATTTATTTCTTTAATATTAATAATTGATTTTTTTAAGCTATCCAAAAAGAACTTATCGCTTCACTCTTCCAAATTTATTCTTTTTCGATACATACACCTCTTTTATTAATAAATATTTATTGATTATCGATAAAAAACATGATAAATTAACCTCACACTAATCACGCGAGGTGCTGTTGTGATATGAAACGTGAACAAGGCTCTACCCTCTTCTTAAGAGGCGTCGTCTTCCTGATGGGCATCGCGATCCTTGCGGTCTGCGTATTCGCGGTCCCTCTGGCAGCCAAAGAAATGGTGGAGTATTATCCGCCATACATTTATCTGACCCTGCTTATTCCTATGTATGCTTCGGCTATTCCGTTCTACTATGCGCTTTACCAGACGCTGAAGCTTTTGGGCTATATCGATAAAAATACCGCTTTCTCCGAAGCCTCGGTGAAAGCTCTAAAGAGCATTCGAAACTGCGCGATCGCAATCTGTATCTTGTACGCGGTCATTTTGCCGATTCTATTCATTATTGCGGAGAAGGATGATGCTCCGGGACTCGCCGCAATCGGGCTGGTCATCTGCTTCGCCTCCCTCGTCATCGCCGTCTTTGCTGCCGTGCTTCAAAGGCTCTTAAGAAATGCCATCGACATCAAATCGGAAAACGATCTAACGATCTGAGGTGAGAAATCCATGGCCGTAATTATTAATTTGGATGTCATGCTGGCAAAACGGAAAATGAGCGTCACAGAGCTTTCGGAGAAAGTGGGCATTACGATGGCGAATCTGTCGATTCTGAAGAACGGGAAGGCCAAGGCCATACGCTTCTCCACGTTGGAGGCGATATGCAAGGCGCTGGATTGCCAACCTGGAGATATACTGGAGTATCGAGATGATGAAGAGTAACTCAAATTCGATTCAAAATAAGAGGGTGCCTCTAATTGGCGTACATTTGGGATATGCTCTGCAGCAGTTGGTTCGCTTTGGCTGGCAGCAAGCGTTGTCCTGCGTTTTTCCCGTTGTGATCTTCGCTTCACTGGCATTGACGCAGTGGATTCCTCTTCCTTGGCTGCCCCGCTATGATTGGCTTCTAATCATCTGCCTCGCCATGCAGGTCTGGATGGTTCGGTCTGGACTGGAAACCCGCGATGAATTAAAGGTGATTACTGTCTTCCACCTGATCGGCTTGGCGCTGGAACTGTTTAAGGTGCATATGGGGTCTTGGTCGTATCCGGAGGAGGGCTGGACGAAGGTTAACGGGGTTCCCCTCTACAGCGGATTTATGTATGCGAGCGTGGCTAGTTATCTGTGCCAGGCCTGGCGGCGCCTAAAGGTAGATCTCGTTCGCTTCCCTCCGCTCTGGCTGGTGGTTCCGCTTGCTGCCTCCATTTACCTGAACTTCTTCACCCATCATTATTGGATTGATGTTCGGTGGTGGCTTTCAGCACTGGTGTTGATCGTTTTCTGGCGGACTTGGGTTACCTATGAGGTTGGCGGTAAGCCTTACCGAATGCCGTTAACCCTTTCGTTTGTGCTGATCGGGTTCTTTATCTGGATTGCAGAGAATGTGGCCACCTTCTTTAGCGCCTGGAGGTACCCAAACCAAGCCGACGGCTGGCATCTCGTCCATCTTGGCAAGATCAGCTCTTGGTTGCTGCTGGTCATTATCAGTTTCTTGATCGTCGCAGCATTAAAACGGATAAAGGGACGACGCGGATAAGTTCAGTAAGCATCTACGCATGAATTGGGATATGAGCCGGCTGAAGCCAGCGCATATCCCAGTGCTGTCTTTATGTACCCCAGGGAAAACTTAACGCTGGCTGAATGTTCACTGCAAAAGCGGACCTTGTGCTAAACTAAGATAGAGAATTGAAGCCTGGCGGCAGAAGAAAGGAGTCCTTCCCTTGGGCAGAAAACAATCTTACTCCCATTCCGAATTATTAAACATTACGAAACGTTTGGTGTTAGAACATGGTTATGATGGGTTTAATCTTAAAATGCTCTCAGAGCACTTGCCAGGCGCTCGAAGCACAATCTATCAGTACTTTGCGAATAAAGATGAAATCGTTGCTGCATGCATGAAACGCGTGATTGCATCCATCGTTGATAAAGCCTCCGCCCTGGACGAGACTGACCCAATGCAGGCTCTTCAGGAGTTGCTGGGCATCTATCTCGAAGAATACCAGCTGCATCAGCTCTTAAACGATGCCTATAAAATCAAGACATCGAATTCCGATGTAGCGCGTCAGGATATCGAATATGTGGAGCAGGCCCACGAATTGCTCAAAGTTCAGCTGACCCGTCTGTTCCAGAGCGCCCAGCAAGAAGGCAAATTAAGAGACGATATCCCGCTTCCTGTCCATATCGGCGTTTTTTTCAACCTGATTAATACGCCAAATATGATGAACGTTCCAGTTCCCCAATGGAGCCAGATGTTATTTGACGTATGGATGGGAGGAGCCAAGAAGTAAGAGGGTTTTTTTCCATAAGTTTATTTTGACACACGTGTCAAAATAGTGTTTAATCAAAGAGAAGTTGTTAAGCTCGTACCAAATTCGACACACGTGTCAAAAATCAATGAGGAGTTGAACATCATGTTTCTAGCCATGAGAGAGATCATGCACAGCAAAGTGAAATTTGCCATGATTGTCATTATTTTTGTGATGATGGCTTGGCTCGTATTCATCCTGTCCGGTTTGGGCAATGGCCTATCTTCGCTGGCGGCGTCAGCTTTCAAGAATATGCAGGCCGATTATGTTATTTTCGAGCAAGGGTCCCAGTCTTCCATGAGCAAGTCCCTGTTATCCGATCAATTGGTGGAAGAGGCTGAGAAGCTGCCGAATGTAAATGCAGCAGCTCCTATGGGGAGCACGATGGCCACCGCTCTGAAAGGGGACAGCTCCAAGAGTGATGATAAAGTGGATATCGCAATCTTGGGAATTCTGCCTGGCAGCTTCCTTGAACCGGAAGTGATTGAAGGCGATAAGCTGTCCGAGGATAACCTAACGGGTGTGATCGTAAATGACAACATGAAAGACGAGGGGTTCCAGCTTGGCGATACGTTTAAATTGGACGGATCCACCGTGTCATTAACGATTATCGGTTTTGTTGAGAATCAAACCTATAACCACCTTCCAGCCGTGTTTATCCCCATGCCGAAATGGCGGGAAATTGCCTTTGCCGCCCCAGGCTCCGACAAAGGCATTGAGGGGCCGGTTAACGCGATTATGCTGCAAGGACCGGATATTGATCCGGATACAATCAACAGCAAACTTGCAAATATCGACACTGTGACACGTGCCAAAGCGGTACAAGGCATGCCGGGCTACAAGGAAGAGAGTGGTACCATCTTAATGATGCTGGCCTTCTTATTCGTAATCTCAGCATTTGTGTTGGGCGTGTTCTTCTTCGTCATGACGATGCAGAAGACCAATCAATTTGGCATTATGAAGGCGATCGGTGCCAAAAATGGATTTTTAAGCAAAGCGATCGTGTCTCAAGTCTTTATCCTTTCCCTGGTTAGTATTGTTATCGGCATCCTTCTAGCCTACGGGACAGCGGCGATCATGCCAAAGGGCATGCCGTTTAATCTTGACACTAATCTTGTCGTCGTCTACTCGATTGTCCTTCTGGTCATTGCCGTGCTAAGTTCCTTAGTTTCGGTTCGTAAAATCACCAAAATCGATCCGCTTCAAGCACTCGGGAGGGTAGAATAATGACAACAACAGGTTTGCAACTTACGAATGTATCGAAATATTATGGCGAGGGCAGCACTCGGGTCTGCGCGCTGGACAAGGTATCCATCACCGTGAAGCCGGGGGAATTCGTCGCTGTCGTCGGCCCTTCGGGATCGGGTAAAAGTACCTTCTTATCCATTGCTGGAGCGTTGCTTCAACCTTCTGAAGGTGAAGTTCACTTAAATGGACAACCTATTTCTAAGCTCTCGGATAAAGAGTTATCCAGTATCCGATTAAAGGAAATCGGGTTTATTATGCAGTCTTCGAACCTGGTGCCTTATCTCACCGTACTTGATCAGCTGCTGGTTGTGAAGAAGATGTCAGGGAAGATCCGCGCAGAGGATAAAGCCCTCGCGACGAAGCTGCTGGAGGAATTAGGGCTGGGTGCGAAGCTGAAGAGCTTCCCAGAGGAACTATCTGGCGGCGAGAAGCAACGTACCGCGATTGCACGTGCTCTGATGAATCAACCTAACGTGATATTGGCCGATGAGCCTACTGCCAGTCTGGATACTCGGCGTGCGCATGAAGTGGTCAACCTGATCGCGAATCAAGTGAAAACACGCGGGATTGCAGCTGTAATGGTCACTCACGATGAGCGCATGCTCGAATATTGCGATAAGGTGTATCGCATGGAGGATGGCAAACTGAAGCAAGCTACACAGGTGCATCTGGCACACTAAATTGGGCATAAGGAGGGGTGAAAATGATCGTCGTCACCAACCGAATTAAGGTAAGAACGGGAATGGGAGCGGTTATGGCTCCTGGCTTTACGGCCTCCGGTTCGCTGGATCAAACGAAGGGGCTTGTGAAAGTTGAAGTGCTTCTGGCGCAACACGCAGATCATGATGAGCTAAATGTGAACATGCATTGGGAATCCATGGACGATTTCACAGCGTGGAGAAACAGTGATAGCTTTAAAGAAGCCCATAAGCGTCCGGAACCAGGCACCCATGGGGAGGTCAAAGAATCCCCGATTCTCGAAAGCCAGCTGATCACCTACGAGGTCGCCTCACTGAAAGAAATCGCGAAATAACCTTAAGACGCAAGACCAGCTCATTCAGATGGAATGGGCTGGTTTTATTACATAAAAAAACAAGCATCGCTAACGGATGCTCGTTAAGAAGAAAAATCAGAACGTTATTTCTAAACATATTTCTTGCTCTGCATACCCTTGTTATTTAACTGATAGTGATTGTAACTCAAGAGAAATCGCACATGATTTATTGCACGAAACTTGAATTTATAGGTTTTTCCTTTCTGTTTTCGCGCATTTTTCCTTGTCATCTTAATAATTTTCAATGTTTTCTTTCTTGGGTTTATCTTTCTTTTGGATTGTCTAACATGCGGTTTTTCCTTCCGTTTGCAGCGTTTCCGTTTCTTCCGAATGATAATAAAGCCTCGGGGGCCCCGCTCACCTTGTGGGCCAGGAACTCCTTGGGGCCCCTGTGGACCAGGTACACCCTGCATTCCCTGAGGGCCTCGCATGCCGGGTTCCCCTTGTTGACCTTGCGACCCGGGCACCCCCTGAGGGCCTCGGGGGCCTTGCTCCCCTGGCAGACCTTGCGGGCCTTGTTCTCCTTGTGGCCCTTGGGGACCTTGAGCCCCTGGCAGACCTTGCGGACCCGGTTCGCCCTGGGGCCCTTGAGGACCGGGTGGACCGGGAACCGGTGAGAAAGTACCCAGTTTGGTGACAAATGCGTCTTGATCCCCCATAAGGGAGGTTTGAAAAGCTCCAGGACTCGTCGGGAAATTAACAGACGAAGTAGCGCCGGTTACGTAAATATTAAACGAGCTATCTACGGCAACTCCATTCCCCGCATCTCTTAAGCTTCCCCCTAAATAGGTAGAATAGACGAGCGCATTGCCAGCCGTATTGAATACTGTCACAAAGGCATCCTCCGTGCCGCCGAATATACTTTGAAAGGCCCCTGGAGTTATTGGAAAATCAGCGGACTCTGTTGAACCTACTACGTAGGCATTACCTGCTGTGTCAACGACAATGTCTAAGCCTATATCGGAGTCTGTACCGCCCAAATAGCTCGAGTAAAGAAACGCCGTACCCGAAGCATTGAGCTTGGTCACAAAGGCATCCATTGAACCCCCAAGTACCGTCTGAAAAGCACCTGGCGTTGTCGGAAAATTCATGGAGCTTGTAGAGCCGGTGATATACACGTTTTCTTGTTGGTCAATCGCGATGGCATCCCCTGTTTCAAAATCGCTGCCGCCGATGTAAGTGGAAAATTCCAGTGTGGATCCCGTCGGATCGAACCTTGTAACAAAGGCATCTTCAATTCCTCCAAACGCGGGTTGAGCTGCGTTTGCCGTGACTGGAAAGTCATCCGAGAAAGTACTTCCGCTTACAATCGGATTCCCTAGCGCTGTAATGACAATTCCCGTGCCAAAATTAAAGGAGGATCCGCCCAGGTAGGTTGAAAAAACAAGCGCACTCCCAGCAGCGTTTAATTTAGTGACAAAGCCGTTAATGATTCCTGGTGCAGAGGTCTGAAATGCCCCGGGGGTGACCGGAAAGTCACTCGACGTGGTTACCCCTGTGACATAAGCATTACCTGAGGCATCAATCGCAATATCATTACCGGTCTCATCACTGCTCCCCTCCAGATAGGTAGAATAAATCAAGGATGACCCGGTTGCATCCAATTTGGTGACAAAGACGGAGTTGACCCCCAAAAATGTCGTTTGGAATGCCCCTGGCGTAACGGGGAAATCTGGTGATCGCGTCTCTCCTGTAATAAACACATTACCAGCCGCATCAATGGCAAGGCTCGTCGCTCTATCAAAGGCGCTGCCACCCAGATAAGTGGAGAAAACAAGTGCGGTACCTGTTTCATTCAGCTTGGTAATAAACGCATCTGTATTCCCGGCAAAGGTCTGACTAAAGGCACCTGGAGTGGTCGGAAAGTTGTCAGAAGAGGTGCTTCCAGCAACATACGCTTGGCCTGAGTCATCAACAACAATATGAAGTCCTGAGTCAATATTATCCCCGCCAAGATAAGTAGAGTAAATTAAGACCGGATCAATAATGATGGGATATTCGGGATGATAATCAGAGTCCACTTGGAAGCCAAAGCTATGGCAGCCTTGAGCATTGCTATGAAGAACAAACCGGCTTTCTACTGGCACTCGTTTACCATCAATATCCTGATAACTTACCGGTTTAGCTTCCTGCTTTACGCCTTGTCTCATATGGATCTGAAGATTCCCATCCCTATCTAGGGATAGGCTCTCTGCACCACGGTACGCCAAGCGAATCGAAGCGATATCCGCTGATGGATGGACCACAAGATCATATTTCAGCTTATTGCCGTCGCCTTTGAAGATCAGATCTATACCTGCCCATAAGTCACGATAGATGATTTCATGGTAGGTTGGCAGGTTTCTCCTCCACTGCCCGGGATCGTTCCCAACTAAATAATGAATCTTTCCCTCCGCAGGGTCACGGCCTTCCATGGTTACGTTCGCATTGGACTCGAGAAACTGTAGAACAAGCTCCTCGTATTTTCCGCCTCCTTTGCTTACAAATAATACTTCCATTGGAGCAAAGTAAATCGATAAGCCGGGCTTCTTCGTCTGAAACCCTGTCGCCGAAGATCCTTGTTCCGTATATTCCCAGAAGGTCAACGGCAACTTGCCGAAATCGTACGTCGCCTTTTGCTGTATGTCCTGAACAGCCGTCAAAGGCTTAACACCTCTTTTCTTGGGATATAAGTCTATACGCTCCAATGTATGAGCTAGTTCATAATCACGACTGGACAATTCCCCCGAGTAATTAGCATATTTTTACATCCATAAAATGGGAATAGCTTGAAAGCAATGCCATGTCTCCTAACAAAAAAAGAGGCTGTCCCGAAAGTTATCGTCTAGGATGACTTTGGGGAAACCTCTTCTTGTCGTTCTTAACTTGACAGACATTGTAGCCCTATATACAGTAATAATAAAACTGTACCGTACAGTATTAAATAGAGCTTGGAAACTTATTCCGGAGATTGGGGGGACCGGTATG
>Ga0164243_10012636_pt1 | contig 11943 bp, 12 predicted proteins | sample OricompcompostOP_FD_108781 | JGI IMG/M metagenome (GOLD analysis project Ga0164243, IMG submission 108781) | Organic Plus compost microbial communities from Emeryville, California, USA - Original compost - Organic plus compost (OP) | ecosystem: Engineered > Solid waste > Mixed feedstock >...
ACTCTCGCCCGCCGCCCTGGACGCCCTCACCTTGCTCGCGCAGAAGCCTGGCTCACCGATTGATCTGGCGGCCTATCGGGAGCTTGCCGAGCATGACTTCGTGATGGCGGCGCCGGAAAAGGCGCACATCACGCAGCGGGGGAAGACGTTCTATCTGGAACGCAAGTCTACAGAGGGAACTTGAGCCGAACTCCGTCTATTGTCCTAGAGGCGGGAAAGAGCTATTGCCTTTGTGGGGACGGGGCTCGACGATTTTGCAATCCATGATGAAGCTAAGCCCCCTTCTGTTCGCCTAGGGGGCTCATTTGCGATTAGATGTCGTCGTACCAGTGCTGGTGAGCTGGTACTGCCGCGTGCCGGATTCCGGGAAACGACTGATGGCTGTGACCTTGGATAGGGATGCACTCCAATTGAAGGAGGACATTCCTCTCGACTGGGAGTCATATTCTATCATTCCTCCCGGCGCCTATCCTTGGACCTCTAGCGCGATTGAAGGATGTCGTCGCGACGGCTACTTTGTGCTGGCAGAGTGAGTGATCGCATGGATGCCGAAACCAAGGGACAGGTGCCCGTCCGAAACCATGTTCTCGACTACCTCCGGGGCATCGCCGCACTCATGGTGCTTTTGGTGCATTGGTCCGGAATAGGCACAAATCCTCAAGGTCAGGCGTCCGTACTCCATCTTTCCGCCGCTCCTCAGGAAACCTCGGCCAACGTATTGGGTTGGCTGCTGAGTAAATGGTCGGCCCTGGCACATCACGTCTGGCTTCTGGATATCAGGTTCGCCAGCGGGGGCGTGTTGATCTTCTTCCTGGTTTCCGGATTTGTGATTCCCCTCTCCGTCGAGAAGCACCCACCTCTCTCCTTCGGCCTGCGGCGGGTGTTCAGACTCCTTCCAACACTGTGGATCGCAATCTTTCTCTGGCTGATCCTCAACGCGGTACTACAGCAGGCGGGATACGCTGACGGCCAGCAATTCGGTTGGCGAGAGATTCTTGCAAACATGTTCCTGGTCCACGACTGGTATTGGTTTCCCAGCGTCGATCTAGCCTTCTGGACATTGTTGATCGAGGTGAAGTTCTACGTCGCAATGGCTGCGATGATAGTGCTGTCCGGCCGCATATCTCTTGGGGCAATCGCCGCCATGGCTGGGTTTTTTGCCCTACTGGCCGTTCCATTTTTCGATCGGGGTGGCGGCTCTGACTATGAGTATATGCTCACGCTGTCCGGGGAAACTGGCTACTGGTGGGTGTTCTACTTCTATCGCGTCATCAACGATGCTTCCCCTTACGTCATCTATATGCTGTTGGGCACGGTTCTCTTCCTTTGGCGCTACGAACGGATCAGCGCGACCCAGGCCATCATCGCGGCATGCATGCTCTTCGCGGTATTCGCCACAATGTTCCTAGTCGGCCCCAACGGCGTGGGTCAGACCTACTATGTCGAAGATGGTCTTAGAGCGCTGATTTTGGTCTCGATAGTGCTTGCTGCCGAGAAAGCCGGTTTGCTCAATGGCGATCTCTGGGGGTTGGCAAAAATCATGAGAGGCGTCGGGGCGATTTCCTATCCCATGTACCTGATCCATAGCCTCTTCGGCATGTCGGTGATTTTCGCCCTGTGGACATGGTGGGGCAACGTGAATCTAGCGCTGCTTGTCGGGGGCGGCTCGACCTTGCTGCTAATTTGGGCGGTGCATCACTGGGTCGAAGAACCGGGTCAAAGACTTGGAGCAAAGCTCGCAAGGAACTTGCATAGATTTCGGGTCCGCTCCCCCTCCTTAGGTGAGTGACCCGCTACAAAGTGCCGATGCCTGACAAATTCCCCAGCGCGCCCGACGTCGTGATGACGTTGACGCCGTGGTGCGCAGCGCCCGTGAACTGAAACACCCCTGCCGTGTTGTCAGAGTAATCGCCGCCGGTGAAGAGAACGGCGCCACCGGTACCGATGGTCCGAGCCCCGCGACCGGTGTTCCCACGGCTCTCGAAGTTGGCGGTCATGCAGTGGTTGCAGTTTTCCCATAGAATGCCATCGCCGGTATTCGTGAGCGCCGCGCCACCGGTTACCTTGATCTCTGAGCAGCCGACCGCATAGATGCCTGGCTTGCTCGCGGGGGCATATGTCAGCCCCTTCCTCCCGTAGGAATGGAAGTTCACAAGGCTGATGTTCGAGCTCGCTCCACCTGTCGCTCCGATCGCCACCGGGAAGTTGCCGACCAGGCTCGACGCGCAGTTGACCAGATAGAACCCGGTGCACTGCCCCAGCATATAGAAGCCATGTCCATCGACAGTGTCCGCGAAGCAGTTTGACATCCAGACGGCCGTACATTTCTGGAAAACAAAGGCGTGGTTGTTGGCCAGCGTGCCGTCGACCGTGCCGCCTGTCGTGTCACAGTTCTCCCACACAGAGCCGGCGTTGTTCATCATGCTGTAGGCGGCAAAGTTCTTCGAGGAGCTGCCGATGTAGTCGATGACGCAATTGCGGAGCCGGGTGTATGCCCAGCAGTCACGCATATCGATGCCGGGGCCGCGATGGTAGCGGCACTTAATGTTCTCCAGCTCAACGGCGACAGCCAGATTGGCTGCCCCGAGATACGACCATCCATCAGCGAAAAACTGCGGTGAGTAGTAGGTGGAGATATTCTCGATCTGGATTCGCTCCAACCCGCTCAAATCGGTGCGGAGCTTCACCGTCGTGGCCGGGCTCGTCGCATTGGCGCCATCGACACGCAGGTTCCGGATGATCGTGTAGGAACCCTTGACGTCGAAGAGCGACTGGTTACCGAAATGCCAGATGTTGGAGTGTTCGCTCCCTGCGCCTTCGATGATCGAGTTCGCCGGCAATTCGAGATGCGAAATCTTGAACCCTATGCCAGACGCGGTCCTCGGGATGCGCAGGCGAACGCCCCCAGGGTTGGCGGTAATGTAGGCCTGAATGATCGAGGTGCAGTCCACTGCCGACGCATAGGCAGCCGCGACCGCTCCGAGCGTGCGGATGTCCACCCAATCGACCAGCTTGGTCCCCTGCTGCAGAGAACGCTGCGGGGTCATGAGCTTGTAGCTGGGCGGAGATGCCAGGTTCTCGGCGTCGGCCTGCGAAGCGATCGCGCTGGCATTGAGCTTGACGAAGGTGACGGTGCCGTCGCCAACCGAGCCGGCCGGGAGCACCATGAGCCAATTGCCCGTCACGCTGCCTACAGGATCATCGCCGATCGATGACGGCGCCATCAGCATGTACCAGTTCCCGTTGGAGCCGGTGACGATCTGACCTTCGGTATATGTGGCGCCCGATGCCCAGTCGCCCTGATGGTCGATGGCCGGCGCTTCGGCCGACGAGAAAATCTGCCGCCATTCGCTTCCGATACGGAAGAAGACAGTGGCAACACCCTCTACGATGTCGCCGGGCGCCAGCGCCGCCCCGGAAGCTGCCTTGACGGGGAGGGCCTGGCCGTTGACCGAGAGTGTCACCGCGCCCGCTGCGTTGGTGCCAGGAGCGGCGGGCAGAATAGCGAGCACCACATCGGCAGGATTCACTCCGCCGGAGGTGCTTGCCGTTATGGCGTTCCCCGTGCCGCCCACGCTTGTCAGCACAGCGGCCGTGTCGGGAAAGCCCCTGCCCTTCACCCACGCTGCGCTGTCCCGGAAATAGTACCCGTTCTTGGTGGCGTCGGGATCATTTAGCACTTGGCCGCCATAGTATTCGTTCGGCGGCGTGACGAGATCGAGTTCAGCCTTGGTCTCACGGACGATCTGTCCGGCCGCCACGGCGGTCTGCATCTGCTCGAGGAGTTGAATGATCTCCGACTTCTTGGGTTTGTGCTTGCCAGAGTCGGGAACCCCATCCGTCTCGTAGTAGCGGAAGACGCTCGCGGGGGTCAGAACGGCCATGGTGGTCTCCAAAATAGAAAGGCCCACCTGGCAGGCGGGCGGAAGCAACTCAGGGAGATGGTGCTGGTCAGGTGACGGTGAAGCTGCCGGTGGCTACGGCTGCGGCGGCGACGCCGGATGCATTGATGGAGACGATCCAGCCGTACTTGACGCCAGCCGTCAGCGTGACAGTGCGGCTGTCTGGGCTGCTGGGCGCACCGTATTCGGTTGCCTGCAGAGTGGCAGTCCCAAAGCTGTTCGTGGTGTTGGTGTAGATGCGCGCGCCGAAGTAGTTGGACGAGTTCGGCGCAGTCCAGTTGAAGGTTGCCTGCCCCGCCGCAGGCACGACCGCTACACCGGTCACGACGCCGGGCGGCGTCGGGTCGGCTGTCGCAACCACCGTCTGATAGCTCGTCCAGGCCGATGGAGTGTCAGCCGACCAGGTCCGAGCCCGGAACTTGTAGGAGACGCCATCGGCCAGGTAGAGGCTACGCACGGCCAGCTCGCCGGCTGCACCGCGCCTTTGCTGCGCCGCCCCACCGGCAGTCGGCACCCACTCGATTTCGTACTGGAACGTGGTGTTCTGCAAATCGAACGTCGCCAGTACAAAAGCGGCCGAGGAGCCCCCACTCACAACTTCGGTCTGAACCGTGGCGGCGAAGTTTGCCGGCAGCGGCACGTCCTCGCGCTCCACGGGCACCACATTCGCCCCGGGCGCGCCCTCCTCGGTTGCAGCATTGAACGCGTAGAGATTGGCGGGGACCACGATCCCCTCAAACTCATAGGTCATGTTGCGCAAGGAAAGCGTCGGCCGTCCCGTCACCTCTATGATGGCCTCATCGAGCTTGGGCGGAAGATGCACTCTGATGAAGCGGCGATAGGGGACATTCCGCGCTGGCTCGAAGTGAGCCACAATCTTCACCCGCGGCGCGTTGGCCCGTATGTAGGCGAGCTTTTGCAGCCGAGCCATATGGTTGTGGCTTTGCACGGCCTGGTTCTCGACCGTCTTGGTTCGCTCGTCGTCGGTGGGGTATGGGATGCCATATATCGCAGCGTCGGCCGTGTTGTAGCCCTTCGCTGGGTCGGTGTACCGCCCACGAACCGCGAGCACATTGGCAGCACGCCGCCTGTTGAAGTCATAGGTGATGTGGATGACGTCGGTGGCCGCCAGGCGAATATCGGGCGACACAAACTCGCCGGCATGAACACCAACCTTGCCATCAGGGCGCTCATAGATGACCAGTTCGCCTGCCTGGTCCATCAGGCGACCGATCTGCACCGGATCGTTGTTGGCCCGGAACCATAGGCCGCCGCGATATCGTTTCTCGACGCCTCCCGAACGGTTGGTCACGTTCTGGTCGCAGACATCGGCGGCGTGAGACCAGTCAGGGTCGTGCATGTCATCACGAACGAGTTTGCCGCCCACGGGGTGCGTCAGATGCCAGTACCTGAACAGCGCCATGTTCGTTGAGAAACCCGCAAGGCCGGTCCTTGGGTCGACCAGATGATTGTTGCCGTCGAGGATTGAGGATCGCTGCGGCATACCTTGCGGGTAGATGCGCTGCATGTCCTCGGATGCCACCGACTGCACCACCATGAGCACAGAGGCGAGGCCGTCGCCTCTGTGGTCATTGGTCCAAATACCGGGGAAGGCAGCCACTACGCCTGGATAAGCCGAGGAATTCGCCCACCCGTATCGGAAGCCAATGCCGACCTTCCCCTCGAAGTGGTCGGGCGAAACCACGGTCCCACTCCCATCCAGAGTCACCGCTTCATCATGCAGGTAGTGCTGCACATACCCCTGAATTTCGTGCGCAGCATCCACCATGATGTGGTAGGCGACCCCGGCCGTCTCTTCGAGGAATGCATAGTCACCGGCCTTTTTCACCCGACCCAGCACATAGGTCAGCGGCGGCACGCTCTGCTTGAGGTTGTACTTGCCGTCCTCTGGCTTGGGAGCTTCCGTCCTAGGCGTGATCGCGCTCTGAATTGCACCCTGCAGCACGAACGCTCCCGCCGCCAGGGCAATATAGCTGGTGCCCAGGGCAATACCGGCAAGCGGCGCCCCGAAGGCCAGGGCGGGGAGCCCCACCCCCAAGAACAGGTTTGAGAGGAGCGGCGTAAGTGCCGTCGCGAGCATCTGTGGCATCTATACGCTCCACATGGCCAGCGGCCGAGCGGTAAACAGCTGGAAGCCATCCTGGAACCGAGCCAGCCATGCGCGCCCGTTCCAGATTGCCCCCCATTGCCGGTGGATGTCGCTCCGCGCCCCGATCACCGCCACGGCGCCGAAGCGCGGCTCGTGGGCGGGCGAAAGCCCGACCTGGGCTAGGCAGTCACCAAATAGCGGCACCAGACCTCCAGCACTTTCGACAATGGTCATGCACGAGGCCTCGTCGGCGTAGGTGCCACGCAGATGGGCGGCTGGGTCAGCGTATCCATTCGCGATCACCCAATCCGCCACCAGCAGGGAGCAGTCGTCCCGCCCCCATGCGAATGGCTTGAGAGCAATCTGCGATGAGAAGCCCTCAAAACGTGCCAGGCGCTCGACCAAATCTGGTTCGTGGAAATGCCGGCGGAGGACGCCAAGCACCTCGCGAGACGGCATGGGCCGTTCGTCGGCGGCTCGCCAGAGTGCTCGGATTTGAGGCCACGATTGATGCATCAGCTGAACCGTGGCCAAACAATGGTTTTGTCGGCGAGCCCCGGGATGCGCTCGCAGAAGCGATCCGCCGGGGCGCCGGGGTTGATAACTGCGGACCGGGCACGCTGGTCCACGTCGGAGAGAACCGCGCCGCTCGTGAGCGTTCGCAGATCGAAGCGGTTGGTGACCTCAATGGAGACAGCCGAGACGACATTGTCGCCAGCCGCCGCATCGTCGATGAGCATGTTGTCGATGGTGCCAGTGAATCGCACCTCGGCGTCACCCACCGGCTGGTCCCACTCGTCGCAGGGCTGGATCAAGATTTGGACCTTAGCCCCGATGACTTCGCCGTCTTCCATGTCCTCGTAGGCGAGGTCAGCTATCTCCCCAGCCACGCCCGAGACGGCCAGCGTGAGCGTCGCTGCTTCAGCGTTGATGGCCGTCTCGATCTGATCGAGACCTTCGCTGAGCACCGAGCCCACCCAGATGTCGCCATCGGCGTCCATATACGGCCCGGCCCCATCCCAGAGCCGCATGGTCTTGCTGGGGAAGGTCATGAGCACGAGGATGCGGATCGACTTGATGGCCATCAGGCAACCTCGATGGCCAAGTCGTTCCAGTAGTCGACAGCCTCGACAAAATTCACGCTGGGGCGCCCCGTCCCCGTCACGGTGGGGTCGAAGTCCATTTCGCTATCCGTCGCCAAGTGGCAGAGACATGTCGGTCGCTCAGCCTCGAGCAGCGCATCCGCCGGGATCGCCATTCGGATCGCTGGGAATACCTCTACCTGATAGGTACCCGCAGAAGGCTGCGCCAGAATTCGCCCGGTCTCATAGAGCGCGTGCTGGTAGGAGAAACGAACCCCGGATACCGCCGTAGCGTTAACTGTTCGCAGGGTCACGATGGTCGCCCCCAAGGGAGCGAAGCTGGCCATGCGAAGATCGATGGTCCCCTGGGCATAGAAGGTATCGTCGTCGAACGACGAGCCGTCATCGTGAGGCGCGAGGATTGGCGCAAAGTCCGTAATGCCCCCACCAGCCTGCAGCGTAGTCGAGCACACCGGCACCACAACAAGCCCGGCCGATCCGCTGAGCGCCACGCGGAGCGCGTTCCAGACCCGGCGCTGTTCGAAACGCCCTCTCCGAAACACCACGCCATTGTATGCCCCGACCCAATATCCCCGGTCGGTTCGCACGTTGCGTGAAATGCCGCCCAGCGATCGCCCTCCCGAGCGAGTGAACGGACGCAGGTTGAACGGCTGAGTCTGAGGGGTGAGGATGGCAGCCGGCCAGAACACGAGTTCAGACACGATAATCGCTTCCCCCGCGCTGCTGCTGATAGGACGCCATGACGCCTGGTGTCTGTTTGTTGGCCGTTGAAACCGAGGCGGACACGATGCTAGGTGACGCCTGGGCGACGGTCTTTTGCGCCACGCTCTCCACGAACGGCGTAAGATTGCCGCTGGAGTCGGCGGAGACGCCCACTGTCACATGCACCTGTTGCGCGCTCGATCCGGCGCCCATCGTGGGCATGCGAATCTCAACCGGAATGCGCCTGCCATCGGGCAGCGGAACTGCCGCCTCCGGCCCCGCCTCCCCGAAAATCGACGCAGAACGCGCGACGCCACCGCCTGCGAAACGAGGGAGGGCTACAGGACGTCCATAGGCGGCAACGCCGCCGTCAGCGAACGGGAAGACAGCTCCGAAAAGCATGTCTAGGCCTTTGTTGAGGAGACGATTCCCGATGTTCCCTAGAGCATTTCCAAGAGCATCCGCCGCGCTCTTGCCGTTAACGAGGTCAGTAATGAGCCCACTCAATGCATTCTTCGACATGTCGGCGAAGTCCTGCATCGCCTGCTGCGTCATCTGGATGGCCTGGCCCTGAAGGTAGGTCGCGTTGATCAGTTCGACGATTTGTGCGCGCTCTTCGTCAGTCGCAGCCGCGCCAGCCCGACGAAGGGCGTTCACGACTTCTTTCTGCTGGGCCGACATGCCAAGCTGTTCGTATTCGGCCTGTAGCTGATCGATCAGATCGACCACTGCTTGCCTCTCGCTATCTGCCGAGCGATCAGCCTTCTTTGAGGAAGATGCAATTTCGCTGCGTCGCTGCTCGGCTGCCAGGCGCTGCTTAGCCAGATCGAGAGCCTGTTGGTCCGAAATGTTGGCGCTACTGTCCTTGGCATCCGCCTTTACGCGGGCGATCTCTGCCTCAAGCGCGAGTTGCTCAGATGTGAGACTGTTCAGCCGCTCTTGGTCAGACACGAAGCTGTCGAGGGCATACTGTGCTTTCAGGTCGCGGCCAGCGCCAGCATTCATCGCTGCGCGCCGCTGTTGGTCGAAAAGCTCGGCGTTTCGCGCCGCGGCGGCCAGAGCACCTGAAAGGCCCTGGAGCACAGCCGTGAGGTCTGCGACGCCCGGCAGCGATGCCCCGGCGCTGTTGCCGATCAGAGCAATGACATGGTTCAGATCGGCGGCGGTCGCTTTCCCATCCTTTGCCTTCTTCTCCAGAGCATCGAAGGCTGCCTGGAGTTGATCAATCTCCTGCGCGCTGGCGCCCAGCTGCTGCAAGTCGACCCGGGCACCTGCGAACGTTGCACGAAGATCGCTGATTGTCGTCGCCACATCGACGAACTGCTGCTTGATGGCGGTATCGGTGGCAGTATTGAGGTCGCCTATGGCCTTGGCCCGATCGAGCTGGTCGACGTAGTTCCGCAATGCTGGAACGGCATCGCCCCATCGCTCAGCGACGCGCCGGATGACGTCCTCCTGCTCCTTCAGCACGGCGTTCGCCGAGTTCCCATCTTTGAGTAGGGTTCCGAGGTACTGGACTGCGGCTCCACCTAGGCCAATGATCGCGATGGTCGCGAGAGACACAGGATTAACCACTGAGGCAAACCCGCCGGCAAGCGCGGCCAGCGTGCCCTTCAACCCCTGGTTTCCCAGCGCGGCAGAAAGCTGCGTCCCCTGTTGCAAGGCAATCGTAAACGGCGATTGACCCGCCTGGAGCTGAACAGCGATGTCCTGGAACTGCGCGGCTATATTGGCAGTCTGCAGTCCGACAGGCTTGAAGGCGTTCGCGGTGTTCTGGCCTGCGCGATTGGCGTTAGCTGCGATGCCATCAAACTTGGCCGCCATCCGCTTGGCGCTGGAATCGGTAACGCCCTGCGCACGCTCCCATGCCCGTTCAAACTTGGTGAAGTTCGCATCAAGCGAGACAAGGAGGCGTTCGACGTCGGTTGCCACGCTTCAGTCCTCCGGATACAGATTCCCGCATGGGAATTGGCATGAAAATCTTGATCGCCGTCACTTGCGTGGCGATCATTGGGTTCGGCACCTTCTGGACGTCGAAGACGCTCAACGACGAGAGACTGCGAAACGAAGTTCTGCAGGCGTCACGCGATCAGGTACGTTGCGCAGACGAACTGGCCGCGCTCCGCTCCGATACAAAGCGCGTGATCAATACGCCGCCCACCCAATGCTTCGATCTCGGCTATGTTACCGAGATGGACCTGAGGTCCGCCGGACGCGGTGACCTTGCCGATATGGTCGTAGACCGCTAGACGCGCCATTCAGATCGACCGTCCAGCCGAATTAAACCGTCCTCACCCACGTCAGGGAGGCGATACACCAACGTACTGAACGTCTGACCTGCTGCTGGCGCCCCCTCCTCCGTCCAGCGGAAAAGCTCGTCGGCTTCGGCCTCACCAGAGATCTTGCCTCGTTCGCGTGGGGTATTGGCGTCGATGTAGCCGTTCAGCGCCGAAAAAAACTGCCAGACGCTCATGTCTTCCACCTGTCTAGGGGTAAAACCCATAGCGGCCCCGGCACCGTAGATCGCTGCTATGCGGAACTTTCCGTTGGGGAGGTCGTCGAGACGCCTGTCGTCGCCCCCCCGTCGGCTTCCCCCGGCGGTTCACCATCAGGCGCGCCCTGGAGGGCAACGCCGAGCACTCCTTGCGCTATTGCCAGCGTTTCGAACGGCGGCCGGCCCTCCACATAGTCCCTAGTCAATTGCAAGGCCTTCTCAGGCGTGGAGCCGCCCCCGATCAGTCCCAGCCGAATTACCTGGCTGATATCCTGAACCCGCCAGGCGCCAGCCATTAGCCGCTGCAGGATGATATAGGGGCCAGCATCGCATTGCTCTTGCAGCTCCACCAATTGCCCCCATGCCAGGCGGAAGACGTACGTGCCGTCCGCCCAGTCGAGCGTAATCTCAGCCCTTCTGGTCATCAGCTTGCCGACGTTGTCGTGCGAACCATCTCGCCGTCGTTCTGCATGGACGTGTTGAGCGTGACCCGTCGTCCGTGCTGGCCGGCGATCTCCAGGGACTCGATGTGCATGAGGCCGGTCCAGGTGTCAGTATCGGTCGGGAACTCGATCTCGATCTTGGCAGAGACGGAGTCCGTCCGGTGGAATGCTGTGAACCAGGTGTCCTTGGATTCGGCAGCCAGTACGCCCTCACCACTGATCGACATGCTCAGCGAGGTGGCGTCGCGGCCGGTCCAAGGAATGTCGTCGGGCGACGTGCAGTCGCTGAGGAGAACCTCCTCGAGGCCCTTGTTGAAAGTCACCGTCTTGGAGTTAAACCCGCATGGGGCCGAGTACGTCCCGCTGCCGGTAAGATCGAGCAGGATGCGCAGCTTCCCGCCCCGAGTGGTTGTCGGTTGCGCCATTACGGCCTCCTCTAGGAAAGGACCACTCAAAGTGGTCGGGTACGCTCAGGGGGTTTCCACCTGGGCGGTGAACTGGATCACGCCATGGTTGATGGCGGGGTTCGGATCGTCGATCACACGCATCAATTCCATCTGGAGCGACACCAGAGCGTTGGTCGTGAGCGTCAGGTCGACGTCGTGCAGAGCGCGCTTCACCGCGCCCATGATCTTGCGGCACTCCACTGTGCCGTAGGCCTCACCTGCCCCGCTCGACCAGATGTCGAACTGGATGGTGATCTCCTCGCCATCGAGGCAATCGTAGTCGTCTGGGATCGATGTCGACGGCCCCAGCGAGATGTACGGGAACGGCACGCTAGGGGTGCCGTCTTGCTTCTCCGGCACCCGGTCGTAGATCCGCGTCCCGACGAAGGCCGTGACCGCCGCTGTGGCGCGCAGTTGGTTGATGCACGCCAGGATCAGGTCATAACTGGCGTCCATTTCAGCCTCCGGCTGCAACTTTCTTTGCAGTCGCCCGGACGGCCCTGCTCACTCGAGACTTTGCTCGCTTCCGCATCGCGCGCCATGCCGGGTAGAAGAACGGCTGCGCCCGAGTCCCTGGATGCTGTGTGCCGGCGAAGATCCCGCCGTTCACGTGCGCGTTCGTCCCGAATTCCACGAATCTGGCGTACCAGGCGCGATCATCGCCCGCGTAAATCACGATCGACAGGTTCCCCGCCCCGCGCGACCCTTCCGGGCGCACCTCGCCCAGCACAATCGATCCCTGC
>Ga0164243_10012637_pt1 | contig 11942 bp, 11 predicted proteins | sample OricompcompostOP_FD_108781 | JGI IMG/M metagenome (GOLD analysis project Ga0164243, IMG submission 108781) | Organic Plus compost microbial communities from Emeryville, California, USA - Original compost - Organic plus compost (OP) | ecosystem: Engineered > Solid waste > Mixed feedstock >...
CATCACCCGGATGGCCTTCGGCTTCCGCTCACCCGACGCCCTCATCGCTCTCGCGATGCTCAATCTCGGCGGCCACCGTCCCGTCCTGCCCGGCCGATGACCCACGGATCAGTCAGAAGAGCCCGAAAAACGACCCCTGACGATGGAAGACGTCGGAAGGTGTCTTCGCAGGTCAGGGGCCGTTTTCAGGCACCTAGACGGTGGGCATCACCCACGCGTGACTAGATGTCGTAGTAGAGCTCGAACTCGTGCGGGTGCGGGCGCTGCTGCACCGGCGAGATCTCGTGGGTGCGCTTGTAGTCGATCCAGGTCTCGATCAGGTCCGGGGTGAACACGTCGCCCACGGTGAGGAACTCGTGGTCAGCCTCCAGCGCGTCGAGGACCGCGCTGAGCGAGGTCGGCACCTGGTCGATCTCGGCCATCTCGTCCGGCGGGAGCTCGTAGATGTCCTTGTCGATCGGGTCGGCCGGCTCGATCTTGTTCTTGATGCCGTCGACACCGGCGAGCATCAGCGCGGAGAACGCGAGGTACGGGTTCGCCGACGGGTCCGGGAACCGGGTCTCGATGCGCTTGGCCTTCGGGTTCGAGCCGGTGATCGGGATCCGCACCGAGGCGGAGCGGTTCCGCTGCGAGTAGACCAGCGAGATCGGCGCCTCGAAGCCCGGCACCAGGCGGTGGTAGGAGTTCACCGTCGGGTTCGTGAACGCCAGCAGCGACGGGGCGTGCTTGAGGATGCCGCCGATGTACCAGCGGGCGGTGTCGGAGAGCCCGCCGTACCCCGACTCGTCGTAGAACAGCGGCTCACCGTCCTTCCACAGCGACTGGTGCACGTGCATGCCAGAGCCGTTGTCGCCGAAGATCGGCTTCGGCATGAAGGTGACCGACTTGCCCTGGTTCCAGGCCGTGTTCTTGATGATGTACTTGAACTTCATCACGTCGTCGGCGGCCTTGAGCAGGGTGTCGAACCGGTAGTTGATCTCCGCCTGCCCGGCGGTGCCGACCTCGTGGTGGGCGCGCTCGACGATGAGGCCCGCGGACTCGAGGTTCTTCACCATCAGGTCGCGCAGGTCGCTGTAGTGGTCGTACGGCGCCACCGGGAAGTAGCCGCCCTTGAACCGGGTCTTGTAGCCGAGGTTGTCGCCCTCCTTGCCGGAGTTCCACCAGCCCTCGATCGAGTCGATGTGGTAGTACCCCTCGTTCGGCGTCGTGGAGTAGCGCACCGAGTCGAAGATGTAGAACTCCGCCTCGGGGGCGAAGAAAGCGGTGTCGGCGATGCCGGTGGTGCCCAGGTAGGCGATCGCCTTGCGGGCGATGTTGCGCGGGTCGCGGGAGTAGGCCTCCCCGGTGATCGGGTCGTGGATGAAGAAGCTCAGCACCAGGGTCTTCGCGGTGCGGAACGGGTCGATGAACGCCGTGCTCGGGTCCGGGAACAACGCCATGTCGGACTCGTTGATCGCCTGGAAGCCGCGGATCGAGGAGCCGTCGAAGGCCAGGCCGTTCTCGAAGACCGCCTCGTCGAACGACGACACCGGGACCGTGAAGTGCTGCTGGACGCCCGGAAGGTCGCAGAACCGGACGTCGACGAACTCGACCCTCTCGTCCTTGATGTAGGCGAGCACCTCGTCGCTGTTGCTGAACATTCATCCTCCTTGGCCCCGCCTGTGGGCGCGGCAGCCATGCGTGCATGAGGGCTCCGAGGCGGCACTGCACCGGAGCTGCGGTGCCCGCACCGTATGTCGGCGCGATTTCTCGACCGTATCCGGTTTGTTTCCGCCGTGTAACACCTGTCCGACGGCGAGTGCGGACGCTCGGCGGGCACAGTGCCGTGGATCCGGTGCACCTGGTGCGTCGGATCCACGGCACTGTCGGACGGGGTCCGGGGTCCTTCTAGGCTGGCGCGGTGACCGAGCCGCAGTTCGAGACCGCGTCCTGGCTGCGCCGGATCCTGGCGCTGCTCGTCGACTGGCTGGTCTCCACGCTGGTCCTGATCGCGCTGGTCGGCCTGGACGAGTACACCGACCCGGGTGGCCCCGACCAGTGGGGCGTGCTCGCGGTGTACGTCGTGGAGTCCGCGCTGCTCACCTGGCTGGCGGCCGGGTCGTTCGGCAAGCTCGTGACCGGGCTGCGGGTGGTGCCGGCCGACGGGCGGCTGCGGCCGCTCAACCCGCTGCGGGTGCTGGGCCGGCAGGTGCTGATCGCACTGGTGGTCCCGCCGCTGATCTTCAAGCCGGACGGGCGCGGCCTGCACGACCTGTTCGCGGGGACCGCGACCGTGACGATGCCGACGTTCCGGAGCCTCCTGGCACAGCGGTCCTGAAAGGTCACCGGGTCTCGACACGCGGGTTGCGACTTCGCAAGCTCAGTCGCACCGCTCGCTCGACCACCATCGAGAAGGGCTCGCGCTCGCGAGCTCGCGCGACCCTTCTCAGCGCCCGCGCATCTGCGAGCGCATGCCCTTCATGCTGGTCGGCACCGGGCCCTTGGGGATCGGCATCTTGCCGCGCTGCGCGTCGAGGGCCTTGAGCCGCTGGAGCACGTCGGTCATCTGGGCGGGCTTGATCTTGCGGCCGAGCTTCTGGATGTGCCGGACCAGCTTGCTCAGCGGGACCTGGCCCTCGCCGTCGCCGACCACGATCTCGTGAATGGGGGTGTCGGCGGCGACCCGCTCGTGCCGGCGCCGCTCGCTGAGCATCAGCTGCTTCATCCGGTTGGGGTTGCCCTCACCGACCAGCACGATGCCCGGCGGACCGACCACCCGGTGGACGAGGTCCTGCTGCTTGTTGAAGCCGATCATCTCGTCGAGCTTCCAGCCCCGGCGCAGCATCGTGAGCGCGCGCGCCGCGGCGCCGACCTGCCCGCTGAGCCGGTTGTACGCCGCCCGCTGGGCGCGCCGGCTGAACACGATCATCGCGGCCAGGGCGCCGAAGAGGATGCCGCCGATGATCGAGATCACCAGGGCGAACGTGCCGGACCCGGGGAGGACCCAGAAGATCAGGAAGCCGACCGCGCCCACGACCAGGAACGCACCGAGCATCCACCACACGAGGACCTTGTCGGTCTCCCGGGTCATCTTGAAGGTCTCGACGATCTGCCGCCGACGACTCATCTTGGCGGGGTCGTCGCTCGACTTGTCCTTCTTGCGGGCCATCTGTTCGTTCTCCAGGTAGTGGGTCGGCTCACCGGGTTCCAACTCGCGTCGCGCGCTCCCTCGCAAGCTCGGGACCGCGCCGACGCGGCTCAACCTGCGCCGCTGACGCTGCCCTCGCTGGCTCGGGCAGCTGCGGCTTGACGGTACAACCGACCGGCACGGTAGGACGAGCGGACGAGCGGCCCCGACATCACTCCGGCGAAGCCGATCTGCTCGGCCTCCTCCTTGAGCTCGACGAACTCCTGGGGCTTGACCCACCGCTCGACGGGGTGGTGGCGGACCGACGGACGCAGGTACTGGGTGATGGTGACCAGCTCGCAGCCGGCGTCGTGGAGGTCGCGCAGCGCCTGAGAGACCTCCTCACGGGTCTCGCCCATGCCGAGGATCAGGTTGGACTTCGTGACCAGCCCGAACTCACGGGCCTGGGTGAGCACGTCGAGGGAGCGCTCGTAGCGGAACGCCGGCCGGATCCGCTTGAAGATCCGCGGCACCGTCTCGACGTTGTGCGCGAGCACCTCCGGCCGCGACTCGAACACCTCGCGCAGCAGCTCGGGCCTGCCGTTGAAGTCGGGGATCAGGTTCTCGACGCCGGTGCCGGGGTTGAGCTCGTGGATCGCGCGCACCGTCTCGGCGTACAGCCAGGCGCCGCCGTCCTCGAGGTCGTCGCGGGCGACGCCGGTGATGGTGGCGTAGCGGAGCCCCATCTTCTGCACCGACTCGGCGACCCGGCGGGGCTCGTCGCGGTCGAGCGGCTGCGGCTTGCCGGTGTCGATCTGGCAGAAGTCGCAGCGGCGGGTGCACTGGTCGCCGCCGATGAGGAACGTCGCCTCGCGGTCCTCCCAGCACTCGAAGATGTTGGGGCAGCCCGCCTCCTGGCAGACCGTGTGCAGACCCTCGGCCTTCACCAGGCCCTGCAGCTCGCGGTACTCCGGGCCCATCTTGGCCCGGGTCTTGATCCACTCCGGCTTGCGTTCGATCGGGGTCTCGGCGTTGCGGACCTCGAGGCGGAGCAGCTTGCGGCCGTCGGCAGTCGGGGCGGTCGTCACGTTCGTCAACTGTACGCGGGGGCCGAGCGGGTGCCTCATCATGGAGAGGTGCCGCACGCGCCCGGCGGTCAGCCGGCCGGGCGCACCAGCTCGATGCGCGGGGTGCGGGCGGGGTCCGGCCGGGGCTCGTAGTCGGGTGTGGCGTCGTACGGCGCCCAGCCGAGGTACGTCGTGAGGTGCCGCTGCGCCAGGGGCAGGACCTCCTCGACGGTGACGTCGCGACCGAGCTCCTGGCTCAGCGTGGTGACCCCGGCGTCGCGGATGCCGCAGGGGACGAAGCGGTCGTACCACCCGAGGTCGACGTCGCAGTTGAGCGCGAAGCCGTGCATGGTGACGCCCCGGCTGACCCGGATCCCGATCGCCGCGACCTTGCGCTCGGGACCGCGCTCGTCGGCGCGCAGCCAGACGCCGCTGCGCCCGGGCACGCGCGCGGTGGTGACCCCGAGGTCGGCGCACACCCGGATCAGCGCCTCCTCGAGCCGGCGCACGTAGTCGACGACCTTGACGTGGTCGGGGAGCGGGACGATCGGGTAGCCGACCAGCTGGCCGGGGCCGTGGAAGGTGATCTTGCCGCCCCGGTCGACGTCGATGACCGGGGCGCCGCCGGGATCCAGCGGACGCTCGTCGGGGAGGGTGCGCTTGCCCGCCGTGTAGACGGGCGGGTGCTCGAGCAGCAGCACCGTCGGCGGCCGCGCGCCGTCGGCGACGCCGGCGTGGACCTCGCGCTGGAGCTCCCAGGCCTCGAGGTAGTCGACCGCCTCGTCGCCGAGGCCTACGGTGCGGAACTCGAGCTCGCTCACGCCTCCCTACGCTACCCGTGAGCCGAGGAAGGCCAGCTGCGCCGGCAGCAGCCGCCGCCAGTAGTCGGCGTCGTGGGCGCCCGGCTCGAAGGCGCTGGTGAGCTCCGCGTCGTCGGGGAAGCCGTCGACGTACGCCTCCACCTCGCGGTACAGCGGGTCGCCGGTGCCGCAGCTCACCATCACCGGGATGTCGGCGAGCCGCTCCTGGTCGCCGAAGACGGTGAGCTCCTCGTACTCCTGCCTGCTCGAGAAGCCGGTCGGGCTGGCGTCGTCCGGGTCGCGCCAGACGGCGGGGCTGGCCGCGACGACGGCGGCGACCCGCTCCGGCCCGAGCTCGGCGCCGAGGCGGAGGGCGCCGTACCCGCCCATGGACCAGCCCATCAGCCCGACCCGCTCGACGGGTACGTCGTACCGCCGATGCAGCAGCGGCAGGAACTCGTCGACCACCATGGCGCCGGCGTCCTCGCCGGTCGGCCACGGGTGCCAGTAGGTGTGGCCGCCGTCGACGGTCGCGACCTGGAACGGCGGCACCCCCCGCTCCACGGCCTGCGCCAGGAACTGGGGGATCCCCATCCGCGGGCCCATGGGGTTGCTGTGGTCCCAGCCACGACCGTGCAGCGCCACCACCAGCGGCAGCGGGCCGTGGTCGCCGGGCGGCCGGGCGAGCGCCCAGCCGGTCCGCTCGCCCAGCCGGTGGCGGGAGACGAACGTGCCGCTGAGCACCGGGCCGGGCTCGACGTCGGGCACCTCGCCCGGAGGTCCGTTGAGCCCGTACATCCGCTGCAGCTGCGGACGTCCCGGCAGCGCACCCTCGACGATGCCGATGCCGCCGGCGACGCCGGCAGCCGCGGCCAGGACGCCGCCGGTCACCAGGGCACGTCGGGAGAGCACGGCCCCACGATGACAGCCCCTGTGGAGGAACCCGGCGCCCGGCCCGGAAGGGGAGTAGGAAGACCCGGGTGACGGCTTCTCGGGTCCTCCTGCTCTCTCTGCTGGTCCTGGCCTGCGTCGGCCTGGGCGTCGGCGTCGTCGCCGCCTCCGGCCGGGACCCGTCGACCGGGGACCCGTCGACGGGGGCCGGTTCCCCGTCGGACTCCCTGTGCACGGGGGACGCGGCCGGCGACGGGCCGGTGGCGGTGCTGCGCGACTGGGACCGGCGCCGGGCGGCGGCCTGGGCCGCGGGCGACGTACGGCGGCTCCGCTCGCTGTACGTGCCCGGCTCGACCGCCGCGGACGCCGACGCGGCGCGGCTGCGCAGGTGGGTCGACCGCGGGCTGCGGGTCCCGGCGCTGCGCACCCAGCTGCTGCGGGTCCGGGTGCTGGTCGAGCGGGCGGACCGGCTGGTGCTGGCCGTCGTCGACCGGGTGGTGCGCGCCGAGGTGACCGGCGCCGCCGAGCAGTTGCGGCTGCCCGCCGACGCGCCCACGGCGTGGCGGATCGCGCTGCGCCGTGACGGCGGCACCTGGCGGGTCGCGTCGGTCAGGCGGTGAGCGCCGTGGCCAGCACCTGGGTCACGTCGTGGTCGCGGAACTCGAAGCCCTCGCGCAGCAGCGCGGCCGGTCGCAGGTTCATCGAGGCCAGCACCTCGGGAGCCATCGGCCCGGCGGCGACCCGGACGATCGGCGCGGGCGCGAAGAGGAACGCCGGGCGGTGCAGCATGCGCGCCAGCTCGCGGGTGAACTCGGCGTTGGTCGGCGTCATCGGGCAGCACAGGTTGAACGGGCCGGACGCGGTGGGGTGCTCGGCGAGGAAGGCCACGGCGGCCACCCAGTCGCGCAGCGAGATCAGCGCCGTGTACTGGCGCCCGCTCCCGAAGCGGGTGCCCAGGCCGAGGCGGAAGAGAGGGATCTGCAGCCGGTAGAGCGGGTTCGAGCGCGCCGCCACCGGGGACGTGCGCAGCACGCAGACCCGGGCCCCGGCCGCGACCGCCGGCTCCGCCGCGGCCTGCCACTCGCGGGTGACCCGGGTGAGGAACGAGCCGCCACGGCTGTCGGAGTCCTCGGTCACCACCTCGTCGCCGTGGTCGCCGTAGTAGGCGGAGCCGTTGCCGGCCAGGTACGCCGGTCGGGTGCCGGCCGCGGCGATCGCCTCCGCCAGCACCGACGTGGTGCGCACCCGGCTGCTCAGCACCTCGCGCCGCCACCTCGCCGAGTGGACGTTGCCGAGGAGCGGCCGGCCGGCGAGGTTGACCACCACGTCGGCCGACTCGATCACCGACGCGTCCACGGTCCCCGTGTCGGGGTCCCACTGCGACTCGTCCGGAGCCGTCGCGGGACGCCGTACCAGCCGGACCACCTCGTGGCCCGCACCGCGGAAGTGGTCGCCCAGGGCCGTGCCCAGGAGCCCGGAGGCTCCCGCCATCACGATGCGCATCGGGCGCTCCGGGTCCGGCTCAGACCTCGAACTGCCCGGCCTCCAGCCGCCGCTTCACGTCCTGCAGGAACCGGCCCGCGTCGGCGCCGTCGATCAGGCGGTGGTCGTAGGTCAGCGCCAGGTAGACCATGTGGCGTACCGCGATCGTCTCGCCGAGGTCGGGGTCGTCGACCACCACCGGACGCTTGACCACGGCACCGGGGCCGAGGATCGCGACGTGCGGCTGGTTGATGATCGGGGTGTCGAAGAGCGCCCCGACGCTGCCGAGGTTCGTGATCGTGAAGGTGCCGCCGCTGAGCTCGTCGGGACCGATCTTGTTGGTCCGGGTGCGCTCGGCGACGTCGGCGATCTTCTTGGCCAGCCCCGCGATCGAGAGGTCGCCCGCGTCCTTGATCACCGGGCTGATCAGGCCCTTCTCGGTGTCGACGGCGAAGGCGATGTGCTCGCGGTCGTAGTAGGTGACCTCGCCGGCCTCGGTGTCGATCGTGGCGTTGAGCTTCGGGTGCTCCTTGAGCGCGTCGATCGCGGCCTTGGCGAAGAACGGCAGGTAGCTCAGCTTCACGCCCTCGCGGGCCTGGAAGTCGGCCTTGACCGCGTCCCGCAGCCGGGCGACCCGGGTCACGTCGACCTCGATCACCTGGGTCAGCTGGGCGCTGGTGCGCAGCGACTCGACGACGCGGTCGGCGATGATCTTGCGCAGCCGCGACATCTTCTCGGTGGTGCCGCGCAGCGGCGACGGCGTGACGCTCGGCGCCTGCGGAGCGGCGGTGCCGGCGGCCGCCGGGGCGGCGGGTGCCGCGGCGGCGCTCTCCTTGGCCCTCGCGGCGGCGTCGAGCACGTCCTGCTTGCGGATCCGGCCGCCGACCCCGCTGCCGGTGACGGTGGACAGGTCGACGCCGTGCTGCTCGGCGAGCTTGCGGACCAGCGGGGTCACGTAGCCCGCGTTGCCCGCGGTCGTGGTCGGCCGCGGCGCCTCCTGCGGGGCCGGCTCCTGGGGAGCCGGCTCCTGGGGAGCCTGCTCCTGCGGCGCGGGCGCCGGCTCGGCCTGGGCCTGCGGTTCCGGCGCGGGCTCCGGCTCCGCGGGCTCCGGCTCGGGCTCCGGCTCCGGCTGGGCCTCCGGCTCCGGAGCGGGCTCGGGCTCGGCCTGCTGCTCGGGCTCTGCCTGCGCGGGCGCCCCGCCGGACGGCTGACCCGACCCGACGACGGCCAGCTCCGCGCCGACCTCGACGGTCTCGTCCTCCTGGACCTTGATCTCGAGCAGGGTGCCGGCGACCGGGGAGGGGATCTCGGTGTCGACCTTGTCGGTGGAGACCTCCAGCAGCGGCTCGTCGACGGCCACCTCGTCGCCGACCTGCTTGAGCCAGCGGGTCACCGTGCCCTCGGTGACCGACTCGCCCAGCGCGGGCAGGGTGACCGACGTACCGCCGCCACCGCCGCCACCGGACGACCCCGCGTCGCCGGCCGAGGCCGCCGGCTGCTCCGGCTCGGGCCCGGGCTCGGGCTCGGCCTGCTGCTCCTGCGGCGCGGGCTCCGGCTCGGGCTCGGCCGCCTGCTCCTGCTGCGGCTCGGCCTGCTGCTCGGGCTGCTGCTCGGCCTCGCCGCCGCCGGCGTCGCCCGACGACTCACCCTCGTCGCCGACCACGGCGAGGATCGCGCCGACCTCGACCGTGTCGTCCTCCTGCGCCTTGATCTCGAGCAGGGTGCCCGCGACGGGGGAGGGGATCTCGGTGTCGACCTTGTCGGTGGAGACCTCCAGCAGCGGCTCGTCGACCGCGACGGTGTCGCCCACCTGCTTGAGCCAGCGGGTGACGGTGCCTTCGGTGACGGACTCGCCGAGGGCCGGCAGGGTGACTTCGGTGGCCATGTTCTCTTCCTGTGGTCTGTCGGGGTGGGAACGGTCAGGAGTGGGCGTGCAGCGGCTTGCCGGCCAGGGCCAGGTGGGCCTCGCCGAGGGCTTCGTTCTGGGTGGGGTGGGCGTGGACCAAGGGGGCGACGTCCTCGGCGTACGCCTCCCAGTTGTAGATGAGCTGGGCCTCGCCGATGAGCTCGCCCACGCGGTCGCCCACCATGTGGACGCCCACGACCGGCCCGTCCTTGCGGCGGACCAGCTTGACGAACCCCTGGGTGCGGAGGATCTGGCTCTTGCCGTTGCCGCCGAGGTCGTAGGTCAGGGTGTCGACGCCGTCGGCGCCGTACTTCTCCTTGGCGGCCGCCTCGTCGAGCCCGACGCTGGCGACCTCCGGGTGGGAGTAGGTGACCCGCGGGATGCCGGTCTCGTCGATCGGCTGGGGGTCGAGCCCGGCGATGTCCTCGGCGACGAAGACGCCCTGCTGGAAGCCGCGGTGCGCCAGCTGCAGCCCGGGCACGATGTCGCCGACGGCGTAGACGCCGTCGAGGTTGGTCCGGCAGCGCTCGTCGGTCAGCACGAAGCCGCGGTCCATGGCGATGCCCTGCTCGTCGTACCCGAGGCCCTCGGTGACCGGCCCGCGGCCGACCGCGACCAGCATCACCTCGGCCTCGATGACCTCGCCGCCCTCGACCGTGACCGCGACGCCGGCGTCCGAGGTCTTGACGCTCTGGAACGGCGTCCCGGTGCGGAAGGCGATGCCGCGCTTGCGGAACGCCCGCTCCAGCGCCTTGGACGAGGCCTCGTCCTCGGTGGGGACCAGCCGGGGGAGCGCCTCGACGATCGTCACCTCGGCGCCGAAGCTGCGCCACACGCTGGCGAACTCGCAGCCGATCACGCCGCCGCCGAGCACCACGACGGACGCCGGCACCCGCTCGAGCCGGAGGGCGTGCTCGGAGGTCAGGATCCGCTCACCGTCGACGTCGAGTCCGGGGAGGCTGCGGGAGTACGACCCGGAGGCGAGCACGACGTGGCGGCCGGTGTAGGCGGTGCCGGCGACGGTGACCTCCTTCGGCCCGGTGAGCCGGCCCTCACCCTCGATGACGGTGATGCCCCGGCTCTTGATCAGCCCGGTCAGCCCCTTGAACAGCCGGGAGACGACGCCGTCCTTGTAGGCGTTGACCCCCGTCATGTCGATCCCCTCGAGGGTCGCCTGCACGCCGAAGTCGGCCGAGGCCCGGGTGTGGTCGGCGACCTCCGCGGCGTGCAGCAGGGCCTTGGTCGGGATGCACCCGACGTGCAGGCAGGTGCCGCCCAGGTTGCCCTTCTCGACCAGGCCCACGGTCAGGCCCAGCTGTGCCGCGCGCAGCGCGCAGGCGTAGCCGCCCGATCCCGCCCCGAGAATGAGTACGTCGAAGTTGGCGTCGGCCACTCTCCACCCTCCGTGAGATGTTCGTCTCGCCCATCCTTGCACTACCCCTGGTGAGGCATCCATCGGACACCTTCAGGGCCGGTGCGCCAGAATTGGCGGCATGGGCTTCCTGGACCGGTTCCGTCGCGGCACGCGGACGAAGACGAGCGGGCCCCCCCGCGACGCCGCCCGCACCGGCTCCACCCGGGTGCGCGCCTCGACCAAGGTCGACGAGCAGCACCTGCGCGAGTTCGTCACCTCGCGCCGTGGCGTCGAGGGCTTTGTCGAGCCGCGCACCGCGGTCAGCGACGTGACCCTGCTGCTGGTCGCCCACGACGGCGAGTGGACCCGGCGCCGGGTCCCGTCCGTCCAGTGGGCCCACGACTTCTGCAACAAGCACCAGGTGCCGTCGTACGACGCGGCGGTGGTCGGCATCCCGCAGCGGATGCGCGACTACAACCGCCGGCGCAAGCAGCAGGGCCTGGCCTGACCTGACGGGCGGACGGTGAGGACGGTCCCGGCCGGGGCCGACCCGTCCTGGGTCACCGCTCCTCGGCCAGCGACCGCGCCAGCTCGACCAGCGTGGTGACCGCGACCCCGGTGCCGCCGGAGGTGATGTGGCCGTGGGGGCCGCCGCCGTTGAACGCCGGACCGGCGATGTCGAGGTGACCCCACGGGATCCCGCCGGTGAACTCGCGCAGGAACGCCGCGGCGAAGAGCCCGCCGCCCCAGCGGATCCAGTCGTGCTGGGCGAGGTCGGCGATCTTGCTGCTGCGGATCCGCTCGTCCATGTGCTCGGGGATCGGCATCGGCCAGTTGTCCTCGCCCGCCGCGGCGGACGCGGCCAGCACCCGGTCGACGACGTCGGGGTCGCCCATCACGCCGCCGATCTTGTCGCCGAGCGCGGTGACCATGTGACCGGTGAGCGTGGCGACGTCGACGAGGACGTCGGGGCGCCGCTCGGTGGCCATCGCCAGCGCGTCGGCCATCACGAGCCGGCCCTCCGCGTCGGTGTTGAGCACCTCGACGGTGGTGCCCCCGTAGATCGTGATGACGTCGCCGGGTCGCTGCGCCGCGTCGCCGAGCATGTTCTCGGCCATCGGGAGGAAGGCGGTGACCTTGAGCGGCAGCCCGAGCCCGGCGACCGCGAGCACGGCCTGGGCCACCGCCGCGGCGCCGGCCATGTCCTGCTTCATGTCGTTGAGGCTGGAGCCGGGCTTGATCGTCAGCCCGCCGGAGTCGTAGGTGATGCCCTTGCCGACCAGCGCGAGGTGCCGCTTCGCGCCCCGCGGCGCGTAGGTCATCTCGACCAGCCGGG
>Ga0164243_10012638_pt1 | contig 11942 bp, 15 predicted proteins | sample OricompcompostOP_FD_108781 | JGI IMG/M metagenome (GOLD analysis project Ga0164243, IMG submission 108781) | Organic Plus compost microbial communities from Emeryville, California, USA - Original compost - Organic plus compost (OP) | ecosystem: Engineered > Solid waste > Mixed feedstock >...
CCATTCCCAGGCCAGATCGGATGCGGTCAACCTATCCAGATGGTCATATTCCGAAGAACGCCAGGTCGATGCATCGGGGGTCATCGCAGTCTCCCAAGTTTCAGCCCAGGAAGTTGGGATATCTACGATTCCCGCTCGGGTTGAATCGGGGAAGTCAGGTGAAGGTCAACAGGCGATGCGTGCGGCGCATCACGCTCACGCCTTCCGCTGGCTTTCGCGGACCAGTTCGCGATAGCCGTACTCCGTCATCCAGTGCGCGCGGGAAAGGTGCGCGTCATGGATGGAACGACAGCGCTCGGGGTCCCGAGCGGGATCGAGGCCGAAGAGGATTCGCACCGCCTCACGCCAGTCAGCGCCATCGCGCTCGGCATCGAGCAGCCGCATGTAGAGCTTCATGTGCTCGCGATCATAGGACGTCAGCATCTGGCTGGACGGTGGTTCATCAAGAAATGTCTGCGTCGCGCGTCCCATCACTCGCTCACGATCAGGTAACGTGTTTGTTAACCATCTCTGGTGAGAGATAGCCATTCTTTTTAACGAGAGCAGGTCAACGCCCAGGCCGCGACGCTACCTTTGGGCATCGATCCTGTCATGCAGGAGCAACACTCCTTCGCCCTTGTCCGTCGACAGGAGAACGATCCCGGCGGCCTCGAGTGCGCGGCGCACTTCATCGCGCGTGGACTCAAACACCTCTAGCCGGTTCTCGGATTCGAGGCGTTTAAGTGCGGTCAGCGATACTCGGGCCTTGTCAGCGAGCGTCTCCTGTGTCCAACCCAGCAACGCACGCGCGGCCCGCGATTGTCGGGCGGTGATCATACATGATCACCTCCCACCGAGACCTGCACGCACTCCAGAACTACGACTATTTTAGTCGTTCTTGGGGTGAGCGCCACCCGGAATCGAGGCGGAACTGCCTTTTACAGCGAGATTTCGCCCCATCGCGCGGAGTCTGATTCGGTCGCCAGCAGATCTTGGCCCCATAGCTTGAGAATCGAGGTCACCAGAACAGGGAAGGGAAAGAGGGATGGGATGAGGGGAAGGGATCTGTCGCCTGCGGGTGCGGTCGTAAGCGAACATTAGGAACCCGGTGGCTTGCGCCGCCGGGTTCCGGGCTTCCCGCTTAGAACGGGATGTCATCGTCGTCGATGAACTTGCCGTCGTCGTTCTCGGTCTGCTTGGCCCGGCTCAGAAAATCGACCGTCTCGGCGATGATCTCGCAACCGTAGCGGTCAACGCCCTGCTGATCGGTCCACTTCGTGTAGTGGATGCGGCCGCGAACCAGAACCTTCATGCCCTTGTCGCAATGCTGCTGGACCGTCTTGCCGAGGCCGTTGAAGCAGGTGATGCGGTGCCATTCCGTGTCCTGGACCCGATAGCCGTTCTCGTCGCGGACGACGCGGCCTTCCGAGTAGCGGGGGCGCGAGGTGGCCAGGGTGAATTGGGTGATACCGGTGCCGCCCTGGGTGGTGCGGGTTTCGGGGGCCTGACCAATGTTGCCGGCGAGGATGACGATGTTCTGCATTTTCAAGTCTCCGTTGCTTCTCGGAGGGACCATCCCTCCGACGAGACCCGGCCAAGGCCGTCGGGAGACTCCTGCAACTGCCGATCTTTCGGCAGCTTGCCCCTAAGGCCCCAGGTGGGGCGGGCAGCCGCGCTTGCGCGGCAACACGGCTGGGAGCCGCGGGGGGTTGCTGGTGGAAACCGAACGGACTTAGGGGATCAGTCAGTCGGAGGGATTGGTGCCTCTGAAAGCACGAATACGGGCACGCGCCGCAGAACCATCGTCCTTGCGGGCAACAGCAAACAGACAGGCTCCCGAACCCGGACCATTCGGTACAGCACCGGCCCACCCGTCTTCTTCTTCCCGGCCACTCCTCGGGCTGCCTGTAGGAAGGCTATGTCGTCCGGGATGAGAACGACGCAGCTATCGGATTTCCGGGCACGGCAGGGCACTGTCCCGGTTTCGACGGCGAAAGGCCCGGTTCCGCGACATCGCGAGAAGCGGCAATGAAGGTGTTCGTGGCTGCACTCCCGGAATGAAGCGTCCGACGCCGCAGGGGTTGACCGCTACGGTTGCGGGATCATGCCGACGACAGATTTCCAGGCCGGGCTGAGCGGTCTGAGATCGGTTGTGGCAAGGGCGACGATGACATGCCTGTCCGGCATCTGTGCGGAAACCCGGGGCCCGGCGGCGCTAGCCGCCGGGGTTTCTCCTTGGAAGCGGACGTTCGCAATCCCCGTTTCAGCGCGAGAAGACCGACTCGCCGAGCGTGTTCAGATTGATGATGGCCGAGACGCCGATGACAAGGCCGCCGATGCCGCCAAGCAGATTGAGCGCAATCGTCGAGTCGATGGCGTTTTTCGTGATGCCATAGACAAGCGCATAGCCGGCGATGACGGCGGGCACCGCGAAGAGAACAAGTGCGATGAAGCGCAGGACCGGGTTTTTGGCTAAGCCGAGAACCCCGATCACGAGGGCGATCGACAGCAGGGCGGCGGCGCCAGCGGCGAAGCCCGACATCAGGACTCCGGCTCCCGCGCCCCAGGCGTATTGCGCGGCAGTGATGGCTGCCATGACGGGCAAAGAGTAGATCGCGAGATTGTAGGCGATCACGCAGGCCCTGATGGTCAGGGAGATGGCGAGCAGGATCAACGTCATGGAAACCTCCAGCGAACGGTTGAGGATCACGACAGGCTGCCGGGAGATACGCTCCGCCTGCGACTACGCTGCTTTGCCGGTTCTGCAAGGATGTTTCATCCGACGACGAAAATGCGTCTCCGTCAAGTGGTAGCGCACGACGATAACAACTTCAGTCGGATGTCCGTCATGGGGTGGATTCTTGCCAGACTGCTTCTGGCGGCGGAATTGGAAAAGCGGTCATTCAGGTGACCGCTGCAATTCTACAGGAACACGCGCTCAATCCAGCCGTCCAGGCAAGCTTTTGCCTTACGATGAAGAGGACGTTCGGTGTGTGTCTGCAATGAACGGCAACCTCGGGTCGCGCGGATGGCTAGTGCGTCCAAGTAAGTTAATGCAACCAGATCGCCTGAGTGTGTGCCTTCCGCGCTCTGTCGGAGTCCTATCGTGCAGTTCAGGCATGCATCGCGATGCGTGCATCTGATATCCGAATTTTCGCCTCTGGAGTGATGGCACGACATCTTCGTCAGATAGATAATTCTTCTGCGCCAGTGATCGCGCCGCAACGCGCAAATGGCCGAATCGCGCCGAGCCCGAAATCGAGGCTCAGCGCTTGTCGTGAGCCGCAGGCTCGAACCCAGGCTGATGGCCCAGCTACGATTTCAGAGCGGCGGCCACCGCATCCGACAGCGGCGTGGTCGGACGCCCGATCAGCGCCGAGAGCTGGCGCCCGTCATCTAACAGCGCGCCGTTGGAAGCGTCGATGTCAAATGCCGCTACCGCCCCGGCAAATCCCTCGGGAACGCCTACGCCCTTCAGCACAGCGGCATATTCGTCTTGCGGCAAATTCCGGTAGGGAATGTCCTTGCCGGTCTGCCTGGAAATCTCCGCCGCAAGGTCGGCAAGCGTATAGGCCTCGTCGCCGGCGAGTTCGTAGACCTTGCCGTCGTGACCGTCGCCTGTCAGCACCGCGACAGCGGCTTCGGCAAGGTCATTGCGGGTCGCGGACGCGATCCGGCCTTCGCCCGCGCTGCCGACCAATGCGCCGGCCTGCACCGCGCCCAGAACCGGGACAGTGTAGTTTTCCGTGTACCAGCCGTTGCGCATGATCGTGTGGGCGATGCCAGACGTCTTCAAGGCAGCTTCAGTTTGCACATGTTCGGGGGCGAGGCTCATCGGCGACGTATCAGCGTGAAGCAGGCTCGTATAGACGATCCGTTTCACTCCCGCCCCCTTCGCCGCGGCGATGACGTTTGCATGCTGACTGGCCCGCTTGCCGACCTCGCTCGACGAGACGAGCATCAGTGTCTCCACGCCCCTGAGCGCCCGGTCGAGCGTCTCTGGCTTTTCATAGTCGGCCTCGCGCACCTCAACGCCAAGGTCTGCCGCCTTACTAGGGGTGCGAGCGAGCGCGACGATCTCCCCCGGCGCGATCTTCTGCTTCAGTTTTTGAACGATCATGCGGCCCAACTGGCCCGTTGCTCCGGTTACGGCGATGGTCATAGCTGGCATACTCCTTGTCTTGATAGCCCAAAGTCACGATATAGGTTGTAGCTAACCGATAGTAAGTACGCACAGAAAGGTAAGTATGGACGATCTCGGACAAAACGACGCAATGGGACTTTCTGACAAGCTGCATGGCGAAGTTCTGTCGGCGGGATGCCCCTCGCGGGAGGTGCTCAAGCATGTGACGAGCCAGTGGGGCGTTCTGGTTCTGATCGCGTTGCAACGGGGAACGCACCGCTTCTCGGAATTGCGGCGCCGCATCGGCGGCGTGAGTGAGCGAATGCTGGCGCAGACGCTACAAATGCTGGAAACGGACGGATTCGTGGCTCGCCGCGCCTTTCCCGTCGTGCCGCCGCATGTGGAATATTCATTGACCCCCCTGGGCGAGGAAGTGGCGGAGAAGGTGCGGCTTCTGGCCGACTGGATCGAGGTCAACTTCCACCGCGTTCCCGCACGCCGGACCGTTGCCGAGGCCAAGCCCGGAGCAGCACCGCGCTGATCCACCATTGGCGGAAAGTCAATAGAGGCAGAGATTCGGCCCTGAAACCTCCGCCTCACCGGTTCGGAGCCCCTTGGGCGGGCCAGCGCCCTGAGACCTGTCTAGCCACACGTACGCCAATGCGATGGTTTGCTCGGTTGCTGCGCCAATCGTTTCGACGGCAGGAACCAGGGATACGTTTCGATCAATATTGAGCTTTCCGGCACGTTTCTGCTGGGCTGCCGTCCGGGTGCTGAGTAGCGACTTACTTCGAGGCTTGGAACGACGGCTTTCGAGAAGCTTTCCGTGACCTTGGATTGACAGAGATGGGCTAGTTTTCCGACGCTGCCCGATAGGTCGCCCCGACCTTAAGTCATTCAGATCATTGCGCCTGGCTGGGACACAACCGCTCGAAGGTCAGGGCACATCATCAGTCGTGCATGTAACGTTTGAATCCCCGGTTTTTGGGCACTTTCATGACGTTCCGCCTCCGGCAAACATGTTGTTCCTCTTCTTAAGGAATGGCTTATTTGGGTGGTTTCCGGTCGGTCAGCTATTGGCCAGCGGGTTGCGGAAGCGGACCTTCAGCCCGAACCGACTTACCTTCAGGTTCGCGCCCTTATTGGCCATCTACAGGCGATCTGGACAGACGCTGAAACCGGACGTGACGTTTGACGAAGCGCGTTGACTTCGATGGGCCGGATCGAGACCTTCGCTATGCGCGCGCGTTGCCGATCATGACGATTCAGCTTCCGAGGATCTTCCGCCCCGCGATCTTGCCCTGAGGCCGACGGCCTGCAGGACCGCCTCCCATCGGTTTTCCGCCTTGTCGACTCCACCGAAATCGCCTCGCAAGGCCTTCAGCGCGTAGCGCTCCTGATCGATTTCCCTGGCGGTCCGGAATCCCAGCCGCCGGAGGACCGGCACAGGCGGGCACCAACCCTGAATGGCATGCTGCAGGAGGAATCCGCTCACCGCCATAGGGAGTGCAAGCCACCTGCGATCGGACGTCGCGCCGAGTATGACGCCCGCCAGGGCGAGTGCAGAGGCGTTGGCTTCAATCGCCCTTTCGATATCCCACTCGCGGTCGAGCGCCCGCAGGCGGTCGCCGATTTCTCCGCGATGGTCCGCGTAGTACCTGATGCTGGCTTCTGTCTCATGCCGAATGCGGCGATTGATGTCTTCCGCCGTCTGCGCCGGCACCCGTTCCGCGCTGGATGAGACCATGTCCGTCTCCTGGAGGGCCGTCCATCCGAACGTGGCAGACAGGGAGAACGTTCCCTCAGGCGGCTTTTCATCAGCAGCTTCGGTCGATTAGCCCAGGATCGCCCGCCCGCTTTGCCAGAGCATGTAGCCTGCCACCGCAAAGACGAGGAGCGCGAAAGCGGTGTTCAGAGCCCCCTTGCGGCTGCTGAGGCGCTGGGCGGCCACCGAACCGAGCATCCCGCCTGCCACTCCTCCCGCAATAAAAACGGCCGCCAGGGGCCAGTCGACCAGCCCGGAGAAGGCGTAGCTTGCTGCGGTCGTGAGGCCGAATGCCGTCACGGCCACCAGTGAGGAGCCGATCGCATTGAGCATCGGCATTCCGGTCGCGGCTATCAGGCCGGGCACGATCAGGAAACCCCCGCCGATCCCGAAGAAGCCGGAGAACAGGCCCGTCAGGCCGCCGGCGGCCAGAACCTTCGGCGCGTTGCCGCGGTCGCAGGCAGCGTCCGGAGTCCCTTCATGTCCGCGGCGCCTGAGCATGCCGATGCCGATCACCACCATCACGATCGCGAAGAGGAACAGGAGCTTCTGTCCGTCGAACGCCTTTCCCAGCGACGAACCGAGAGCGGCTCCGGCGATCCCGGCCACGCTGAACATCAGCGCACAGCGCCAGATCACATTGCCTTGCCGCGCGTGACTGACCAGGCCCGTGGCCGCATTTGCCGCGACGGCCAGCGCACTGGTGCCGATCGCCACATGAGGTACCGGCACTCCGACCAGGTAGACCATCAGCGGAACGGCGAGAATCGAGCCGCCACCGCCGAACAGCCCGAGCGAGAAGCCGACAAGGGACCCTGACAGCGCGCCCAGCAGGTACTGAAAAGGGTCGAGCATGGTGGAGCAGCCCTATACGTTGGAGGTCCGCGAGACGGCTTCGCCAATGAGCCGCGCCGTCCACATGCCAATGATCATCGCAGGGACAAAGGCAAGCGTGCCCGAGGCGCCGAGGCCGAGCGCGGTGAGTGCCGGTCCCGGGCAGAAGCCGCCGAGCCCCCAGCCGATGCCGAAGATCGCCGGGCCTGCGATCACCCGAGCGTCGATGTCGTTCCTGGTGGGCAGGTGAAAGCTGCCGCCGACGATCGGCTCGCCGCGTGCGAGCACCAGACGATAGCCCGCGAAGGCGACGACGACGGCACCGCCCATCACGAAGGCGAGCGACGGGTCCCATGTCCCGAACAGGTCGAGGAAGTTGAGCACCTTGGCGGGATCCGCCATGCCCGAAATGACGAGTCCTACGCCGAAGAGCAGGCCGAGGCCGAGATTGACGAGAAAGGACATCCGATCAGCCTCCGATCACGTGGCGGACAAGGAAGACGGTGACGAAGGCGGCCGCCATGAAGACGCCGGTCGCCGCGAAAGAGCGCGCCGAAAGCCGCGACAAGCCGCACACACCGTGTCCCGAGGTGCAGCCATTGCCCCAGACCGAACCGAATCCGACGAGGAACCCGGCGGCGACCATCAGCGGAATATTCGAGGAGACGGTCTGTCCGACCGCTTCGCCCGTCGCCACGGCAATGACGAGGGGCGCGGCGATGAGGCCGACGACGAAGCCGAGCCGTGAGAGGAACGCACCGTCGCGATAAGGCGGCAGGAGCCGGCCGGCGATGCCGGAGATGCCTGCTATGCGCCCTTCCCAGAGCATGAGAAGGACGGCCGAGAGGCCGATCATCATGCCGCCGATCAGGGAGGCGATGGGGGTGAATTCGGTCATTGAACGTTTCCTTGCTGATCCTTCTCCGGGAGCGCGCAGAACATCCGGTACATCAGGCCGATGAACTCGGTGACCCGTCCGTCCGCGAGTCGGTAGAACATGTTCTTCGATTCCTTGCGGCCGACGATGAGGCCCGCCTGCCGCAGTTCGGCAATCTGCTGCGACAGGCCCGGCTGGCGAATGCCGAGCGTCTCCTCGAGATCGCGGACGGAGCGCTCGCCCTCCACCAGCGCACAGACGATCATCAGGCGCGATGGATGTGCGAACTTCTTGAGGAATTCGGCGGCCTCGCCGGCGCTCGCCACGAGGTCGGCGGTCTGGGGAGCGAGCTCGCGCTTCATCGGTCGTCCCATGCGGCGCCCTGAAACGCGTTGAGCGGGAATTTCAGGTAGCGCTTTCCGTTCGCCTCCGGCTCGGGCAGCCGTCCGCCGTTCATGTTCACCTGCAGCGCGTGCAGGATGAGCTTCGGCATCGAGAGGGTCTTGTCGCGGGCCTCGCGCACCTCCACGAATTCCGCCTCCGTCCTGCACTTCGACATGTGCGTGTTCTTGGCCTTCTGCTCGGCGACCGTGGATTCCCACAGCGGCTCGCGCCCGCCGGGCCGGTAATCGTGTCCCGTGAAGATGCGGGTCTCGTCGGGCAGCGACAGGATTTCCATGATCGACCTGTAGAGCCGCGAGGCGCTGCCGCCGGGGAAATCGGCTCGGGCCGTTCCCGAATCCGGCATGAACAGCGTGTCGTGCACGAAGGCGGCGTCGCCGATCACATAGGTGATGGACGCCAGCGTATGTCCCGGCGAGAACAGTACCCGGGCAGGGATGTTGCCCACCTGGAAGGTCTCGCCCTCTGCAAAGAGCTTGTCCCATTGGGAGCCATCAGCGGGGAAATCGGGCCAGTTGTAGATGCCCTTCCACAGCTTCTGCACCTCGATCACCTTCTCGCCGATTGCGGTCGGCGCGCCGGTCTTTTCCTTGAGGTATTGCGCCGCCGAGAAGTGGTCGGCATGCGGATGGGTATCGAGGATCCGCTCGACCTCGAATCCCTGCTCGTCCACGTAGGACAGGATCGCGTCAGCGTTCCTGGTGGAGGTCGCCCCCGACTTCTCGTCGAAATCGAGGACAGGATCGACGATCGCGCACTTCTTCGTCTCCGGATCGGCGACGACATACTGGACGGAGAAGGTGCGCTCGTCGAAGAACCCCTTCACGAGCGGCTTGATCATGTTCATTGCAATAGCTCCGGGAAGATCAGGTCAGACGACTAGCGGCCGTGCGCGTCGAGCCATTTGACGGCGCCGGAAAGGTCGAGACCGACGGATTGGCCGAACGGAACGACCTCGTTCTTGCCCATCCGGCCATCGAGAACCTCGCCAATGGCGTAGAGCATTGCGGAGCGCGTGCCCGTCTTGCAGTGGGCCAGCACGGGACCTTCCGCCTCGGAGAGCGCCTCCTGAAAAGCCCGAACCTGCCTTTCGCTGATCTGTCCTGCAGTCACGGGGATGTGGGCGTAGGCAAGCTCCTGGCCTTCCGCGACCGAACGGCTGTCCGAGGCGCTGGGCTGACCGGGCTCCTCCCCATCCGGGCGGTTGTTGATGATCATCGCGAAACCTTGCGCTCTGGCCTGGCGGATATCGCTCGCCGTGACCTGCGGCGCGACATAAAGCTTCTCGGAAATCTGCTTCATGCGTTGGCTCCTCTGTGTGTAGTGGATTCAATCGGGTGATGACGATTAAATAGGAACGATTGCAAAATACTGCAATGATTGCTGTCAAAAATGGCCTGGAAGCGGACCTGGCCTGTCCATGGAAATGTGTGGCGGGAGCCGTCGCCGGGGCGTGAATCTGCAGGGCTGGAAGGCGCCTGATGATCCCTACGCAAGCTGATGTCGCGCGGCGAAACCGCGGCCGCCTTACTCCGGCTTGCGAGCCACGAGGTCGATCAGAGCCGACATGCCGTCGTGGGCCGGACCTTCCCGTATCTCGGCATCGTAGGAATTGAGCTCGACGATCTCGAGGCTGTCGAAAGCATCCCGAAGCATCTCCTCGGTGTAGAGATGATCTGCGTCACGAGGACCGCCGGTGCCGTAGGCCAGTTGCTCCCGCCTATAGCCCTGCATCAACAGCGTTCCGCCGGGCGCCAGCGTTCTGATCATCCCGGCGAACATATCGTCCCGCAGTTGCGGGTCGGCGAACTGGATGAAGATGGCGACGACGAGATCGTACGCCGCGGCCGGCCACTGAAAATCGTTCATGTCGACGAGCCGGGTAGTGATCGAGACCTCGCGTCTCGCCGCAAGGTCTTCGGCCTTGCGCAGTGCCACCGACGAAGCATCGATCGACGTCACCGAGAGGCCCTGTTGCGCGAGCCACACGCCGTTGCGGCCTTCGCCATCGGCGACGGCCAAGGCGTTCTTGTGCAGCTTGATGCGATGAAGCTGGCTCTTCAGAAAGGCGTTCGGCTCCTCGCCAAACAAATAGTCAGGGCGGTCGTATCGGGCATCCCAGTCAGTCACCTCTCGTTTCCTTCTGCATGTCTCGGGCTAGCTGCGGCCCTGGCGCGTCTGCCGGACGGCCTCGCGGATCTGTCCCGGTGTCAGGGCGCCTCGATAAAGCCTGGCGCCGATCAGGAAGGAAGGCGTTCCCCGCAGGGAAAGCAGCCGCGCCTGCTCGCGGTTGCGTTGTAGCAGCGCGTCGATCTCTTCCAGGTGAACGTCCAGCGCATCACGAACCGCTCCGACGTCGACCCCCTGCGAGCGCATCGCATCATCGATCCTGCGATGCGTCAGAGGGGCCGTGATCTCCATCACCGCCGCGTGGGCTGTCTTGTAATGTCCGAGCCGTTCGGCTGCGAGCACCATCCGGGAGGCGTACATGGCCATGTCGCCATTGATCGGCCAGTCCTTCATCACCAGCCGGATGCCCCCGTCCTGTTCGACGATCTCCTTCAGGTCCGGGTGAAGCACCTTGCAATACGGACAGGCATAATCGAAGAACTCGGCGATCGTGACGTCGCCGTCAGGGTTTGCGAGCACGGGAAGGGCCGGGTCGAACAGGATCTCCGACAGGCCGACGCGACTGCGGGCGGCCGCGGCGCGTGGTAGAGGCGTCGCGACAAAGGCCGCCAGCAAGGCTCTCCTGCTGATCATCATTCGACAGCAGGGATGGACAGGGCCGCCGCCAGCCCGCGAGGCTTCCGGTTCTCCAATGTCAACGTGCCGTTCATGCGTGCCACAGCCTCCTTTGCGATGGCCAGACCGAGGCCGCTGCCGGAAGCAGACTTTGCCCGCCCGCGGAAGAACCGGTCGGTGGCGCGCGGCAGTTCGTCGACGGGAATGCCCGGTCCCTCGTCCTCCACCAGGATTTCGACTGCGCCGACGGCTTTGCGGGCGCTCACCAGAACAGGACCATCGGAATGGGTGAGAGCGTTCTCCAGGAGGTTTCGGAGGGAGAGCGCAAGAAGCACCGGATCGAAGCGCGCGGAGGGAGCGGGGCCACCCTCAATCCTCACCCGTTCTCCCGCGAACGGCAATTCCCCTGCAACCTGTCTGACGATCTCGACCGGGCTGGCCTCCTGCATCTCAGGAGTTCTGTCTCCCGCTTCGACGGCGGCGAGATCGAGCAATTGGCGGACCAGCCTCGACGTGCGGTCCACACCGGCGGCGATCTGCCGAAGAGCGTTTTCATGGACATCGCCATCCTTGCTGGCGAGCGCCACCTGCGCTTGGGTCTTCAGCCCGGCGAGCGGCGTCTTCAGTTCATGGGCCGCGAATGCCGTGAAGCTCTTTTCGCGCTCCCGAACATCCTCGACGCGGCGGAACAGTCCGTTGAGGGCGTGGACGGCGGGTGCGATCTCCTCAGGCAGCCTGTCATCGGGAAGCGGACGCAGGTCGGTGGCCGGGCGCGAAGACAGGGATTGCGCCATCCTGTCCAGAGGCGACATGCCGCGCCGGACGCTGACCCAAATAACGGCGGCCAGGAACGGCAGGATCAGCGCCGCCGGGATCGCAAGCCCCTTTACGACATCGCCCACGAGGCGGTCCCGCACCGCCATGCTGTCGCCGACCATGACGCGCACGCCGAGCGCAGGATTCTCGATCGCGTAAACACGCCAGGTCTCGCCGTCGACGACGCTCTGCGAGAAGCCGCTGCCTGCTTCCGTGAGCCGATCGCCTGGCGCATGTTCCGAACGCCCGACCAATCTCCCGTCCAGCGACCAGATCTGGCAGGACAGCTGACGCTCGTAGGACGGCTCGTTGATCTGGAACTCCGTTGGCGGGAGTTCATCGTCGCTGGCGAGCGCCACGAGTTCGATCCGTCGCTCCGCCAGAAGCGAATTGACCATGCG
>Ga0164243_10012639_pt1 | contig 11942 bp, 5 predicted proteins | sample OricompcompostOP_FD_108781 | JGI IMG/M metagenome (GOLD analysis project Ga0164243, IMG submission 108781) | Organic Plus compost microbial communities from Emeryville, California, USA - Original compost - Organic plus compost (OP) | ecosystem: Engineered > Solid waste > Mixed feedstock >...
CCACCTCGTCGGCGTGCGGCCCGTACGCGTCACGGCTGAGGGCCGCCAGCCGAGCGGACGCCCGCCGCAGTGCCGCCACCGCCTCCGGGGCGGGCGGCGGGCCGCCGCGCCGCTCGTTCGCCTCCTCGACCAGGGCACGGATGCGCGCGTCCGCCGCACCGGCACGGGGATCGACGGTGCCGGTCATCGGGTGCGGCTTGTACAGCAGGCGTACCTGGGGGTCGGCCAGCAGCGCCCGGACGATGTGTTCGCCCGCCACCACCACGGAGGTGTTGCCGGGATCGTCGGTGAAGCCCTCCCAGGTGGGCGCGTACAGCACCGTCAGGTAGCCGTCGCGGTGGCCGACGGGCCGGGTGCCGGCGGCCTCGATCGGTGCCAGCTGAGGGCGGCCGACCTCGACCACGTCCTTGTCCTCCACCCCGACGTGCGCCTGCGCGTACCGCTCGCGGGCCTCCTGGCCGGCCACCCACACCTGGTCGTAGGCCTTGGCGTACGGGTTGCAGGAGGAGAGCTTGTCCGACTCGCCGTGGTTGATGAAGGCGTGTTTGAGGGTGGGGATGCGCAGCACCTGTGAGGTCTTGCCGGAGTTCGAGGGGTGCAGCAGCACCTTCAGCGTCGAGTGCTCCAGCCGCATCAGGTGCGACACCTTGGGCACGCACAGGATCGGCACGTCCGTCGTGTCGATCTTCTGCACCATGAACCGCTCCCGCAGCACGATCAACGGCCGCCCCTCCAGCTCCGCCAGCGTGCTCAGCCACATGTTGGCCTGGTACGCGGAGGCGTTGCCGCCGGAGAAGTACATGCCGATCGTCGGGCGGTACTCCGCCAGCCACCGCTCCAGCCACTCCAGCGCCTCCGCCTCGTCCGCGACCCGCTTGCCCGGCAGCAGCCAGGTGGCCACCCGGCCCGCCCCGGCCAGCAGCCCCGCACAGCAGCACAGGGCGGCGGCCTGGGCCCACACCGGGTCGCCCACCACCGCGGTGCCGCACATCCCGGCCGTCGTCAGCGCCGAGACGCACGCCAGCCGCAGCGTCGTCCGGGTGCTGAACAGGGCGGGCGGCGCACAGCTCAGCCGCAGCGCGGAGGCGTCGATGTTGCGGGTGACCACCGGGAGCTGCCGCCGCGCCCGTACCGCCCCCGCCACCGCCTGGCAGACGAAGTGCAGCGCCCAGCAGCCCAGCAGCGCGCCCAGCAGCAGCGCGGCGCTCCCCGCCCGTACGACGCCGAGCGCCCCCAGGCCGCCCACCAGCAGCGCGTCCCGCAGCAACTGCCGGGCCGACGGGGTGAACTGGGCCCGGCCCAGCCGCTGCGCCGTACGCCGAGCGCCGCGCTGCATCACCACGTCGGTCAGCAGCCCCAGCACGGCGCCGGTCACCACGAGGGCCGCGTTCCCGGCCACGATCCCCAGCGTCTGGAGCGCGTAGCCGGCCCCCAGCGCGCTGAGCGCCGCGCCGCTCCGCACACTCTCGCGGGCCGTCCGCGCACCGGACACGGAACCCGCGCCCGAGGGGGCACCCGGAGAGGCCGAGGGGCCCGGAGCCGACGGGTCACCAGTCCGGTGCCCGTCCCGTGCCGACGCGTCCCCCGCCCCGTGCCCGTCCGGGGCAGGACGGGCACCGGCTCTCGTCTCGTCGTCCGCGCCGTCGCCCGCGTCGCCGACGCCGTCCACCAGCGCACCCACACTTGACCGTAGGCAGCGTGCGCGCCGTCTGTCGCGCCCGGACTCCGCCGAACGTGTGACCGCCGGGCCGGGAGGCGGTCGCCTCCCGGCCCGGCGGCCGGATGCCGCGGTGGGACGGAACCGTCAGCGGTCGCCGCCGACGGACCGGCCCGTCAGCGGTTGCTGCGCAGCAGCGTGCGCATCGTCCGCATGGCGACCGACAGGTTCGCCAGGTCGAACGTCTCCGACGCCTGGATCTCGTCCAGGGTGCCGCGGGCCCGGATCAGGATGGCGCGGTTCTTCTCCTCCCACGCCTGGTACAGCTCCTCCGGGGTGTCGGTGCCGCTCCCGGCGGCCAGCACATCGGCGGTCAGCAGCTGATGGGCGGCGTAGAGGTCCTCACGGATGGAGGAGCGGGCCATCGACTGCCAGCGGTCGGCCCGCGGCAGCTCGCTGACCCGGCCCTGGAGCTGGGTGATGCCCAGCCGGTCCGCCAGGTCGAAGTAGACCTCGGCGACGTCCATCAGCTCCTTGCCCATGCGGTCCGCGACGGCCACCACGTCGAGCGCGGAGAACGCCGCCGCCGACCCGGCCATCCGCAGCGCCAGCTCGGAGGGCACCCCGGCGCCGGACAGCTTGTCGTAGACCCGCTGGTGCCACTTGAGGTCGTCGCCCTTGAGCAGCTTCGGCAGCTCCGTCCAGACGGTCTCGACCCGTTCCGCGAACAGTTCCACGGTGTCGGCCAGCGCCAGCGGCTGCGGGCGGTTGTTGAGCAGCCACCGGGTGCCGCGCTCGACCAGCTGCCGGGACCGCAGCCGGATGTCGGTGAGCACGCTCGCCGGCACCTTGTTGTCCAGCGACTCGGCCTCGTCCCAGATGTCCCCGAGGCGGAAGATGGCCCGCGCGGCCGTGTGGGCGCGCACGATCTCCTCCGTCGAGGCCCCGGACTCCTCCTTCATGCGGTGCACGAACGTGGAACCCGCGGTGTTGACCGTGTCGTTGACCAGTACCGTCGTGACGATCTCGCGGCGCAGGGCGTGCGCGGTGATCTGCTGGCCGAACCGCTCGCGCAGCGGCTCGGGGAAGTAGCAGAACAGCAGCCGCTGGAGGTAGGGGTCGTCCGGCAGCGACGTGCCGATCAGCTCGTCCGTCACATTGATCTTGGTGTAGGCGAGCATGACCGCCAGCTCCGGCTGGGTCAGCCCCTGCCCGTTGCCGCGCCGGTCCCGGATCTGCCGGTCGGAGGGCAGGAACTCCAGCGTCCGGTCGAGCTTGCCCTCCTTCGACAGCCTGCGCATCTGCCGCTGGCTGGCCAGCAGCAGGCTGGGCGCCTGGGCGAGGGAGTTGGCCAGCGCCGCGTTCTGCGCGTAGTTGTTGCGCAGCACCAGCTCGCCGACCTCGTCGGTCATCTCGGCCAGCAGCTTGTTGCGCTGCTTGACGGTCATGTCACCGTCGGCGACCACCGAGTTGAGCAGGATCTTGATGTTGACCTCGTGGTCGGAGGTGTCCACACCGGCACTGTTGTCGATGGCGTCGGTGTTGATCCGGCCGCCGCCCGCGGCGAACTCGATCCGGCCCAGCTGGGTGCAGCCCAGGTTGCCGCCCTCGCCCACGACCTTGACCCGCAGGTCCTGGCCGTCGACGCGGATCGCGTCGTTGGCCTTGTCGCCGACGTCCGAGTTGCTCTCCGTGGACGCCTTGACGTAGGTGCCGATACCGCCGTTCCACAGCAGGTCCACCGGTGCGGTCAGCACGGCCCGCATCAGCTCGGCCGGGGTCATCTTCGTGACGCCCGGCTCGATGCCCAGCGCCTCCCGCACCTGCGGGGTGATCGGCACGGACTTGGCGGAACGCGGGTGCACACCGCCGCCGGCCGAGATCAGCTTGGTGTCGTAGTCCGCCCACGAGGAACGCGGCAGCTCGAACAGCCGGCGGCGCTCCGCGTAGGAGGTGGCGGCGTCCGGGTCGGGGTCCAGGAAGATGTGCCGGTGGTCGAAGGCGGCCACCAGCCGGATGTGCTCGGAGAGCAGCATGCCGTTGCCGAACACGTCGCCGGACATGTCGCCGACGCCGACGACGGTGAAGTCCTCGGTCTGGGTGTCGTGGCCCAGCTCCCGGAAGTGGCGCTTGACCGACTCCCAGGCGCCGCGCGCCGTGATGCCCATGCCCTTGTGGTCGTAGCCGGCCGAGCCGCCGGAGGCGAAGGCGTCGCCCAGCCAGTAGCCGTAGGACTTGGCGACCTCGTTGGCGATGTCGGAGAAGGTGGCGGTGCCCTTGTCGGCGGCGACCACCAGATAGGTGTCGTCCTCGTCGTGCCGTACGACGTCCTTGGGGTGCTCGACCTCGCCGGAGACGAGGTTGTCGGTGACGTCGAGCAGGCCGGAGATGAACGTCTTGTAGCAGGCGATGCCCTCGGCCTGCCAGGCGTCGCGGTCCTGCGCCGGGTCGGGCAGCTGCTTGCCGACGAACCCGCCCTTGGCGCCGACCGGCACGATGACGGTGTTCTTGACCTCCTGCGCCTTGACCAGGCCCAGGATCTCGGTACGGAAGTCCTCACGCCGGTCCGACCAGCGCAGACCACCGCGCGCCACCTTGCCGAACCGCAGGTGGACGCCCTCGACGCGCGGCGAGTACACCCAGATCTCGTACTTGGGGCGCGGCGCGGGCAGGTCCGGGATGGCCTGCGGGTCCAGCTTCATCGACACATAGGTGTGCGGCTTGCCGTCCTCGGCGAGCTGGAAGTAGTTGGTGCGCAGGGTGGAGTTGATGACGGTGAGGAAGGAGCGCAGGATGCGGTCCTCGTCCAGGCTCGCCACCTGGTCCAGCGCGCCGTTGAGCTCCTCCAGGATGCCGTCGGTCAGCTCGTGGCCGGCCCGGCGGCGGGCCGGGTCCAGCCGCGCCTCGAACAGATTGACCAGCAGCCGCGTGGTGTGCACGTTCCCGCGCAGCGTGTCCTCGATGTAGGACTGGCTGAAGGTGGCACCCGCCTGCCGCAGGTACTTCGCGTACGCGCGCAGCACCATGGCCTGCCGCCAGGTCAGCCCCGCCGACAGCACCAGCGCGTTGAGGCCGTCGTTCTCCGCACGGCCCGTCCACACCGCCTCGAACGCCTCCTGGAAACGCTCGCGCGTCTCCTCCTCCAGACCGCGCTGGCCGTCGGGCATGCGCAGCCCGAAGTCGTAGATCCAGGCGTGCGAACGGTCGGCGCAGCGCAGCTCGTACGGCCGCTCGTCCACCACCTCGACACCCATGGCCTGCAGGCCCGGCAGCACGGCGGACAGCGAGACGGGGCTGCCGGTGCGGTAGATCTTGAACCGGCTCTCGCCCGGTGCCGCACCGACCGGCTCGTACAGGCTCAGCGCGAAGTCGTTCTCCTTCTCGCCCCGCACGAGCTGCTCGATGTGCTGGAGGTCGGCGACCGCCGCCCGCGGCGAGAAGTCCGCCTTGTAGCCCTCGGGGAAGGCGTGCGCGTACTTCTGCGCCAGCTCGGCCGCCTGCTCCTCGCCGCACTCGGCGACCAGCGCCTCGCTGAAGCCGTCGGCCCACGAACGGGCCGCCTCCGCCAGCCGCGTCTCGATCCGGTCGACCTCGGCGTCGGTCAGCTCCCGCAGCTCGGCGCCGGGACGCACCCGGATGACGAAGTGCAGCCGCGAGAGCACCGACTCGGTGTTCCACGCGGTGAAGTCGACGCTGGTGCCGCCCAGTTCCTCGGTGAGGATGTCCGTCAGCCGCAGCCGCACCGCCGTGGTGTAGCGGTCCCGCGGCAGGTAGACCAGCGCCGAGTAGTACCGGCCGTACTCGTCCTGGCGCAGGTAGAGCCGCAGCTTGCGGCGCTCCTGGAGGTAGAGGACGGAAGTGACGATGGACCGCAGCTCGTCGGCGGGCGTCTGGAACAGCTCGTCACGCGGGTAGGTCTCCAGGATCTGGAGCAGGTCACGCCCCGCGTGGCTGTCCGGGGTGAAGCCCGCGCCCTCCAGCACCTCGGCGACCTTCCGCCGGATGACCGGCACGCGCCGCACCGACTCGGTGTAGGCGGCGGACGAGAACAGCCCCAGGAAACGGCGCTCCCCGATGACGTTGCCGTCGGCGTCGAACTTCTTGACGCCCACGTAGTCCAGGTAGGAGGAGCGGTGGACCGTGGCGCGGCTGTTGGCCTTGGTGAGCACCAGCAGCCGGTGTTCACGCGCCTTGGCCCGGGCGCCGGCGGTCAGCCGGTTGAACGACGGCGAGACCGGGTGGCTCTCCTCGGGGCTCTGATGCGGGTCGGACCGCAGGATGCCCAGGCCGGTGCCCGGCAGCGGGGTGAGGCTCAGCTCCTCACCCTCCTTGCGGCCGGCGGACGGGTCGCCCTCCGCCTCCAGCTCGTACTCGCGGTACCCGAGGAAGGTGAAGTGGTCGTCGGCCAGCCAGCGCAGCAGCTCGCGGGCCTCGTCGATCTCCTCCTGCGGCAGATCGTCGGTGGGCTCCTCGGGCAGCTCCTCTGCGATGCGCAGCGCGGCGCCCCGCATCTTCTGCCAGTCCTCGACGGACTCGCGCACGTCGGACAGCACCCGGCGCAGGTCGGCGGTGATCTGCTTGAGGTCGTCCCGGTCGGTCTCCCGGTCGATCTCGACATGGATCCACGACTCGACGAGCGCGTCGTGCGGCAGCTCGTCCCGCTTCTTCCTGGCCTTGCGCTTGCCCGCGCCCCGCGAAGCGCCGGCCTGCTGCGCGGCGTCCGCCTGCTGGGCTGCGACCTCGTCACGGCCGGCGGACAGGATCTCCAGCAGCTTGCCGGACAGATCACGGCGCACCACCATCTGCGGGTGGATCACGACGTGGATGCCGCGGCCCTGCCGGGACAGCTCGTTGGTGACCGAGTCGACGAGGAACGGCATGTCGTCGGTCACGACCTCGACCACCGAGTGCGTGCACGACCAGCCGTTCTCGTCGATCGACGGGGAGTAGGCCCGCACATTGGCCGTGCCCTGGGGCCGCTCCTGGGCGAGACGGTAGTGGGCGAGCGCGCCGCCGAGGATGTCCACCGGGTCGCGGTCGGTGAGGTCCTCCGGCGCAGTGTGCAGGTAGTACCGCTGGAGATACGCGCCGAGGGCCCCGTCCTGGGGGCCGGGGCCTTGGACCGGGTGGCGCCCCTGTGCCGGGCTCTGTTCCGCCACCCGGGCGGCTTCCGCCAGCCGCTCGGCTTTTGCTTCATCCAGCTTGCTCTGCATGTCCTCTGGCTCCTGTCGCGCGCCGTTGCGTGACGTCGGGATCGAAAAGGCAGGGCACCGGAACGCGGGGTGTCCCCCCGGGTCCGCCGCGGTGCCGGGAGAGACGACCAGCGGCGCCCCGCGCACGTTCTCGCGGAGGGCGCTGTACGGAGTGACGCCCGCAGGCGGATCCTCCGAGGGATATCGCGCTGATCACGTAGGCAAGGCTATCGCTCCCCGGCACCGGAGCGTCATGGCCCTTATGTGTACAAATGGGGAGACGGGAGGGATCGTCTTGGCCGGTTCGGCCATCCCCCCACCGTGTGCCTCGTCACTTTCCCCCGGCCACCCCCTCCCACCTGCGAGAAAGCGGCCGGTCACGCGCCACGTCGCCGCTGTCGAACCGGTCACACCTGTCCCCGCTTCCCCCCTCACGGGCCACTCACGGGCCACGGGTCGCGTCCGCGCCGCCACGCCTTGCGCAGGACCCCGGGCACTCGCACCACCGGCGCCGCCTTCCGCGGGGCACGCGCCCCGTTCAGGCCACGCGCTCCCCCATCCGCGCGGACCGTCGTTCCCCGTTCTTCGTGAACCACCACTCGACGAGCTGGATCCGCAGCATGTCCGCGATCCCGGTGACGAGCTCAGCACTGGGCCGGCCGTCGAAGACGTGCATGTCCGCCTTGTCGGAAGGGATACGCACGCGCCACCGCTCCCCCTGCACCTCGACAAGGAGGACCGCCGTGAAGGTGCGCTCGTTCTCCACGATATCCAGGGCGTGGACGGTCATCGTCAGTCCGCCCGTCTCGAAGGCCCCCGAAAGACGCGACAAGAGCAGCTCTCGCACTTGTTCGACGGACGACATCCCTCTCCCATCCGAACAGCGCCCGATCCGCGAGTGGCCGCATCGCCTCGAAGCGCTCGCCCCAGGGCACAGGACAGGGCCCGTACCCCGGAACCGTCCTTGCCCCGAGGCGGCTCCTCGCCTCCTGCCCCGGAGGCGGTCCGTGGCCGAGGACGCACTCGGCGGTGGGCGTACCACCTCGCCGCTCAGGTGCCCAAGGCCACCAGCACGCTCCCCCTCACCGCGCGCGCCTGCCGCAGCGCCTCGACGAACAGCTCGGCCAGCCACGCCGCCGTCTCCCCGCCCCACCCGCGAACGGTGCAGTCGAAGCTCAGGCAGTGGCCGCCGCCGGCGACTTCTCGCAGACGCTCGTGGCCGGCGGGCCGAGTGGCGACCCCTGCGACGAGGCTGTCGGTGCCGGCCCCCGCCCCGGAACGGCACGAGAGGTGGCCGTGGGCGAGATCCTCCGCCGTCGCCGCGAGCACATCGGCCCGTACCGAGTCCGGGAGCCCTTCCAGACGGACCCGCACCGCGCGTTCGGGCTGCCGGAAAGCGGTCAGCTCCCGCCACCCGGCCATGGAGGCGAGTGCTGCGCGGGCATCGGCCGCTGCCTCCATGGGCACCAGAGCGTGGAGCCCGGTGAGGCGGTGGGTGCCGATGGCACCCAGCGCGTCGGTCAAGAGCACGGTGAGCGGCACGAAGGGCAGGCGGCAGGCGGGCGACCGGGGAGCCACATCAACCTGGACCCAGATCATCTCCGTGCGCCGGCCAGGGTTCCGCCAGTCACCGCCCGCCTCCAGATGCCACCACCTGCGTCCGGGCGGCACACCATCGCTGGAGTGGACCGAGGGCCAGCCGTATGCGTCGGCGCGGCTGATCAGCAGACCGTTGATGCCATCGTCCACCTGCGCCACATCGTCCTGGTGCCAGTGCTCGATCACAGCGGCATCGACGTCCACGACCCCGTGAAGGCCGAGGAACATCTCATGCCTCGTGCTCGCCACCGCCGCCCTGCCACGCGGCAATCCCTTCCGCCTCACCCCGGCCTCCACACCCGGTCTGCTCATCCACTCGCTCCCAGCCGAGCCAGTCCGCGAAGGCGAAGCAGACCCGCCCTTCACCCGATGTGGCAACGGGCCTCACGCCAACGGGCAAGGCGCGCGCTCCGCAAGCACTGAGGCCGCCGTCTACGGCCGGGCTATCCGCTCCGCCACTTCGACGGCCTCGGCGAGGCTGTCCACCACGGGCACCCCGGCCTCTTCCAGGCTGGCCCGGCTGTGCGACCCGCCGGTGAACAGCACCGCCCGCGCCCCCACATGCGCGGCGGCCACAGCATCGTCCACCGCGTCCCCGATGACCACCGTCCGGCCCGGCGACACGGCGTGCGCGGCAGCCAGCTCCCTCAAGTGCCGCTCCATCTGCCCTGCCTTGCCGCCGCGACCGCCCCCGGTCGGCCCGGTGGCCCCGTCGACGCGGACGAAGCGCTCAGCGATGCCATGTGTCCGCAGCAGGGGCAACAGCCGGTCGTGCGGCGCCAGCGAGCACAGCGACTGCGTGTGCCCCGCGGCCTGCCGGGCGGCCAGCATCTCGGCTGCGCCCTCCTCCAGCGGCACACCCTCGGCAGCCCGCCAGTAATGCCGGTGGAAGGTCTCGTCCATGACCGCCCACTCCTCGGCGGTCGGGGCACGTCCGAGCAGCCGTTCGTAGAAGCGCGGCACCGGCACGCAGTACAGCTCCCGGTATCTCTCCAGCGTTATCGTCGGGAGCCCCAGCTCGTCGAAGGCCGCGTTGGTCGCTTCGACGACCGCCCCGATGTCGCAGAGCAGAGTCCCATTCCAATCCCACACGATGTGTACGGACAGTCCGTCCCCGGTCACCTGAGCCATGTGCTGGACCGTACGTGCAGGGGCTGACAGTCCGGTACCGGTTTCTGCCCTGCGGGACCGTGGGGGAATTCGCGTCCGGTTGCCACCGGTGGGACGGGGTGAGACGCAGCAGTGGCCGAAACCGTTGGGAGTCCGTGCCGACCAGCCCCGGCCAGGGAGGCGCCTGTCGCCACCGAGCGTTGGTCTCCAGCCCGGCCGACCGGTTCTCGACGGCTCGGCGGTGAGCGTCGGCGGAGGCCCACAGCGCACAGTCGAACACTTGGGATCCGTCGGCGCTCACGGAGAAGTGGGCCGAAAGCAGTCCGTCAGCCGGCGGCACCCCGGCGCCGCTCCCGGACACCGCATCCACAGTCGGTCCGCCCGCGCAGCGTCCGGGCTGTCGAACCTCCGGCTGGCCAGCACCACGCATGCTGCCTCAGCCGCCGGTCCGTGGACGGGCGTACTGCACCGCAGGACGCCCGAGGCAACGCCGACTCGCTCGATCCCGGGAACGGCGGCGTCCACTTCCTGTTTCCACGTCAGGTCCTGTGGCGGAACATCCTCCAAGTCGTCCACCTCGGAGAAGTGCAGCATCGTGGTGCCGTCGTCGGCGGCCAGAACGGTACGCACGCAGGCCGATGCCCGGCCAGGGCCTGCGCCGCCAGGCACCGGCGATCGCCTGTGCGAGGCATGCCGGCGCTCCGGCCCACCCACGTCCCAGGTGCCGAACAGCGCCGCCGCCGTGGAGACCGGACCGAGTACGGATTCGGCACCAGCCTTCACCAGCGGCCTCCTGCCGTTGCACAGCTACGCGAGTGGTCCTTCCCCCATAGTCCGTTTGCGGGGCACGTTCCACACCGGCCGCAGGACCTACGCCGGGCGGTCAGGCCGGCCACTCTCCGGCGGACCAGCGGCCGGGGCGTCCGACGTGCCGGGGAGCACACACCGGGCCCGCCTGCTGCCGCCCCGCTTCCCGTCCGCACCCGGCATCCCCTGCCCCTTCCCCCGCCCCCTGCCCAGGGCCATGCCGCCGATGCCCAGGGCCATGCGTCGACGGTACGGAAGGGCACCGACAGCGCGGCAGCGCGCTCCTCCGCCGCGGCGGTCCGGCCCGTGGTGGTCCTCCGGGAGGGGGCGGCCGACGACCGTGCCGGGTCGGGCGGCGACGCCCCGGGTCAGCCGATCAGGGCCGGAATCTCCTGGGTGGCGAACCACAGCAGTTCGTGGTCGCCGGCGCCGTCCACGACGGCCTGCGCCTTCTCGTCCCCCTGCGCGGCGGCCGTGAGCGCCCCGATCGCCGCCGTCACGTCCTCGACAGCGTCCTCCGCGTCCAGATGGACGGCCGCGGCCTTCGTCAGCGGCACCGGGGCGGTCACCCGTACCCGGCCCACGGGGTCCTCCGCGTCACCGTCCGCCGACTGCACCGTGGCGTCCGGCGCCTCCGCGACGACCACCACGCGACGCCGGGTCGCCTCGTAGTCCTCGGCCAGCCGCCAGAGCGAGGCCGCGGCGGCCTGCCCCAGCGCCGCGTACTCCAGTTCCTCGCCGTCCTCGGAGTCCCACCACGTCCGCAGCCCTTCGGTGACCGCGTAGGCCTCGAAGGGAGCCGGTCCCAGTTCACCCGCGCCGTGGGCCTGGCTCAGTGCGGGCAGGGTCAGAGGGACATAGACACGCATGGCTGCCGCTTTCGTGTATCGCCGGGACCGTTCCGCCCGTCAGCATACGGCCGCCCCGCGCCGCCCGCCCGGTCGAGCACGCGTACAAACCCGCAGGTAGAAACGGCGCGGCGGCAACATCGGTTCATCGCACCATCCTGACAGGTGAACTTCGCCGGGCCCCGCACGCTGTCCGGGCATCGTTGCCGCGCAGGTCATGCCGCCGCTAGAACCGTTGCCGCAAGCCGGTTACCGCTCGGTACGGATCAATCCGTCGGAGCCCGACCGGCAGCGCACCCGCGTTCGCGTACACGTCCATGTCCACGGGGGGACCCATGACCACACCCGAACCCGCGCCCGCACCCACGCACACAGGCGCCACATCCGCGCCCTGTTCCGGACCCGTGCGCACTGGTGAGCGCCCCACAGGAGCCGCAGCCCTTCAAGCGGACCCCAACGGGCACCCAGACCACACCAGGTGCACACCTCACACCGGCCCCGCAGACCTGTCCGCCGCACCCAACCCCACTGGGCCCGCACGCCCGTCCAACACACCCGGCCGTACCGGGCCCGCACGCCCGCCCCACACACCCAGCCCTACCGGGCCCGCACACCCGCCCCACACACCCGACCCCAACGGACACACGGCCCCAACCAACACAACCAACTTCACCAGGCCCGAATACCCGTCCAACACACCCAGCCCGACCGGGCCAGCACGCCCGCCCA
>Ga0164243_10012640_pt1 | contig 11941 bp, 14 predicted proteins | sample OricompcompostOP_FD_108781 | JGI IMG/M metagenome (GOLD analysis project Ga0164243, IMG submission 108781) | Organic Plus compost microbial communities from Emeryville, California, USA - Original compost - Organic plus compost (OP) | ecosystem: Engineered > Solid waste > Mixed feedstock >...
AATTGCACCGATATGGTGAGGATGAACCGCAAACCGGCGATGATCGCGGCATAATGAGTCAGGGCCGAATCCGGCGCGCGTGGGGCGAGGCCGGATCCTGATTCAGGAGCCGGAGGCGGGTCACCTCCGGCTCCGATGCCTTTTGGTATACGGTTGTTTGCCTAAACCACGGATATTGCAGAAAAATAATCCGGATGGGAGGAAATCGCATTTTGAGCGTCCGGCGTGCTTCGCTATGATCCGCGGCCAATGAGGTCAGGGGCGGATCGCATGGTGAAACATTAGCAACCGTCGCCGGATCGAAGCTCATGCCTGAACTCCCGAAACTATCGACGACCGCGGCGCAGGTATCGCGCAATTTCGGGCTTTGGCAGGATCGCGCGATGGCGGAAGCCGTGCTCGTCACGCACCATGGCCGCCCGCGCGTCGTCATCACCTCTGCGGATTCATACACAAGGCTGGGCGAGGACGAGCCGCAGTACGAATCCGCAGACCGGCCGGCTGGCGTCGATTCACTGGTGCTCGACCGGATGAACCAGGGTCTGGTCGTACTTGACGAGGCCGAGCGGATCCTCCGCGTCAACCGCGCTGCCGCCGAGCATTTCCGCCGTCCAGCGGAGATGCTGGTCGGCACGCGGCTTTCCGATCTTCATCCCGGCGCGCAGAGCGCGATCCAATCGCGCATCATCCAGCGCGTGCTGCGCACCGGCGAAGCGGTAACCTTCGAAAGCCCCTCCAGCCTTTATCCCGGTCAGGTCTTCCGCATCGACGCGTTCGCGCATGGCGGAGGGGTCGCCTATCTCTTTCAGGCCGTCGCCGACGAGGAGACGCGCCAATCGGTCGCCGATCACGAGGCGATGGAGGCGCTGTTCGCGGCGCATGGCGCGGCCGGTACTGCGCATATCACCCCCCGCGGCACCTTCGCTTCGGTCGATGCGTCATTGCTCGAGCTGTCGGGTCTTCGCGAGCCCGATCTGCACGCGATCCGGCTGACCGACATGGTGCCGCCGTCCAGCCGCCCGCCGGTGCGCGACGCCCTGGAAGCGGTATTGAACGGCAGCGGGCCACGCGGACTCGATGCCGAGATCGTGGCGCGCGAGGGGCACATCCTGCCGGTCAGGCTCGCATTGGCCGAGACCCGATCGAGTTTCGCGATCGACGGCGCGGTGGCGCTGATCACCCCGCGCCCGTCGGGCGTCGAAACCGGCGCCGCGGCGCGGCGCTGAAGCGGAAGCGCCTAAGGCCGATTCAACCTGAAACGATCAGGGTCTAGCGGACCCGCGGACCGCCAAAGGGCAGCGGCGGCGGCGGCCGCCGGTCGCGCCGCGGCAGCTGCGCCTGATAGGCCTGTCCGCAGTGCTGCACGCAATAGGGGAAGCCTGGATTCACCTTTTCGCCGCAGAAGTGGAAATCGGGCTCCCCGGGATGGCCGAGCGGCCACTTGCAGATGCGGTCGTTGAGATCGAGCAGGCTCGTCTTGGCCGCATATTCCGGGCTCGGCTTGGCGGGCACCAGCCGGCGGGGCGGGGCAGGCGGAATCGGCGGCTGCTGATCCCCGGGACCCTGGCGGAGGAAACCGCCCGGTCCGATCGAACGCAGCACCGGCTCGGCACTTGCGGGCTTGGATGGCGCGGCGCTCGGCGCAGGCTGCTGCGGCGCGGGGCGGGGCGCAGCCGCGACGGGCTTCGCCGCGGCGGCGGGCGATGGTGCCGCTTCCGTTTTGCGCGGAGGGGCCGGTTTGCGCGGCGCGGGGGCCGGCTTGCCCTCCTTCTCCTTCACCGGGGACGGACGCGACTGCAGGCCAAGGCGGTGCGCCTTGCCGATCACCGCGTTGCGGCTGACTCCGCCCAGCTCGTCGGCGATCTGGCTCGCAGTCATGCCGTTTTCCCAGAGTTTCTTGAGCTGCTCGATGCGCTCGTCGGTCCAGGCCATGATGCTCCTCGAAATTCTGTCTGCGCCCGATCATCGCCTTGCGGCGCGAAAGCGAAGCCGATAGGCGATCGGACGATGAACGGCCAGCCCCAATCCAATGCCGAGCGCACAACGATCGGGCGAGAGCCCGGCGTGCCCGTAATCCGCAACGTGAACTGGGGTGGCCTGCGTGCCCTCTATATCAAGGAGGTGCGGCGGTTCTTCAAGGTCCAGCTCCAAACGATCTGGGCGCCCGCGATCACGACGCTGCTGTTTCTGGTGATCTTCACGGTTGCGCTGGGCGGCTCGGGCCGCACCGTGATGGGGGTGCCGTTCGCCGATTTCATCGCGCCGGGGCTCATCATCATGGGGATGATGCAGAATGCCTTCGCCAATTCGAGCTTCTCGCTGCTGGTCGGCAAGATCCAGGGCACGATCGTCGATTATCTGATGCCGCCGCTTTCGACCGCCGAGCTGCTCGCCGCGCTGGCCGGCGGCGCGATCACCCGTGCGGTGCTGGTCGGCCTCACCGTCTGGGCGGCGATGGCGCTGTGGCCGGGCGTGCACGTCACCCCCAGCCATCCCTGGGCGATCGTCTGGTTCGGGCTGATGGGGTCGCTGTTCCTCGCCTTTCTGGGCGTGCTCACCTCGATCTGGGCCGAGAAATTCGATCATGCCGCGGCCGTTACCAACTTCGTGGTGGCGCCGCTCTCGCTGTTGTCGGGCACCTTCTACTCGGTCGACAAGCTGGCGCCGCTGTTCCAGGCGGTCAGCCATGCCAACCCGTTCTTCTACGTGATCTCGGGCTTCCGCTACGGCTTTTTGAGTGAGGCCGACTCGCCGATCCTGTTCGGCGCGTTGCTGCTGCTCGCGCTCAATACGGCGCTCGGCCTTATCTGCTACGCGCTGTTGCGCGCCGGCTGGAAGATCCGCAGCTAGGGCCGATCGGGAGCCCATGGCGGCCTGCAAATGGCGCCGTTCCCTGCTTGCTGCGCTCACATGCATCGAGCACGCTGCGCTCCGGGTCACGAAACACCACCATTTTCGGCTCGCCCCGGGCCGAATCCCGATCGGCCTGGATGTTGATCAGCGTTCCGCGACGCGCTCGGCCGCGCGAGGATTGCATTCGGCCAGGCGCGCGCGGTCGAGCGTCATGCCGCCGATCGCCAGCGTCTCGATGGCGCCGAGCTGGCGGGTCAGATCCTTGCAGGTGCGCTCGATCGCCACCGCGCGGAGCTCGGCCGCACCGCGGCAGACGCCGTCGGCGCAGCGCCAGGGCTTTCCGTCGATCACGAGCCGCGCCGGATGCGCGGTGCCGGGGGCGAGGGTCGCCACGCCCGTGGTGGAGCGCGCGGGCGCCGCGGCCGGCGTGAGGGCGAGCGCGACCGACGCCAAAAGCTGGGGAGCAAAGCGTATCATGGGGCTGTCCTTCCATTTGGGTGCGGATTGAAAACACAATCCTGATTTGTGCAATACGCTTGCAGACCTGGATGATCTAGCGTTAGAAGCCCGTGTTTCCTTGCCAATCGTCCAAAGGATCGGCGGATGGATGCGATCGACGATGTGTTCGGCGCGATGCGGACCCACACCGCGCTCTATTGCCGGATCGAGGGGAGCGCGCCCTGGGGCGTGGCCTTCGTGCGTGGTCGCGCGGCGCGCTTCGGGCTGGTCGTGCGCGGCGGCTGCTGGCTAACCATCGATGGGCGTGAACCGATCGCGCTGACCGCGGGCGATTGCTACGTCATCGCGCACGGCGCGCAATATGCGTTGCAGGACCGGCCCGACTCGCCGACCAAATTCTGTTACGACGCGCTGCGCGAGCACAGCCATCATGTCGTGAGATTGGGCGGCGGCGGCGAACCGGTGACGGTCGTCACCGGCTGGTTCATGTTCGACCGCATCGGCGCCAAGCCGCTGTTCGATCTAATGCCCGAGCTCATCCTGACCCGCATGGATGATGAGCGCGCGCGGATGATCCAGACCACGCTTCAGCTCTTCGCCACCGAGACCGGGCGGCGCGAACTCGGCACCGATATGGTCGTCAGCCGGCTGGCCGATATCCTCTTCATCCAGGCGATCCGCGCCTATGCGCAGAGCGCCGGCGATGAGGCCGGCGGCTGGCTGGGTGCGCTCGGCGACGCGCGGCTGGCCCCGGTGTTCAGCGCCATCCACGGCCGGGTCGAGCATGGCTGGACGGTTGAGGAGCTTGCCGGAATCGTCGGCATGTCGCGCTCGGCCTTTGCCGCACGATTCCGCGACAAGGTCGGCCTCGCGCCGCTCGACTATGTCACCCGCTGGCGGATGTTCCGCGCGGGCACGATGCTGCGCCAGAACCAGGGCTCGATCGCGGAGATCGCGCACCGCATCGGCTATGAGAATGAATCGGCCTTCGCCAAGGCCTTCAAGCGCGTGACCGGGATCACCCCTGGCACCTATCGCCGTTCGGGCGGTGAAGCGGCGCTTCGCCCGCCGCGTGCCGAACCTCACCCGCGCGCCGATGGCCGCATGGCCGCCTGATCTGCCCATGCATGGGGTTGTTGCGGTCGTTACGCCCCTGTATAGCGCCGTTTCGCGTCAGGCGGCCGATTAAGGGGTCGCCTTTTTCATTCCCGATAGGAGCCTCGAAATGACCATTACGCCGCTCATGCCCGTCTACCCGCGGTGCGCAGTGAGGCCGGTGCGAGGCGAGGGTGTATATCTCTATGGCGAGCGCGGCGAGCAGTATCTCGATTTCGCGGCGGGGATCGCGGTCAACGCGCTTGGCCACGGTCATCCGCACCTGACCAAGGCGATCCAGGATCAGGCCGCGACGCTGATGCACGTCTCCAACCTCTACGGGTCCCCCCAGGGCGAGGCGCTGGCGCAACGTATCGTCGACAACAGCTTCGCCGACACCGTCTTCTTCACCAATTCTGGTGTCGAGGCGATCGAATGCGCGATCAAGACCGCGCGGCGCTATCACTACGCCAACGGCAATCCGCAGCGCTACAAGCTGATCACCTTCAAGAACGCCTTTCACGGCCGTTCGCTCGGCGCGATCTCGGCGACCGATCAGGCCAAGATGCGCGATGGCTTCGAGCCGCTGCTGCCGGGCTTCGACTATGTCCCGTTCAACGACCTCGACGGTGCGCTCGCCAGGATCGACGACGAGACCGCGGGCTTCCTGGTGGAGACCGTGCAGGGCGAGGGCGGCATGACCGCGGGCACGCTCGAATTCATTCAGGGCCTGCGCAAGGCGGCCGATGAGCACGGCCTGCTGCTCATCCTCGACGAGATCCAGTGCGGCTATGGCCGCACCGGCAAGATGTGGGCCTACGAGCATTACGGCATCACCCCCGACATCATGACTGCGGCCAAGGGTATCGGCGGCGGCTTTCCGCTCGGCGCATGCCTCGCGACCGAGGAGGCCGCCAAGGGGATGGTCATCGGCACCCATGGTTCGACCTATGGCGGCAACCCGCTGGCGATGGCGGCGGGGCAGGCGATCCTCGATGTGATGCTGGAGCCCGGCTTTCTCGATCGCGTCACCGAGATGGGCGATCGGCTGCGCGCCGCGTTCGAGCAACTCATCCCCAATCACGATCATCTGTTCGAGGAGATCCGCGGCAAGGGCCTGATGCTCGGCATCAAGATGAAGGAGCCCGCGGTCAGCCGGGAGTTCGTGGCGCATCTGCGCGACAATCACGGGCTGCTGACGGTGGCTGCGGGCGAGAACGTCTTTCGCGTGCTGCCGCCGCTGATCATCGACGAGAGCCATATCGCCGAATGCGTCGAGCGATTGAGCGCGGGCGCGCGGACCTACGCCCCTGCCACCGACGATTGACGGTGGGGCTTGGTCGGCGCGGCTCTTGATGTCCAGTTTTCACGGGAACACTGACCGGTGACACGCCACTTCCTCGATCTCGCCGACGCCGGCGGGGATGCCATTGCCGCGATGCTTGCCGACGCGCTCGACCGCAAGGCCGCGCGTGTCGGCTGGCCGAAGGGCCGGGCGGATGCCGATGCGCCGCTGGCGGGGCACACGCTCGCGATGATCTTCGAGAAGAACTCGACGCGCACCCGCGTCTCTTTCGACATGGCGATCCGCCAGCTCGGCGGCACCAGCATCGTGATGGATGCGGGCAGCATGCAGCTCGGCCGCGGCGAGACCGTGGCCGATACCGCGCGCGTGCTCAGCCGCTACGCCGATGCGATCATGATCCGCACCGACGACCATGCCAAGGTCGTCGAGATGGCGAAACATGCCAGCGTTCCTGTCATCAACGGCCTCACCGACGCCTCGCACCCCTGCCAGATCATGGCCGACCTGCTGACCGTGATCGAGCGCGGCAAGGCGCTGCCGGGGCTTAAGTGGGCGTGGCTCGGCGACGGCAACAATGTGCTTCATTCGATCATCGAGGCGGCGGGGCTGATGAAGTTCTCGGTCGCCGTCGGCGTGCCTGAGGGCTATGATCCCGAGCAGCGCTGGATCGACGAGGCGCAGGCGCTCGGCGCCGATGTGCGCGCCGTCCGCGACGCGCGCGAAGCGGTGGCCGATGCCGATGTCGTGGTCACCGATACCTGGATTTCGATGGGACAGGCCCATGCCGACGCCAAGCTGGCGGCGATGCAGCCCTATCAGGTCACCGAGGCGTTGATGGCGCTCGCGCGGCCCGATGCGCTCTTTCTCCATTGCCTGCCCGCGCATCGCGGTGAGGAGGTAGTCGACGCGGTGATCGACGGGCCGCAATCGGCGATCTGGGATGAGGCCGAAAACCGGCTGCATGCCCAGAAGTCGGTGCTGCTCTGGTCGCTCGGCAAGCTCGGTTGAACCCCGCGCGCCAGTTCCCATCTAATCGCACCATGACCGCCCATCTCGATACGCTTCTCGGCTTCACCATTCCGTCGCGCCATGCGCGCGGGCGGATGGTCCGGCTCGGCCCCGCGCTCGATGCGATCCTCGCCGCGCACGGCTATCCTCCGGCGATCGAGAAGGTGTTGGCCGAGGCGCTGGCGCTGACCGCGCTGCTCGGCTCGACGCTCAAGGATGAGGACGGGCAGATGACCCTCCAGGCGCAGACCGAGGCGGGGGTGATCGAGCTCCTGGTCTGCGACTATCGCGGCGGCGCGCTGCGCGGCTATGCCAAGTTCGACCCTGATCGCCTGGCCGAGATCCCGGCCGATCCGTCACTGTTCGCCTTGTTCGGCAAGGGTTATCTCGCGATCACTTTCGACCAGTCCGTGACCGGCGAACGCTATCAGGGCATCGTTCCGCTCGAGGGCGCTTCGCTCGCCGAGGCTGCGCAGAGCTACTTCACCCAGTCCGAGCAGATCCCGAGCCTGGTCCGCCTCGCCACGGTGCACGACGATGCGGGCTGCCGTGCGGGCGGCATGCTGCTCCAGCACCTGCCCGAGGGCGAGGAGGGGCGCGAACGGCTGCACACCCGCCTCGACCATCCAGAATGGGAGCATGTGCGCCTGCTCGGCGAGACGATGAGCACCGACGAGCTGACCGATTCGGGGCTGCCGCTCGGCGACCTGGTCTGGCGGCTGTTCAACGAGGAAGAGGAAGTGCGCCTGCTCGGCGAATCCATGCTCGCCAAGGGGTGCCGCTGCGATCCCGAACATATCGCCTCGGTGATCGCGCGCTTTCCCGAGGTCGAGCGCCGCGAAATGACCGACGAGAGCGGTCTGATCGGCGTCGATTGCGCCTTTTGCGCACGCCGTTTCGAAATCGATGCGGATTCGATTGCCGCCTGACGTCTTCCGTCGGGGTCTTGTTGGGGTCGGTCGGGCTATTATCTAGGCGTAACGATGATGCTGTCCTACCGGATCCTGTTTCGCCGAGCCTTGGTTCTGGCCGCGCTGGTCCCAGCGGCAGCGGGCGCGTGGCAGCCCGCCAGCGCACCCGGACTCGCGGCGCTCAAGACGCTCCAGCCCGGCATGTGGGAGCTCCGCCAGCGCGGCGCGACAGCGCCGGCGCAGCGGATCTGCCTCGGCGATCCGGTGGCCCTGGTTCAGCTCCGCCATGCATCGGCCACCTGCTCGCGCTATGTGATCGAGAACAAGCCCGATCGCGCGACGGTGCACTATACCTGCCCGGGCGCGGGCCATGGCCGCACCAGCATTCGGGTCGAAACCCGCCAGCTCATCCGCGTCGAATCGCAGGGCATCGCCCAGAATGCGCCTTTCAACGTCGCTTATGAGGGACGTCGCGTCGGAAGCTGCGGCTGAACGGGTTTCGTTCAGCACTCATTTACCATCCCGCGCTAAAAGGGTCGGCGTGCCTTTGGGCACGCTTTCCTCCCTAGCAGGCTTTTCAGCCTAACTGGGCCGCTCTCCACTCCGGACGGGCGGCCCGTCTCTTTTTGGCAAGAGGGATTCAAGGCAAGCCGATTCCAATTGCCGGCTCGGCAATCCCGGTGCGAAGGACCGCGGAGCGGCTTGCCAGCGGGGGCGGCGAGGCGTAGCGGGCCGGGCCATGTCAAAAAATGAAAATTCGGGCGCGCGCCGCGCGGTGGTGCTGCTGTCTGGCGGGCTGGATTCGATGGTCTGCTTCGGGCTGGCGCGCGAAGCCGGATTCGAGGTTCTGGCGCTCACCATCGACTATAATCAGCGCCATTTGATCGAGCTTGCCTCCGCCCGGCGCATCGCCGCGGCGCTGGGCGCTGCGCGACATATCGTGCTGCCGCTCGATCTGCGCGCGTTCGGCGGTTCCGCGCTCACCGGCGATATCGCGGTGCCGCACGACGGGGTGGAGGCGGGTATTCCGGTCACCTATGTGCCCGCGCGCAACACCATCTTCCTGTCGGTCGCGCTCGGCTGGGCCGAGGCGGCGGGCGCGCGCGATATCTTCGTCGGGGTGAATGCGCTCGATTATTCGGGCTACCCCGATTGCCGGCCCGAATTCATCGCCGGGTTCGAGCGGCTGGCGGAACTCGCGACAAAGGCCGGGGTGGAGGGCGAGCCATTTCGCATCCATGCGCCGCTCCAGCATCTCGGCAAGGCGGACATCGCCAGAGAAGCGGCGCGGCTCGGACTCGATACCGGCATGGCCTGGTCCTGCTACGATCCGACCTCCACGGGGCGGCCGTGCGGCACCTGCGACAGTTGTCGGCTGCGCGCCAAGGGCTTTGCCGAGGCCGGGCTGATCGACGCCGGCGCGGCATGAGCTACGCAGTCAAGGAAATCTTCCTGACCTTGCAGGGCGAAGGCCGGCAAGCGGGGCGCCGCGCAGTGTTTCTGCGCTTCGCCGGATGCAACCTGTGGACCGGGCGCGAGGCCGACCGTGCCGATGCGATCTGCACATTCTGCGACACCGACTTCGTCGGCATGGATGGTACCGAAGGCGGGCGCTACCCCGATGCTGCGGCATTGGCGGAAAAGACCGCCGCGCTATGGGGGCCGGACCGGGCGAACGCCCTGGTCGTGTGCACCGGCGGCGAGCCGCTGCTCCAGCTCGACGGCGCGCTCATCGATGCGCTCCATGCCGAGAAGTTCGAGATCGCGGTGGAAACCAACGGCACGGTCGCGGCGCCCGCGGGTATCGACTGGCTTTGCGTCAGCCCCAAGGCGGGCTCGGAGGTCGTCCAGCGTTCGGGTGACGAGCTCAAGCTGGTCTGGCCGCAGCCCGGCAGCGCGGTCGAGGCGATGGAGGGCTGGGCATTCGACCATTTCCTGGTTCAGCCCCTCGACGACGCGCGCGGGGAGGCCAATGTCCGCGCCGCGATCGATTTCGTGATGGCGCACCCCAAATGGCGGCTGTCGACCCAGACCCACAAGGCGCTGGGGTTGCGTTAGGACCAGATCGCCATTCAGCCCATGGTGGCCTGCAAATGGCTCTTTCCCGCGCTTCCGGATTCTGACGTACCTAAGTACGCTGCGATCCGGGTCACGATCAAACGGCCCTTACCGCCGGTTGCGGCATTTCTTGGTAATTCGGTTCTTCTTGTCCCAGCATTTGGGATCCCAGGGGATATAGGGCGCCTGATAGGGCGGATAGATGCTGAAGCGCGGGAATTGCTGCTCGCCCGCCGGACGCAGGCTGTTCTTGATCTCGCTCAGCCGCCGCGACGCGACGCTGGCGAGCTGGCCGCGCGGGGCGAACAGCGCCGCGCGGCCCACCCGGCTCGCGGTCAGACAGAAACCATATTGGCTCTGCACTGTGGAGAAGCCGGCATAGGTGCGCGTGCCGAACTCGTCGAGCGCGGTCTGCGCAGCCTTCGCGGTCTTGCTGTTGCGCTTAAAATAGGCATTGAGCGTCTTGTACGCGTCGGCGAACTCGGCCGAATGATCCGAAATCAGATAATTATACTGGTTGAGCGTCAGTAGCGTCGGCTCGAACTGACATTGCAGCGCAGCGACGTTGAGCGCGGCGCGCATGCTCCATACCACCCCTGCGCGCAGTTCCTCGGGCTTGGCGCCCGGCAAAGGCAGGATCGAGCCCGGCTCGGCGCCCGTTACCGGGGGTCCGCTGAAATCGGGCGACTTGAGGAAAATCTGAGCCGAGGCGCTGCCCGGGCTCGCGACAGCCACGGCAAGCGTCAGCGTGGCCAAGGTAACGCGTACACTCGTCATGTTATGAATCAATGCCTTCCGCTCATCCCTACGACCCCCGTCAGGGGTAGATTCTAGGCGAGTCCCCCGCAATCGGAAAGCGACAATTTGTCGCGACGACCGCACGTCCAACCGGACCGCAAACGAAAAGGCCGCCCGGTTGCCCGGACGGCCCTTCCTTTCCGCCCCAACGGGGCGGGCGATATCAGTTCGCGTTGGAGGCGTTGGCGTCCGTCGCGTTGGTCGCATTCGCCGCATTGGCGTCGGCCGCATTCGCGTCCGTCGCCATATTGTCGGCATTGCCCATCGACGCGTCGGTGTTGGTCATCATGTCGTTGGTGGTGCCGTCCATCATCGTGTCTTCGGCGTTCATCTCTTCGACATTGGCGGTCGCGTTGTTTTCGGCCGGCTGCGTGCTGCCGCAGGCAGACACGAGCAGCGCGGCGCCGGCGATCATCGTACCGGTCGTCAGCTTCGCAAGAAGGTCACGCATTTGAAACTCCCTAGTTGTGAGATCTGGACGGCCTTTACATGCCTTCGACCCAAATCGGCGCGGAGCCTAAACACAAACTACTCGCGCCTCAACCCTGTCTTTCCGCACATGCGAAAGCGGCCAGAAAGTCCGGAAAGCCGCCTTTCAACGCGTTGTCCAGGCCCGTCATGCCGCTGTCCGCGCCCAACCGTGCGAGGCTTGTGACGGGATAATCGGGCAGCCCGCACGGCACGATTCCGGCGAAGTGCGACAGATCGGGATCGACGTTTACCGAAAAGCCGTGAAGGCTCACCCAGCGGCGCACGCGCACGCCGATCGCGCCGATCTTGGCTTCCTGTCCGCCGTCGTCGGTCCAGATGCCGATGCGTCCCGGTGCGCGCCAGGCGCTCACGCCCAGCTCGGCGAGCGCCGCGATCACCCAGCCTTCGAGCGCATGAACGAAACAGCGCACGTCGCGCCCACGGCGCGAGAGGTCGAGCATGACATAGCCGATACGCTGCCCGGGGCCGTGATAGGTGTAGCGTCCGCCGCGGCCCGCCGAATGGACCGGAAAGCGCGGATCGAGCAGCTCCGCGGGATCGGCGCTCGTCCCGGCGGTGTAGAGCGGCGGATGCTCGAGCAGCCAGATCAGCTCGCGCGCCTCGCCGGCATGGATGGCGGCGGCGCGCGCCTCCATCCCGGCCAGCGCCTCTTCATAGGGGGTGAGCCCGGGCGAGACCCGCCATTCGATGTCCGTATCGGCTGTCATTGCCTTACGCCTTGCCGCGCCGCGGCGCCGCTTTCAAGCGTGCGGCATTGCGCGCCCCTGCGGCATACAGCATAGAGCCCGCGCGACGACAGCCACGGGGAAGCTCGCCCATGCGCCAACTGCCGATCACCGAATGCTGGAACGAGACGGTCGCCTTCGTCGCGCGCGAGGCCGGACTGCTGTTTCCGGTCGCCTTCGCCTTGATCGCGCTGCCGAACGTCGTCTTTCAATTCGTGTCGCCGAGGCCCGAAGCA
>Ga0164243_10012641_pt1 | contig 11940 bp, 10 predicted proteins | sample OricompcompostOP_FD_108781 | JGI IMG/M metagenome (GOLD analysis project Ga0164243, IMG submission 108781) | Organic Plus compost microbial communities from Emeryville, California, USA - Original compost - Organic plus compost (OP) | ecosystem: Engineered > Solid waste > Mixed feedstock >...
AGGGGCGAAGCTTCAAGTTCACCGTGGCCAATACCTTCTGACGGCCATGTATCGCGAGCGGGGCTCCTTTCGCATCGGCCTTCCTGCGGCGGCTTCGTTGGCGGTGAACGCGTTGCTGGCGGCCGCTTTGCTCAGTCTGAGCATGGGCGGTGATGGCCGAAAGGCGGTGCAGCCGTCCATGACTGTGATGTCGCTGGCTGCCGTGAAGGGAGCCGACGAAGGTCAGGAGGAGGAGGCGAACGCGGTTGAGCAGGGCAGGCCCGTGGCGACCTCCGCTCCCGCGACTACATCTCCAGCCCCGTCGGCTCCCTCTCCGCAAAAGGCACAAATCCGGCCCCCGATCATGGCGGATCTCCTGGCGATATCTCCAGCAAAAGCGGGGCCGCCTTTCAGCGCGGTGGCATCGGCGTCGCACAGCGTGCCGCCGCAATCTGCGCCGGCACGCTCCCCTGCGACAGCGGTAGCATCGTCCGCCCGCCATGGAGCGGCCGATGGGCTTGATGTGAAGGCACCGCCCGGCAACAGCCGCGGTTATGCCGCACGCGTCCGTTCCTGGCTCTATGCTCATAAGACCTATCCGCGCCGTGCGCGAATGCGGCGCGAGGAGGGGGTGGTGAAGGTCCGCTTCATCATCGATCGGACCGGGACGTTGCTCCAAGGGAATATCATTGAAGGATCTGGCAATGGTGCGCTTGATGAGGAAGCCATGGCTACGCTTCGCCGCGCCTCGCCTTTTCCCGAAGCTCCGTCTGATGTTCCCGGCGAGCACATCGAATTCACGGTCCCGATAGAATTCGCTCTCGCGACGTAAGCGCGAGTTTGACGGTAGAAAGCCGGCGTCATTCGGGGAGTGATCGGCGCATCGCGCACGCCTTCTTGTGGGCCGATCCGCAAATCTCGCCGAAAGCCGGTTTCGAGGTCCATGCAGGTGACCTCGTGCATCGGTCGCGCCGCCGCCACACTGCAATCGCCGTCGCGTTGCCAACGCGTTCGAAGCCGGACGCCCGTTCGTCGGAATGCGATAGGACAAGGGAGCTGGGAACTCCTGCGATGGGAGGGCGGCCGCGATCCGACCGCAGTGTTAGAGTATCGCGCTGCTTTTTGAGGCGCTGCGGCGCCGCCGGTTACTGATTCCTGGGCGCCCGAGGTCGAGAGCGCTGTCCCTTGTCACAATTGCGGTCTCAATTTCTCTCTGTCGGAAGATATCGCTAATCGCCAGGAGGTCGATCGTAACTCCAACAATAATCTCGCCACGGCCCAGCATTTGCCAGGCACAGAACGGATTTCTGCATCGCCGTGCGATGGATGAACCGGGGCCAATAGGGAGCGCATGTGCCCGTGATGCGCACCCCAGATGTCCGGCCGGATGGCAACTGTTGCCATTTGGCCGGACACATACCATGCTGGGAAATCGTGTGGCGCTGGCATCGAAAAACTTGCCGGCTTCAAGAGCTGGTTGGAGCTTTATCGGAAAAATGCGTGCAGAAAGAATCCTGTTGCCGGCACTCGCAATGGCACTTGGCGCTTGCAATCCATCGCCCGAGCCATCCGGCGATACGTCTAGTGTCGCAACCAACGCCGCTGTATCAGCAACGGCGACGCCGACTGGCACCTCCAGCTTGTGGAACAACGGTCGGGCGCAAGCGCTGGAAATGCAGACGGCGCATCCCAACGGCGTCGTTCTCCAGCTCACTTCGCTACAAACGCGTGCGACCGACACAATCGTCGGCGTCCGTGTGATCAACGGCAAGGACAAGGAGATCGATCTCAACCGTTACAACACCAACCGTAACGGCTTCCTGCTACTCGACACTGGAGAGCGTCTGTACCTATCTCCGCCCGCCAGCAACGCGCGGCTCACAATTCCCGCGGGACAGACATTCGAAGGCGAGCTGGTCTTCCTCGGCCGTCTTCCTCCCATCAAATCGGCCGTGCTCGTCCTGAACGAGACCAGTTCCCGCGACAACGAATATGCCAGTGACCCGGGTTTCCGCATCGACTTGCCCTTGTCCGGAGGTGAAGCGGGAGCTTCGCGATGATCCTCTCTCGCCGATTTCGCACGGCCTCACTGGGCGTGATCGTGTTGGCCTTGTCAGCCTGTGATGGCGGCTTGACCGGCGCCCGCGGCGACGGAGCGCCATTAAACGCGCAAATTGCTCACCCCAATGGAACCGTCCTGCAGGTGCTGTCTATACGCTCCTCACAAGACAGGACGCTCGTGTCCGCCAGAGTCCTCAATGGCCACCGTGGTGAATTTCGCCTGCGATCCAGCGATAATGCCAGCTTCCTTCTTACTGACAGTGGCGAGAAACTGAAGCTGATGCCATCGTCCAGCAACCCCAGACTTGCGGTTCCGACCGAAAAGATGATGGACGCAGACTTGGTGTTCGAAGGACGGCTATCGTCCTCGGACCGCGTCACCCTTGTCCTAAATGACAGCGGTAGCAGGGACAGTGAGTATACGTCCTCCCCACGTTTCGAGGTAGCGCTTCCGCTGGATCAGGCAGGTGGAGGGGCGATTCCGGAGACATCTGCCTTGTCGAACATGGCTGCGCTTCCAGCTTCCAGATTGGCACCGGCGGCTGCCGAGGGTTCGGCTCTCGGTCGATCTGGTCAAGCCGCCAGCAACCTCCAGGCGATTGAAGAGCTCAAGTCAGAACTGGGTGCGGTGGAAACCGATCGCGGCACAATTGTTTCGCTGCCGGGCGACGTCACCTTTGATTTCGACAAAGCGACGATCCGAGCGGATGCTGAAACGACGTTGGACCGTCTTGCGGAACTGATCACTGCCAGTGGCGCCGGGGAAATCAGGATTGAAGGGCATACCGACGCACGCGGTGATGATAACTACAACAAACGTCTGTCGGAGCAGCGCGCCGAGGCGGTCAAAGCCTATCTTGTCGACAAGGGGACGGACACGGCTCGCCTGCGCACCATTGGTTTGGGCGAACTTCGCCCTGTTGCTCCAAATGCAAAACCTGATGGGAGCGATGATGAGGAAGGCCGACAACGCAATCGCCGGGTAGAGGTGATCTTGCCAAAGAGCGCAGGATGACTGCGACGCGCAATCAAGATGTGAGGTGATGAAGGCAGGGCGGCCTTTCCACGCCCAGCCAATCGAGTTCGCGGTCACCGAACAACGCGATGATGGCCCTTGCTAAAAAAAGCGCATTGGAGTGTCCGGACGCGATGTCATTTTGCTCCAGTTTCGCTCAGTCTGGCTGCGAGTGCCAGCATTCGCGCCGGTTTCAGTTCGCCCGTCAGGGCGTAGGCGAAGGGGCCATCCTCCCAGTAGGCCACCGAAGTGTTCTGTCGGCTCGACAGCAGGGGGTTCCGCTCCGCCGGAGTTTCCGCCCGCGTGGCGAAGAGGGAAAGTATTTCCTGCTCCTCGGTGCGCATCGTGATCGCGACCGCTACACCCAAGTCTGAAGGATAGAGCTGGACGTCGAGAAGCTGCCATTGACTGGGCAGGTTGGGCAAGGTCAGTCCGGCCGCATCCTTGATCTCCTGTCGATCGAGATGTGCGGTTTCAACCTGAGACTGCATTTTCTGGCGAGTGACGCTGATCGCGTATGATGCGTTGGCTTCATCCAGGAATGCGTGGGCCCGCGCGGGTTCGGACAAGGGCCCCATGATGTCGTGCGCCAACCAGCCAGTCGCCAGGAGTGCAAGGGAAGCGGCCGCGCGCTGCCACATCGTGTTGCCGCGCTTGGGGAAAGGGATGATCTTCGCGCTGATCCGTTTCTTTCTGCCAATCAATGTTCCCTTGGTGCTGCCGGGAATCCGCTCGAAGGTGATGGCTGGCCATCGTTCGCGCCACCGACGCGCCACTATGCGCTCTCCTGGGCGAGCTGCATCGTCCAGAAGGACGACTGCACCGGGAGAAAGCCTGTCGAACAGTATTTCCGCTGCCCCTCGAACGAAGGGGTGTACCGCCCAAGGAGGGCCATCGATAATCAGGAGATCGATCGTCTGAGGCAGACTATCCAGATCGTACCACTGCCCCGGCCAATCGGATATGCCGTGTCGCAGTGGTGCATGCCGCACGTCGGCTGACACGCCTTCCTCCGAAAGCCATTGCGATGTGGCGGCGACGAAGCTGGAGTGCTGGTCGTAGCTGATCAGACGCCCGCCACCGTTCTGCTGAAGCGCCCTTGCACAGACCAGTGTTGAAGCGCCCGCACCCAACTCGACGACGGTCTCGGGGTGAATTTCCTCAATGATATCGACAATATGGTGAAGGAAACCCGTATCCGCTTTCCAGCTGCCAAGATGGGGTAGTGCGTCGGAGGGGAGGGCCAACCTGCGCAAAAGACGGGCTTTGCTGGATTTGGTTCCACCCCACAGGCTGTAGAGCAACCACGGCCAACTGATTGCCCCAAAGATCACGCGATAGACCGAATCCGATCTCGGCGTCACATCCTGAGAAACGTCGGACTGTGTTGCGCGCCGCAGCAGGCCGGTCGTGTTTCGCGATGTCATTTATGCTTTTCACTCTGCTGCCACCGGATGGTGCAGTAACCGTCGGCAAGAACCGTGACCAGTCGGCTTATCTCGAAATGAGCCCGCCTCAACTTTCTCAATAAGAATAGACTGGATGGCCAAGTGGGCCGCTTGCAGCCGATCCCTCTGCCGTCATGCCTGCATCAGCCGCCTCGACTTATCGGCAAGTGGGCCATGCCATATCAGCGGCGCTCGCGGTTGGCGAAGCTTGCGCCAGCCGCAACTCTACCCAGTCGGCCTGAGCGGGGCGACCATGCAAGCTTCCGGTCCCCCGACATCGCCGATGCTCAAGCTGCATCGAGCGTTTCCTGGAACGTGCCGTCTGTTTAGTGGACCGAAGGGCAGGTGCCGATCCGACCGCGTGGCTTGGGTGAGTGTCTGACGAACGATGCGGGGGCGCAGGCCGATTTTCTCTATGCCAAGGTGAATCGGTGGAAAGCCTATGGCGACAAAGTCGATGCAGTGCTGAGGGGCCTTGTAGACTAGATCGCCTGGGTAATCCGACCGTTATTCTAAGAATCGTCTCGTGCTCGGTTCTTACGGATCGCCTTGATAAGCCAGAACACGGCGAAAGCAGCGGAAGCGATATACATAGCTCCGCCTATGAACATGATGCCATATACACCAGCAAACAGTTCGCGGTCCTCCCTGTAAATATCAGCTCCGGAGGTTGCAGCGGGATAGACGAAAGCCGCAATGATTTGACCTATCCCATATCCAATGAAAAGACAGGCTGGCACGAGGAGGAGCAGGCCGATGACGAAAATTGCGATCGGTTTCAACATTGTGGCTACCCTCCGAAATCAGCAAGCTTATCGAGAGTGAATCTTTCGGAATCGTCGCCACATCGATGCCAGTTCATTTGGGCATTCGCTTCATGACGGCGTCCGTAGCACCAATTTCTTTCATTGAGAGCTACGCCATAGATGGTCATCGACTTGCAAGCGACGACGACATGCACGTCTCCGCTGCGATTGTGCAGGCAAATGTCTCCTGCATCCCCGTAGAGCTTTTTGAGTCGATCGTCGGTTTCGGTGGCTTTCGGAAACAGCTTTTCCGAAGCCATGGCCGGAATTCCTATATGTGACCCTATCGCGAATAACGAAATTGCAAGTAGTGACCGGTTCATTCCTTCCTCCTTGTCGTCATGAGGATCTGAAGAGGGCGATTGGTGTACGTCGATGTGTTACCTAGCAGGCTAGATCGGCTGGGCAAATTTGATCGCGCTTTCAGGTATGGCTGCTACTGGTCATTTTGCCGGGAAGCAGTCCAACCGGACGACCGCCCGTTCCGGCCGTTGGTGCAACGATCGCTGAATGACCGGTCAATGACGAGGTCGCCGCTGGCGCGCAGGAAAGCTCCCTGCGGCTCCGCCATTCGACGACTTGCGAAAGTGGCGCGGGTGAATTGGCAGCGTCCGTCAAGGACCCTGCAGTGAAGGCAGGTTTTTAGCGTGCTCGAGAGCCGCAAGAGGGGGGCTGTTGGCACGACTGCGGGTGAAGCACGGGGTAGTCGGCGCGACGCCGCCATAGGTCAACGAACCAGACCGCCGAATTGGTATGGACGAGGATGGCGACAGGCTAGCTAGTGCGCCGTATCCGCGATCTCTGAGCCTGACATAGCAGCCGCTCCCTGAGTTCAGAATCGTTAAGAGAACGCCCCTACATTTTTTCACATCGATGGTCGGAATTGGGGGCTGCTTGCGCCGGTCAGCCTTTGGCAATTTGGCGGTGCTGTTGGTCATCTTGGGACTGGTGACTGCTGTGGCCGGGTGAGCTGCGCGGCTCGCGAGCTGCGGTGCGCGGAAGCTTACGTATTACATTTGCCACCACTTGCTTTTGAGAGTTAGTTGCATTAGCGGCGCCTGGATATCGGGTGACGGCCAGACGGGGGAATCAATGCGCGGTGCTTCGATCGGAATGGGCGTGCTGCTTGTGTGCGGCATCTCGTCCAATGCGCTGGCTCAAGCTCAAGCGACTGATCCAGACGCTGGTGGACGCACCGACATTGTGGTGATCGCAACTGGCCAAAGTAAGGCGACTAGCGCCTCCAAGGCCGAAACGCCCCTAATTGAAGCACCGCAGACGATCTCTGTGATCAGCCGCGAGGAAATGGACGTGCGCGCTGTCGCCAGCCTGGGGGACGCGGTCGCCTACACCGCTGGCGTGCGTGCGGAGGCGGCGGGCATCGACAGCCGTACCGACGAGATCAGCGTACGCGGGTTCGCGGCCGGAGGCTTTTCATCCAACAACAATTTCATCGACGGATTGCGCCTTCCCTCCGGCGGCCAGTTCACGCGCACGCAGTTCGATCCGTTCGCTCTGCAGCAGGTCGAGGTACTGAAGGGGCCTTCGGGCGTACTCTATGGACAGACCGCGCCAGGCGGCATCATCAACATGGTGTCCAAACGCCCCACCACGGAAGGGCAAGGCGAGTTGCTGCTTCAGGCGGCTGGCTTCACCGATCTCGGCCGCTGGCAGTTCCAGGCCGCGGGCGACGTTTCCGGGATGCTTAACAGTTCGGGCACCATTTCGGCCCGGCTCGTGGGGCTGGTCCGCGACGGCCAGACGCAAATCAAGGAAACGAGCAACCAGCGCTACTATGTCTCGCCCTCCATCACTTTCGCGCCGACGGAGAACGTGTCCTGGACCTTGCTCGGCCAATATCAACGTGATGAGGGCGGCTCGACCTATCAGTTCCTCCCGATGACGGGTACGCTGGTGCCGGTCAACGGCAAGCGGCTTGCACTCGATGAATATATCGGCGAGCCCGATTGGAACCGATTTGATCGCGACCAGATCCTTATCGGCTCGTTCTTCAACGCGAAGCTCGATGAACGTTTCACGTTCCGCAGCAACGTGCGCTACACGCGCCTCAAGACGTTCTACCGTGTCAGCGTCCTGTCGGGAGACACCGTCAACGCCGCGCAGTGCGCGCAATACGCCGCAATCAATCCGCGCCTCTATGGCGGGTGCATTCCGGGGCGGACAGTCGGTCGGCGGGCTATCCAGGCCGACGGCGAAAGCGATGGCATCGCCATCGACAATCAGCTTCAGGCGGAATTCTCGACCGGTGCGATCCGCCACACCCTGCTTGCCGGCGCGGATTACTTCTACACAGACTGGACGCACTACCGCGACGGCGTAACGCTGCCGGATGTACCGCGAAATCTTTCCGGAGGCACGCCCAATCCGCTGTTCGGGCAGGTCGAACCTCTGCTCGACATGTTCAACCCGGTCCCGCGTGGGTCGGCGCACTATCCAGGCTTGCTGACCACGGCGCAGGGCTGGTCCAACACCAAGAGCGATCAGCTTGGCCTCTATGCCCAGGATCAGATCGCAGTCGGCAACCTGCGCGTCTCTCTCGGTGGACGGCAGGACTGGGCCTATGACAAAGTCACCAACCTGGTCAACGGGACGGTGCAGCGCACGAGATCGAAGGCTTTCACCGGCCGGGTGGGAGCGGTCTATCTCTTCGAGAACGGGCTCGCGCCTTACGCCAGCTACGCTGAATCTTTCCTTCCGCAGGCCGGGGATCCGACGACCAACATCACCGGCGAGCCCTTCGTTCCCACCACCGGCCAGCAGTATGAAGCGGGCGTCCGTTTCGAGCCACGCGGCAGCGACGCCTATTTCACGCTGGGCGCATACCAGATCAAGCAGCAGAACATCCTCACGCCTGATCCCGCCGGAACGCTGTGCGGCAATTCGGTCTGCAACGTTCAGACCGGCGAGATCCGGGTTCGCGGCATCGAATTCGAGGCGCGCGCGCAAACCAGGATCGGCCTGACCCTGATCGGCAGCGTGACGCGCAACTGGTCGAGGATCACGAAGAGCAGCACCACCGATTTGGGGAACGAGGTTTCGCAGGTGCCGAACTGGTTAGCCTCCGCCTTTGTCGACTACCGCCTGCCGGAAGGCGCGCTCGAAGGGCTCGGGATCGGCGGAGGCGTGCGCTACACGGGTAAGATGTTCGGCAACACGACGAACACCATCGTCGTGCCGGATTACACGCTGTTCGACGTGTTCCTGCGCTACGACTTCGGCCGGGCAGCAGGCGAAAGTGAGGGTCTCTCGCTTTCGCTCAACGCGCGCAACCTGACGAACAAGACCTATGTCGCGCTCTGTTCGGGGCCGGCCTCGTGCTACTACGGATCAGGCCGTACGGTGACAGCGCGCATCCAGTACCGCTGGTGAGCCGCCGGGTGCACAGGCTGGGCGGCATGACGATGGTTGCCTTGGCCGCTACCGCGGCCCTGACCGTTTTGCCGGCGGCGGTGGCGGCTCAGGCCATCGACGGTACCGAGGCGGCTCGCCCCTATTCCCTCCCTCGATCGGCCACCTTCGCGCTGCGCAGCCCGGCGGGCGAGACTTACGAGGTGATGGTTGCCTGGCCGGAGACGCCGCCATCCGCGGATGGTTGGCCGGCGCTCTATGTGCTCGATGGAGAAAGCAGCTTCGCCATCGCCGCGCTTACCGCTCGTCGCCTGGCGCGTGCCGGCGAGCGCAGCGGGATCGTGGACGGGTTGGTGGTCGGAATCGCAGCCGGTCCCCTGGCGCGGCGCGTGCATGATTATACCCCGCCTTCACCCGGCTATGTCATTCCGGCAGAGCAACCTGCGAGCGGCCTGAAGACTGGCGGCGCGGAAGCGTTCCTCGACCTGCTTGAACGCCAGGTCATGCCCTGTATCCGCAAGCGCTGGAGGGTGGATCAGCGGCGGGAGGCATTGGTGGGGCATAGCTTTGGCGGATTGCTCGGCCTGCAAGCGCTAATCACCCGACCAGCGATGTTCGATGCCGTCGCGGCGATCAGCCCTTCGCTGTGGTTCGGGAACGGAATGGTCGAGCGGGCGATCGCTCGCGCCCCCGACAGACCCCCGCATACTCGACTACTGATCGCCGAGGGCGAAGCCCATGCTTCTGCGAAAGGACGACAGACCGGTTCCGCTGACGCGATAGAGCGGATCACGGTTAAGTGGCCGACAATGGAAGCAAGGTTCCTCCACCTGCCTGGGCAGACGCACGGTACGACCTTCCTTGCTTCGATCGCCCCTGTCATCCGCTTTGCATTTGGAAAGTCCGAGCAATGATACTTGCCTGGTTGGCCGCCTTAGCCTTAGTCGCGGGAACGACCTGCCTCTACACCGCTACGCCGCATCAGGCGCTCCTGACCGGTCCCGCTCGTGGTCCCGTTCAGCGATGGATCGGCTTTGTCTGCCTGACATCCTCGCTCGTGCTGTTGCTGCTTGTAATGGGTCCCGCAACCGCCGTGTTCACCTGGACTGTAGGAGCGATGCTGATGTGGAGCGTGCCCCCGATCGTCGTGCGCTGGTTGCGCTATCGCAAGGAGAACGCCGGATGAGCAACTATGAACTTACCAGCCGCGGTTGGCTCGGCAAGGCGTCGGCGGCCGTCGTCGCCGGCTTCGGACTGACGATGGCGCTGACCAGCATCTTCGCGGCGTTCTTCTCGCGTGGAGATTCCTATTTCACCCCGCAAGGCCAGATGGCCATGTGGCTGAGCTCGCCTATCTGGTGCCTGATCCTGAGCTTCTGCTTCTTCTTCAGATCGGGGGCGAGAGCGTGGGCTTGGCTGATCGCGGCCAATGTGGTTGCCTGGGCGATCTATGCCGTCGTTCGTATGTTGATGAGCTGAAGTCGCGATGCGCACCGATATCGTCCGTACCTACAAGGACATCCACAGTTGGGTCGGCATCTTCGCAGGGCTGGCGCTGTTCATCGCGTTCTACGCCGGCGCTATCACGATGTTCGAGGAGCCCTTGCAACGTTGGGCCTCGCGCCCGACCGAACTCTCCGCTCCGCCTTCCCTGGAACGGACGCCCGAACTGGTGGACAAGGTGCTGATAGAGCACCCGGAGGCCAGGAAGTCCTACCGCGTCCATCTCGATACCGGGCCGGGGCAGCCGGCGCGCGTTAGTTGGTCAACCGGCACGCGGCGTGAACCTGGCGTCACCTATTTCGCGAGCTTGGCGCCGGACGGTTCACTGCAGATTTCCGTACGTCAGCCCTCGGAAGTGGCCCAGCTGATCGACGTGCTGCATCAGCAAGTCGGGCTGCCTTTTGAACACGAGATTGCGATGCCGATAATGGGCGTGATCGCGCTGCTTTACGCGATTGCGATTATATCGGGCGTGATCTGCCTCATGCCGAGCCTCATCAAAGACCTGTTTGCGCTGCGCTTCGGGAAGAACCTGAAGCGCATGTGGCTCGATCTCCACAACGTGCTGGGCCTGTTCAGTCTGCCGTTCCACATCGTCATGGCGCTTACCGCCGTCGTCTTCGCGTTCCACGATCAGTTCTATGACGTGCAGCGCGCTGTGCAGCACATCGGGGCGCCGCAGGAGCAGCGGGAAGGACCGTCGCGTGGCAGCCAGCGGGAAGCGGCGCCAGAATTGATGCTTGTCAGAGACGTGCTCCCACCTGCCGAACTGGCCGGCCGCATCGGGCAGCAGATGCCCGGCTTCCAACTGCACATGATAAGCTACGAGTACAATGCGGACGAAGGTAACCACGGCCACATCCAAGGTAGCGATGCCCGATACGGCCTGCGCGGGTCAACCTATGGCCTTGGCGAGGTAGACACCCGGACCGGTGCCATCATCGATGCGGATTACCTGCCGGGAAAGCAGGGAGCTTGGTTCGCCGCGATCTCCAGCTTCTTCGCAGTCCACTTCGGCAACTTCGGAGGGTCCACGGTCCGCTGGTCCTATTTTATCCTCGGCCTTGCCGGAGCGTTCCTATTTTACTCGGGCAACCTTCTCTGGATCGAGAGCCGCCGAAAGAAGGAACGTAAGGCGGGAGCGGTGGTGCAGACTCGAGCCACTCGCATTCTCGGCGCCATGACGGTCGGAGTGCCGCTCGGATGCGTCGCCGGGATCTCGACGACGGTCGCGGCCGCCAAATGGTTGCCGAGCGAGCTGGACGACCTTGCCGCTTGGCACAGCCGCATCTACTACGCGATCTTCGTGGCGGCCGGAGCCTGGGCACTCGTGCGCGGCGCCGCGCGAAGCGGCTCCGAACTGCTGTGGGCAGCAGCACTCGCAACCGCTCTGATTCCGACCGCCAGCCTGACCGCCTCCCTGGCCAGCGGTTGGCATAATTCAGAAGACACCGTGCTGGTCGATCTAGTGGCGGCAATCGGAGCGATTTCATTCGCGGTCATGGCACGCGCTACCCGGCGACGAGCACTCGAAGGTCCACGCGACAGTGTCTGGTCCAGCCAGTCGGCGCCGGCGACTGTCTGAGGTGCCTGGCCGTCATGCCCGCTCAGTGCTTCAAAGCGCACGCGCCTTGACGTTTAGCGTCACGCATTGGGAGCAACCCCTCCGACTTCAGTCGGATGCTGGCTTAAGCCATAGACTCGCTCGATAGCAGGTATCCTCGGGAAAGTGAGACCGCCTGGAAGGCGTGAAGTCTCA